>WNFX01003655.1_pt1 | contig 15296 bp, 18 predicted proteins | sample 5400111 | NCBI WGS metagenome assembly WNFX01 (sample SAMN13153363, study PRJNA577476) | soil metagenome | isolation source: 40 cm soil or saprolite under grassland replicate 1 | place: USA:California | collected 2016-06-15 | reverse complement strand
CGAGGAGTTTTTTCATGAACCAGCAGAACCCGTTCAAATGGCGTCACTTTGAAGCTGAGATCATTCTCTTGTGTGTCCGCTGGTACCTTCGCGTGCGCCATGTCACGCATCTCAGTATCCCGTCGGAGACGGAAAGAACTGGAAGGAGGTCTGGTTGACTGACAAATCTTATCTGCCTGAGAAAAGCATGAGAACACTCGACAAAAGGAATAAGCATGCATGCCCGATTGTATGGATTCATGGAGGTGTCCCCATGAACGAAACTCAGCACCAGATGCATGACGATCTCTTGCATGCTTTGCTGTCTCTCATCCCGCAAACGGTCTACCGGGATCTTCGCCGCCTGAACACACTGGCCTGGGCAATCACGGGTCTGTGCCTGACGCACACCGTACGCCTGGGTGCCTGGGCCCAGGTGCTCCCGAACGGCGCCCAGTCGGCGGCCAGCCGTGAGCGCCGCTTCTCTCGGTGGCTGCATACTAGGGCCATCCACCCGCAAGAGTGGTATCTGCCTGTGGTGGAGGCTGCCCTGGTGGACTGGCCAGTTGACAGTCGCCTCTCTGTCGCCCTGGATACGACAGCCCTCACCCCTTTTGTACTCATCCGTGCCTCGCCTTTAGTATCGTGGGCGGGCGATTCCTCTGGCGTGGCGAGCCGTACGCCACAAGAGCACGAAAGGCTCAGTTTTGAAGCCTATCAACCAGTACTTGACCAGGTGCGTGCTCTCATCCCGCCTGATATGGTCATTACCCTGCTAGCTGATCGCGGCGGATGTCGCATGAGCAACTGCTTCACTATCTGCGCCGACAGCAGTGGCACTTTCGCTTGCGACTGACCGGCAAGACCCTCGTGCATCTGGAGGTAGGCACCGTCTCTTCTGTCAAAGACCTCTGTCCTCCCGCTGGTGAGCTACGGTTCTTCCAGCAAGTGTCGATTCTCGGAGCCGCTGTGGGGCCAGTTTCTCTGGCTCTCGTCCGCCTGTTTGAGCAACCAGATACTCCTTGGTTTGTGGCGAGTGATGAACCCACTGATGCCACAACGTTGCAGGAGTACGGCTTACGTTTCGACATCGAGGAAGCCTTTCTCGACGAAAAATCGGGTGGCTCCCAGATTCACCGAAGCCTCCTGGCAACGCCCGAAGCCTTGGAGCGTCTTCTGCTCATTATTGCTATCGCCACTGTTCACTGGACGAGTACGGGAGGAAGTCGCGTCCAGGCGGGGAAATGGCGCTGGGTGGATGCCCATTGGGGACGCGGCCTGAGCTACCTCAAGATTGGCTGGCGATGGCGATGGCAAGCGTCTCAACGGGGCTGGCCGATGTTTTCCCCGTTTTGGCTTGATCCTGCCCCTGACCCGCTCCCCGTTCTCGCCTCTCGTCGAGACGCTCTCAGCGAGAGCCGCGATATCAATTTCCCAATGGCTGTGTAAACTCAGCGTTTTCTCAGGCAGATAAGATTTGTCAGTCAACCAGACCCTTGTGAGCTATTTTCGTCAAGATCCTAGCCTTACCCTCAGTACAGCTTTCGGGGTTTTTGATACCGGCTTTGGCATCGCTTGGTTTCTGGGCAGCGCCACGATGGGGCTGCTCTACGACCGGTCCATCGCAGCGCTGGTCATCTTTTCAGTAATGGCACAGCTAGCAGCGTTACCTGTGTTGCTCCTGGCGAAAAAGCAAGCGTAGCCGGAAGGTCAAGCCTTGCCGGTCGTGGGCCGTGGCAGGGACGCGGCGCGCCCGAGGAGGGAGGGAATCGTCTGTCGATGGATCAGGCCGACCGCCACCCAAAGCGGGTGTGCCAGGAGCCGCGTGTAGGACACGTGGGTGGTCAAGACGGCCTTTGAGCTTGTAACACGCAGGATCAGGTGGGCAGTCATGAGCGGCGAGCGCAGTTCGAGACGGATGGCGTCGGGCGACGTTTCGACGATCCGCCAGCCGAGCACGTGCTCGGAGGAAGGCCGTGGCCCAAGTCGCAGGCCCAGCACCCACCGCCACCCGAACAGCAGGAACCAACGCATTGGGCGCGGGGCACCCTCGAAGAGGGCGCGCGCCCACTGCTCGGGTGTACGCGTATCCGTCCTGTCGGTCGGCACCTCGAACGCATCTGTGTAATCCGGCGGGTTGTCGGTGGCTCGGGTCTCCAGAGGTGCTGCAACACGATGCGCGCGTCTCAAGCCGGTCTGCCAGCCCATAGTGTCCCTCCTTCTGTCTTGCATCTCTTCGCTCAAATCCTTCGCTCTCGCACTACCTTTTGTGCTCCCTCGTCTTCACCGGTGTTGCTTGCCCCCGTTCCTTCTGGTGCGAGCCGGCCAGGACAAACAGTCGCCATCCGAAGACGACGTACTAGGCCAGCATCTCCACCGACAGCACCCGTTCCAGCAGCCCGCCCACCCGCGCCGGGGCCAGCGGGGTGCCCGGCCTGAACGCCCAGAACTCGATCGCGACCAGCAGCAGCGTCACCAGCGTGGCGACGAGCGAGTAGGTGCCCCACGCGCGCCACTGGGGGGTGCGGACAAGCCCGAGCCCGATCACGGTGAACGCGCCCATCATGCTGAGCAGAGCGACGATGGTCGCCAGCGAATGGATGCGCACCGTCGCGGGCGCGTCGGTGAAGAGGCCCGTGGTGACCTGCGCCAGCCCGCGCACAACGAGCAAGGCGACACCGAACCACCGCCATCCCGCGGTCAGCACCCCCCGCATGAGAAGTGCGAACCCCACGGCAAAGGCGATCAGCAGCAGAGCATGCAGCACAGCGATAGTGTCCATCAACGACCCGTTGGGCCCCACGCCCAGATCGCTAATCGCCTGGTGAATCGGGGAGTACCCAGGGCGCACGAGGCCCGCCAGCGTATAGGCCAGCACGAACGCGATCGGGTTGATCACCCCCCCAATCAGGGCGAGCCAGCGCGCCGTTTGATCCCCCCGCGGCTTCACCGAGCCAGGCGCTCCATTCTTTTGCATGATATCACTTCCTTTCTCTCCATGGGAGAGGTTCGTCTCTCCTCTCCCACCACCTTGGAGGAGCAACCGGAGGCAGACCGCCAAAGGTGGCTCAAGAGCACGTTACTGGTGACTCGACACACTGGGTTTCGGCAGCGCAAACCCCGCAGCGATGAGCCAGACGAAGGCCGGGAACCGGGTGAGCGGAATGAGCAGGGGGATGGGATTCGTCACGGGCAGCAGGAGGTTCAGACCGCTCACTACCCCGATGACGGCAATCAAGAAGCCAGACCAGGTGATCCACTTGGGCAAGAGCTTCATGGAGCTGGCCGCGATGGACACCCCAGCCACAAACAGTCCCATCGGCACCGAGTAGCCGGGTCCACCGAAGGCAAATTGCAGGTAGTAGAGCGCCAACGTGAGCGGGGTGTTTTGCGCGATGCCAGGCCAGGTCATTGCCCACAGGACGTGAGAGGCAGCGGCGATGTCCAGCCCCGTCATCAGCCCGCTCACGAGCGCGATGCTCACCCAGACGGCTGACGCGCTAAGCCCACGCAGGCGGAATGCTCCGCCGACAGCAAAGATGCCGAGCGCGATGCCGGCCCCGAACTGGAAGAAGGTCGCGGTGCGCACCAGGTCGGGATGCGCCTGGAAAAACGCCACGATGGTCGAGGCGGAGGCACCCGGCGCCGGAAAGGACGGCCGTAAGGACGGGTTGAAATTGCTCACGAGGACAATGCTCGCGAGATGCAGGACGGCGTAGATCACCGCCGCTATGCCGAGTGAGGGACCGGCGCGGCGCGCCAACGTGGTCGTCGTGTTCAGTTGAACATCCCTCTTGCGAGTCGGTGGACGTTGTTCGTTCTGAAGAGTCATTGGAACACTCCTTCTCCTTTTTCTCGTCACGCCTGCGTGCGGCGCCTCAGTGCTGCTCGTGCGGCGGGTGTCGCAAGCAGGAGTAAGACGACGATGAGGATCCCCAGGATGACGCGATGATAGATGGTATTCGCCTCGGTGCTGGGACCGGCGCCGAGGGCAAGTGCCGTGATCCCCAGCACGACGCCCGCCACGGCAACGAGGTGGGCGGCCAGAGCGACCCCCCATGCAAGGTGCGCGCGGGCGACTACTGCGTAGGTACTCACGGCCAGGAACAGCCCGCACAGGCCTTCCACGATGGCGGCAGGAAGGATGCGAGGTTCCGAGAAACCTAGCGGGATCCCCAGGTGCAAGAGGGCCGCGAGCAGAAAGGTCACGGCTTCTGCCACCATCAGCACGCTGATCACCGTGACGACGGGGCTCCAACTCCGAGTCGTGGTCTTCATCATACAAACTCCTTTGCCTGAGCGGTGTGTCTCACTCTCCTCGACTATCCAACCGGTTCTCTCGTACGGTTGGTGTGAGCTGTTCCCTCCAGCCCTCGGGTGCGTGTCGCACGAGAGACGAGCACGCCCAAAGCCACACCAAGGACAAGAGCCACCACCATCACGATAATCGAGCTTGCCAGTTCCGGCTTGGTGGTCATCAGAAAGACGATGCCCAGTAGCAGAACTGCCTGGATGAGCAGCACGGTGAAGAGAACTGGGTCATGGATGCGCTTCGAAAGCTGGGAGGGGAACGATCCATCTGGTATCTCTCGTGTTGACATCACAATGGCGCGCATGCGCGGCCCGATGAGGCCTGCCACCAGCGCGATCATCAGCAGCAGGCTGACGAGCGTCACCGCAATCCAGCTGGTACGTAAGCTCCAGGCTGAGAGCGCCAGATAGAACCCTGCTGCTAGCAGCAGGAGCATGCTGAACCCTGCGATGGGGAAAGCTGTCATGACAAAGGCGAGCGTGCTGCGCACCTGCTCAACCCCTTGCGCTCGCCGCAGGAGCGCTACTCCAAGCAGCAACACACTAACGCCAATGCACACGCCGATGGCACTGATGATATGTAAGAACAGGACGATGCTATAGAGATTCATGAGGTTCTCCTTTCTCGCGTGCTGGCCTCAGACAGGCCTGTCTGAGGCCAGCACGGTGCGGTTGCAGATGAGGTGCTTCATGAGGACGGCGGCTCTTTCCTCGACAGGTACCAGAGCTGAGCTAAGCCGGTCACATGCAGGATAAAGGCCAGCGGAACCCCGAAGGCGGGAATGAGGCTGAACGGGTAGAGGCGCACGGTGGCCATTGTGACCGGGCCAGACGCCGTGAGCCCGGCCAGCACACCTGTGCTCAAGGCATTGAGGAGATCAAGTATCCCCAGCACATTCCAGAGCACAAGCACGATTTTGCCGAGCCTTCCTCCAGAAGCCCAGGCCAACGCAGCCAGGGGCGCTGTCAGCCCGATGAACAAGTCGCCGAAGCCAGCCGACAGCCCGAACACCGCCGGCAAGATGTTCGTCAGTGCCCCTATGGCCATCGAGACCCCGATTACGCGATAGGTCTGCAGCACCGTAATGACCCAGGGATCACCGACCAGGGAGCGCACAAAGTGCCGAAAGGCCTCCGAGAGGAGATAACCCCCCAAGAACAAGATGATTGGCCCGCCGACGGTCAGGTAAAACACCAACGGTGAGTTCGCAAAGGTGCCCAGCAGCGATCCACCCAGCACGAGGAGAGACCAGAGCAGCACGACATACACGACCAGAACGATCTTTGCTCTGTTGGTTGGTTGAAAGGCGTTAGCCATAGCATATTCCTCCTTGGGAGTAAGACGATAGCTGTGTTCCTGCTATCGCACCCCTCCTACTCATGTGATTGCTTCTCTGAATCGGAGGGCTTTGCTCCGACCCCTGCGAGAATTTTGGACTGACCAGAGGGCACCTCCTTGATGTGGCTCATGATGAGGTGTCTCGCACGAACTGACGGAGGACGCGAGCGAGTTCGGCAGGTTGGTCAAGAGGGACGAGCGTGTAGCTGTCGGCGATCTCGATCAAGTGTCCGCGTGGGAGCAACTCGGCCCAGCGACGCCCGTGCTCTCGTGGATTGATGCGGTCTTCCGGCGCCCAGACCACCAGCGCCGGACGGTCAAAGCGGCGGAGGCCATCAGCCGCAGCACGCATGACTCCCCTGTCGAAGGCGTGGACGAACTTGCTGAGATCGCGGCGGACTTCCCGCTGGGTCTGCAAGGGATGCAACCAGGCGTCGAGCATCTCATGGGGAATCGGTCGCTTCGCCAGCCACCCAAAGGTCAACGGCAACCGTCGCAGGGCATGCCAGCGCAGCGCCTGTGCCAGGAGGAAGGCTCCGCCCGGCAGCTTGAGGCCCAGCTCTGCGGTCCGTCCGGGCAGACCGGGAGGGACGTTCTCAAAGGATTCGCACGGCGTCATCACCAGATGCGCAATGCGCTCAGGATAGCGGCCAGCGGTGAGCTGAAACAGGCCCGAGTCGTTGCCCACCAGGGTCACCTCCCGCAGGTCCAGGGCTTGCAGGAACTCAGCTTGCAGCTTCGCGATGCCCTGGGGGGAGAGATCAGCATCCGCTCGCATCGGTCGCCGGTGGCTCCCCAGAGGCAGGGTCGGGACGAGACAGCGGTGATCAGCGCGTAACTCCCCCACGACCTGACGCCACAGCGAGCCGTCCATGGCCAAGCCGTGCAGCAGGACCAGGACCGGACCGGGGCCTCTGGTGTCCTCATACTCGATGGGTCCTGCTGACAAGTCGATCTCATACATGCGTTCGCCTCTTCTCTCCTCTGTTCGTGCGCACACAGCCCTGAGGTCATGGCTTCCTGTCCCTCAGACACCGGGTTCGAACAGCAAGAGCCTTTGATCGCCGTCTAGAAAGACCCTGCTGCTCCCTCCAGAAGAGAGAGGGCAGGCATGGTCACGTTTGACCACCCCTGCCCTCTACCATTCCGACCGCACCGGAGCGCGGTCGGCCTTCACCGGCGTGACGACGTCTAACGCCTGGACAATCCTCTGGATGCCTGCTCGATAGGTTGGCACACTCGGCACCCAGTCCAGTTCGGACCTGGCCCTGGCGTTGGAGACACGTAAAGAGGTCTCTGCCATGATGATCTCAACAAAGGGAGCGACCAGCCGCAGCGCCCAACGCGGAAGAGACCAGGGGGCCGGAGCACCACCTGCCCGGGCAAGTTCGGTCATGAAGTCATGCCATTGCACCGGCTCGTTGTCCACGATGTTATAGGCCTGCCCTGCTTTCCCGCGTTCGAGCGCCGCTCCCATGGCAGCTGCGGCATCCTCAAGGTAAATCCAAGACATGAACGTCGGTCCTCCTGCCGGCAGTGGCAAACTGCGGCGGCGCAACAACTCGATGAGCGGAGCAGTCGACTCTGGTCCGTAAAACGATCCGTAGCGGAGCGAAACGCCCTCAATCCACCCGGCGCGCGTCGCCTCGAAGATCTGTTGCTCCATCGAGCGTAAACCTGCCAGATGCCGTTCCAGCGCACTTCCGCGTCCGGGCGGGGCGAAGGGCTGTTCCTCCGTGAGGAGCATATCGCCCCAGTTACCAAAGCCATACCCAACCGCATTGGATTCGACCACCATCTTCCGGGCACCCACTTCACGCGCTGCGGCCAGCAGGTGCGTGGTTCCCACATCGCGTAGTGCGTCCGTCTGGTACATATCGCGGTGGTGCATCGGGCCGTTCTTCGGCAGAGCCGTCAGCGCATGCACCACCGCATCGGCCCGCTGCCCATCAACGGCCCTCAGGAGATGCTCGCGATCCATCACATCGGCGACAATGGGCTGGGCACCCAGGGTTGAGAGTCTGCTGGATTTCCCTGGGGTTCGTGTGATGCCAAGCACCTGGTGCCCGCTGGCGATGAGAGCGCGCACCAGGGGCACACCCAAAGCGCCGGTTGCGCCTGCAATCAGGACTTTCATTTCCTTCTCCTTTCCTTGATCTCGTGTGTCCTGCTCTACGCATAGCTTCGTTTCCTCTTGCTTCCCGAAGGGTGCGCCTATCCTCACACCATCCGCCTGCGTACATTGAGATGGCAGTGGGAACTCTTTCCTTTTCTCCAACCTCACTTCACACCAACGAGACGAGATAGTGTTCGTATGTGTGACACCTGGCACTGGTGATGGACCGGAACCTTGCCTCTCGTGCTATGGCTTCCCGTCCAGCACCGCGCGGCCGGTCTGCAAATCGACCGGCACCGAGTTCTGATGGTGCACGATCAGCCACTTGCCGTTGATCTTCCGGAAACACGCGGTCGCACGCAGCCAGAGATCGGTCTGCTGCCCAGTGGCCAGGGTTCCGCTTAGCCGGTTGAGGCTGTGAGAGAAGGAGGATCTGATGATCACTGGTCTCCCGCTGGATGGTCACTGAGGAGAAAGACCGGGTGATGTGACGCTTCAGCCACAAACGCCTCGAGCGGTGAAGAGGGCGTGACTTCAAAGAACGGACGGACAATCCTCACGTGCCTGAGGTATTCCCTGAGCACCGGTGCACGGTCAGCCGGATTGAGTTCGACGATGGGCACGGTTTCGGAGTGATGTCCTCTCATCAGCGTCACCTGGCCTGCGGCTCGCGCGTTGCGAACCCAGTTGACCTCGCCATAGGGGGAGACCAGCCAGCGCCGTTCATGGTCTTCTACGAGGAAGACGGGCGTGGTGAACAAACGCCCGCTCTTGCGCCCTTTGACAGTGAGCAGAGAGATCGAACCAAGTGGCAAGCCTATGCGCAGCAGAGCGCGGATGACCGTATTCACCAGTTTCTGGCCAGTTGTAAATTGATACGTTTTCGCCATGAGCTCTTCCTTTCCTGGCTCCTCTTCTTGCCTCAAAGCAAGCATACGACATACACGTCACACTGACCTCAGATTTGGCGTCACCTCTCTCCCCGTCACAAGATGTTCTCCTCTTGTACTAGGCTGTTGCCGAAACATCCCACGCGCATGGCTATGGCTTGAGAGAGAGCACCGCGCGGCCTGTCTGCAAATCGACGGGTACCGAAACCTGCGTATGCACGATCAGCCACTGGCCGTTGATCTTCCGGAAGCAAACGGTCGCACGCAGCCAGAGATCGGTCTTCTGCCCAGTGTTCAGGGTTCCGCTTATCCGGTTGAGGCTGTGGCCGAATGCAACGTCATCGCCCACTGTGATGTCGAGGTCGTGCATTTCATAGCCGATCGGACCCTGGAACGACGAGAACGTCTCTTCCCAACGTTTCCTGTATGCCTCGGCTCCCACGTATCGCAGCGGGGGCACGATGTCGAACGACACCAGTTCCCGCGCGTAAAAGGACATCATCCCATCGATGTCCCTCGCGCGCAACGCCTCGACCCCACCCTCTATGACCCTTGTGATTTCGGCTTCATCGTTTTTCTTGTTTTCTTCGACGCTCACTAGTTTCCTCCGCTCTTGTGCCTGGTATGAAGCGCAAGTTCTCGTGCTGAGTGGTCCTCGAATCCCGTGTAGGTACGGGCTGAAGCCACAAGACGTTGAAAGTGCATCTGAGAACGAGAAACGGGCGTCTCTTCCAAGTCTCAATTCTCACGCTCAAAACGATCTGGTTGTGGCGATCATCCTGAGATACGTCTCATGCTAGCACTGCGCGCGGTGATCGAAGCGAAACCGGAGTGTTCAACCACAACGTCGAGACCATACCCCGGCTCTCTAAGTGCGTGCGCCCACAGGCCATCTTCGAGCGTTTTTTTATTGCAATGGATACTTTCAACATGTGTCACCCATCATGGGTCTCCCGACAAGTTGATGATCACCGCCCGCTTGTTGACAGATGAGCCTCTTTGAGGTAGCCTGAGAAGCGGATCGAGAAAATTGACATTTCGCCCAAAATCCTCTCTACGACTCCTCATTCCCGAATCATCAACTTTGCGGAAGACCCCCCATCATGTGAGTCGGTGTCGTGTATCTCCTCAACGATTGAGCACCTCCTTGCTCTGTAGGCCTAGCGGTCGACCGGCGTCAGTTCGAAATGCACGGTCCGATAGCCGCGCAGGCGGTGGTAGAGCGGAACGAGGAGGCCCTGCAGCGCGGATACTTCTGAGCCAGTGCCTGACCAGCATGGACCGCCTCAGCTCCGCTGAGCACGCGCGCACGTGCACTGATCCCCGGACCGATTGGCTGACCACGCCACGTCGACGGAGCAAGCTCGACCGCCGGGTGGTGGACCAGGCGCTTGTACTTGCCCGATGTGCTCCAGGTACGCACGAAGGCGTGGCCTGCTTCGATGGCGATATGCACAGGCGTACTTACCGCTGCGCCGCTCTTGCGGTAGCTCGTGAGCCGCACGTACTTCTGGTGAGCAAGGCGTTCGAGCGTTGGCGTCGGGGTGGTTCTCACGTGACCTCCTTTCCTTTGTGCAGCGTTCAACGGGCAGTGTCTCTCCGCGCTCTCAAGTACACAACGTCAATGGTTGAGTCAAAGCGAGGGCGAAACCGTGCTCTCATCGCTCCGCCTGCCACAATCCCTCGGCAGTACAGGCGACGGAAGCACGCGAGCCAGCACCCCGAGCATCTAGGGTTCGAGTGCTCTGATTCCGTTCCTTTCACCTCACATGCATGCACAGGCGTTCCATGTCTTTCTGTTGTCAACGTCATCCTTCTATGATAGGGTGGAAGGTAGGAGGCCGTCTTGGAGATTCGTGCGCTTTTATCAAAAATCTGCTCACTGTGAGTACATCTGCCGATAGGCACGTGGGGTCAGGCCGAGGTGCCGTTTGAAGGCCTGCGTCAAGTGGCTCTGATCCGCAAACCCGCACGCCCTTGCCACGCGTGCAAGAGGGACCTCCCGCTCTGTAAGCAGACGCTGGGCGCGCTTGATGCGCTGATGCAGCACGAATTGATGCGGGCTTTCTCCCGTCGTGTGACGGAACAAGCGGGCAAAGTGAGAGGGGCTGAAGCCAGCCTGCCGGGCCAATACCTCCAGCGAGAGCTTCTGAGCGAGATGCTCCTGGACGAAATCCAGCACGCGTCTCATCTGCTGCTGCGTCAACCTTCCTGAAGGGTCCTTGATGACTCCTCCTTCCGCACTCCGTTCAGCAACCGCTTCGACCTCCGCACACGCTTGTTCCTGGAGAAGCTGATCGTAGATCGCTTGTGTCGCGACCGTTTCGGGATGAGCATCCCCCAGGGATTGCGAGCGGATCGAGAGCGCACGTTCAGCGAGAGCGATGGCCTCGCTCGGGTTGCTCTGTTTCTGATAGCAAGCGGCCAGATCATACAGCGTTTGCGCCGTCTCCGGATGGTGCTGACCAAGCTGCTGCTCTCGGAGAGAGAGCGCACGCCGATAGAGCGTCTCGGCCTCCGCATACTTGCCTTGCTCTCGGAAGAGGTTCGCCAGACTATTGAGCGACGTCGCCACCTGGGGATGTTCACGACCCAGGCTTCGCTCACCGATTTGCAGTGCACGCTGGTAGAGTGCTTCCGCCTCCCCTTGCTTGCCCTGTTCCGCGGAGAGAAGCGCCAGATTGTCGAGTGTGAAAGCCACAAAGGAGTGGTCAGGATCCAGGCTTTGCTCTTGGATACGTAACACGCGCTGATAGAGCACTTCTGCCTGCTCGTATTTCCCCTGCTTCAAGTAGAGATGAGCCAGACCAAAGAGTGTGAAAGCCACAAAGGGGTGATCAGGACCCAGGACCTGCTCTCGGATGGAGAGTGCGCGCTGAAACAGCGGTTCCGCCTGCTCGTATTTCCCCTGGTTCCAGTAGAGAAGCGCCAAATAGTGGAGGGTCCGAGCTACATCGGGGTGATGAACCCCCAGGACCCGCTCCTGAATTTGCAGCGCGCGCTGAAACAGCGGTTCTGCCTCCCGATACCGTCCACCCTCACGGAGGTACTGAGCAGCCTTGTAGGCTAAGGAGGCAAAGGCGCAGGATTCCTCAGCGACCCTCACTTGGTGCACATACTCCATCGCGTGCGGCAGCAGTCGTTTACACGGTTCCCAGGCGGCAGGCTCGGTCGCGGGGAGCACTTCGGGAAACGCCACGTCGAGCGCAGCAATGACCCGCGAGGTCCAGTGCGCTCGCTCTGTCTCCGTCATGCTCTCCAGGAGAACCGTCTGGACCAGCCGATGCAGCGAGATGGTGTGGGTCTCTGCCTGTCGCTGGACCAACGAGAGACGCCGCAGGACGGCAATGGCCTGATCAAATTGGACGGGATCGGCAGCCATAGACTCCAGCTCCGATCCCAGGTGCGCGGCACCCACTGTAAAGAGTTCTTCAGGAATCGCTTCCGCCTGCAAAAAGGCGCAGACACGCAGCAGATTCGCCGCCGCTTTCTGCTCGCGCTCGACGCGCTCATGCGAGAGTTTGAAGGTCATCATGACCGAGTGTGGGTGATATCCTCCCAGCGTTCCGCGCCGATCCAGCAGGTGCGCACGCTGGTGGGTATAGCGTTGGAAATAGTCCGCCAGACCGCATCCCGTTTCTTCAATATAGGCTCCTGCCTGATCGAGAGCCAGGGGTAATCCCCCCAGGGTTTTCACCAGTTCCTCTGCCGCGGCGTACTCCTTAGGCATGCGTACGGCCAATTGGTGCATCTGCTCCGCAGGGGCTCCTGGCTCAAGCACTCTGGCACGTCGCAACAGAAACAGCCCTCCCTCTTCGTTGCCCATTGGCAAGAGATCCATGCCCAGTGCCAGTGGGCCAAGGGCGGGGCTGCGCGTGGTAATGAGGATCGCGCCCTTCCGCGCGGGCGGCAACCAGTGCCGCAGCAGTTCCGGGTCTTCCAGGTTATCCCAGATGAGCAACCAGTGGTGATGGGTGGCTAACCAGAGCTGAATCGCGGCCAGCATGCCCGGCTGATCAGCTTCTTGTCGTTCTGACAACTGTAAACATGCCGCCAGACGCAGCAGACTTGCCGTGATCCGTGTGACGGTTTCTGCCTCAATCCAGAAGACGGCGCTGTATTCCAGGGCATATCGGTAGGCATATTCCAGGGCAATCTGCGTTTTGCCGATCCCACCCAGTCCGTGCAGCGCGTACGATTGGGTGAGCGCGACGACCTGGTCAGTATGCAGGCGTGCATGTAGCGCCTCCAGGATCTCTTCGCGTCCGGTGAAGAACGGATTGCGGGGGAGAGGGACTGACCAGTACGGCGCGAGCGCAATCAAACTGGCCTCTAACAGGTGGCGCGTCGCTAGCTCGTCCAGCGCCAGGTGCCGGGCCAGTTCCAGTACCACTCCTCGGGCGGCGGGCAGATAAGAGCCCAGCTCCCATGACGAGATCGTATTCGCATGCACACCAAGGCGGTGTGCCAGCTGCTGTTGTGTCATGCGTTGGCGCTTGCGCGCAGTTTTCAGCAGCTCCCCGAAACTGGAAGGAAAGGGTTGCCGGTCTTCCATCTAAGCTCTCATGGCCTGAAATAAAGGCATGATCGGCCACTTACATGATATACGACGAGAATCCGGAAAAATTCACAGCCAGATTGTGGATGCTGTAGAGTAGACTTCCTCATAGAATGGTGGAGTTCGATCATCGCACACCCAGTTCCATCCTTCATCTGTTTTGGTCCTGTCCGCGTGACCAGCGGATACGCAAGATTTCCCTAGACGCAGATAGGCCAAGCAGCAGGGTCAAAACCGTCGTGCAGACCGTGGCAAGGACGGGGTCGTCGATGTGTTGCTCCAGGGCTCGAGAGAGCTCACCACCAGGCGCTTCACGCGCTAGCTGTTTGACGAGGGCGCTCCGACGTGGCGCGATGAGGGTGGCACTGGTGGGGACCATCAGGAGTAGGCTGATGAGCGCGACGAGAATCCAACTAGTCAGCAGACTCCACGCCGTCAGCGCCAGGTAGAGCCCGGCGCCCAGCAGCAGCAGTGCGCTGATCCCGGAGAACGGGCCGGACAGGTCGTTCAGATGGATGAGGGCACGCACCTGCTCGACGCGCTGCGTCCGCCGCAGACCCACCAGCACGAACAGCCACAAGCCAATGCCGAGAAAGTAGCCGATAGCTCCGATCACATGCACAAACAGGACGATGGTATAGATGTTCATGAGGTTCTCCTTTGCTTTACCGTGTTCACAGCTGTTTTTTCTTTCTCTTCCTCACATCTTGCTGTCTTCCTCTCCCAACTCTTCGGCGATCCGCTGGTCGAGCCAGGAGAGTTCAGCCTGCACCCGGTGCAGTCGGTACTCGATGGAGCGCATGATCCAGGCGCGCTCTCCCTCGGTAATCTCCGAGTTGTGACGCACATAGTCGCGAGCCTCTTGATAGGAGCGGCGCAGGAGGTCCTGGTAGCTCCGATACCACTGGAGGACCGTCACCCGTTGCGCCGGGGTCAGAAACTGAAACTTGGTCAACTTGATGACAAACTCCTCAAACGTGTCTCGGCTATAGGCGCTGGGTGTGAGGAGCAAGCTCAAGAAGCGTTCCCGACCCGCAGGGGTCATCGCATAGCTGCGTGGTGGCTGACCACGCCCAGCAGGGGACAAGTCTGCCCGCCGCTGTGCGATGACCGACGTCACCAGTCCCTGCTGCTCCAACCGACGCAGCAGGGGGGAGATGATCCCCCAACTCAAGGGACGAAACGGTCCCAGGATGCGCCGGGCCGTCTCATGGAGAAACGAGCCGGACATGGGCTGGACCATGAGTTCGCCAAGCACGAACAATTCGTAGATCAGCGGACGCATGCCGCGCGTGAGCGGCCTTCCCTGGTTGGAGAAGGCTTGCTCCGAAAGCTCCCACGAAGCCTGTGCCTGGGGGTCATCGGATGACATGCATCCTCCTTCCCAATTACTCTCATAACGAGAGAAATAGCGTTCTGTCTCTACACGAACGGGAGGAGCAAAAAGTGACACTCCTGCATTCTTTTTGTGGCTAGGGGTACGATCAAGATGTATACTGATCAGATGAGTCGATATCTTATCGCAGCGAATAGCCCCAGCCTGTTGAAAAACCCCTTGCTGAGCTTATGAGAGAATGTAGAAGCATAATCGCAGATAGCTTTTTTCTGAATTGGGAAATACAAGGAAGAAAAAGCGCAAGAAAGAAAAACACTAAAAAGAGTAAAAAAAGATATTACAGAATAGAGTGGATAAACAATAATAACAATGTTTCCTAGAGAAAACCGGCTTGTCTGAGCCTCAACGAACGTCCTGACGACCTCCCAGGAGGCGAGGGATGCCACAGCGATGCTGGCTCTCTGGCTTGTCAGGATATGGTTTCTTAGGAACGTATCTGCTTCCTCACTGGCAGGAGGCATCAGAGCCACCGCCTCGGCAGGAAACGGACGCCGTCCCCATCCGCGCTTTTGGAGCAAGCGTTTGAGATTCTGACCGGAGGCAATCACGAGGGCTTCGCAGTTGACTCGCCAGAGCCGCCGTAAGCGAAACCGCCGCATCCCATGCCATTGCTTCGCTTCGGCAAAGAGAGGCTCAACCCAGACTTTCCGCTTGCCCATCGCTTTCTCATACGCTGCGGTTTGGTGATAGGCCCGCACACGCTCCGT
>WNFX01005563.1_pt1 | contig 15297 bp, 11 predicted proteins | sample 5400111 | NCBI WGS metagenome assembly WNFX01 (sample SAMN13153363, study PRJNA577476) | soil metagenome | isolation source: 40 cm soil or saprolite under grassland replicate 1 | place: USA:California | collected 2016-06-15 | reverse complement strand
GACCAGTATATCCGTCTGAACACCGGCTGGTTCAGCGACCGGAGCGCGTGTTATCTCGCTGCCGGTCGCCCCGTCATTATTCAGGAAACCGGCTTCACAAAGATTTACGGCGGCAAAGCGGGACTTCTCTCCTTCCGATCGTTGAGCGAAATTGTCGATGCGGTGAAGGTAATCAATGCCGATTATGCGAAACATTCTCGTGCCGCTCGCGCTCTGGCGCGCGAAGTTTTTGAGGCGGAGAATGTCCTCAAATCAATTCTCGACCGCGCCGGAATTTGATTTCTCTACTTTGACGCCGGATTGGCCGAAAAATGCTCTGAGCGCGAAAACCGACCAACCGCTTATCTCTTGCTAACCAGAGATGTTGAACGGCAAGTGCATGTATTCTGTCTGTTCTGTCCAGGCGCCACTTGCAAATGCAGATTCCATCTTGATTTTCGATTACTTCGTCTGATTCTTCAGCTTTTCCGCCATGAAGCATCCTCTCATTTTTGTTTGCCTGGCATTGCTGCTGGGATCGACGTCCTACGCGCAGCAAAGTCCGCCTGCGCCCCCGCCCGGTGAGCCGCAAGCGCCGCTACCGGCAGGTCCACCGAAAGCTAGCCCAGCTGCGCAAGCGGTAGTTCCAGTTCCGGTTCCGATTGCACCGCCAAAACCAAACGGACCGGTTCAAAAAAGTTTGGTCCGCATCACCGCAACCTCCGTGGAGCCAGATTACAAAGCGCCTTGGAATTCTGGAGGAATCGAGCGCGGGGTTGGGGCCGGCTTCGTCATAAGTGGCAATCGCATTCTTACAAACGCGCATGTCGTCAGCAACAGCCGCTACCTGACGGTGGAACGCGATGGCGATCCCAACAAATACCCGGCGACCGTGCAATTCGTAGCAAACGATTGCGATCTGGCGTTGATCACGGTATCGGCTCCCGATTTTTTCAAGAACATGATTCCCTTAAAGTTCGGTGGAATTCCTGAGCTTGAGTCGACGGTCTCGGCTTATGGTTATCCAATCGGTGGCGAGCGGATGTCGGTCACGGCTGGGATTGTCTCGCGAGTCGACTTTCAGCTTTACACCCATTCATCAATTGATCAGCACCTCACGATCCAGATCAGCGCGCAGATCAATCCGGGAAACAGTGGCGGACCGGTGATGCAGAACGGCAAGGTCGTGGGCGTTGCGTTTCAAGGTTACAGCGGCGATGTCGCCCAAGGCGTCGCCTACATGATTCCCACTCCGGTGATCAACCGGTTTTTGAAAGACATCGGCGACGGACATTACGACAAGTATGTCGATCTTGGCCTAACCTATTCGAAGCTACAAAATCCCGCGCAGCGCCGCTTTCTCGGCTTAAAAGACGACGACCGCGGCGTGCTCGTGAACACAGTGGTCGCTGCCGGACCATCGGCCGATATTCTTCGGCCGGGTGATGTTCTTCTCGCAATCGATGATCATCCCATCGCGAGTGATTCGAATGTCGAATTTGAAGGCGAGCGCGCGGAATTCCAAGAAGTAGTCGAACGAAAATTCAAGGGCGATTCGGTCAAGTTCGATATCTGGCGCGACAAGCAGCCGATGGCGGTCACGATCAAACTATACACGCCTTGGCCTTATCTGATTCAAGGCCACGCCTATGATGTGCGTCCCCGTTATGTCCTTTACGGCGGCTTGCTTTTTCAGCCATTAAACCTCGATCTAATCGAAGCCTATCGGCCTACTGATCTGCGCCTCCGGCATTTCTTCGAGTATTTTGTTCCGGAGCAGATTTATCGTCAGCATCCAGACGTCATCGTGCTGACGAACATTTTGCCAGACCCGATCAATACTTATCTTGCGCCCTACCGCGGCGGGATTGTCGATGAAATAAACGGCAAGAAAATTCGGACTCTCGACGATCTGGCAAATGCGTTTTCCGAAACGTCAGAGCGCTTTGTCATCCGCATGATTGGCGACGGGCCGCCATTGGTGCTCGATCGCAATAAAGTGGACGCCGCCCGCGAGCGGATCAAGATGCGTTACAATGTGATGAAAGAGCAAAATCTCCAGGATCAGCCCGTGGCAAAGACGACGGAGCAAGCGAACAAGATCTAAAGATGCGAAAATATTTAGTTATCGTTTTTGGAACAATGTTCCTCGGGGTTGCCGGCGCGACGGCCAAAAAGGAACCGGCTGTGTCGGCGCCAATGAATAAGCAAAAGCAACTCGCGCTCGTCCGCGTGAATGTGACTGGCCAGTCCTATGATTACTTTCGACCATGGCAAAAGAAGGCGCCGTTTTCAAAGCGCGCACTCGGTGCGGTTCTATCGAAAGGCCGCGTCCTGGTAACCGCGGACTTGGTTGCAAATCAAAATTACGTGGAGCTGGAGCGCGCGGAATCCGGAGAAAAGATCGCGGCTAATGTCGAGGTCATTGATTACGAAGCGAACCTGGCTTTGCTCGTGCCGGCAGAGAAAACATTCCTCGACGGCATCACTCCTCTCGATATCGCGCTCGACACCGTAGTCGGCGATCGGCTCGCCGCCTGGCAACTTGAACCCACCGGCGCTTTGCTGGCTACGGAAGGCCTGGTGACAACTGTGCAAATGATGGCGTATCCGGTCGATGTTGGGCAATTCCTGACCTATCGCATGAGCATCCCGATGCAATATCGAGAGAATAGCTACACGGTGCCTCTGGTGAAGAACAACAAGCTTGCTGGATTACTACTCCGCTACGATTCGCGTTCGCAGCTGCTCGACGCCATTCCTGCGCCCATCATCGCGCATTTTCTGAAAGAGGCTGAGGGCCAAAATTATCGCGGGTTTCCGTCGGCCGGGTTTTCATTTTTTCCGACGCGTGATCCGGAGCTGCGCGAGTTTGCCGGAGAAACGGGCAAAGCCGGCGGCGTTTACGTGACCAATATCGAACCGAACACGCCAGCGATGAAAGCGGGTTTGCAAGTCGGCGACATTGTCACAGCGATCGCGAATAACGAGATCGATCAAAACGGAAACTATGTCGATCCGCTGTACGGCAAAATCGAATTTACAAATCTGCTCACCGCTCACGCTTACTCCGGCGATGTGGTGCCGTTCCGAATCCAGCGCAGTGGCAAACCGATGCAGTTAAATGTGACCCTCGAACATCGAGACGCGAAAGATTACGTCAGCCCACCTTACAATCTCGATCAGCCGCCGCCGTATCGAAAGATTACGTCAGCCCACCTTACAATCTCGATCAGCCGCCGCCGTATTACGTGCTCGGCGGACTCATTTTTCAGGAGCTTTCCCGCCAGTATCTCAAGGAATGGGGCCCAACCTGGCAAAGAGAAGCACCCCAGCGCTTGGTTTACCTCGACCGGTTCCAATCAGAACTCTTTCCAGAAGGGAACCGCCGCGTCGTCATTCTCAGCCAGGTCCTCCCCGCCAATAGCACAATCGGTTACGACGAGCTTTCCTATTTGACCGTCACAAAAGTAAACGGCAAAGAGATCAAGTCATTAGCCGATCTGGCCGAAGCGGTGAAACAGCCCATCGAGGGTTTCATCAAGATTGAGACCGAGGAAGATCCGAAACAGATCGAGCTCGATGCTGCGCAAGTGGCCGCTGAAGCACCCGTTCTCCAGGAAAACTACGGCATCTCTTTGCTGCATCGCCTCGACTGAGGCGTTGCCTACGCCGTCGTTGCCAAGTTGGGCGCAACAGAAAAGCATCATACTTGCAGCAATCGATCTTTGGATGTGAATGGGTCACCATTTTCTTGTGTTCTTGCCTTCGCGATTCACCTATTCCTGATTTCCTGTTGATCTCACTCACCAAATTGAATTGACTCGCTTCACGACGCTCGGCAGTCTCAGAGGGCATGCGTCTATTGATCGAAATACTTGTAGTCGGTGCACTGATCTATTTCGGCTGGGAAAGACCATTTAAACAATGGGCAGATCAGGCGCGCGCAGCACTGACGTCCAAGCAAGCGGCGCCGGGTTCACAGGAAGCCACGTCAACTCCAACGTCAATTCCGCTGCTAAGGCCAATCATCAGAGCAACCCCACCGTCGGGCGTATGGATGTGGGATCCAAAGCATCGCGGCACGTTGGATCGCCCTGCTCCCTCTCCCACTGTCCAGCCCTAGAGTACGGAAAAATAGGGACATCCATTCCGCGCGGCCGTGCGGAAAATTGTTATTCGTTTACGACCTCGATCTGCTTGTCGAGCACTTCCCCGGTAAACCGGTCGATCGCCACGTGCACCCAGTAATGCTGTTCCCCTTCCACGATGAAATCATTTTGAAGACTATTTGCATTTGGTTTATAGCGACCTGATTGCGCTACCACATCGATCAATACGTTCCAGACGCGCGTTTGCGAGACAGAAGAAATCGCCCGCGGAATAACTTCTCGTCGAGCTTTAACAGTTTGGTTATCTCCGGGATTGGGACTCGGCGCTGTCGTAGGCAGGATTGTCGTCGGCGCGGTGGCACCTGTAATGATCGCAGACTTGTTCTGTAGAGGAGTCGTCGAGGTTACCGACGTGATGTTGCTCGCCATTGTCGCAGCACTTTGTGCATTCGAGCCAGTCGTCGCGACGGTCGAGGTGGAAATTAATTCGTTCCAGATAGCACCCGCTAGAACCGATTGAAGAACAGGGGCTTGCCGGGTGTTCAGATTCACACGGCCAGCGATCATTGTTGGTTCGTCGTTGATTGAGAAGACGTCAAGAAGGCCAGCGTCTGCACTCTTTTCAGTGAATAGGTCCAGGGTTTTCCATGGCAAATCGCGAGAGACATAGCCCAATTCAGCTACGTTCCGAAACGGGCGGTTTAACATAATCGGGTGATAGTCTGATGTGTTGTAGGGTGTGGATGATCCAGTTGTGGTGAGTGATGGGTCAGGATAACTAGCATCAGCCTGGCGGATAATTCCATCACTATCTGCATAGCCAGTGCGCGCGCTCGTGCTTGCTGCATTGTTGATGGATAAGGTTGCGGGGAAGTAATTGTTTCCAGCGAAGCGCAGCGGAGCGTGCTCGACAGGACCGGGAAACGTCGTTCCGACCACCCCACCGTAACCATTGGGCAGCGCCGAGGAGCCACTCGGCCAAAGGGATTCTATTATCCTCGAGTTACCCGTTGGATTCGTGTCCATCTGGAAAATGCCAAACCGGGTGGAGCGTGGATCGGCTTTCATATAGACTGCGGGCGGAGCAGGCGGAGGCGCCGTTAACTGTGCAGGTGTAAACGCCGGCGGCGAGGGAAACGGCGAGGCCGGGGCGGAGCCTGGCAAATCGCGAACAGGCAGTGGAGCATCGGTGATCCAGCTAGTCCTAAAAGAGTAATTCGGGTTAGTGTCAGTGATACCGATGAAGTGATTATAAGGCACCCATGTGCCGCCGCCGGCATCAACTTCGAGCGTCGCATTGAACGGATGTGACGTCGCTGCTTGCGTCGCGCCTACCTGAAGCATTAGCCGCATGTCGTTGGTCGCAGGGGTTGGCGCCGGTGTAGCGGCTGTTGGGAAATCTGGGAGGCGAAAACCAACGAAAAGACCGCTAGGCGGAGGCGTTGGAGTTGGCGTCGGAGTAGGGGTCGGCGTCGGAGTAGGTGTCGGTGTCGGCGTCGGCGTCGGAGTAGGAGTTGGCGTCGGAGTTGGTGTCGGCGTGGGTGTAGGGGTTGGCGCAGCATTAACCGTCAAGGTCAATGTGCCGATTCCAGTGCCGCTGTTATTCGTTGCGGTAAGATGGATAGTGAACGTTCCAGTCGTAGTCGGTGTGCCAAAGATCCTACTTCCTGTCTCCGTTAGACCCGGGGGCAACGGGGTTGCGGTGTAACTGGTCGGATTGCCTGTGGTGTTCATCACGTAGGAGAAGAAAGTTCCCACATTTACGGTTGCTGTGTCGCTTTTAGGTTGAAACACGGGGATGGCCGCGAACGCGCTCGTTGCCGCAGTCAGCAGAAGAAGGACGGGCAAGATCCTTTTCATGACCAAAACAGCGGCGATTGATACCGAGCAGAAATCATGGCGTAGGTGTCGGCACGGCCAGCGCGGCAAGCGTGGCAAATGTTCCGGGCCCCGTTCCAGTCGCAGTCGCGTTATTTGTGGTTAACGGAGTCGGAATCGAGAACGCAGCTGGATTTACCGTAACAGACTGGCCCGTGGCGTTAATAAATTCGGTACTGCTAGGATTCCAATTTTCACTATTGCCTCCAGTAAATAATCCAACTCCTCCGTCAACTCGCAAACGAACCGACGGCGTAGAAGCGCCAGCGTTCTGATGCGGGTTCCACAGTTGAAAAAGAAGATAGGTTGCCCACTTGGTTGGATCATCCGGGCTCACCCCGGCGATGGGATATAGCTGAGTGATATAGGGCAGGTTTTCCACACCATAAGCCGTCCACGTAATGCCGGCTGGATTAAATTGGATACGCGTCGGGATCGAGTCGGGATCCGCCTGGTCAATGGTTGCCCCTCCGATGGAAAGAATATGGTGCGTTGTGCTACTCATGTGGATATCCGGGAAGACCGCCCCACCCGAAACGCCGCCACCCGTGTTCTGGCCAAGTGACCCACTTGGGATTGCAGCCTGAAGCAACTCAAAAAAGTCCGGCTCACGGCCGGCGGCAGCCACTTCATCCAACCGCAAAATTCGACTAGCCGGGAAGGCCCCACTGGGATTGGTGTACGTCCACGGACTGCCAGCCGTGCCTCCAGTTGGAAACGTCAATCCGAAACATTTTGCGATGTTCGCTGCCGTCCCAGTGGCAATGGTTGCAGTTGACACACCGGCGGCGGTGAGCGCGATGTAAACTGGATCGGTGGTGGCCAAAGAGGCACTCGGCCCCTTGTACGTAATCCATGCTAAGCGGCTGAGTGGGAAACGTGTTTTGACGAGCGGATCGCCAACTGCCGCGGTCGTGCCGTCGAAACGGGTGAAACTCGTTGTTACGCGACGGAGCAAGAAGTTTGGGTTAACCGCGGTCGACGTGCTCGCAAGCGTCGCGTAATCGATGCTACTGCCGGTAGGAGTGGACGGAGAAAAAGAAGGCGAATTTATTTCTCGTGAGAAGGTGCCGAGATATTGAAGAGCATTCGGATCGAATTGAGATGTGTTAGATATAGGATTCCCGTTATTTGTGTTCAGTGTTTTTTGGTACGCGATCAATTGCTGGCGATCTAGAAACACCTGATCTGTGCGCCCGTTCGGGGCGATGGTTGGAGTGGGAGCCAAAAATGCGCTACCGCTATTCACCACATAGCTACAGTAACTGGCTGCCGGGACAGAATTGGCCTGAAAATTTCTCGCAAATGCCTTATTGGCAGGAAGAATATCGGGAAAGTTATTATTATTGGTAGCGGATTGGTTTGTGGTTGCGTAATTGCGCCAGCCGACGAGCTTGTCTACTTGGTAAACGCCAGAACCATTAAGAATTGGGTAGACGCCTAGCGCGGATAAATCAGCAAAGGCGAGAGACCCTTTACGACCAGACTGACCTGTGGTTGTACCTGTCGGATAACCAGCGACATTCATATCCAGCAAACCCCCCTCATCATAGATCGCGTAGGCATAGCGGCCGACGACTGAACTACTTGGGGCGGTAATGACCGTGGCGCCTTGATCGGTAGCAAACACCCAGTCCGGTGTTGCAGCAGTAAAAGCCGGTATAGGTGACGAATCGCTAGTCGCCGTGTCGCCCTTTGGAAGCAGATAGTGGCTGTTCCATCGCGTGCTGGTAATGGCGCGACCGTTGGCCGACGCATCGGTCCTCGAATTCACGCCGGAGGCCCGGCTTGGGCGGCCAGGCGCCGGGATTAGATCGGGACTAACGCTGCGGCGAATAAGATTTGGCGCTCCAGCGGCGTTGCCGCTACGCTGAGGAACCATGTTTGCCGCGGACGTTGGGGTGTAGATGGTAACGCCGTTTACGGGTGTGGCCGTTGAACCGTTGGTTATCTCCTGGCGGAGATCGCCGATGATGTTATCCATGGCGCTTTGCGCCAATTGATCAACATTAGATTGATGGAAGCTACTGTGCGCGACCTGGCGGTCGCTGGTCGTCCTCGAGAAGTAGGCGATGCCCACACCAGTCAACAGGACGACGAATGCCAGCACGATAATGAGCGCCGCAGCTCGTTCCCGAGAATGGACTGCTTTGGGTAGCCGATTCATCTTACAAGTTCTTCAAATCGAAGTAGCGACTGTAGACTCGAATCGCCTTGGTTGCTTCTGGTGGGACGGGGGTGCCTGCGCTGGTTTGGCCTGTGTTGACAATGCCAGGCAGGGGGGGAATCTGGGTGGCGTCTCCAAACAAAACGCCCTTCCAATCGGCTTCCATCATACCAACGTATCTTGTCTGGTTGCCAACGCCCCTGCCATGCGCCGATGTGAAGTCGTCCAGGTCGGAGGCGAGATCGAGGAGGCTAGTAGCGGATGCGGCATCTATCAGCGCGCGACCTGCCGGATCTATTACAGCGATCGCCACCCCAATTGCCTCTATGTCCTTAAGGCCGATGCTTTCCGGGTTGGTGAGCGTTGTCTGGGTTGGCCTGGCGTCCCTGTCCCACGGTACATCCGTCAGCCGTCCGTTCTTGAGGAGATAATAATATTCAAGCCGGAAAACCCCGGGACCAAGTATCTGATAATCTGAATCGCTGCTGGCGTTGCTGTTGTCGTTTTGGACTGCGGCGGACCACGGCCCAATCGCGCCAATTGTTTGGGGCAAAAAAACTATTGGATATATGGCGTTGGTGTTTGTCAAATTTGACACGCCATTCCAAAGGAGCCCTTTGCCCATCCGTTCAAGTCTGAGATAGGCTGGATTACCCGTATTGCTGCGTTGGTTGACTCGATAAGCTACGAGCGAGACCGGGCCTTGCGATGACGAATTCGTATCGTTGTAGCCGGGCACGTGACTGAAGAAGGCGATTTGGTCACTGCCCTGCATTCCGTTTCCCAGTCCATGACCCCATCCGTGTCCATTGCCGTGCCCGGAATAATTCGTAGGTCCCTTTACATAGTAATCAACGTCGGTTCGTTTCAGCATTTGCGCGAAATCCACCGCCATCCGATCAAGTACGACCCTGGCCTGAGTGTCGGTATCGATATGTTTGCTGCCAGTCCGCGTAATAGCCGTTGCACTGGTCATCAACTGCGAGACCATAAGAATAATGATCGTAACGACAAACACCGACACGAGTAATTCGGCAATGGTGAAGCCGCCGCGTGAGCGTCGCGTGCTGATGATAGGGAATGATTTTGTGGTCATCGGCGATTAACTGCCGCCAAGGTTGTGACTGACCCTGCCGGCACACCAGTTGTGGGATCGACTTGCGCGGGCCAACTAACAGTAATATTCGCCAGCGACGTCGTATCTGAGGGCGGCAACCGATAGGTAATCTTCGCCCTAAAGACCGCGTCTGTTGGAGGTGTCCCGTTTACAGTGCCAGTTTGCTTCCCTTCCTGTGTAAAATAGAGCGTATCGGGCGTATACAAATTCGCCCAATGGCCGTGCAAATTAAATCCCGACTCATTCTCGTGGGAGGTCTGGCCCGGGGGGAGCCGAAGATCAGCGCGCAAATCGGTAAAGATTTGCGAAATAATCGAGTTGGCGGTCGTCTGCCGGACGCTGGCCTGCTGAGTGTTTAACCCAAGCGGCAGCATGCCAAGCATCGCAATCAAGCAAAAGCCAGCCACGCCCAAGGCGAAGGTGATTTCGACCAGCGAAAACGCGGCAACTTTTCGCAAAGATTGTTTCGTTTTCATTTTTGGTTTGGATGTGTGATCAGATTCCGGCTCATGCTGTTAAGGTTGATGGCGATTGCCATTGCGGCGATGGTCGTCACTGTGTGAGCTATGCTAATGCCTCTCATTTTCGATAAATTGTCACGTTGCCATCCAGCCCGGTTATCTGAGCCGCAACAACATTGCTAGGGGGAGATGCAGGGGCAACACTTCCGTGCGTTGGTTCCAGTGCAATCTCGGCCGCGGTCTGCGGAGAATTTGTCGAGTTGTTAATTCGCGCCTCACCACCTACGCTAAACTCGATCATCTTTCTAAATGTGTACTGCGCGGCAGGCGCGGGACTTCCAACAGGATATCGAAACGGAGTGGTAGAGTTTGCTGGAGTTGAATTCCCGATGCAGTATGCGGATGGAACGGGCGGGCGGGTAGCGAAGGTTGAGCCTGTCCCTAATGGAGCGTCCGTATGCGTCCACAAGTGTACGTTGTCGATCTTGGTCAATTTGCCCACCTGGATTAGCTTCGTTGGGTCGATCTCGCCGCTGCCCGAGCCATAGATATTGGTCCCGTCTTTAGAAGCAACAATCGACATGATAACCCTGCCTACTGCTGGGGTATCTGAGTTCGGTGACAAGGGGTTTGAGACGTTCTCCTCATAAAAACCGACCCAGGCATAAGTGTTATTTGCTTTCGCGTAGGTGCGGGCTGTGTCGATTACGCCTTTAACCGTGTAAGCGGCGCTGGTGACGTCGGTCCCGCTTTTAATATTTGTGAAAGCGGGAGCCACCAGGACCATTAGGAGCGCAATGATGCCGATGACGACCACAAGCTCGATGAGCGTGAATGCAGAGCGGGAACGCTGGTGAATCGTGAATCGTGAATCGTGAATCGAATCGGGCGGCACAGTTTCCTCGAAATTTCGCGCATTTCCTCCCGGGCCCGCAGATTGCACTTTGTTGTAACAGGTCATGCGAAAACGCCGCTGCGACGAAGAAGCGCTTCCTGACGCCACTTCTTGCGCCACCCCGGTTGCTGTTTCCATTTCTCACCTCGTTCTACGGAAACGGCGGAACGAAGTTCTTGGAAAAAAGAGGCTGAACGGCGATTGAGCCTGTCCTCAAGCAGCCCAGCTAGAAGGGCAATACGGAAACGCGTTTCCGAAGGCTAGAGTCGCGACCGAGCGCGATGCCTGCCACGCCGAAGCCTGTCGTCGTGCAGTAGCTCTGACGAAGGAGGACGGCGAAGGCGGGCGAAGCCAGTATCGTTTTTCGCCTTCGACGATGAATTTACTGGCGTCAGGAGCTTCAAAGGCCACTAAGGCAGCATCAGCAGCGTACTAGCTGGATCAGCGTTGAAATGTTCGATTGCTGGAGAAAATGACCTGAGAAGTTCCCCAACCGATCAGTGGTGCAATTTCCGATTCGCAGCCAAATCACTTTCGGTCGGCCAGTGCGTAAAACAGCTTGATCGTGAAAGTCCCAATCCTTCGACACAATTGAGAAACCTTCGCTTAGTGCAACTCCCAGATGGCAGTGTCACTGGTCGCAAGGCGGTACTCGTGGACGTGTGCAGAGTTGGGAAACAAATCTGCCAGCCGGGAAACAAGTCTCGGCGATAGGTTTTCATCGAACAGAAGCTTCACCAGCGACGAAGCTTGTCCTGCGCTCACGATCGGCGGCGAACGCGAGACACGCTTGGATATCCTCCTCAGTCACGTAAGGAAAATCACGCAGGATCTCCTCGTGTGTCATGCCTGAAGCAAGATAGTCAAGCACGTCGTAAACCGTGATGCGCAGGCCTAGGTTTACCATTGCGCTTCCCAGGTTCAACCGTGGTGATCTTCGAATAATCCACGGTCAGAGCGTACACAGGTCAGAGTTGTGGCGTCAAACTCGTTCCCAAACGAAATTTCAAGCAGCAAAGGCAATCGGTGAACAGAAGCGAGCTAAGAAAAGCAATGGTCAGTGTTCAGAGCCGCAACCTATGGACCAATCCCTTATCACTATTCACTTTCGCTGCAGGCCTTCCTGAACCATCCTACCAACGCTCAACTATCAACTCTTCATCGCGCCGTAGCCGGCGAAGGCAGATCAACTATCAACTATCAGCTATCAATCTTCTCGCCACTACTCGGTTACTTCTTCGAGCTGCGTGCCGAGCACATCTACATTCCCCGAAACCAGGTCGCGACCGAGCGCGATGTGGAGCCAGTATCGTTTCTCGCCTTCAACCACAAATTTTGTAGAATCGGTAATGCTGGTGGTGCCGGGCGCGTACTTTCCTGTCTGAGCAATTACGTCTATCATCAGATTCCAGGTCCGCGTTTGCGCTATCTCCGAAAGGGCGCGCGCGATCGCTTCTGGGACTTTTTCCTGTTCTTCTCCGGTGTATCCTGGATTCACAATCGCACCCGCGGCCGCGGCGGTAAGCCGGCCTATGTCCGCTCTAGTCAAGGCCGGCTGTGCAGTCGTTGCATTAACGATAAGTTGCGCCGCGGGTGTGGCCTCAGTGGGCGGAACAGTAGGATATTGACCCGGAGTGGGAGTAGGAAGGTCTACATCCTTCTTCAGTGCACTTTGCAAAATCGCAGCGATCACCGGAACGTTCTTCGTATTGAGATTGACGAGCCCGGCTCGCGGATAGTTGTGATCAACCGGGTTGTATGTAAAAAAGTCCAAAAGATTAGCATTATTGTTCGCTGTATGGAAATCCAGACGCTTAAAACGGCTCGTTGCCAATTCTGGTCTAAGACCGTAGCCAAAGTCGCTCACGGTCGAAAAAACGTGATTGAGTACGATCGGAGTGGCACCCGGCGTCGGAGTCGGCTTCAATGTGCCAGTGGTTGGGTCAATTATCCAGTTGTAGGGGTTATGGGGAGTGGGCGTGGCGGTGTCGGTAGCCGCGGGAGCCTCACCGTTTTCCCAGCCAAGGACGAATTTTCCGCTACTGTCAGTGGTAGTTTCGATAATGGTAACGTGCGTGCCAGTTACGTCTAAATCATCCGCTGGGGCGTCATTTTGATCGATCAATGACGCCCCCAGGCTCATGATGTCCACAACGTTTGGCGGATCTGTATCTTCACCCGAAGCGTTCGCCTGGGTCATGGCATAATCGAGGATCTGAAAGAAGTCGTTCCTGCCTCCTCTCAACGCAGGAATATGAGGGTTGGGATTCGGCGGCACACCCGGGGTGCCAACGTATCGCCAATGATTCCAATACGAAACCAGATGAGGGTCCCCCGTACCTGTCCCGGCTACCCACTGCAGCCCAAATAGGTTGAGAATAGACAAAGCGTCGCCTCTGTATCGGCCCCGGCCTTTACCCTTGCCTTTGCCTCGTGAAGGCGGCGTGCCCGCAGGAGCCGGTTTGACCAGGCTAAGCATGCCTATGTCGAATCTGTCAGGTAATTTATTACTAAGCCGGTCCCAATCACGCGCGGGCTGGTTGCGTTCTCGGGAAAAAGTTCCCATGTACTGAAGCGCGTTCTGGCTGAAGTTAAAAGAGCTTCGAAGCTTTAACAATTCCTGCCGGGTCATGAAAGCCTGATCCGTCCGTGCGAGGGATCCGGATCCGATAGTATCGGTTGCGACAGAAGTGAACGGATAAACCGGACAAGGGGTTGGGTAAGGCGGATCGCCAAAATCGAGCAGATAACTGCCGTACGTATCCTGTCTATTCAGGTTTCCGAGAAAAGAAGGACTGCCAAAGCTTCCGTCTGATTGCCCTGTCGTCGCGAAATTCCGCCAGCCTACGATGTTGTTGATCTGGGTTTGGGTGAGCGTGGTTGTCGGAGCGGCGGGCAAAGCAGTAAGGTCGGCGAAAGTTACAATTCCTTTTCGTCCAACATTCGTCAGCCACGGAGTTGGCGTTGGAGCAGGGCCGCCGCCCGAGCTCGTCCCTGTAGCATACCCCGCCAGACTCATATCGAGCAATCCTCCCTCGTCATAGACCGCGTAAGCATATCGTCCTATCACAGCGCTGGGCGCGGGGGCAGTATTAGGGCCTTGTGAAGTTATCAAGACCCAGTCTGGCGCAGTGAAACTCGTCACCGGGGCACTGTCAGTAGCGGTACTGGAAGGATTAAGTCGGGGGATTAAGTAATGACTGTTCCAACGAGCTGTACTTATCGAGCGGCCATTCGCCGAAACAGCAGTAGAACTGACAATCGACGCACGACTAGCCGGAGCTCCAGAAAAACTGCGCCTGATTAAATTTGGAATGGGCGTTCCGCTAGTCGGCGTGCCATACGACGCCGGCTGAATATTGGTTGTGCTTACCGTGGGGTTGTTAACAATTTCCTGCTTGAGATCGCTGACCACAATATCAAGCGCGCTCCGGGACAGGAGATCGGCCGATGTGTCATTAAAACTCGATTGAGCAAGCTGCCGGTCGGTCGTTGTGCGAGAGAAATAAGCCACTACCAAGCCGGTGAGAAGCACGACAAAAGCAAGGACGATCATCAGAGCGGCGCCCTTTGACGAGTGATGGCGAGAATGGGGAATGGTTGTCATGGCGGGGTAAGTAAAGTAGGCGGTGAGAGATAAAAATAGCGTTCGTACAGCCGAATACCGGAAATCGCCGGGCGTGGCAAGCTCGAATTCGCGTCAAGTGCGGTCTGCCAGTTCGCCCGCAACTGGCCGGGAACCATCGCAGCGGCAGTAGCAGCGTTAGAAGGAAAATCGGACAATCCCCCTGCCAGCGTGGCGATCTGCGCATTAGTGAGGAGGACTCCGCTCTTGGGATCAATCGCAGCAATGTCGACGACGATTGCCGCCACGTCGGTAATCACAAAGGAATTCACATCGCTCCACGGCCCGCCAGAGAACTTGTTGGCTACCGCGCCGTTCGACAAAGCATTAGCCGACAGAGCAGAGCTAAGGAGATAATAATATTCGAACCGGAAAATCTGCGGGCCCGCGATTTCGTAATCTGCATCAGCAGTGCTGCTGCTCGTCGCAGCAGGCCACTTGTTGGCAATTGTATTCGCTGGCGGGGTCGCGCCGTCCAAGAAGGGAATTGGGGTATAGGTTGGGGAAACGCCATTCCAGATGAAGCCTTTGCCCATCCGCTCTAGCTTATTATACGAACGCGCAAGATTACTTGAACTGGAATCAGAGTTAACTCGGTATGCGATGAGTGAAACGGGGCTCTGGAAACTGGGGGTAGGGTAATAACCCGAAGTGAGGCTAAAGAACGCAATCTGATCGTTGCCAGCCTGGGTGTTTCCCGCTGTTTTCACATAATAGCTAACATCGTTCCTTTTCACCATCTGCGCGAAATCGGTTGCCATTCGATCAAGGAGCTGTCGCGCCTGCGAATCCGCATCCATCTGCTTGTGACCGAGGGTGGTAATGGTTGCGGCGCTGTTAAGAAGCTGTGTCGCCACTAGAATGAGCAGCACCAGCACCCCGATCGAGACCAGAAGTTCGGCGAGGGTAAACGCGGCCTGGTAGCCACGGCTCTGCGAGCCGTTCTTGCAGGATTGTCTCCGGTGATTGACGGCCCATAGGGCCGTGGCTACAGCGGCTACAGCTTTGTAACGTCCTTCAGGCATTTGATGAAACGCTCCCAAGTTTTCGCACAATATTAATC
>WNFX01010235.1_pt1 | contig 15299 bp, 15 predicted proteins | sample 5400111 | NCBI WGS metagenome assembly WNFX01 (sample SAMN13153363, study PRJNA577476) | soil metagenome | isolation source: 40 cm soil or saprolite under grassland replicate 1 | place: USA:California | collected 2016-06-15 | reverse complement strand
GTCGCAACCGGCTTGTCGCCGTCGCCGCGGCTCTTGACGACGGCGACGACCGCGACCGCGACGACCGCGACGACCGAGGCGACAACCGCAACGCGTCTCACAGCGCCGCATCGTGCCGCAACCGCCGAAGCGACGCGGCGTGGCATCCTCGCAGCCATGGAGCATGTGGCCCTGATCGTCAACCCGTTCGCGAGCGGCGTCACCGAGGATCGGCTGGCCGCTGTCGAGCGCGAGTTGCGCGGTGGCGTCGAGCTGACGGTGAAGTTGACCAAGCGCCCCCTGCATGCGACCGAGCTCGCGCGGGGGGTCGGGACTGTCGACGGCGTTTTCGTCTTCGGCGGCGACGGGCTGCTCAACGAGGTGCTGAACGGGCTCGGCCCAGATGTGGTCGTGGGCGTCCTTCCTGGGGGGCGGACGAACGTTGTCGCGCGGGCTCTCGGGGTGCCTCCGGAACCCGCCGCCGCGGCGCAGCGTCTCCTCTCGGCGGCTCCGCGCCGGATCTCGCTCGGTCGCGCCAACGGCCGGCGATTCGCCTTCGCGGCGGGCATCGGCTTCGACGCGGAGCTCATCCGCCGCGTCGACGAGCGGGGCCGCCGGAGCGACGGCCGCCGGCCCGGCGATCTCACCTTCGCCTGGGAGGCGGTCAAGCTGCTCGCCCGGCGACGTGGCCATTACGAGCCGGCGCTCGAGATCGAGGGCTTCGGCCGCGCCGCATTCGCACTGGTTGCAAATGGCGATCCTTATTCCTTCGCAGGCGGCCGCCCATTGCGCGTAGCTCCCGAGGCACGGTTCGAGCTCGGGCTCGACCTGGTTGCGCCACGGCGCGTCAGGCCGGCGGGGATCCCGCGCTTGCTTCGCTACGCGTTCAGAGGCGGTGGCGAGCACGCGGAGGACGTCGTCTACGGTCACGACCTCGACCGGATCGAGGTTCGCTGCGATCGCCCCTTGCCGCTCCAGGTCGACGGCGAGGACCTCGGCGACGTCGAGGCGGTCGTCTTCGAGGCCGAGCGGGACGCGGTCTGGGTTCTGGCGCCTGAGCCGGGTACGCTCAGCGGGTGACGGAGGGCCCGCTGACGCGGCTTGCGCGGGCGCTGCTGCTGACGGCGGCGGCGGTCGTGCTGGTCGGGCTGGTCGCGGTCTCGGCAGGCGGGTATCGAATCGCCGGCTCCAATTCGTCCCAGACGAGCCCTTACGCGGTCGACACGATCGTCTCGGTCGTCCTGGCGTTGTATCTGGTCGGCGCCATCGTCGTCTTCGCGGCGCTGTTCTGGGCGGGGCTCGACGTTCGCCGCGCTCAGAAACCCGCGGCCAACCGGCAGCGAACGTTCAGGATGGTAGTCGGCGCGATCGTCGTCGCGGCCAGCTTGGCGTTCGTCGCCGGCCGGCTCCACCACTTCTTTTTTCACCCATCGAAACCCCCCTTGACGTCGGCCCAGCAGGCGATCGCAAATGCGCGGCGGGCGCAAGGCGGCTCGTCCACCAAGCGCCAGCCCCAGGTCCGACTGACGCCGTTCCTGCTCGTCATCGGTGCCGCGGGCATCGCTTTCGCCGGGCTCTTGCTCGCCGAGAGGGGACGAGGGCGGCGGCTGCCCAATGAGTCGCTTCCGTCCGAGGAGCTTGCGGGCGTGCTCGACGAGACGCTTGACGACCTGCTTGCCGAGACGGATCCGCGACGCGCGGTGATCGCCGCCTATGCACGTATGGAGCGTGCGTTCGCAGCACATGGCGTCCCGCGCCGTCAGTTCGAGGCGCCGCACGAGTACCTTGGACGCGTGCTCGCGGAGGCAACGGGTGGAGGCCGTGGAGCAGCCCGCTTGACAGCGCTCTTCGAGCGGGCGCGGTTCAGTCCACACGAGGTTGACTTGGCGATGAGGAACGACGCGATCGAGGCGATCCAGGCACTGCAGGCCGAGCTCGCGACGGCCGAAACGGAAGAGGCGGCTTGAGGGGCACCGCGATCAGGATCGTCATCGCGGCGGCTCTGGTCACCGCCCTGCTGCTCGTGCTCGCGGTCGCGGTCCCCGGAAAGCGAACGATTTTCATCGGTGTCTACCTGCTCGTCGTCGGCGCTTTCGTCGTGACCGCGCTCGTGCGCTCGTTTCGCACCCTGCGGCGCGGGGCGTGGGACCGCTCGGCGTTCGATCGCCGTCCCGAGGAACGGGAGCAGACGCTTCCGATCGACGAGCTGGCGCGAATCGACCGCCTGGTCGTGCTCGGAGGCGCAAATGCCTTCGACCTTCACTACCGGCTGAGGCCACTGCTTCGCGACCTCGCCGCCGACCGCCTGTCCGCAGGCCACGGTGTCTCGCTCGACGGTCAGCCCGAGCGGGCCCAGCAGCTGCTCGGCGAGGAGCTCTGGGAGCTCGTCCGGGCGGATCGAGAGGTCGGGCGGCGGTCCGGTCCGGGCGTGGCGGCGGCCGCGTTGACCGGCTTTGTCGAGCGGCTGGAGGAGTTATGACGATCGAGCAGCTCGCCGCGAAGGCGGAGGAGCTCATCACGGAGCTCGAGCGGGCCGTCGTAGGGAAGCGCGAAGCGCTCGAGCTCGTGCTCCTGGGCGTTCTCGCCGACGGTCACGTGCTGATCGAAGACTTTCCAGGGCTTGCGAAAACGCTGATCGCGCGCTCGTTCGCACAGGCCGCGTCGATGCGCTTCACCCGCGTCCAGTTCACGCCCGACCTGATGCCCGGCGACGTGACGGGCTCCTCGATCTTCGACCAGCGCACCTCCGACTTCGCGTTCCGCCCGGGGCCGGTTTTCACGAACCTGCTCCTCGCCGACGAGATCAATCGCGCTCCTCCGAAGACGCAGGCCGCTCTGCTGGAGGCGATGCAGGAGCGGCAGGTGACGATCGAAGGGACGACACGCGGACTGGAGCGGCCGTTCATCGTGCTCGCCACCCAGAACCCAATCGAGTACGAAGGCACCTACCCCCTGCCTGAGGCGCAACTCGACCGCTTCCTGCTCAGGCTGCAGGTCGGCTACCCCTCGGCGGACGACGAGTGGACGATCCTGGAGCGTCGGCTCGAGCGGCGCGAGGACGAGATCGAGCTGTCGCCGGTTGTCGATCGCGAGACGCTGCTCGAGATGCAGCGGGCGGTCGAGGACGTGCACGTGACCGACAGGCTCGGCCGCTACATGGTCGAGCTGGTGGGCGCGACTCGCTCGAGTCAGCGGCTCCAGGTCGGCGCCAGCCCACGCGGTGCCCTCGCGCTGCTGAAGCTCTCCCGCTGTCGCGCCGCGCTGGAGGGCCGCGATTTCGCCACGCCGGACGACGTGAAGCAGGTCGCCGTTCCGGCGCTGGCGCACCGCCTGACGCTGAAGCCGGAGCTCTGGGTGCAGAGGATCAGCGCGGACGACGTCGTCCGCGAGACGCTCGAGCAGGTGCCGACGCCCTCGGCGGAAGAAGCCCTGCGCGTGTCCGAGTGAAGCGTCACATCACAGTCAAGCTGGAGGCCTACGTCGTCCTGACGGCGTTCGGCCTCCTGGCCGCGCTGATCTTCGCGCGGCCGGAGCTCGCGTTGCTCTCGGCGCCGTTTGCGGTCACGATCGCCCTCGGGCTCGCCCTTGCCCGGCCGCCGGACGTGCGCGCCTGGCTCGAGCTCGACCGCGAGCGCGTGCTCGAGGACGACGAGATCACGCTCGAGGTCACGCTCGAGGCCCGGGTCGGAGCTTCCCGGCTCCAGCTGCTGGTCGAGGTCCCGACTGGGCTGCCTCCTCACCTGGGAGCAGACCATCGCCCGACCCGCGACGCTGCGCGTCTATCCGCGTCCGGAGGCGCTTCGCGAGCTGGTCGCGCCACGCGAGACGCAGGTCTTCACGGGCAATCGAGTGGCGCGGGAGAAGGGCGAAGGGATCGAGTTCGCAGACCTGCGGCCGTTCGCATCCGGGGATCGCATCAGGCGGATCAACTGGCGGGCGAGCGCGCGTCGCGGCGAGCTCTGGGTCAACGAGTTCCATGCCGAGCGGAACGCCGACGTGATCCTGTTCCTCGACAGCTTCGCCGAGGCGCAGCAAGCTGGCCACGGGACGCTCGACCAGGCGATTCGCGCCGCTGCTTCGCTGAGCGAGCGCTACCTGGCGGGCAAGGACCGCGTCGGCCTCGTCAACTTCGGCGGTGTCCTCAACTGGCTCCGGCCCGGCACGGGGATGCGGCAGCTCTACCGGATCGTCGAGGCGCTGCTGAACACGGAGATCACGCTCAGCTACGCCTGGAAGGACATCGACGTCCTCCCGCGCGGGACGCTGCCGCCGAAGGCCCTGGTGTTCGCGCTGACGCCGCTGCTGGACGACCGGGCGGTTCGCGCCCTGCTCGACCTGCGGGCCCGCGGTTTCGACCTCGTCGTGATCGAGGTGTCGCCGGTCCCGTTCGTGGAGCCGCCGTCCGGGGAGTCCGGCGAGCTTGCGTTCCGGCTCTGGCAGCTTCGGCGGCAGGCCCGCCGCCTCGAGTACGAGCGCGCGGGAGCGCTCGTCGTCGAGTGGCACGAGGGGACGCCGCTGACCGCGATCCTCGAGGGGGTGAGCGCATCTCGACGTCACGCGGTGGCACGCGTCTAGCTCTCGCGGCGGCCGCAGTCGTTGCCGGGTCCGGCATCGCTGTCTACGCGTCGCTCGAGGCCGACCGGGTGCAGGTGCTCGTTCTTGCGCTGGGTCTCGCGGCGGTCGCTGTACTCGGCGTCGGGCTCACGACGGCCGCCTCCGGGAGCGTGCTGGCCGGCCTCGCCGGCCTCGCCGCGGCGTGGTCCGTGTCGGCGTGGACGCTCGGCTCGGGTGCGCCCGGCGGCACGATCTTCGCCGCGGCCGCGATCTTCGGCGCCGCGGAGCTGGCCTACTGGTCGCTGGAGCAGGTCTCCGTGGCGGATGAGCCCGAGCTCGCCGCACGGCGGCTCGCTGGGCTTGCGGTACGCGTTACGGGCGCGCTGCTGCTCGGCTCGGTTCTCCTCGCCTCCCTCGGGCTGCACGCGGGCGGCGGTGTCGTGCTCGAGGCGGTCGGCGTAGCCGCTGCCATAGGCCTGCTCGTACTCGTCGTCATCCTGGCACGGGCGGGGCACGAGACTCTAGAGCGGTAGATTTCGGAGCCCGATGGCCCAAACTCTACGCGTCCCAGAATCACACGACCTCCGGCGCGTGATCGGCGATGGCGAGGCGATTCCGGACGGCGAGGTCGACGGCCTCGAGGAGCGTGACCTACTCGAGCTGTACCGCTCGATGGTGCTCCTACGGACCTATGACGAGCGCTCCGTGGTCTTTCACAGCCAGGGCCGGATCGGGACCTACGCGATCTTCTGGAACCACGAGGCGATGCAGGCCGGGTCGGTCTACGCGCTCGAGCGCGAGGACTGGATCTTCCCGAGCTACCGCGAGTCAGCGATCGGCCTTCTCCGCGGGATGCCGGTTTCGACCGTGCTGTCGTGGTGGCGTGGCCACCCCGCCGGCTGGTGGAACCCGCTCGACTTCAACGTCGCGTCGATCTGCGTGCCGATCGGGACGCACGTACCGCACGCCGCCGGGCTCGCCTGGGGCAAGAAGCTGCGCGGGGAATCCACTTGCGCGATCGCGTACTTCGGCGACGGCGCGACCTCCGAGGGCTCGTTCCACGAGGGCGCCAACTTTGCGGGAGTCATGCGGGCGCCGCTGATCCTCTTCTGCAACAACAACCAGTGGGCGATCTCGACGCCGCTGTCAGCGCAGACTGCGGCCGAGACGCTGGCCGACAAGGCGGTCGGCTACGGGATTCCGGGCGTGCGGGTCGACGGATGTGACGTGCTGGCGGTGTTCGAGGCGACGCGCGAAGCAGTCGCGCGGGCGCGTGCAGGCGAGGGCCCGACCTTCATCGAGGCGGTCTCGTATCGGACCGCACCGCATGCGACTGCCGACGACCCGCGCGTCTACATCGACCTCGAGCGGGTCGAACAGGAGCGGGGCCGGGAGTGCCTGGGTCGCTACGAGGCGTATCTGCGACGGGCCGACGTTCTGACGGACGAGCTCGCGGAGTCCACTCGGGCGGAGGCGGCCGAGGCCTTGCGCTCGGGGATCTCGGCGGCGGAGGCCGAGCCGCCGGCAGATGTGGCGCTCGTGTTCGAGCATGCATACGCGGCGCCGCCTGCCTCCTTGGCGACAGATCTCGAGGAGCTGCGAGAGGTGCTCGGCGATGGCTGAGCTGACGCTCGTCGAGGCGATCAACGACGCTTTCCACGTCGAGCTCGGGCGCGACGACTCAGTCATGGTGCTGGGCGAGGACGTCGGGCGCGCGGGCGGTGTCTTCCGGGCGACCGCCGGTCTGCGAGAGAAGTTCGGCGCCGACCGCTGCGTGGACACACCGCTCGCGGAGGCCGGGATCCTCGGCTCCGCCGTCGGCCTCTGCATGGCCGGCTGGCGACCGGTCTGCGAGATGCAGTACGACGCCTTCTCGTATCCCTGTTTGGATCAGCTGATCACGCATGTCGGCCGGTACCGCTGGCGGACGCGCGGCGGCATGGAGTTTCCGCTGGTCGTGCGAATGCCGTACGGCGGCGGCGTGCGCGCGCCGGAGCTGCACGACGATTCGCCCGAGGCGTACTACGCCCACACGCCCGGCGTGAAGGTTGCGATCCCGTCGACGCCCGCCGATGCGAAAGGCCTGCTTGCGGCTGCGATCCGCGACCCCGATCCGGTGGTCGTGCTCGAGCCCAAGCTCCACTACCGGACGATGCGCGGCGAGGTGCCGGCGGGCGAGCACGTTGTCCCGTTGGGCGAGGCCCGGGTTGCGAGGGAGGGGGACGACGCGACCATCGTGGCCTACGGCTCGATGGTGCCGGTCCGTACTGGCAGATCGAGGACGCCTACATGCCGTCGGTCGAGCGGGTGAGTGCCGCGGTGCGGAAGACGCTCGAGTTCTGAGCCGCTTTTTGCCGCAGGGGCAATCGAACGCCCCGAGCTGTCTGATTCCGACGGCTCCAGCGCCTCGATCGCCTTTTAGCGTCGCAAAAGCCGCCTGCGGGCGCCATGTCCTGTGGACGAAAAGTCACACTTTCGTTGCAGTTGCCATGTCCGCTTGCGCCAGTTCGTGGGGACAGTCCACGCGCGGTGGCCGGAACGGCCACCGCGCGTAAGGTCGCAGGATGGCTGAGCGGCTCCGTCTCTGGCTCGAGCGCGGCGCGGCTGGCTACCACCTTCGCGATGCGGCGACCGGCGAACGGGTCCGCTGGGAGGATCCGCGCCTTCGAGTCGTCGCTGTCGCGGGCGTGACGTTCCGGCCCGGCAACGTCGACGACGCCTCGTTCGACCCTGGCCACCGGCTTGCGCTCGTGCCCGAGCCTGAGAACGAGCACGATCCGAACGCGGTCGCGATCTGGAACCAAGTGCGGACGCTGCAAGCCGGCTACGTGCCGCGCGAAACGGCGGCTGAGCTCCGCGGCGACGAGCAGGCCGTCTCGCTCTGGCGCGTCGAAGGTGGCCTTCGCGTGCTGATCGTTCCCCGCGACGCCTGGGTCGGAAAGCCTCGGTAGATTCCGGCGGTGGCCTACGAGTTCAAGCTGCCCGACCTCGGCGAGGGGCTGACCGAGGGCGAGATCGCCCGTTGGCTCGTCGCCGAGGGCCAGGAGATTGGCGAAGACGACCCACTCGTTGAGATCCAGACGGACAAGACAACCGTCGAGATTCCCTCGCCCGCGGCGGGCAAGGTTGCCCGGATTTACGTTGCCGAGGGCGAGACCGTCGCGGTCGGAACAGTGCTCGTCGTGATCGGCGAGGACGGTGGCGCGCCAGGGACCGACGAACAGGCGCCTGCCGAAGACGCTCCGCAGAAGCAAGCAGCCACGGACGTTTCGGATGTGTCTGCGCGCCTGGCACCGGGACACGCCTCGGCGGTACGTGTTCGCGCGACACCGCTCGTCCGCCGACTCGCGCAGGAGCTCGGCGTCGACCTCGGAACGCTGGAAGGCAGCGGCCCCCAAGGCCGCGTGACCGAAGAGGACGTGCGCTCCACGGCCGCGTCTCGGGGTCTGGCACCGGGACACGCTCCGGAGGGACGCCGCGAGCCGCTGCGTGGGGTCCGGAAGCTGATCGCCGACCACATGGCTCGCGCACACGCCGAGGTTCCGCCCGTGACCTGGGTGGAGGAATGCGACTTTGGCGCGATCGATTTAAAGCGGCTCGTCCCGCTGACGCTCAAGGCCGTGGCCGAGGCGTTGAAGGAAGTGCCGGAGCTGAACGCGCGGCTCGAGGGCAATGAGATCGTCTACCTCGACCGCTACGACCTCGGCGTTGCCGTGCAAACCGAGCAGGGCCTCGTCGTGCCCGTCGTCCGCGACTGCGACACACGCTCCGTCGAGGAGCTGGCGGACGAGGTCGCCCGGCTTGCGGAGGCGGCGCGCGCCAACAAGCTCAAGCCCGAGGAGCTCCGCGGCTCGACCTTCACCATCACGAGCGCCGGCAAGCTCGGCGGCCTGCTGACGACGCCGATCGTCAACTACCCCGAGGTCGGGATCCTCAGCATCGGCCGCGTCGCCGAGCGGCCAGTCGTCCGCGACAATGAGATCATCGCTCGCCCGACCGGCACGATCGCCGTCACCTTCGACCACCGCGTCGTCGACGGCGCACGAGCAGCCGAGTTCGGCCTCGCGGTGATCAGCCGTCTCGAGTCAGGGGTGGAGCCCGGCGGGCTGCAGTCTCGCGGGTAGTTCGAGCCGGCACTGGCGCAAGGCTTCGGACACCCCGGGCACTGCGCCTACACTGGCGCGAATGTGGGAGTGGTATCGGATCGGGGTCGCGGCGGGCATCGGCGTGGGAGTCGCTCTCGCGGCCGCGGGCTGGCTGGCGCGAACGAGGCCGGGCGCTCTCCTCGCAATGCTGATCGGCGCCGCGGCGGGAGTCGGCGTGGGCCTTGCGCTGGGCGACTGGCAGGAGGCCGTCGGCGGCGCGATTGGCGGCGTGCTCGGTGGTCTCGGCGGCGTGCCGCTCGCCGCGGGAACGTTGCGACGCGGCGGCACGACGGTCGGTACCGGAATCCTGATCGGCCTCGTCGGGCTCGGTATCGCGGCACTCGCGCTCGTTCCGGTCATTGGCTACCTCGAAGCGGTCGCGCTGCCCGCGCTTGCGGCTCGAGCGCACCGTCGCGAGCCCGAGCGCTACGCCGGGCTGCGCACGCTCGCGCGCGACTAACCGGCCCGTGAAGAAGCTGATCCTGATCGTGATCGACGGCCTCACCCCGGCCGAGTTCGAGCGTGCCGCGGAGGACGACCGGACGCCGGCGCTCAAGTTCCTCGCCGCGAACGGCAACTACGCGCGCGGAACCTCGACATTCCCTTCGCTCACCCCCGCTTGTCTGTCCTCGATCGCGACGGGTGCTCACGCCGACGTCCACCGGATTCCGCACCTCGTCTGGTACGACCGAAACAGAAGGCGGATCGTGGAGTACGGCTCTTCCTTCGCAGCGGCCCGCGCCGCCGGAACCCGACGGTCGCTCCTGAACGCGGTCTTCAACATGAACGAGCAGCACCTGGGCGCCGAGGCCGTGACGGTCTTCGAAGCGCTCGAGGACGCGGGCTACACGACCGCTGCCATCAATTTCACGTGCTACCGGGGTCGCGTGCGCCACGCGCCGGTGGTGCCTGGGGTCGGTCGCCCGGCCTTCGGGCCGAAGCGCTTCTTCTTCTTCAACCTGTTCGAGTCGGATGTGACGGGCGCCCGGCTCGCCGTCTTCGGCCGCTCGACCGGGTCGATCGACGCCTACGCAGCCGCGGTCGGCCGCTGGCTGGTCACGCGGGACGGCTTCGACTTCCTCGTCCACTACCTCCCGGACTACGACTTCGCCTCCCACGCGGCCGGCCCCGGCGCGGCGGCGGAGGCCCTGGCGAGGAGCGACGCGGCGATCTGGGCCCTCGTCGAGGCGGCCGGCGGGCCCGATGAGTTCCTGGAGCGATACGCGGTGGTTCTCTGCTCGGACCACGGACAGACGCGGATCGAGCGGACCGTGCGGCTGGAGGACTGGTTCCAGGATGCGGGTGTGATCGTCACCGCGTCCAACCGGGCCGGCATGGTCTACCGGACCGGCGAAGCCCGACAGGACACTCGCGAGCTGGCGGCGCGCCTCGACGCCGAAGCGGGCGCGGAGGCGGTGCTCTTCCTCGAAGGAGCTGAGGCGGTCGCGCGTCGGGCCGGCGAGGAGCTCCGCTTCGCGCCGGCTGCAAGCGGCTGGACAACGCATGGCGACCGTGGGCTCCTGCCGCAGCCCGAGGCCTTTGCGCGTGCCTGGGCGGCCCTCCACAATCCGAACGCGGGTGAGCTTCTCATCTCCGCGGGCGACGGCGTTGAGTTCGCCGATCTCGCCGGTCGCAGCCACCTCGGGGGTGGCAGCCATGGGGCCCTAGCCTCGACAGATTCGGAGGTGCCTCTGCTGACGGTCGGCCTCGACGCGGCGCCGCAGAGCATCACCGATCTGGCGCCGCTTGCGCTCGAGCACTTCGGCGTCGAGCCGCCTGCCTACACGCGGGCTTTTGCGCATGCCGCCTGACGAGGAGCAAGCCCGGCGCCGGCACTCGATGGTGGAGGCCCAGCTGCGCGGTCGCGACATCGTCGACGAGCGCGTGCTTCGCGCGATGGAGGCCGTGCCACGGGAGCTCTTCGTCGACGAGCGCGAACGCAGGCGGGCTTACGAGGACGCCGCCCTACCGATCAGCGAGGGACAAACGATCTCCCAGCCATACATGGTGGCGCGCATCTGCGAGGCCCTGAGGCTGAGCGGCAACGAACGCGTGCTCGACGTCGGTACCGGATCGGGCTATCAGGCGGCCGTGCTCGCGGAGCTCGCGGCTGAGGTGCACACGATCGAGCGGATCCCGGAGCTCGCCGAGCAGGCCCGAGAGCGGCTCGCTGCCGCAGGGTACGACCGTGTCCAGGTGCACATCGGCGACGGAACGCTGGGTCTGCTCGAGTACGCCCCTTTCGACGCGATCGCAGTCGCCGCTGCCGCGCCCGGCTTTCCGCAGACGCTGTACGAGCAGCTGAAGCCGCGCGGCCGGCTCGTCGTCCCGGTCGGCAGCGCGCGTGGCCAAAGGCTCGAGGTGGCGGTCAGGAGTCCGGAGGGCCCGGCGATGATCCATTCGGTCCCATGCCGTTTCGTGCCGCTCGTCGGCGCCGAGGGGTTCGGTGAATAGCACCTTCCTCCCGCCCAGGACGGAGGCCCTCGCGTTCCGTCTGCGCTGATAGCCTCGCCCGCCGATGGCGCAGCAGCCTTCCGCCGTGCTCGGCGTGCGTGCCAGAGCGGTTCGTGCGCTTCGCCGACCCGCCAACTGGATGCAGCTCGCGAAGTTTGCCGCGGTGGGGGCGTCGGGCTACGTCGTCAATCTCGCGGTGTACACGGCCCTTCTACGCGGGGCCGGCTGGCACTACGCCTATGCGGCCACGGCCTCGTTCCTGGTCGCTGTCACCAACAACTACCTCTGGAACCGCGTCTGGACATTTCGCGACCAGCGGGGTCACGTCGCCCATCAGGGCCTGCGCTTCTTCGTCGTCGCCCTCGTCGCCTACGGCGCGAACCTCGGCATCCTGGCCGCGCTGATCGCCTTCGGGCTGAACAAGGTGCTCGCCCAGGCGATTGCGATCGTGCTCGTCACACCGCTCAATTTCATCGGCAACAAGCTCTGGTCGTTCGCCCGGTAGCCTGATTCCATGCGCCGGCTGGGAGTCGCCGCTTTCTGCGCGCTGCTGCTCGTTCCCGCCGCCGGGGCCGCGCCGAAGTCGAAGCTGACCCAAGAGCGGGCGACCGCGATCTTCCTCGCCAACCCGAAGGTTGCGCAGTGGCTGCGCCACTTCCCGCCGAAGACGCGCACGACCGAGGCGACGTTCAGCGCGCAGTACGGGAGCTGGACGATCAAGGTCTGGACCTCGATCGACAAGGTCGGCGAGGTCGCGACGGGGCGCGTGCAGGATTCGACCGGCCAGGTCACTGAGGCCTGGACCGGCCCACAGGTCGCCTGGAAAATGGCCCGCGGCTACAAGGGGGCTTTCGGCGGCAAGGAGATCAACAGCCTGCCCGTCTGGCTCGGGTTCTGTGCGGCATTTCTGATCGGGCTCGCGGACTTCCGGCGACCTCTGTCGCTTCGAAATCTCGACCTATTGGCGCTCGTCTCCTTCAGCGTCTCGCTCTGGTACTTCAACAAGGGTCATGTCTTCACGGCGATGCCGCTCGTCTACCCGCCGCTCGTCTACCTGCTCGTGCGGATGGTCTGGAGCGTCCGGCGTGGGCGCGTCGCCACGGAGAGCCGGCCGGTCTGGCCGGTGTGGATCCTGGCCGCCGCAACGATCTTCCTCGTCGGCTTTCGGATCGGGCTCAACGTCGAGAACTCGAACGTGATCGACGTCGGCTACTCGGGCGTCGTCGGCGCCGAGCGCATCTCGTCGGGCGAGGCTCCGTACGGGAACTTTCCGGTGGAGGATCAGCTGAAGGCCTGCGGCACCGCGGATCAGGACGGTGAGATCCGCGACTGGATCCAGACGAACGGCCGCTGCGAGTCGGCGAACCCTCAGGGAGACACGTACGGGCCGGTCGCCTACGAGGCCTACCTTCCCGCCTACTGGCTCTTCGGCTGGAGCGGCAAGTGGGACGATTTACCCGCCGCGCATGCCGCGACGATCGCCTTCGACGTGCTCTGCATGATCGGCCTCGCTCTGGTCGGCCTCCGTTTCGGCGGCACGCGACTCGCCGTGACGCTCGCCTTCGCCTGGGCGGCCTGGCCGTTCACGCAGTTCGTGTCGAGCTCGAACACGAACGACGCCCTGCCGCCGCTCTTCCTGATCTGGGGTTTCTGGCTCGTGAGCTCGTCGTTTGCCCGCGGCGTCTTCTCCGCGCTCGCCGGCTGGACGAAGTTCGCGCCACTGGTCGTCGCGCCCCTCTGGGCCTCGTACCCGGACTCCCTCGCTCGGCCGCGCGAGAAGCTCGTCTTTCTGGGTGGCTTCCTGCTTGCGACTGCGGCCGCCTTCTCGGTCCTGCTGCTCGAGCCGAGCCCGCTCCATGCTGCGCATGTCTTCTACGACCGGACGATCAAGTTCCAGCTCGGCCGGCATTCGCCGTTCTCGATCTGGGACTGGAAGCAGTACGGCGCGGGCTACCCGGACCTGCATCTCGTACAGCGCGCCCTGCAGGTGCTGCTCGTCATTGGCGCCATCGCCGTCTACTTCGTACCGCGGCGAAAGACGGCGCGGCAACTGGCGGCGCTGACCGCGGCCCTGCTGATCGGCTTCGAGCTCGTGCTGACGCACTGGTTCTACCTCTACCTGCCCTGGTTCTTCCCCTTCGTCGCGCTCGTCGTCCTGACGGTCGAGCGCGAGCCCGCACTCGCTGAGGCCCCGGTTCCGATTGAGCACGACGCAAGAGCGCTGGTCCCTGCCGGCTGAGCGCCGGCTGGCGCTCGCGGCCGGACTGGTTGCGCTGGCCGTGTTCGGCTCCGCCTGGGCGCTCCTGCACCGGGGCTTCTACGCGCGCGACCAGATCGTGGACACGCCGGTTTACCAGCGCTACGGCGACGCCATGCTCGACGGGCAGGTGCCTTACCTCGACTTCCGCGTCGAGTACCCACCTGCCGCGCTCCCGGTTTTCCTGCTGCCCGCGATCGGAGACAAGCACGACGAGGGCACCTACCGGCGGAACTTCGAGCGACTGATGGTTCTCTGCGGCCTGCTGGCGATCGCAGGTGTCGCGATCGCGCTCTCCGCTCTGCATGCAGAGCCCGAGCGTCTCTTCGCCGCGCTTGGCTTCGCGGCTCTGGCGCCGCTCGCACTCGGCTCGGTGATCCTGACGCGCTTCGATCTCTGGCCGACCGCATTGTTGGGGCTCGGGCTCGCGGCGGTACTTGCTGAGCGAAAGCGCACCGGTCTCGGCGTGCTCGCGCTGGCGGCTGCGGCCAAGATCTTTCCGGTCGTCGTCGTGCCGCCCGCGCTCGTGTACGTCTGGCGCCGTTACGGCCGGCGCGAGGCGGTCGCCTGCGGAGCCATCTTCGCCGGCGTCCTTGCCCTTTGCTTCCTCCCGTTCGTCCGGCTCTCGCCCGGCGGAGTCTGGGACAGCCTGCAACGCCAGGCCGATCGCCCCCTTCAGATCGAGAGCCTCGGCTCGAGCTTCCTACTCGTCGCCCATCAGTTCGGCGCCTGGACGGTGCACCTCAATCTGAGCCACGGCTCGCAAAACCAGAGCGGCTCGCTGGCGAGCGCTCTAGCGGCGATCCAGAATGTCGTCCAGGCCCTCGTCGTAATCGCGCTGTGGATTGCGTTCGCTCGCGGGCCGGCGATGCTCGAGCGGCTCGTCCGCTACTCGGCGGCGTGCGTGGCGGCCTTCGTCGCCTTCGGCAAGGTGCTCTCGCCTCAGTTCCTGATCTGGCTGATCCCGCTCGTCCCACTGGTCCGCGGTCGCCGCGGGCTCGCCGCCTCGGCCGTGCTCGCCGTCGCGCTCGTGCTGACGCAGCTCTGGTTTCCCTACCGCTACTGGGACCTGGCGCTCAGGCAGGACGCGCTCGCCTCCTGGCTCGTCCTGGCGCGCGACCTCGTGCTCGTCCTCTTGGTGGTCGTCCTGGCTATCCCTCGACGCGAACCGGTTCGCAGCTTGTAGCCCGGGCCGTAGGCCCTGTCCGCGCGGCGGACCAGTGGAGGGGTTCGGGGGAACCGGGAGGTTCCCCCGCAGGGTTAGCTCATCGGCACGCGGACGGGTTGGCAATGTGTTGCCAGTCCGGTATCACGGTCGCACTCGATCAGTGCACCCTCGAGGCGGACCCCACCCTCGGCGGGCTTGAAGCGGACCGGCATGCCGGTGCGCATGCGCGCGATCGCGAGGTCGGCCTGGACGCCGATCACCGAGTCGTGGGGCCCGGTCATACCGGCGTCGCTGATCGCGGCGGTGCCGCCGGGAAGGACGCGGGCGTCGTTCGTCTGCACGTGTGTGTGGGTCCCGACCACCGCCGTGACGCGGCCGTCGAGCCACCGCGGCAAGGCCACCTTCTCGCTCGTCGCCTCGGCGTGGAAGTCGACCAGGACGACCTGCGCCTGCTTTCGTGCCTCGTCGACGAGCTCGTCGACGAGCTCGAACGGTCCGATGGGCGGGAAGATGAAAAGGTGGCCGAGCAGGTTGATCACCGCGACCGGCGTCCCGTCCACGGCCGGCACGACGGTCAGCCCGCGGCCGGGAGAGCTTGCGCTCAGGTTGGCGGGCCGGATCACCCGCTCCGACGCCGCCAAATAGGGCCCGATCTCCGGCCGCCGCCAAGTGTGGTTTCCGAGCGTGATCACGTCGGCGCCGGCGGCAAGGAGGCGGTCGGCGATCCGCGGAGTGATCCCCG
>WNFX01003652.1_pt1 | contig 15304 bp, 9 predicted proteins | sample 5400111 | NCBI WGS metagenome assembly WNFX01 (sample SAMN13153363, study PRJNA577476) | soil metagenome | isolation source: 40 cm soil or saprolite under grassland replicate 1 | place: USA:California | collected 2016-06-15 | reverse complement strand
CGCGTCGTGCAGCGCCTGCTCGCGCTCAACGCCGTGATCTGGCACAACTGGATGATCGGCGCGCCAGTCAAGCGGTCCCTGATCGCCTACGACCATTAGGACCCCGTGACCAGCACAGATTTTCCGGTCAACGATCTAGCGGCCGTCGACCGGACGACTGGCAACGACGTGCCTGGCTCCAAAGGGCCGCTGGGGGCGGCACTCGACCGGGCGTTCGAGCGGGCCAAGTGATCAGGTGGATCGGCGGACACTCGGGGCGGCGCGGCGGGCTACGCCTTCACGCGTTCCCCTGATGCCGCGGACCTCTCGATGGCGGCGATGACCTCGTGGCGCCGGACGGCGTCGGCGAAGTCCGGCACGGTGTGAGTCCCGTTGCCGATGTCCGCCGCGAAGGCGGCGTAGGCACGCCCGACGTTGTCAGCGGGCGCTCCATCCAGGCTGGTGAGCGCGGGCCATTTCTGCGTCAGCGCCGCCGGAGCGGCAAGCTCGGCGGGCTCGTTCCGCCCGTGCGCTCCCGCGACGGTCAGGGGATAGATTCCGGGGTATGCGGCGTCAGCGGTAATCCGGAGCGTTCCGGCGGTTCCGTTGATTTCCCACAGGAACCCGGTACCGCCGGCCACTGCCTCACGGACGTGGATGCTGGCGGTCACCCCGGAGGTGAGGGTGCCGATCACCGCGATCTGGTCGGCCGCCGTCTTCACGATCTGCTCCCCGGTCTCTTCGATGGTGATGAGCGGCCTGCGAAGATCCGACACCGCCGACAGGTCGGCGAACTCGCCCAGTACGTGGCTGAGGATGTCCAGGCTGTGGCCGACGGCGATCGTGAGCAGGCTGGCCCCGTTTGCCTTGTCGAGCATGTAGGCGTTGGGCTGGCCCACGACGTCGCCAGGGACCGACAGCCCGACCATGGTCGTTGACAGGACCTCGCCGATGTATCCGTCGCTGAGCAGCTCCTGCACGAACTGGATCGCCGGGGCCTGGCGGGCCTGCAGCCCGACGACGGTGCGCACGCCCTGCCCGGCGGCGAGCGCGGCCATCGCCCGCGCGTCGTCGAGGTCGCGGCCAAGCGGCCACTCGCAGTAGACGGCCTTGCCGGCATTCAGGGCCGCGGACACGAGCTCTCGGTGGCGCGGGACCTTGACCGTAACAGCGACCACGTCGATGTCTGGCCGGGTCACCAGCTGCTCGTGGTCTGAGAACACCGCGCTGACCCCGAACACCTCGCCTGCGGCGCGCGCCGATTCCGCGCTGTGCGCGCTCAGTGCCCGGATCTCGTAGTTCGGCAGCGCGCGCAGTGCCGGGATGTGGGCCGCGGCGGCCCAGCCCCGGAGCGCGCTGACCCCGATGATCCCGACACCCAGCGTCGATTCAGGCATTGCCGGGGCTGATGTCACGTCAAACCTCCTGCTGCGGGCCGGCACACGGGGTGTCGGAGGCGAAGTGCTGCAAGACGGCCGTGACGCCCGGCAGGTCGAGCTCGCTGAGGTGGGCCATCATGTGCCGTCGCACGCTCGCCAGATGAGTGGGCCAGGCGCGACGCAGCCGGCCGAGGCCGGCGTCGGTGAGAACGGCGTTCAAGCCGCGGCCGTCGCAGGAGGATCGCTCTCGCTCCACCAGCCCCTGGGCCTCCAGGCGGCTCACGATCCGCGACATGCCGCTCAGCGAGAGCGCACAGGCGGAGGCCAGGTCGCTCATCCTCAGGCTTCGCCCGGGCGCCTCGGACAAGTGCATCAGCGCGGTGTACTCGCTCAGCGACATGCGCTGGCCGGCCAGCAAGTCCGCGTCCAGGGCGCGAGGGACGGTCAGCGCCGCCCGCGACCACGCGCGCAGGAACGCCTCCTCCGCCACGCTCAGTGGGACCACCGCTGGTCCCCGGCCGGCTCTCGCCATGGACTCCACACTACTTGCTTGACGAAGCATCTGCTACCATCATTTTGCTTGACGTAGCCTTGCTTCCACCCGATCGGAAATCACTCACCAGACCAACCATCCGGGCCGACCGAACCGAGCACAGTACCCCGCGCGCACTGGCGCCCATGCCGCCGAGCCACCGCCGGGCGCCCGCGAAAGACCCCAAACGACTTCACGTTGTCATGGATCGCGATCCGCGAGGACTCGCGGAAACCTTGTCATGAGCCGGCCGCTGAGCAGGAGCCCAGCCGTGAAGGCGAGCGCACTGATCACCATGCTGAGCGCCGCTGGTGCCGGTCGCATGATGGTCAGGTGAGCGATGATCGTGACGGCCAGCCAGCCGAAGCTTGCGCAGGTGAAGCCGCCGGCGATCCGTCCGGTCCAGGTCAGCGCGGTGTGGTCGGATCTGACCCATAGGGCAATCGTGGCGAGCAGCAGTGTCGCGGTGCCCATGCTCGCGAGGATGGGCACGACCAGCGGCCGGGGCAGTGAGATCTGATATTGGAAGGCCTGGATCGCTGCGAGGACCATCAACGCTGATCCGATGACCGCGGTCTGCAGCAGGTTCAGGCGTTCCCGGCGGAGCGTTGTGGCAGCGTCGAGGCGGTGGAGCTCCTCCCGTCGCCCGTCGAGCGCTCCGTCGATGGCCATGGATAGCGCTGAGAGGACTTCGTGGATACGCCTGGCCGCGGCCTCCAGGTAATGGGCATCGTCGGCGAGTCTGGCTATGAACCAGCCGGCAAGGGCGCGGTCGTCGCCGAACAGGCCGCCCAGATCGGCCTCGGCCAAGCTGGCCATGTTCGACACGGCGATCTCGACGGTTCGGCTCATCTCCAGCAGCCGGGTCTGCACCTCCACGAGACCGGCCGAGCGGATGGAGCCGCGGGCCAGGCGGGTGCGCGCGTCAAGCAGCTCGCTCAACGTCCCTTGGCCGGAGAGCAGAGCGTGCCTGGCTTCAGCCGTGGCGGCGTCGGCAGCATCGGCCACCGTCCTGATGTGGACCTCTTGGTCGTAGCGGTCGCGGACCCGGAGCTGATACCGGATCTTGCCGGTGTGCAGGAGGTAGCGGGCGAATGGCGGCAGCTGATCGTCGCCGCGGCTCCACAACCATGCGTCAGACTCCGCGGATCGGCCCGAGATGGTCACTGCCACGATCCGCCGCAGCGGCCGGCTGTCCGGCTCGCCTGCCGTCTCCCACAGCATGGTGTGTCCATCGACGACCACGGGAGGGCCGGGCGGCGGATTTCCTGGCAGGTGCGCGGTGAGCTGAGCCCGATCGTCGGTATCCGCGTGGCCCGCCGCGAAGATCTGGACTTCGCTGAGTACCCAGTCGCGGGTCGGTGTAACGGCGGACTCCCAGGCCCTCTCAAGATCCGCCCATTCCGTGCCGGCTCCGCCGGTGAGCGCGATGGACAGGATCAGCACCTCATGGTGCCTGCGGACGATCGCCTGGCGCTGGCCGCTCCGGCCGTGCCTGGTCTGCCGTGCCGCGATAGCGCCTGATCGTGGCAGGTCCGCGCTGTCCAGCGGGAGTTCATCCGGCAGGCCCAGAGGTGCGATCAAATGGGTCATGCCGAGGGTTTCCGCGCAGGCCTTCCATGTCGCCCGCAATTGCTCATACGCCTTGTCGGTGACGTACAGATGGATGACCAGTGCCTGTTCACTGACGGCTGGTGCGCTCGTCATCTCCGGCCTCCAGGTCCTGTACAAGCCGGTTGACGCGTTCGCGTATCTCTTCCGGGGCGGGCACCGACGGGGCGTCTCCCAGCCAAGTTCGGAGGCGGAGCGGACCTGAGAACGCGAGTGAGTCCAGGGCGGCGGCAATCCGCTCCGGGTCTTTTCCCGATAGCGCGTTGCCCAGCTCCGCCAGCACGTGGGCCACCTGTTCCCAGCCGGTCTCGGGGAGTTCCCAGCCGAGGATCTCGGTGAGTTCAGCGACGTCTACATGCGAGCTGTCGCGGCGATCCGGGCCCTTTCCTCGCATGACTGGATCGTACGATGGCGTTGCCCTGTCTCAAGGTCCGAAATGGAGGAACGCGCCCCACAGCTGGGCGCGGTCTGGGTGCTCGTCCCGGACCCGGCGGATGACCTGATGCAAGGCGCCCGGAATCAGGGAGATGGTGATCCGGCCCCGGCGACAGAGACCCTCGTATACCTCGGCGGCGATCTGCGCGGCGAATCGGTCCTGGATCGGCCAGAGGGTACCGATTACATGGGGAAAGCCGGCCAGCTGGCAGGCGGCGGTGATGTGCAATGCCTCATCCGCCAGACCGGGGGCGACGCCGGCGGTCTCGCAGGCCGACAGGTAGGCCAGCTGGACCCGCCCAAGGTCATTCCGGCTCAGCTCCGCGACCGTGAGCGGCTTGTCGCCGTGATCCCAGAGCACCAGGTGGCCCGCCGAAGGATGAGCATGATCGGTCGCGGCATGGCAGGCGAAATGTGCGACGCGATGGGAACCGAGGGCTTGGAGTACCCGATCGTGCGTGGCGTCCGGGCCGGCCAGGACGGTCGCGCCGGGGAACCGGCGAAGCAGCAACTCCGTCTCACGGCGCACGCCGGGGAGCTGCGCGGCACCGGGTGCGTCCGGCAACGACACCACCAGGACATCCTTCGGCCCCGGCCGAGCCGCGGAAGCCCGGCCGCGTGCGTACTGCAGGGCGCGCACGGTCGGTGTGTAGGAGCTGATCGCACGGTCCAGGACTGTGCGGGCGCAGGTGTCGCCCCGCTCGTCGTGATGACCGGCGGCGTGCAGCGGAAGCAGCGCGAGCGGTCCGGCCGCCGACCACCAGATCCTGGGCCACCGCTCGTGCTTGCGGGGCGTGCGGGACAGGCCGAGATCCTCAAGCACGGGGCCTGCGACCGTGTCCCAGAGCCAGCCAAGCAGAACTGAGATGTCGGCTCCGGATCGTTGCCGTTCCCAGAAGTCCTCGATCCTGGCGACGAGCGTGCCGGGAGTCAGGTCGGGCAACGGCACCACCCGGATGCCGCCCGCGGTGAGAATGACAGCGTCGCTGCCGAGGCGGCTGACGTTGATGATGGCGATCGGACCCGGCTTCCCTTGCGGTAGCAGCAGGCTGGGCCGTGGCGGCCGGTGAAAGTCCTCCCATTCGGGTGCGGTACGGATTTCGGTGATGAGCTCGTTCCATTCCCGTGCGAGCTGCAGCCGGGCGGTGTCGGTGCCAGTTCCCGGGTCACCGAGCCGGTCGCGCAGGTGCTCGAACCGGTCGGCGAGATCCGGGGAGCGTTGCCGCAACGCGGTCAGGTCACCGCGATCATCCAGCGCCTGCGCCAGCAGCACACCGCGACCCTGCTCCAGCAGGGCCAGCGCCCGCTCCGGGTCACCAGCGCGCAACGCGCACGCCGCCCCGTCGCTGGCTAGCCGCCCAAGCCCGGTCAGTCCGTACTCCTGATCGGCGCGGGTCAGATCTCGTGGAGCCACCATCGGGAGCAGGTCGACGCCGAGGGCGAAGGCCCGCAGCGCTACAGCCCAGTCGCCGCCGTCCGCGACTCCTTCACCCCACGCCGCTGCCGCCCGGACCCGGACGAGCGGCGCGGCGGTGCCGATCCCAGCGATGGTCCGGGCGATGTTGATCACCTCGGTACGGGCGCCCGGGTCCTGGTGGCGTTCGTGCCGCTCGGTGAGATCGACCAGCAGGTTCGTCAGGCGCAGGGATCTGGCCGCCCCGTAGGGCGTCACCTCGACGGCGCGGCGGCCGGTTGCGATGGCCTCCTCCAGTACGGCGTCATCGGCATCCGTGACGGACATGACCACCTGAAGGTTGGACAGGTACAGCCCGCGGTCGTGATAGTCAGGCGGGGTCAGCTCCACGGCCCGGCGGAGCAACTGGACTGCCTCCGCGCCGGCCGCCGCGTCACCAGCCCGCAGGTACCATTCTTTCAACGCGAGCCCGAGATTAGTCAGGCATCCGACCCGGTCCATGACCTCGGCCGGATCCGCGGCCAGGGCCTTCCTGCCCACGGCCACGGCTTCCTCCAGCAGAGCCTGGTCTCCGGTACGACCGAAGAGGACGAGACAGAAGTTCCCCAGGTTGGACAGCAGCCCCGCCAGGTCAGGTGAGCCGCCCGGTGTAAGGGCGACGGCCCGCCGCTCCAGGTCGACCGCCTCGCGCAGAGCGGCAAGGTCACCTGCGGTGGAATGGCGGTGCACGAGCGCCAGTGCCAGGGCGTTGAGCACGCCGGCCTGACCGTCCGGCTCCGCAGGGAGTCCGGCGGCTCCGTGCAGCACCTCGATGGCCTCTTCCAGGTCCCTGGACTCGCCGTGGCGCGCGAAGCGCTGGCTCAGCAGCCTTCCGAGCAGCTGCAGCGCCTCAACCCGCCGTGGATCCTCGGAGCCGAGTACCTCCACCAGCCGTCGGGCGACCGTGACGTTCTCCTCCAACGCCGCGGCCGCCCCGGATCGAAGGTAGCGCCGTTCTAGCATGGCGCTCAGCGCGCGCGCCCGCTCGAAGTAGACCGCGGCGGCAGCGGGGGTGCGGATGACTGCCTCCCGCTGGAATCCGAGCGCCTCCTCCAGGAGCGCCCGATCCCCTGTCTCGTCGAACCGCTGCGCCAGCGCCATGGCCAGACTGTGCAGATGGTGGGCCCGATTGGGCTCGTCGTCCGGGGTCTGCGCGACCGCCAGGCGCAGTAGGCCAAGCGCTTCGTCGAAGTCCGCGGGAGCGGCGCGCAGGGCCGACCGGGCCCACAGTGCCCCACCCAGGTTGTGCAGCCGGGTACCCGCGTTCGGCTCGCCGGAGTCGGTCGCGGTGACCGCCCGGCGCAGCAGCTCGATGGCCTCATCCAGTGCGTCGAGTTCCCCGCTCACCTGGGCGTGCAGCCTGAGCGCCGCGGCGAGATGGTCGAGGTGACCAAGTCGGTCGGCGTGGTCGGGGGCTAGGGCGACCATCCGTCGGCCAACGGTGACCGCTTCTTCGGCCAGGCCCGGATCGCCGGTCCGCTCAACTAGGCCGCGCAGCGCCAGCGAGAGGCTGTCGAGCACACTGGCCTCCTCCGCGGTTCCGGGCTGAACGGCCCCGGCCGCTCGCCGCAGCTCTGCGATCGCTTCGGCGAGCACGGCGAGGTCATAGGTCAGCTCGCCCCACATCCGCAGGTCGATGCCCAGCCGCCAGCCATACCGCCAGTCCGCGCCCGGGGCGCGGACGATCTCCTTCCAGACGGTCACCGCCTCCGCCAGCGCCGCCTCGCCGCCGCTCACCTCGAACAGACGCTCAAGAGCCACCGCGAGGTTGCGGAGGTGGAGCGGACGGTGCACGTGCGGATCCGCTATCGCCTTGACAGCATTCCTGAACATCACACAGGCCCGGTCGAGCAGTACCGGATCTCCGACTTCATCGAATGCCGTTAGCTGCTTCGCCCCTTCCAGATGCCAGGTCATCGCGTCCTGCCCGGCCTGGTCATAACCGGCGGGATCGAACGGCTCGTCCGCACCGCCGGGACCCGCGCCTGGGCCCGCCTGCTCCAGCAGGGCCTCCGCGAGTTCCTGCGGAGACATCGGCTCCTGCGGCAGCTCGAACCAGCCGCGCACGACACCGCCGTGCGCCACCACGACCCGTGCTTCAGGTCCGTCAGCCAGCGCCGCGCCGAGCACGTCGAAGAAGTAGCCGTTCGCGTGTCCTGGATCCTGGCGGTGCGCCGCGAGCCAGTTCTCGGCGTCGTCACCCATCAGGCAGACATACCGCTCGGCCCCCGCGAAATGGCCGACCAGCACCAGCGCCGCGAGACTGCCGCCGGGAAGTGTGAACGGCCCGTGCGATGCGGCCGGCTCGGCCGTGGCGCGCAGCGCGTCGAGCGCAAGCCACGCGTCGTCGACCGCTTCGTCCGCGTGATAGCGCAGAACGAGGTCTCTGGTGGGCACGCCGTCCCGCGCGGCGAGGCGCAGCACCAGCCAGGTCGAGGGCCCCTCCCTGGCCGGGTACACCCTGTCGATGTGGTTCATCGTGTCGGCGAACCGGGCGGTGACGGGATCCGCATCGAAACCCAGGAGGATCGCCTGCCGCTCCGCGAAGACCGACACCACACGGTGGGTCTGCCCGCGATGCTCGCCAGTGAGCACGAACGCCGACCGGCCGTCCAGGCGAACCGTCTCACCGGTCGCGGGACGCGCCAGGCGAGCAACCGCCGACCGGCGCCCCGCCGCTAGCCGCGCATGATCCTCGCCGTCCGCGGGGAACGCCGCCAACGCCAGGTCGAAGGCGCGTACCGCACGGGGCGCCCTGACCGCATCGCGGGGCGAGTCAAGCCCTTCAAGCAGAATGAACGCGTACGCCCACAGATCACCCAGCGGACGCCGGCCATACGGCACCAAGTCCATCTCCACAGCCGCGGCATAGGCCGCGGCGGCCCCATCGAGGTCGGATCTGTTAGCGGTCCGCCGGTAGCGCCGCCACAGCGCCCTGCCCAGATTCCGGGAGAAGATCACGCTATCCAGGCTTGGCCCGGGCAGCCGGGCGAGGGCGGCACGGAACAACTCGACCGCCTGGTCCTGGTCCTCCGCCGCCGACAGCGCCTCGAACCGGAGTTCCAAGGCCAACCCAAAGTTGTTGAGCAGGCGAGGACTGCCACCGCCGGAATCCAGACCGACCCCGATCTTCAGCTCTTCGACCGCACGATCCAGGTCGGCTTGGTCTTGGGTACGCAGGTAACGCAACTTGAGGGAGTTCCCGAGATTGCCGTGCAGCCTGCTCTTGGACGGTGCGCCGGCGACCGCCTGCTGGTGGAGCTCGATGGCCTGGTCCAGATCATCGGCCTGATCAGCCGACTCGTACCTATCCTGCAAGGCCGTACCCAGATTGCCGGCCCGGTCCGCGCGCACAACGTCATCTTCGGTCGGTATCTCATGCGCCGCCCGCAGGACCTCCACGGCCCTATCGACATCGGCTCGGGTTTCGGAGAGCTCGATGCGTGATCTCAACGCCAGGGCGATCGCGGTCATCACCACCGGGAATGCCGGGTGCTCGGCCGAGATTCGCGCGGCGCACTGCTCGAATCCGGCTACCGCCCGATCGAGCGAATCGGCTCGGCCGGTGAGATGAAAATGCCCTTCCCACGCCGATGCGAGGTTGTAGACAAACTCGGGATCGGCATCGGCCATCTCCGCCAGCGCATCCGCCACAGCCTCAGAGCTGCCCACCAAATCGAGCAGCTGCGCCAGAACTGAACCATCGCCGGTCTCCACGATGTCAGCCGCCAGTTGGCCAAGCTGATCATCGGAGATGTGCGGCCCGGGGGAGTCATCCGGGTCCTGGTCCCGCCGAGAGCGCGGCATGAAGCCATCGTCTCACCGCGCCCGGCAACCACCCACCGGCCAGCGCCGCACAGGTATGGCTGTATCAGCTCAGGCGCCCCGACATGCTGGTCCGCCGCCTGGCCGGCATTGTGCTGGCCGTTATCGGTGCCCGCTACCTGTGGTCCGGCCTGGGCTGACCACCGCTCTGCGCCGCCCGGCCGCCGGGTGGCATGCGGTGGGGTGGCTTTTAGGGTGGGGGCATGATGCTGGGGTTCGGGCTGCTGGCGGTGTCGGCGGTGATGCTGATCGCGGGAGCCGAGCTGTTCACCGAGAACGCCGGGGCCGCGGCGCGCGGGCTGGGGATCACCGTCTTCGGGGCGGCGTTCCTGCTGGCCGGCGCGGAGCCCGAGGAGATGATCACCGCGGTGATCGCCTCGGGGCGGCACCGGCCGGGGCTGGCGGCCGGGGACGCGATCGGCGCCAACCTGACCATGCTGACCCTGGTCCTCGGGCTGGCCGCGCTGGCCCGCCCGCTCCCGTTCGGCGGGCGCGTCCGCGGGTATGCCTTCTGGTCAGCGCTGGCGGGCGGGCTGGCCGCGCTGGCCGCCGCCGGGGGCATCATCGGCCGTTGGCAAGGCGGCTTGCTGGTGACGGCCTACCTGGTCGGCGTGGCGCTGTTGTGGTGGCGGGAGCGCAAGCCGCCCGCCATCGGGGAGGCCGCCGAGGCTGCGGCCGGGGACGGCGGATCGCGGCCCGCGGCGGCCGGGCTGGCACTGGCCCTGGGCGGTGTCGCGCTGATGGCCGCCGGGGGCTGGCTGGCGGTCGGCGGGGCCGAGCGGGTGGTCGCGGCGGCGCGTCTGACCGACACTGCGGTCGGGCTGACGCTGCTGGCCCTGGCCACCACCGCGGAGCTGTTCGCGCTGGCCTGGGCGGCGATGCGGCGTGGCGTGTCGGAGATCGCGGTCGCCGGGGTGGTCGGCTCGGTCGCTTATAACGCCACCGCCTCGCTCGGGGTCGCGGCGCTTGTCCGGCCGCTTGCCGTCAGCGGCATTCTGGCGCCTGCGATCGCAGCCGCCGCGTTGCCGGCCGCGCTGCTCGCGGTCACCAGGAGCGGCCGGCTGAACCGGCAGGCAGGGGCCGTGCTGGTGCTCGGCTACGGCGCGTGGGTGGCCGCCGTCCTGGCCCGCTGACCCGCCCAGCGCCCGATGTGCCAGAGCTGCCAGCCCGTGTCAGTAATCGGCTGCCTTGAGCCGGGCGAGTCCAAGCTGGTCATTGATTACGATAGACCTGAACGAGGCACTGGAAAGCACCGCTGCCGTTGCCCGGGAGGTCGTCATTTATCCGGAGGAACAGCGTGCCCTGATCCATCGTCTGATCCATCCGGTGGTAGCCGCCGATGTAGAAGTACCCGGTGTCGAGCTTTCCTAGCAAGCAGTACGGGTGGGTGCTAGGTAGCGGGAACTTCGGATTGTCATCGATGTTATTCCAGCCAGCAGGCCCATTGGTGCCGGTAAACCACACACCTGCCCATATTGATCCCCACGCTGAGAAGATAATTGTATCCCCTTGCTGAACCTGTATGGCAGTATTGACGTCCCAGTCGCCCTCGTTTACTTGGATTTGCTTTCCTGCGACAAGTACTAGAGCCATGGCATTTCCCCTTTCAATGCATGGCGTACTTTTTCCGGGGGGTCAGCCCCGCTTTGGCCTGTGGACCTGAATCCCGGCGCTCAAAGTGAGGCTACGCAGCCGTACGGCGGCAATAACTTACGATTGTGACGGCCAACCAGAATAGGAAAACTGGAATGGCCCGAGGCCGCTCATAAAATCACCAGCGTAGCCGAAGGGAATAGTCGAGCATCCGCGATAGGCCCCAGATAACGATATTATGCATACCTGCGGCTCGGATACAAGTACCGTAGCCGTAAGCTTTGCGTTTCTAGTGGTGAGGCCCTCCTTACCGCGCTCGTGCATGCTCAGAAGTAGCACAACCCAACCGGTACCCAGCTGCCCGTCAGGGAACCGGCCGGCCAGGGCGCCCTAGTTGGCGCCGATGACCTTGAAGTTCTGGTTGACGAAGATGTGGTGCGGCCAGTTGACGCCGATGTAGTGGACCTCGTACTCGCCGTTGCTCAGCTTCACAACACGGTCGACGACGCCCCCCGTGTAGGCGGCCAGCGCAGCTTCCGTCGCCTTATTCGCTGCCGTTCCGCTGACGATCGTCCCCGACCCCTGACTGTAGTTCGCCGGGATCTGACCGACCTGCTTTGACGTGGTCGGTGCACCGCGCTGGAAGGGGATCACCTTTGCCGCCGAGGAAGTCGCAGATCCGCCGCCAGTCGGTTGCACGATGACCTGCGTGGCCGTGATGGTCGTTCCGCTGGTCGTCCCGAGTGCGAGGACGGGTTCGCCTGTTGTAATGGCTTTCGCCGAGGCCGGGCTCGTCCCCTTCTGGTATGTCGTGGAGGACGCCTCTTTGACGGTCACCTTCTGACCCGCTGATGTCGAGATTGTGAAGCTCGACGTGGACACGCTGCCGACCGTGCCGGATGATCCCCCCGCCGCTGGTCCAGACCGAGCGTTGGATCCCCCGCCGCCGGATCCGAGACCGCCAGCGGAGCCGCTGTTGGCAGCGGCTGGGCTGCTGCTGGAGGTTGTGCTGACGATCCCGTAGGAACCGCCCGCGACCGCGAGGGCCGCGACGCCGAGAACGATGGACCTGGTGAGTTTGCGGGAAGACATTTGTTGCGCTCCTGTCGTCGATGCCTAGATCTGAGGGTGGCAGCCGACGCTGGAACTGCGATGGAAGCAACCCGGAAGGTTGCCGAGAGGTTGGCCGGCACGGGCTGAGGCTCAGCTCTGAGGCTTAGCTGAGGCTTAAGCCCGTGGTACGGGCTGCTGCGCTAATTGCCAGATCCGAACCTGGCGACCGGTGCAGCAAAGCCCGCACGGGTCTGGACACGTACGCGGCCCCGTCCGTGCCGTCCCGTGGAACCGTTTGCTACCTCGGTTGCAGAGTTGGGTGGACCATCCTTGGCCCGCCAGCCAGCCTGCTGGATGCCTGGCTTGCGGCGGCCCAGGCTGCGTGAGCCGCGTCCCTGGCCGGGACCTGCCAGGGTGGCGGTTCAGGAGAGGGGGTAGATGGAGCGGATCCCGACGGTGGGCCGGCCGTTTTCCATCAGGCCGCTCCCGGCAGCACGGAGGCGGCCCCGGCAATGTGGCCACTGCCGGGGCCGGCCGTCATGTGCTGCCCGCTGCCGGGCTCAGCCGGCGGGGCCCGTGGTGAGGACCACGGTGGCTGTGTGCGACTGGCCGGGCTGGTCTGTCCAGCTGATGCTGACCTTGTTACCGGGATGGTAGTTCGCCAGCACCGAGGACAGGTCCGATGAGGATGTGATGGCCTGGCCGGCCAGAGAGGTGATCTGGTCACCCTCGGTCAGGCCGGCCTGCGCCGCCGCCGAGCCGGAGACAACCCCGGCCACGGCCGCGCCGCTGGCCGCGGGGCTGGCACCGCCGAAGATCCCGGCGCCTGAGGGCAGGATCTCTGCGCCGAGGAATGCGGTGCTGCCGATGTGCACGGCGGAGGACGATGTGCCCGCCTCGATCTGGCTGGCTATCGAGGACGCCTCACTGATCGGGATGGCGAACGCCTGGGTCTGCGCCTGCCCGGGCTGGGCCGGGGAACCGGTCGGCGAGATGGCCGCCGAAGCGGCGGTGTTCATGCCGATGACCTGCCCGTAGCTGTTGACCAGCGGCCCGCCGGAATCACCCGGCTGGATGGCGGCGCTGGTGCGGGTCAGCCCGGTCAGCTGCTCAGCGGTGCCCGCCGGCTGGTCGGAGACGGTGATCGCCTGGTTGACCGCGGTGACCGTACCGGTCGCCGCCGACGGGGTGCCGCCCTTGCCGCCCGCGTTGCCCAGGGCGACCACCGTCTGCCCGGTCCGGGCGCTGGCAGTACTGAGGCTGACCGTTTTCAGTCCCGATGCGCCGGTGAGTTGCAGGACCGCGACGTCCCGGGTCTTGTCGTAGCCGACGACCGTGGCGGTGTAGGTGCGCCCGTTCCCTGCATCGGTGACATTGATGGCGGTCGCGCCCTCGATCACGTGGTTGTTCGTCAGCACCTCGCCGTTGGAGGTGAGCACCATCCCGGTGCCGGCCGCCGTGCCGCCCTGGTACCCGAGCGTGGACACCACATCGACCACGCCCGGGTCCACCTTCGCCTGGATCTGCGAGGTGGTCAGCGTGGTCGCGCCGAACGCGTTCGCGGCGCCCAACCCCGCGAACGCCAGCGCGGCGGCCACCCCCAGCGACGCGCCGCCGAGCAGGATACGGCGCCGCCGCTTGCGGCCGTGCCCGTCTCGGCCCTGACTGCCCGGACCGCCAGGCTCGCCGTACCCGCCATCGCCATGCCCGCCCGGCCCGTGCGCGCCCGGGGCACTCGGCTCGTATCCGCCCATGGCTCCTGGCTCGTACCCGCCCGGGGCTCCTGGCCCGTACCCGCCTGGGGTCCCTGGCTCGCCGCCGCCCGGTGTGCCCGCCCGCGGCCCGTCGCGCTCATCGTGGCCGGGATTGCTGTCGAGAGGCTGCCCGAAGACCTTGCTCATCTGGGATCCGCTCCTCACTGCGTTATCGCCCTGATTGGCTTACTCCTCGATCATCGGCCGCCTACCTGGCGGCAACCTGCAGAGCCGCTACGCGCCCGCCTACGCTTTCCTGAAGATCCGCTGACCGTCGCGGCGGGCGCAGGGGCGGCCTCAGCGCCAAGAACAGCAAGGTCAGCGAGCATCACTGGGGCCGCGGGCACGGCGTGGGCCGGCAGTGACGTCATACCTAGTTCAGAGCTTGCAGCCCCTGTCTCGCAGCAGGCGGAGACGGGTGGCCACTTCGCCGTCAATCTCCACGCCTCGGGAGCGAGCCTTCGATGACTCTGTGGCGCCCGGAAGCCGGTGCCAGGCCAGGTGCCTGGCCGGGGTCACCGCGAACGCCTCGGCCCAGCGGCGCGGGATCAGCCGGGGACGAGGCCGCGAGCCAAAGCCGATCAGCCGGCTGGTAGCCGACCCGGGCCGGCTGCGCTAGCGCCGCAGCCGAGCCCGCGTGTGCATGTGCTATGAGCGCGAGCGAGCCACTGGTAGAGGAAACCAGCGCGTTCGGCCGCGACCAGGCCGCCCCAGACGCCTTGCTGGACCCATGTGACAGTGCCGCAGCGGCAGCTCCAGGCAGTCGCCGCGAGGCCGGGTAAGCCGATCGGCACGCCGGCCACGATCATCACGAACCCAGGGCCAGACGGCCGCCGCAACGACAAGGGGACTGCTTTCAATGAGGGACGAATGCGCGCTCAATGCCGCGTTTGAGGTGGCCGTCGCTACCTGCGCGGCCGGGCTAGCCACCACCGGCGAGGCGGCGGTCGCGCTGCTGCACACCCAGCTCGCCGTAGGGATAGTCCGTGGGCTGCGGGTCGCTCGCGGCGTTGAGCGCGGCGGTTTCGGCTGGGCTGAGATGCAGGTCAGCGGCGCGAAGATTGGTCTCCAGCTGCCCGGTCGTGCGGGCGCCAAGGATGGTCGAGGTCACCCCGGGCCGGCCGGTCACCCACGCCAGCGCGACCTCGGCCATGGACACGCCGCGCTCGTCGGCGATCTTCTGCACCGCGCCGATGACGTCCCAGGTGCGCCGGGTGCCGCGCCGATCGTAGGCCTCCATGCCGCGATCCGGGTCCTCACCGAGCCTGGTGGCGCCGGCCGGGCGCTGGCCGCGCTGGTACTTGCCGGACAGCCAGCCGCCGCCGAGCGGACTCCAGGGCAGCAGCCCAAGGCCCGCATCCATCGCCGCGGGCACGATCTCCCACTCGATCTCCCGCACCAGCAGGCTGTATTGCGGCTGCAGCGTCACCGGCCCGGCGGCATTCAGCGCGCGGGCCAGGTGCACCGCCTTGGTCAACTGCCAGCCGGTGAAGTTCGACAGCCCCCAGTAGCGGATCTTGCCAGCGCGGGCAAACCCGTCGAGGGCACGCACCGTTTCCTCCAGCGGCGTCCACGGATCAAACGCATGAACCTGATACAAGTCCACCGGCTCGACGCCCAGCCGGCGCAACGACGCGTCAAGCGCCCGGGTCAGATGCCGCGCGGACAACCCGGCACTGTTGGGAGAATC
>WNFX01003651.1_pt1 | contig 15305 bp, 14 predicted proteins | sample 5400111 | NCBI WGS metagenome assembly WNFX01 (sample SAMN13153363, study PRJNA577476) | soil metagenome | isolation source: 40 cm soil or saprolite under grassland replicate 1 | place: USA:California | collected 2016-06-15 | reverse complement strand
CTGTGGTTCGGCGGGCTGATGGGCGCCTTCGTCGTACTGACGATCACGTACGCCGGGCCGCGAATCGGCACGACGGCCACGGTGGCGGTCTTCCTGGTCGGCCAGTTCGCAGCGGCAGCCCTCGTCGACCGCTACGGCCTCTTCGGGCTCGACCGGATCGCAGTGGGCTGGCCGCGCATGGCCGGGCTCGTATTGCTCGCGGTCGGCGCCGCCCTGACGCTGAAGAAGTGAGCTAGTCGAGCTCGGTGAAGTAGACGCGGAACGGGATCCCGAGCCCTTGCGCGTCCTCGGCGGCCTTCATGAGCCCGTCCTGCGCCGCCTTCCAGGTCTCCCGGTCCGGGAACTCGTACTCGAAGTAGTAGGCAAGGTCGGATTCGCCCTGCGGCGTCCCGAGAATTCGCCCATGGCGGATCGTCGCCGACGGAACCTCGCGCCGGGAGAGCTCCACGTGTTGCTCGTAGCGGTCGGGGTCGGGCGCGTCGGGGTAGAGGACGAAGACGCGGATCACGGCGGCGGACACTAGCGGGACGAAGGGGAGGGCGCGGCGCGTTATGACCAGGGTGAGTCACAAGGCGAAGATCTGGATCGCCCTCTGGACCGTCTACATCCTCTGGGGCTCGACCTACCTCGGCATCGAGCTCGCCTCGGAGACAATCCCGCCATTCTTCGCCGCCGGGACGCGTTTCCTGATCGCCGGGACGCTGATGCTGGGGCTGGTCGCCTGGCACCGGGGGCCCGCGGCTCTGCGCCTGACGAAGGCCGAGGCGGCGGCGTCGATCGTCGTCGGCCTGCTCCTTCCAGGGGCCAACGCACTCCTCTTCGTCACCGAGCGACAGGTTCCGATCGGGCTGGCATCGCTGATCATCGCGGCGATCCCGCTCTGGGTGGTGCTGCTTCGCTTCGCCGCTCGCGAGCGTCCGGATCTCGTCTCGGTCGCGGGGCTCGTCGTCGGCTTCGCGGGAATCGCGCTCCTCGTTCGCCCCGGCGGCGGCTCGGGGTCGCTCGCCTACCTGCTGCTCACCGTCCTCGGCTCGTTCATGTGGGCCTTCGGTTCCTTTCTCTCGCCTCGCCTACCCGTGCCCCGCGACGCGTTCGCGGCGACGGCTTACGAGATGCTCGCCGGCGGGGCTGTGCTGATGACGGTTGCGCTGATCGCCTATAGCCCGGCGCAGCTGAACCCGGCCCAGTACTCGGCGCGCTCGATCTTCGGCCTCTGGTACCTGATCGTCTTCGGTTCGCTGATCGGTTACAGCGCCTATGCCTGGCTGCTCGCGAACGCGCCGCTCCAGCAGGTCTCGACCTACGCCTACGTCAACCCCGTGATCGCTATCGCGCTGGGGGCGATCGTGCTGGGCGAGTCGATCACATGGCGGATCGCCGGCGGCGCGCTGCTGATCCTCGCCGCGGTTGCGATCGTCGTCCGCAGGGAATCCAGGCAGGACGTCGCGGCCGAGGGGGCTTCCTTCGGCGGCGCCGCAGCTGCGTTAGAGACCGACAATCTCGTCGGGGCGGACGGGCACCCGGCTGAGGTCGCGGCCGGTCGCATCGCGGAGCGCTGAGACGACCGCCGCGGTCGAGACGACCGTGGGCGGCTCGCCGACGCCCTTCACCCCGTAGGGCGCGTCCGGCTCGGGCTCCTCGACGAGCTCAGCATCCACCGGCGGCATGTCCAGGGTGGTCGGGATCAGGTAGTCGGTGAAGCTTGCGTTCGTGATCAGACCGTCCCGCGTCTGGATCTCCTCCATCAGCGCAAGCCCGAGGCCCTGTGCGGTGCCGCCCTCGATCTGGCCGTACACGGCTTGTGGGTTGACCGCCTTGCCGACATCCTGCGCGGTCCCGATCCAGACGACGCGTGTCAGGCCAAGCTCGACGTCGACCTCGGCGACAACGCGCATCGCGGCGCAGATGTAGGCGACGTGGGCGCCGTCGCCGGTGACCTGGCCGGTCTCCGGGTCGAGCGGCGTCGTGGGACGATGGTGGTAGACGCGCTCGAGATCGATCGTTTCGCCGGGGGCGAGCCGGCCGTCTCGGCGCGCGAGCTCCTCCTTCGCCGCGCGGCAGGCCAGCTGCACGGCGCCGGCAGCCATCCAGGTCATCCGCGAGGCTGACGCCGAGCCTGCGGAGCCGACCGTCCTCGTCGTCGCCGAGCCGAGCACGACGTCGTCCAGATCGAGCTCCGTTCGCGCGGTTTGGAGGATCACGCTGACGACGCCTTGTCCGACCTCCGCCGCGGCGCAGTGGACCTCGGCCACCATTCCGTCCTCGCGCCCGGTCAGGCGCACGCGCGCTGCGGTCGAGTCATCGAACCCTTCCGAGTAGCAGACGTTTTTGAATCCGACCGCGAAGCCGACGCCTCGCTTGACGCCCTCGCCCCGGGTCGTATTGCCGGAGCCGCCGGGGAGGCGCAACGCGTCGCGTGGCAGCTCTTCGGCCTTCGGCAGGGGCAGGGCTGCGGCGCGGCGGATCACCTCGGCGGCCGGGAAGGAGCCGGTGATCCTCTGACCGTTCGGCAATGAGTCGCCGGCGGCAAGCGCGTTCCGGAGGCGCAGGTCGACCGGGTCGATGTCCAGCTCGACGGCCAGCTTGTCCATCTGCGCCTCGTGCGCGAAGCAACTCTGCACGGCGCCGAAGCCTCGCATCGCGCCGCACGGCGGATTGTTCGTGTAGACGCAGGTGCACTCTACGAGCGCGTTCTCGACGGCGTACGGCCCGCAGGCAAAGGCGGATGCGTTGGCGGTCACGGCGGCGGAGCTCGAGGCGTACGCGCCGCCGTCGAGGAGGATCCTGGCGCGGACATTGACGAGCTTGCCGTCGCGGCGGGCGTGGTGCTCCATCCAGATCTTCGCGGGATGGCGGTGGATGTGGCCGACGAAGGACTCCTCGCGGTTATAGATCATCTTCACCGGCCGGCTGGTGTGCAGCGCGAGCATCGAGGCGTGGATCTGCATCGAGAGGTCTTCGCGACCGCCGAAGGCTCCGCCGACGCCCGCGAGGTGGATCCGAACCTGCTCGGGCTCGAGGCCGAGGCACGGCGCCACCTGGTCGCGGTCGACGTGTAGCCATTGCGTCGCCACGTAGACATCGACGCCCCCTTCTCCATCGGGGATCGCCAGGCCCGATTCTGGTCCGAGGAACGCCTGGTCCTGGATTCCGAGCTCGTAGACGCCGGAGACGGTGACGTCGGCCTCGGCGTCGGGATCCCCGTGGCGGATCACGATTGTGCGGACGACGTTGGGGCGAGGGTCGTCGCGGAAGCCACGGCCGGCCGTGGGGCGGCCCTCATGGATCGGCTGCTGCTCGGTAGCGCGCTCCGGGTCGACGACCGGCTCGATCGGGTCGTAGCTGACCTTGATCCGCTCCGCCGCCCGTCGTGCCTGCTCCGGGTGCTCGGCCGCAACGATCGCGACGGGCTCGCCGAAGTAGCGAACGCGGTCGATCGCGAGCACGGGCTGGTCGGCGAACTCGAGCCCGTAGGTCTTGACGCCGGGAACATCCGTGTTTGTCAGTACGGCATGCACACCCGGCATCGCCAGGGCTTCGGCGATGTCGACGTCCCCGATGAGCGCGTGCGCATGCGGGCTGCGAGCCGTGTGCCCCCAGAGCATCCCGGCGGCGAAGAGGTCGCTCGAGTAAGCGAACTCGCCGGTCACCTTCGGAATCGCGTCGACGCGCTTGACGCTCTCGCCGACGCGCCCGAGCTCCAGCGTTCGAGCGGCCGTGGTCATTCGGGCCGTGTCCCCGTGCCTGGCACCTGAACACGCCTCGAACGGTCGATCACGAGCCGGCCGCCAGTCTGACCGCGTCGAAGATCTTCGCGTAGCCCGTGCAGCGGCAGAGGTTGCCCGACAGTGCCTCCCGGATTTCGTCGTCGCTCGGGCTCGGGGTTCGCGCCAACAGGTCGGCGGTCGCGACGATGAAGCCCGGCGTGCAGAAGCCGCACTGGATCGCGCCCGTCTCGGTGAAGGCCGCTTGCACCGGGTGCAGTTCGCCGTCCTTGCCCAACCCCTCGACGGTCACGAGCTGATGGCCGTCCGCCTGGGCGGCGAGGACAAGGCAGGCGCAGACAAGCCTGCCGTCGAGAAGCACGGAGCAGGAGCCACACTCGCCCTGCTCGCACGCGCTTTTCGAGCCGGGGAGCCCGAGCCGCTCGCGCATCACGTAGAGCAGGCTCTCCCCGGCCCAGACGTCGGCCTTCCGGCGCTCGCCGTTGACCGTCAGCTCGATTCTCATTGCAGGCAGCGTTCCACGGCCCGCGTCGTGAGCACCTTCAACGCGTGGCGACGATAGGCGGCACTGCCGCGGACGTCATCGATCGGGCTCGCCGCCGCCGCCACCCGCTCCGCGAAACCTTCGAGCTCTGCGAGCGGCTCCCTGACCAGCCCCGGCACCGGCCCGGCGGAGCCGAAGGCGGCGCGAACCTCGTCGCGCTCGCGGTCGACGGTGAGCGCCATGGAGACGACTGCGATCACCATCGCATTCCGCGGCCCGACCTTCATGAAGGTCTGCGACCCCGCATCGGCGCGCGCGTGGACGCCGGTGATCAGCTCCTCATCCGCGAGCGCGTTCGTCTTTGGCCCGGTCAGAAACTCGGTCAACGCCATCGTCCGCGCTCCATTGACACTTGCGAGCTCGACGACCGCGTCCACGATCAGCAGCGGCGGGAGCGCATCGCCGGCCGGCGATGCGGTCCCCAGATTGCCTCCGACCGTGGCACGGTTGCGAATCTGCGGGCCGCCGACTGTCCGCGACGCCTCGGCGAGCGCCGGCAGCGCGCCCGCAAGCCGTGATTCCATCGCCTCGGTGTACGTGAGCGCCGCGCCGAGCCGGATCGTGCCGCTCTCGCGAGACCAGCCGCGCAGCTCCGCGACCTCGTTCAGATTGAGCAGCAACGAGGGCCGCTCGCGGTCGAAGTTGAGGTCGACCATCACGTCCGTCCCGCCCTGAATCGGCACGGCATCGGGCCGCTCCGCCTTCAGGCGCAGCGCCTCCTCGAGCGAGCGTGGGGTCAGGACGTCCACGCGGCAAGCGTATTGCTCCGGAACTGCCGGATGAAAGCCCTGCAGCCGGGCGGGTATCGTCGCCCCAATGGCGGACCTCGCAAGACGGTTGGCGGTCGCCCGCGGCGACGAGCCTGCGGACCTCGTCGTCCGCGGCGGGCACGTGCTCTCCGTCTTCACGCGCGAATGGCTCGAGACAGACCTTGCGGTCGCGGACGGCTACATCGCAGGCCTCGGTGACTACGAGGGAGTCGAGGTGATCGATGCGGCAGGCAGCTTTGTCGTCCCCGGCTTCATCGACGCCCACATGCACCTCGAGTCGCCGAAGCTGTTGCCGGACGAATTCGCGCGCCTCGTGCTTCCGCTCGGGACGACGGCAGTCGTCGCCGATCCTCACGAGCTGGCCAACGTACTCGGCACCGACGGAGTCCACTGGCTGCTCGACTTCTGCGCTGAGCTGCCACTCGACGTCTACTTCATGGCGTCCTCGTCCGTGCCGGCGTCACGCTTCGAGTCGCCGCGTCGAGCTCTCAACGAAGGCGACTTGCAAGGTCTGCTGCGCCGCCGCCGCGTGCTCGGGTTGGCCGAGATGATGAATTTCCCGGGGGTCATTGCGGGCGAAGAGGGCGAGCTGACCAAGCTCGGTCTGACCGGTGCGTCGCACGTGGACGGCCACGCGCCCGGCGTCGTCGGCAAGGAGCTGAACGCCTACGCCGCGGCCGGAATCCGCTCCGACCACGAGGCACTGACCCTCGAGGAGGGCCGCGAACGGCTTCGGGCCGGCATGTGGGTCTTGATCCGTGAGGCCTCGATGGCACGGAACCTGCACGCGCTGCTGCCCCTCGTCGAAGAGTTCGGCACGGCGAGGATCGCCTTCTGCACTGACGACAAGGACCCCGACGACATCGCCGAGAACGGCCACATCAACGGCATGGTGCGTGACGCCGTCGCCGCCGGGATCGCTCCCGAGGACGCACTCGTACTTGCGTCGCTCAACCCCGCGCTCTGGCATGAGCTTGACCACCTTGGCGCTCTCGCGCCGGGCTATCAGGCCGACGTGCTCGTACTGCCCAACCTGGAGAGCTTCGCGCCCGAGCTCATCCTCAAGCGCGGCCACCCGGTCGAGGAGATCGCACGCTCCGAGGTGCCGGAGTGGATCAAGCACACGGTGCGGATCGGGCCGATAGGCGTCGAGCGCTTCCGGATCAACTGGCGGAGAGGCGCCAGGGCGCACGTTATCGGGCTCGTCCCCGACCAGGTCGTCACCGAGTCGCTGGTCGAGGAGCCGGCCTTCCGCGACGGCGAGGCAGTCGCAGATCCCGAACGCGACCTCGCGAAGATCGGAGTCATCGAGCGCCATCTCGGCACAGGCCGGACCGGGCTCGGGTTCGTTCGCGGCTTCGGCCTGGAGCGCGGCGCGCTCGGCTCGACGGTCGCTCACGATGCGCACAACATCGTCGTCGTCGGCATGAACGACGCCGACATGGTGCGCGCAGTCGACCGGCTGGCCGAGCTTGGTGGCGGCATCGTCGCCGTCGAGAACGGAGAGGTGCTCGCCGAGCTGCCTCTGCCTGTCGGCGGCCTGCTCTCCGACCTCCCGCTCGCCGATGTCGTCGAGCGAAGCCGCGCCTGCACCGAGGCCGCCCTGCGGCTCGGCTGCAGGGGTGCGACGCCGTTTCTGACGATGTCCTTCCTCGCGCTGTCGGTGATTCCGAGCCTGAAGATCACCGACCAGGGGCTCGTCGACGTCGACAGCTTCGAGCTCGTGCCGCTCGAGGCTGGATGACCGTTCTCGCCAACGCGCACGTCGTCACGATGGACGACGCGGGAACCGAGCTCGCCGGCGGCTGGATCCGGATCGAGGACGGGTTCGTCGCGGAGCTCGGATCCGGCGAGCCGCCCGAGCCGGGCGAGGACCTCGCCGGCGCCGTCGTCACGCCCGCGCTGATCAACACGCACCACCATCTGTTTCAGACGCTGACCCGCGCCCGGGCGCAGGAGGCCGATCTCTTCACCTGGCTGAAGGAGCTGTATCCGGTGTGGGCCCGGGTCGACGCCGAGGCCGAGTACGCCGCGGCCCGGACCGGGCTCGCGGAGCTGGCGCTCTCCGGCTGCGGCACCGTCTTCGACCACCACTACGTGTTCCCGCGCGGCGAGGACGGCCTGATCGAGGCGGAGCTTGAGGCTGCCCGCGAGCTGGGCGTCAGGATCGTCGCCTCTCGCGGCTCGATGGACCTCGGCGAGTCGGACGGCGGCCTGCCGCCCGACGGGCTCGTCGAGGACCTCGACGCCGTGCTCGCTGACACCGAACGGCTGGCGACGCTGCACGAGACCGGCCCGGGAGCGCGCGTACAGCTCGCGGTCGCGCCGTGCTCGCCGTTCTCCGTCACCGGCCGGCTGATGGCGGAGTCGGCGGAGCTCGCGCGGCGCCTCGACCTGCCCCTCCACACTCACCTGGCCGAGACCGTCGAGGAGGAGACGTACTGCCTGGAGCTGTACGGCTGCCGCCCGGTCGAGTACCTGGAGCAACTGGGCTGGCTCGCCGGTGACGTCTGGTTCGCCCACTGCGTCCACCTCGACGACGGCGACATCGGCAAGTTCGCCGCGAGCGGCACCGGTGTGGCCCACTGCCCGACCTCGAACCTTCGCCTCGGCGCTGGCGTCGCACCGGTGCGGCAACTGCTCGACGCCGGCGTCCGTGTTGGCCTCGGCGTCGACGGCTCGGCTTCGAACGAGCGCGGCGACCTGCTCTTCGATGTCAGGCAGGCGCTGCTCGTCGCCCGCGGCCGCGGCGGCCCCGCTGCCCTCACCGCGCGCGAGGCGCTTCGCCTTGCCACGCGAGGCGGCGCAGCGATCCTTGGTCGCGACGACCTCGGCGCCATCGAGCCCGGCCGCTGCGCCGATCTCGCCGTCTGGCGGGCGGACCTGATCGAGCTGGCCGGGGCTCGGGACCTGGTCGCGGGGCTTGTCTTTTCCGCCCCGCACCGGGTCGAGCGGCTGCTTATCGGCGGCGAGGACGTTGTCCGCGAAGGACAGCTCGTGCGTGCGTCCGAGGAGGAGATCGCGCGCATGCACCGCAAGCAGGCGACAAGATTCGCCGCATGATCTCGACCCACATCCTCGACACCGAGCATGGCGAGCCGCTCGCCGGCCTCAAGGTCGCCCTGTATCGCGGAGACGAGCTCGTCTCCGAACAGGAGACCGACGCTGACGGCCGCATTGCCGAGCTGGCCCCCGACGGGGTCGAGCCAGGCGACTACCGCCTCGTCTTCAGCGTCGCCGGCGAGTTCTTCCGCCAGGTCGAGTTGACGCTTTCGATTGCCGACGCCGAGCGCCACTACCACGTCCCGCTGCTCGTCGCCCCCTACGCGTGCACGACTTACCGCGGCAGCTGACCGAAGAGGAGCTCGCCGAGCTCTTTGAGGGCCACACCAGGCTCGTCGAGCTGCTGGCCGACCGGGAGGACCCGCTCACTGCCGCAGACGCGGTGGTCGCCGAGTTGAGCGAGGCCGAGCAGCGCGCGGCGCTGAACGCACATCCGGCAATCGGATCCCGCAACCTCTCGGAGCGCTCCGCAGCCGAGCAGGGCCGCGGCGGCCATCCCGCCGTTCTGACGGAGCTCGCCTACCTGAACCAGGTCTACGAAGAGAAGTTCGGCTTTCGCTTCGTCGTCTTCGTCGATGGCCGCACGAAGACCGAGATCCTCGAGGTGCTGCAACAGCGGCTCGAGCGCACTCGCGAGGAGGAGCTCGAGACCGGTCTGCGCGAGCTCGTTGCGATCGCACGCAGCCGCTGGCAAAGATAGTGCCACTTCCAGCAATACATGTCGGCTTCTCGACGGCATCACTGGAAGGGGCACTACTGATGGATCCCTACGCGAACGAGTGGCTCGATCTCCTCGTCCGCTGGCTGCACGTGATCGCCGCGATCGCCTGGATTGGGGCGTCGTTTTACTTCATCGCGCTCGACAACCACCTGCGGCCTCCCGAGGACGAGGCCGACAACGAGCGTGGCGTCGGCGGCGAGGCCTGGGAGATCCACGGCGGCGGCCTCTACCAGGTGCAGAAGTACCGGGTCGCGCCGCGGACGCTGCCGGAGCCTCTGCACTGGTTCAAATGGGAGGCCTACACGACGTGGCTCTCCGGGTTTGCGCTGCTGATCGTCCTCTACTACGTCAATGCGAATACGTACCTGATCGACAAGTCGGTTGCCGACCTCCGGCCCTGGCAGGCAATCGGGATCAGCGTCGCATTGCTTGCCGCGGCCTGGCTCGTCTACGACGCACTGTGTCGCCTGATCCCGAACGACCTCGCACTCGCCGCCGTGCTGCTCGTGCTCGTGACGGTCGCGGCCTGGGGGGTCAGCCACCTCTTCTCCGGGCGCGCCGAGTACATCCAGATCGGGGCGATGCTCGGAACGATGATGGCGGGCAACGTCGTCTTCGTGATCATTCCGGCCCACTGGGAGCTCGTCCGCGCCAAGCAGGCGGGCCGGGAGCCGGACGCGGCGGCTGGGGTGCGGGCCAAGCAGCGCTCCATCCACAACAACTACCTGACGTTGCCGGTCGTCTTCACGATGATCAGCAACCACTTCCCCATTACCTACGGGCATTCGTACTCGTGGCTGATCCTGGTCGCCCTGCTCGTGATCGGCGCCTGGGTGAGACACTTCTTCAACCTGCGTCAGACCGGCCGGAACGCTTGGTGGATCCCGGTGACGGCAGCGCTGGCAATCGCCGGTCTCGCCGTGGCGATCCGGCCACACAGCTCCTCGGGCGGAACGGCGGTGCCCTTCACGCGGGTACAAGCAATCGTCGAAGCACGCTGTGTGCCTTGCCACTCGGCGCATCCGACGAAGGTCAGCTCGGCGCCAATGGGAATCGTCTTCGACACCCCGAAGCAAATCGCCGCGCAGGCGCGCCTGATCGAGCAGGTCGCGGTGCAGACGAAGGTGATGCCGCTCGGAAACCAGACCGGAATGACGCAGGCCGAGCGGGACGCGCTCGGCGCCTGGATCGATCAGGGAGCCAAGACGAGGTAGGTTCCGCGGATGCTCGAGATCGAGGTCAGCGGCGCTTGCTTCGAGGCACGGCTCGAAGAGGGCGCGGCGCCACAGACGGTTGCCGCATTCCGACGGTTGCTGCCTCTCGAGAGCAAGCTGATCCATGCACGCTGGAGCGGCGAGGCCTGCTGGATTCCGTTCGGCGAGCTCGACGTCGGGATCGGCCCCGAGAACGCGACCAGTTACCCGAACACCGGCGAACTGCTCCTTTACCCAGGCGGCGTCAGCGAGACCGAGATCCTCTTCCCTTACGGGCCCACGCATTTCGCCAGCAAGGCCGGCGTGCTCGCGGGAAACCACTTCGCGACGATCGTGAAAGGGGCAGAGCAGCTGCGGGAACTCGGGCCGCTCGTCCTCTGGCAGGGCGCACAGCCCATTCGCTTCGACGAGCGCTAGCCCCTGTCCGAAACCGCCACGTCCGGGGTCAGACCCCGGCCGTGTTCGATCCGGACATCCGGGCGAGCGTCTCGGTCAACGCCTCTACAGCCAGCGCAATGTCTTCCGCGCTTGAAAGCTCGTCCGGGCAGTGGCTGGCGCCGCCGTTCAGGGAACGGACGAACAGCATTGCCGTCGGCACGCCGGCAGCCGCGAGCACCATCGCGTCGTGGCCCGCGCCGGAGACGAGCTCTGGTGCCCCCGGAAGCACGGCCCGCAGCGCGCCGAGCGGCGGTCCACTCATCGCGACCGGGTCGAGACGCCAGGTCGGCTCGAATCCGACCGACTCGATGAGCGCATCGAGGCTCTCGGCCGTGGGTGCCCGGGCGTCGACGGAAACCGTCACCCGCTCGGGCACGACATTCGTCGCGCCGGGCTCGACCGCGAGCGCTCCGACGGTCGCGCGCGCGCCACCCTTTGCGCTCTCGCGAACGCGGAGGACGAACCTCGCAGCTTCGACGAGCGCGTCTGCCCGCTCCTCCATCGGCGTCGTCCCGGCGTGAGCCGCCCGACCCTCGAAGGTCACCGTGCCCCGCGCCTGTCCGATCACTCCGGTGACGATGCCGAGCGGCTCGCCGAGGCACTCGAGCACCGGCCCCTGCTCGATATGGAGCTCGACAAAGGCGTCGGGAAGCTCGGCCAGGCGCCGGCTCCCCATCGGCCCCGTCTCCTCGGCCCGGAAGGCGACGACGACGAGCGGTATCTCGCGGAGGCGACCGGCAGCCTCGATCGCCGCGACAACTCCGAGTGTACCGTCGAAGCGCCCGCCGTTCGGGACCGTATCGAGATGCGAACCGGACCAAACGCGAGCCTCACCGCGACGCCCGAAGAGGTTGCCCGCCTCGTCCCGTCCGACCTCGAGGCCGGCCTCCCGCATCCATCCTGCGGCGAGCTCATGCGCCGCGTCCTCCTCCGGCGAGTAGCCCGCACGCGTCCCACCGCCGATCGCGTACAGCTCGTCGAGCCGCTGCAGAAGACGCGTGGCTACAGCCCGAAGGGGTTGAAAGGCTTCGGGCTTGTCGAGACGATGACGCTCTTCGTCTCCAGGTACAGCTCGAGAGTCTCCAGGCCCAACTCCCGGCCGAAGCCGGACTGCTTGTACCCGCCGAACGGGATGCCGGGGAAGGCGGTGTAAGGCATGTTGATCCCCACCGTGCCTGCCTTGATCCGCCGCGCGAGGCGATGCCCTCGCGCCGGATCGCCGGTCCAGACCGTCGCCATCAGGCCATACCTGACGTCGTTCGCGATCCGGGCCGCGTCCTTTTCGTCCTCGAACGGCGTCACGGTGACGACCGGCCCGAAGATCTCCTCCTGGGCTACCGCCATCCGGTTGTCCACATTCGCCAGGACGGTCGGCGGGTAGAAGGCGCCCTTCCCGTCGAGCGGTTCGCCGCCGGCCACGACCTCGGCGCCCTCCTCGCACCCCTGCTCGACGAAGCCGTGAACCTTGTCGCGGTGCTCGACAGAGATCAGTGAGCCGACCTGGGTCTCGGCCTCGAGGGGATCGCCAACCCTCAGCTGCTTGGCGGCGTCACTGAATCCGCTCACGAACTCGTCGTAAAGCGAGGCCTCGACGAGTATCCGCGAGCGAGCCTCACAGCTCTGGCCCGCCGAGTAGTAGATCGACCAGACCGAGCTTGGGATCGCGTCATCGAGGTTCGCGTCCGCGAAGACGATGTTGGGGCTCTTGCCGCCCAACTCGAGCGTCAGCCGCTTGATCGGGTCCGAGGCGAGCCCCATGATCTCGCTCCCGGTCGCGGTGGAGCCGGTGAACGCGATCTTGTCGACACCCGGGTGGCGAACGAGGTAGGCCCCAACCGTCGTTCCCGGCCCCGGGACGACGTTGATCGTTCCCGGCGGGAATCCGACCTCGGCGGCGAGCTCCGCCATGCGGAGCGCCGTCAACGGCGTCGCCGAGTCCGGCTTGAGTACCACCGTGCACCCGGCTGCGAGCGCCGGCGCGAGCTTCCAGGTCGTCATCATCAGCGGGTAGTTCCACGGCACGATTTGCCCCGCGACTCCGACCGGCTCCTTGAGCGAGTAAAAAAGAAGCGACCCGCCGAGCGGGTTCGAGCGCCCCGCGATCGACCCAATCGCCGAGGCGTAGAAGCGGAAGTTCTCGACCCCCTGCGCAAGTTCGGCCTTGACGGAAGAGATCGCCTTGCCGACGTTTCGGACCTCGAGCTCGGCGAGCTCCTTCCGGTTTGACTGGATTGCGTCGGCAAGCGCATGCAAGAGCCGGGAGCGCTCGGTCGGCGGCGTCTTTCCCCAGTCGCCGGCAAGGGCAGCGTGCGCGGCTTCGACGGCCCGGTCGACATCAGCCTCACCGGCGACTGCGACCCGGGCGAGCGACTCTCCGGTCGCGGGCTCGCTCAGCTCGCGGGTCTCGCCGGATGCCGGCTCGGCGCTTTCACCGTTGATGAACAGCCCGTACTCGCGCTCGGTCGCTATAGCCATTTGCGGCCTGAGCCTAGCGAGTGGCGCGAGCGCGCTGTCCGCCTCGGTCGTCGCGACACCAACCGAGCACCCGGGTTTCTGCGTGGTGCCGATGAAGCACGACGGAACGATCTACATCAGGCCGCCGCTCTCGTAGGCCGTTAAATGTTCTCGCGCGCGCCCCTGGGGGTGCGCGAGCGCCCCTACCAAAACGCTATCGAGGCCGAGCGCACGTGGCAGTGACGCGAGTGCGCCGGATTCGTCAAGCCTCGGGGCGCTCGAACAACGCGGCTTGCCCCTGGCCCACTCCGACGCAAAGCGTCGCCAGCCCGTACCGCCCGCCGCGGCGACGGAGCTCGTGCAGCAAGGTCACGACGAGACGCGCGCCGGTCATGCCCAGCGGGTGGCCCAGCGCGATCGCCCCACCATTGACGTTCACCTTTTCCGGGTCCAAGCCCAACTCCCGGATGACGACGAGGCTCTGCGAGGCGAACGCCTCGTTCAGCTCGACGAGGTCGAGCTCCGAGACCTCGACGCCGGCTCGCGCAAGCGCCTTGCGCACCGCCGGGATCGGCCCGATTCCCATCACGCGCGGATCGACACCGGCAACCGCCGCACCCAAGAACGTTCCGAGCGGCTCCGCCCCGAGTTGGCACGCCTTCTCCTCCGTCGCGATCACGACCGCCGCGGCGCCGTCGTTGATGCCAGCCGAGTTGCCTGCCGTCACCGTGCCGCCCTCGCGAAACGCGGGCTTGAGCGCGGCCAGCTTCGATGCATCCGTGTCCGGTCGCGGATGCTCATCGCGCCCCGTGTCACCGACTGCCACGAGCTCGTCTGCGAAACGCCCTGCCTCATCGGCAGCGGCCCAACGGCGCTGCGATTGCAGGCCGAAAGCATCCTGCTCCTCGCGCGAGACGCCGTAGCGCTCCGCCACGTTCTCGCCCGTCTCGCCCATCGACTCGAGCGGGAACATCTCCTCCATCCTTGGATTGGGAAAGCGCCACCCCAGGGTCGTGTCGTAAACCGTCCGGTCGCCGCGCGGAAAGCCGTGCTCCGGCTTGCCGAAGACGAACGGGGCGCGGCTCATCGATTCGACGCCGCCGGCCACGTAGAGATCTCCCTCGCCCGCCGCGACGGCGTGGCAGGCTGAGACGATCGCGGAAAGACCGGAGGCACAGAGGCGGTTGACAGTGATGCCCGGGACCGATTCCGGCAACCCCGCCAGCAGCGAGGCCATCCGCGCGACGTTGCGGTTGTCCTCACCCGCCTGGTTGGCGCAGCCGAAATAGACGTCTTCGATCTGGGCCGGCTCGACCCCGGCGCGCCGGACGGCCTCACGGATCACGAGCGCCCCGAGGTCGTCAGGCCGCTCGCCAGAGAGCACGCCACCGTAGCGCCCCACGGGCGTGCGAACCCCGCTCAGGATGACCGCTCGGCTCACGAACCGAGGCTAGCTAACGAAGTCGAGCTCGACGGGCTTGGGAAACGCGCCGAGCTCCTCGCCGCGCCGCAGCAGCTCCTCCACGGCCTGTCGGCCCTCTTCGCCGTAGTCGCACGTGTACTCGTTGACGTACATGCCGACGAAACGGTCGGCCAGCTCGGTGTCGAGCCCGCGTCCGAACCCGAGGGCGTACTGCATCGCCTCCGTGCGGTTCTCGAGCCCGGCGAGTATCGACTCGCGCAGCACCTCGGATAGGTCGTGCAGGACCTCCGGCCCGAGATCGCGCCTCGCAACGTTGATCCCGAGCGGCAAAGGCAGACCGGTCTCCAGCAGCCACCATTCGCCGAGATCCACCGCCTTCTGCAGACCCTCGGCCTCATACGTCAGCTGGCCTTCGTGGATCAAGAGGCCCGCTTCGGCGCCGCCGGACTTGACCTCGTCGAGAATCTGGTCGAACGGCACTTCCCGATAGGCGAAGTCGACGCCGAAATAGAGTCGCAGGACGAGGAACGCCGTCGTCATCTTCCCGGGAACGGCGATCTCTGCGCCCTGGAGCCTGTCGCGTGTCAGTGGCTCCCGCGAGACCACCACGGGGCCGTAGCCGGACCCCATGCTCGCCCCGTGGGGCAGCACCGCATAGCGATCCTGGACGTACGGATACGTGTGGAGCGAGATCGCGGTGGTCTCGAGCTTGCCGTCAACCGCCCATTCATTAAGCGTCTGGATGTCGCGGAGCACGTGCTCGAATTCGAACCCGCGTGTATCGATCCGCTCGGCGGCGAGCGCCCAGAACATGAACGCGTCGTCTGGATCAGGGCTATGTCCAAGCCGAATCAGCACGCGGGCGAGGCTAACAGGCTCGACCGAAGGCAGGTGCAGCTCGGTCTCGCGCTCTCGTCGCGGCGTGGGGTTGAGCGGCCGCGCCGCGCAGGTCG
>WNFX01010847.1_pt1 | contig 15315 bp, 15 predicted proteins | sample 5400111 | NCBI WGS metagenome assembly WNFX01 (sample SAMN13153363, study PRJNA577476) | soil metagenome | isolation source: 40 cm soil or saprolite under grassland replicate 1 | place: USA:California | collected 2016-06-15 | reverse complement strand
AGAGTTCCGGGTGCTAGATCCTGGGAGTTGAAGACGGGTCTCGGGAAGGAGTATCCGAAAGTGTTGGCTCAGCTGGACGAGGCGTTGAAGGATCTGGATCTTGAGGTGAAGAAGGTCGAGTCGCAGACGTTGAGCGATTTCAAGCCGGGTCCGGATGGGGAGGAGGAGATGAGATACTTTGTCCGGTTGAAGGGGACCTTGACTCCGAAGGAGGCGAGGATGACTGGATGGCGGATCGACAACCTGGCCGCACTGGCAGCCTGTATGTCGCTGATTGTCTCGAAGCAGGGGAAGAGTGAGCGGAAGGAGCTTGAGCAGATTATCGGTGAGAAGGTGGGACGCTGGAGAGCGTTGACGTTGACGGATGCGTTCTTGCGATCTGGCTACTTAGAGGAGGATGAGGAGGGGCTGATGAAGATAGGCTGGCGGACGAGGGCGGAGCTGGACCTTGAGAGTTTGATGATGCTTATCGCCGAGTCGAAACCGAAACAGTCAGTTGTCGAGGAGACAGAGCAACCTAAAGAGGTTGCACAGAGTCTTGAAGCGGAGCTTGGAGATCAAGAATCCGAAGACCGCTCGGAATGAAAGGACAGGCGGAGAGGTACCGGGCAGCTCCAGATCCAAGCTGAGCTCCCAATAGTAAACCTCTTGGTCTCTTTTGACATCGTGTACTAGCGCACAATTAATATTGCAAGGTGCACTCAGCGCCAACTGTAGTGCAATTGATAACTTCCATTAATCCGATCATCCTTTTTGTAAAAGACTACGAGAAGTCGATAAGGTTCTACCGGGACACTCTTGGTCTAAAGCAGACTTCACAGGAAGAACCGGAGGAGGAATTCGCAACGTTTGACATCGGAGGTACCGTGTTTGCTCTTCACGGCGGTTACGATGGCGAGGTCATGAAAGAGGGAAACATTGCGCTTCACTTCGCCGTTGAAGACATACAGAAAGAGGTTGAGGGACTCAAGGCGAATGGCGTGAAATTTACAAAGGAAATTAGAAAGATGCCGTGGGGAGCCTATCAGGCCACATTCAGAGATCCCGATGGAAACGAAATGGACATGATGCAGCATCCAAAAGATGGACCCATTATGTGAGACGCACTCCATCCTCCCTTTTCAACACCCAATAAGTCAAGGCAGCCAGTGGGAGATCTGCTTCCAAAAGAAGCAGAATTAGAAACGCCTAAGCTCAGGCTTCTACTGAGGGCTGAAGCTTCTGCAGATATTTCGCACCCTGTGGAGCGACTTTGGCGCAGTATTCTGGGAAGGATAGTATCTTCTCGTCCCATTCCGAGAGTCTCTCGGGTTCGAGTCTCAGCTTTCCACGCTCCTCATGGGTTGTTCCCCAGAGAAGCATGTAGCGTCTGTCCGTGTAGCCGCCGGTGGGTATGCCGGTGATGTGGTTGAAGAGGACGTTCACCTTCCTACCGTCTAGCTTTGATGGGAGTTTGGGCTTGTCGAGGAGGATCTTCTTGTCCGGCGTTAGTTGGTAGTTGGTTGTTATGCTGAACGGGTACCCGTCGTCGTCGATGGTTGTGAGGATGGCGTTTCGGAAGTTTGCGAGCCGCTGATAGTCTATCTCTGGCATTTCTAGGCTCCGAATACCTCTGGTGGACGTGCTGTGTCGCCGTTCTTCCACGCTGTAATCTTCTTCGGCTCGACCTGGACGACGACTCGTTTCCAGAACCAGCCGAACTTTTCCCGCTCCGCTAGATAGGCGTCGATGTAGGGCTCCTTCTTCCGCCAGTACGGCAGATACTTCTCCCAGCCATGATCGAGGTCCGAGTCTTCTGTGCTTGCTACGCCTTGTACGAGGATGACGTGCTTCCCGCTCTTGGTTCCTTCGGGGTTGGAGAAGAGCATCGAAACCTTCGGATTCTCCTTCATATGCTCAATCTTCCTAGAGAAGAGAATGCTCGAGGTCACGACTAGTTTGCCTGTGTCAGGCAGGTAGAAGGGCAGTAGAGGAAGCGTGACGGGTCTACCGTTCTTGATGGTTGTGAACTCACAGACAAGATAGCTGTTGAACGTGTCCTGGACCCACGACGGAACCGGGATCAAATCTAATTCGGTTGCGAATTGCAGGGTCTGTTGATTTAAGCTCCCTGTCAAGACTCTCAATCATCCCAGAATGAAGCAATAGAGTCGATAAGACAAAGCAGGATAATACCCGTCTGTCTCGCGTGGTTAGCCCAGAACCGGAAATAGGAAAAGCCGGATCTGCGCCGCAAGACTAGCACGCATACCTAATTTTCTAGATTTTTCGGGTCAGCAGGATTTAGCATGGAAATGAGGTCCTAGACGGCTGGCTTGTGCAATGACGACCTAGTGGGATTAACATGATCATGAGCAAGTTTCCAATTCTAAGGCATTTCTAAGGCGTTTCGCAGGGGACTATCCCCGAGATCATAGTGATGCTCCGCAACGCCAGCATCGCTCTTTATCGGACGCGTTCTTGGCTTCGCAGTATTTGCATGAGACCATCTGCACTTGAGCCTTTGCTACCGCCTGCGCGTCCACTACCGCATTCGTTGTTCTAGCCTGCTCGAGTTTCTGCTTCAGCCTGTACGCGGCTTGGACGATTGGCCCTTTGAACTTCTGCAGAAAATCTTCGTCAGACATGCGACCGAAGTGGAATAGATGTTCTTGCGAGGTATCGGCAATGCTGACCCAGGTAACGAGTTTCCCTCCCTTTGCGATTCCCTGAATTCCAATCAAGTCGAATGTGACTGTCGGTCGGACTTGTTTCGACATGACTCCGTGACGTTCGAACCATACCAGCCTTTGAGAAGTCAGAACAAGAAATCCGGAGTTCGTGTCCTTTACCGTGTCGAACTTTCCGGTTGTGACTTGTTCGTTGTGCTTAAGAATTAAGCCGCGTTCCACTGTCTTCGTTCTCGCCACCTGCGCTTGTGTCTCACGATCACCACCCCACGCCGCGATTACCTGCTCTTCTGGCTTGAGGGTTAGAGCATCAAGCCATGTTTGGCCGAGCGGATTGAACATTCCCGTTCTCGTTTCACCTGCATTTGGTCCATGTTTTCCGATCTTAAAGCAATTTTCTGCTACACGCTCATCAAGTGAGTGTTCTCGCTACTAATCAAGACCTGGAACAGAGTTCGAGAGTTTCGTCGGAGCTTCTAGCTGCCCACGCGCTTACGGGCTACTTTCTTGGGTATCCATCTCAGCCAGTGCCCACAGTTGGAACAGTATTCTCCTTGGTGCGGGCCTTTGCCACGTATCTCTATTGCGGCTCTCTTACCGCAGTATTTGCATTTGGCTACGCTCAAGATAGTACAGCCGCAGGTCCTTCTTGAATAGGCTCACCAAACTTAGGTCGAACCTTGAAAGACCTCTCGCTGGACCTTAATCGATCCTTTGAAGCAGTCTTCCAAGAAAGTTTGAACTCAAAGTAGGGGGTATCTTGCTGAATCTTCATCCAGCTATTCATGGGCGGCCTCACATCTTTTTGTTTGTCCATCAGAAACAAGTCAACCTCGACAACAACAGCTACACTCTCATTGTTGCCAATTGACATTGAGTTCTGAAGCCCCCCCGAAAAGAGGGGTAATCTTACCGAGTTGAGATCAATTCGTTCTTCGGGTTTAGTGATATTCATTATCCATCCTACTGAGACTTCATCCTCAGATGCCTCTCCGTCCCTCACTGTGGGAAAGCGACTATCTGGTTTCATTAGCTTGAGTGCCACATTTGTAATGGCTCCACCCCTCGGCCCCGAATTCAGCCAAACCAATGGAAAGGCAAAATGTAGTCTCTCACCAAGTTCTTGAGTTGTACCCAGTGGAGCATTGGATGCGAGAATTTTCCTGACCCGATATTCCATGTCAGCTTCCAAGAGGTCTTCAAGTGCTACACTTATCTCTGCACCGCGAACTGAGCTCCGATACAGCAAGTAGGCGACACCGGCTGACGTCAGCGTCCCCATTGCAGAAACTGTTCCAATAACTAGCTGTATTGTCGGGATTCCAACCAAAGTGCCGAGTGTGTATAGAGATGCTATAGCGACGAAAATCAGCACAACGACAAAGCCAGCATACAACAAGACCACGAGAATTAGTGGAATCCTAACGTACGGCTTACGTAAGAAAGCCCTGAGTTTCTCTGTCTTGCTGGGTTTGTCAATTGTCACTAGGCTTGACTCACTTTAGCTCCATGATCTCTTTTCTCTTTTTGACCAGTTCCTTGTAGAACGGTTCCTTCGAGATTCCTTGGTAGACGGTTTCCATGCTCTGCATCTCCCCGTCTATGTACTTCAGAATCGTGTCGTAGTCCTTCTTAGCGTAGAGGTCCGGAATCTCGGCATTCTCCGTTTCCGGTTTTGCCCCAGCCATTCCTCGGTACCAGTGTTTTGCTTTGTAGTACGCATCCCCGAGAAACTGGTAGAGGTCCACCCAATGCAGACGACTGTGGAGCATCAGCCACTTGTCTGAGTCCCATCTTCCAAGCTTTCTGAGTCGCATATCAATGAATGGCACATCAAACTTCAGAATGTTGTAGCCGACGAAGCTAGTCTCCCATCTCGGGACGGTCTCAACGAAGAAAAAGAATTCCTCGATGCACCTCTTTTCAGTCAATTCCCACTCCTTCCAAATTGTGGTCTTCCCATGGTTTCGAACTTGAACAGTCACTATTTTGTAATCGAAGGGGTCCCTTCCGGTAGTCTCAATGTCGAAAAAGACCACACGGTCAAGCGGGGGAAGAAACGGTTCCACGGTCTTCAAACTGAGGCACCAAGTATCAGAAACGCGGCACCAAGTAGGACAAAAAACAAGCCTCTCCGCGAATTCTTGCTCCGTCTAGCAGTTCCTTGACAGCTGGGAGCGTTAGGTTTTCTTCCCTCGTGTTCCCAGCCGCCTTGGTAACTCCAATGTCAAGTGCCTTGTCTTCAGACATCAGGTCGTTCCAGCCAATGATAGAGGCACCACCCGTAGTTAGAACCACTCCCACAATCGTTAGGTAGAGCACGGGCATTTTCTCCCGTACCTCTTACTTAACAATCTCCCGGCATCAGGTTCGCTGACGTTCAGTCTTTTTATCCGGGTTCTGGGATCTCTACGATTGACCTTTGGCGAATAAGAAGCCGGAATCCGCGGAAGATAGAGTTCTCAAAGCCATGGAGAGGCAATACAGTCCTCGTAGAGCCGTCAAGCTCGGATTTGCGCTCGTTGCTCTCGGTATCCCCCAAATGTGGTATGCGGTCTCTCCGTTCTACCTGACCGGTTTGACTTTCGTTTTGCTCGGCATGGTCGCTGTAGTAGTTGGAGTGGGCGACTGGCTGGGACTGATAGACAGGGAACAACTGAAGAAGGACCTCAGAAAGGCCGCTAGAGACATTTGGAATGGGACCTAAGACTGGCTGAGCTAGGTAGGCAGGGTCCGGCCTTTCTGATTAGGGACGGTCACCGCTACGTGGTGGCAGACATATCCAAGACCGGGCAAGGGGAACAACCTTTGGCTACCTTCAAGATGATCGCCCCGAACGATAGAAAATCCTACAGTTTGGTTCAATCTATGCCCGCCCAATTCTTTGCGGACCTCGATAAGTTCAACTTGATGCGGGACGAGTTGCGAGGAATGGGCATTTGTTATTGAGATGCGAAAAAATCCCGATGGCACCGGACAGATTTCGTATGAAGTAATGGGAATGTCAGACCCGCGAGACAAACACTACATGTGATACGCTGATGCCAGAGGAATCGAAAGACGATGAGTCAAAGAAGAATCAGCCGTGGACTTCGGAAGACGTAGTTGCTTTTCTCAAAGCGATTGAACCATATGCGGGCAAGTACCTTCAGTTTGCCCGCGAGAAGGCTGAGTCGGAACACAAATTCGCGCGACTGGGAGCCATGCATGATTGGAGAATTGCGTGGGTATCCTTCGCCTTCCTCGTCGTACTTGTAGCAGTCATGAGTTGGCTAACGAGCGTTGGTAAGGTGAGTGGTGATGCCCTGCTCTTTCTGGCTGGAACTATCACCGGCTACATCTTCAGCATGATAGTGAAGTTTAGATGGTACGCGGGACCGGTAGAAGAAGACGAGGATTAGCGGGTTCAAGTCCCGGTTGGGTAGAGCCGGAAAGCGGCTGGCTCCATCATATCTGATTGAGTTCGCGGGTTTAGTCATAGGATATATCGCGGGCGAGTGGATTCTCGATAATACAAAACCCCCCGGTGGATGGTGGGTTGATGCTGTGATAATTGCCCCCCTCATTCTAAGTGCCATTGTTGTTGTTTACAAGTACCCGCACCGAACTTATGGTCGTGAGATGTACAAGTACTTGATAGGTCAGTTAGGTGCTTGGTTCGTGGGCTTACTTATCGGTGGTTTTCTACCGTTGTTGAAATCGTGGGTCTACTCGCAAGACTTCTGGACGCATGTTATCCTCGTGCCGTGGGTTTTGGCCGCGCTCTACCTATTTCTCCTTGTGCAGGAGTGGTTTAAGACTCCTAAACCGGTCAAGCCAAGCTGATCGGTTGTCGCGACTTTTCCTTGGTTGGGTTGAACTTAACGTATCGTTTTGAATGAGCAGGTAGTTGGGGGCACCGCAAGGGGTGACAAAGTATGACCCGTGAAAACTCCCATTTACCAGGCCGCGAAAAAGGCTACAATAGAGGCGATCCCCAAATCAAATCCGAAAGCCTAAAGTTAGACTCGCCCTTTCTCAAGCTCAGAGCATGGAGCTATCTCTTATCTTTGAAATCCTTGTTGGGGAGAGTCACTTTTCTGGGGGCTCTCATCTACCTTATCGAGGAAGCGAAACTACACCAGAAACCCCTTAGGCGGCTTGCGAATACGAAGCTGATTGGACTAGGTATCTTCGCCCCGTCTGTTCTGTTCGGATTGTCAACTACCGTCCAAGTACTTAGCAACCCAGAAACCTTCTTCGGTTCCTTGCCAACTATGGGTCTTTGGTGGCTCGGGACTTGGGTAGGGTTGGAGATTGTTTTTCCCACGCCCGCGTATCTGTAACCGAATCAGGTCCTGCTACTTCCTGCCAAGTCCTATTAGCACTATTGCGACCACAGCGGCCCCAGCACCACAACCCAAACGGACCGAACACTTGGTTATTCAAGAACCTGACCGGTGCCTAAGTCCTTACTGAAGAACTATGCTAACCGAGCAGCTCTGTCTGCTTGAGAAGAGCAACCAAGTCCCCTGGGTTTATTGGGACAATACTAAAATGGTTAGCCTATCGGAGACGTGCTCGCTCCGGTGGTGTGCCCGGTTTAGCAAAACAGCTAGATTCCACTGGCTGAACCCCGTGGAGATGGAGTCGACGGCTTGAGACCTCAGCGCATTCTAAGATAATCCGTCTTCCGAATCTTACATCGTCAACTAGATGCCGTATAGAGCGATGGGTGTCTACTACATAGAGCGGTCTAGCCGGAGGCATGCCTGACCCACCAATGCTATTCCTTTCCCAAGTTGTTTCGGATCTCTTTGTAAAGTTGATCTCTCTTCCTATCTGAGTAATTGTCGTAGCTCAATTCTAGAATCCTGTACCCTTTCTTCCGTAGTAATGTTCTGGTCTCTTCGTCTTTCAGCATCTGCGAGGTCTTGAGATGGACTGGGCCGTCGACGAACACGAGTAGTGGTCTTGGTTCTACTGGGAAGTAAAAGTCGGCGATTGTTATCGGTATTTCGACTTGTGTGCGGTAGCTTATCTGGTCTTGTTGTAGTTTGGTTGCCAGTTCTTGTTCCATTCGTGAGGGGTTGGCGTGTAGGCGTTCGCGCCAGTCGCTCCGCTGACCCGACATCTTTAGAGTTGAGCTAATGTTCAGCTATTGCTGAGACACGAGAGCGAAACTGTTTTGCCGATTCTATTGTGCCGGTCGTCCGTGGGATCGCGAGGTTGTTTAGCTCTTCAGCTTGCGACGCTCTTTTGTTGGCGGACCCTTGGCCTGGAGGATTTTCCGGAGACTCCTTGCTCCAATCTTCTTCTCTAGTAGATAGTCTTCTCCGGTCCACCTGTGATGGTCCAGTCGAAGCCTCTTCCTGATCACGTCTTTCAGTTCAAGGTCGATTTCGTATCCTATTCCCTTTCTTCCAAGCTCCGGGGCAACCTTCGGTGTTGTCCCGGACCCGAGGAATGGGTCGAAGACCGTCTCTCCTGCGAGTGTGAAGAGCTTGACGAGTCTGCTCGGAATCTCGTCTGGGAAGGCGGCTACTCCCTCCTCGACCCGGCCTGCCATTGGAGGGACGTTCGTTATGTTCCAGACGCTCAGAGTCCAGTTCTCCGAGTTCAGCCTGAAAATGTCAATCTTCGAAGATTCCACGACTTCGGGAGGCAGATTCTTCAGCTGCTCGTAATCGAACTCTCCATTCTGGAAGAGCAGAATAGACTCTGTATGTTGTCCGGATAGAAATACATTGGATACGGATGCTGAGGCCCTCCCTCCTTCAGCTAACCCCACTATTCACCGCATTCTTTGTTTTGTCTGAGACTAGAGCCAACTCTTTCTCCCAGTGAACTAGAGCGTCGAGAACGAAGGTTGGGCTCAGAATTTCGGCATTGATAACAATCTTCGCATCCATGCAGCTCTTTGATTTGAGATAGGAAATGCGTTACGAGTGTGAGGGCGTTCCGATAGTTCCGCTTCGCAGTTCTTAGGGCATGAGGGTTCCATCAGCAATTTATGATTGGCAATTCAATCTATCTATAGTGACCCTGAATGAAACTAAGATCTTCACAAGCGTGCAAGTTTTGGGGTGACAAAATGTGACAAACTACGCTGATATCCGGATGAAAGGTTCTCTGGACAACGTGCGGGACCAAGTCCGGGAGTGCTTTGAGCAGAACGGTTTCAAGATCACTTGGCAAAATGACCTGAAAGCTAGAGCACAGAAGGGGTCCGAATTCATGAACCAGACTTTTCCACGTCTCTTTGGCAAAGTCAAGGGCTGGTATTACCTTGTAGACTTCGAGATTTCTGGTTCTGCCGATAGTTGGAATGTCAGGCTAATCAAAGCTGACCCAGGCCACACTTGGATGGATAAAAAAGAGGTTAACAGGGATTTCGAACGGCTCGTCCGAATTCTTGCCAACAAGTTCGGGAGTCAAGGTCTGCTAATCGAAGTCACGAAATCATAGCAAGAAGATCCGTTTGGAAATGTCTTGGGTTAGGCCTCATCTGGTAAGCCTAACTTTCATCGTGTGTACTGTTCCATCATCCAGCGTAATGTAAATCGAATGTGACCCAGTCGTCATTCCGTTAGTGCTTAGGTTGAAAATGTATTGATTGTAAGTCGCATCGTAGCGGAAGTAGTTTCCCGTATTCGAGGACCCAGACGATTTCCCAGGATTCGTCAATGAGTCCACCCATACGCGCGCTGCAACGTTCGACACGAAACTACCCAGCGCGTCGGTCAACTGGAATCTGACCGGGATTGTCCTTCCAACTTGGGTCCCTGTACCCGCGGATTGAGGAAATATTAGGATGTAGTTGTAATGGACTTGGTAACGAACCTGGTATACTCTTGTGTTTCCAGCTCTATCAGTCGAGGTCACTGTGTAATTATGTGGTCCAACGGTGCTGGTGTCAATGAATCCTGTGGGTATGACACAAGTGGCTACTCCTGACAAAACATCTGTGCATCGGGCGTTCGCAACCACCGACTGTCGGAGTATCACAGCCTGTTCATCTTGGACTGATGTTATGTTTGGCGGAGTCTTATCAACAAGAAAGGTCAGGCTGTGCAATGCTTCTGTATTGCCCGAATTATCTGTCGCATAGTACGAAATTGTAGTATTTCCCTCGGCGTAGATCGTGATTGATGAGGCATTGACCGGAATCGTAGTCGAGCCTGTCTGCGCCCCTATCAGGGCGTAATTGATCTCTTTCACGCCTGAACTTTGTCCCTTAGAATCTCGTCCGTTAGAAGCCGACAGAGCCACGGTCACATTGGCATTGTTCCATCCAGAAGAATTCGGGTTCGGAGAGACGGATGCAGCGGTAGCGGGAGGAATAGGGGTCAGCCCCGAGGCGAACCCGCCCGGAGCGATGGGCGAAAACAGGTAGACACTGAAAATGGTAGGAGTAGAGGGGTCGAGGCCCACGATTGCTTCGAACGTCGAAGAGTTGTCTTCTATCATCGTATAGGGGGTTGTACCGACGACGAGAGTTCCACTAGCCGCTACTGACAGGGCACCGTTGCTAAGTGTTGCCTTCGCAACGACTGCCAAGGAGCGACCATTCACATTTGCCGACAGTGTTGGTTTCAGGTGAAGGCCGGGAATGAGGCTTCCGTCTGACGGGTTAAGCTCTGCAGGGACTGTGACATTACTTCCACCCGGCAACATCCCAACATAATGCCCGACAGAGGCTGTTTGGTTGTAGCTCATTACCCGAACATCGTAGGGCACAGATGCATTCGTTCCCAGACCGTTGAGAACTTCGGAGTACGAAGATGGACTAGTTGAGTTCTCAGTCACCAATGCAAGGTAGCCGTTCCCGTTGGGTAGCAAAATCCCGTTCGGGCTAGCAAAGATGATGATGCCGTTTTTAGGGTTATATCCAAGCACTAGGTTACCTTGAGCGTCGTAGACTGAGGGAATTATCGTAGCATTCGGCGGATCGATGAGAGTTGTGACTATGTTCAGACCTGTCTCGAACCAGTTGAACAAATCATTATTCTCAAGAGAGCCTACGAGATACGGAAGAAGCTCCACTTCTATGTCTAGTCCTGTAACTACGACCCGTACGTCGTCCAGTAGATCGGTTCCTGCTGAGGAACCAGCTTTTCCTGCCGCCACTAGCATGTCGATTATCTTATTCGCGATGCCCTTGACATCAATTAGCTTGGAAACGACATGAATCAGAGTGGACATGTCGAGAAGTGTGTAAGACTTTAGCGACCCGACATTGTCAAGGTCATTTTTTATCACACTAACTGTGACATCTCCAATGTCTAGAACTACCTTTAGATTTGCCAGTATTGTGTCCGCATCGAGGTCGCTCTTGTATAACAAGGTGACGTCCTGTGCAACTGCTTGAAGGGCATCCTGCAACACCGTGGTCGTGTTGTTCGTGTTCACACTAAAGGTGAAAGCCACATCGACATACCCTGTTGGAGTTGTCGTGATGTTGTTGCTTTCAGTTAGCCAGGTAACATAGTCTGGCAGACGGAAACTGACTGGTGGAGCGAGACTGACTTTAAAGAACTCTTTGGCGGCTTGGACTACGGGAACTTCGAAAATCAGTGTGGCCAACGGTGCATAATCGGATTGGATGCAGTTAGATGAGCTGGATTGAGTACACGGCCTCAAGCCAAAATAGTACGACAGGGCAAGGTCGAAATCGGACAAAGCCGTCGAAGAAAGAGCGGATGGAGTGAGGAGATAAATTCGTATCGACGGAACCTTGCTGAGGTCGACCTGAGAACCTGAACACCAGTGGATCCACACGCACCCATTGTACGCGGCAACGGGAATTGACAGATACTGTGCGAGATTCACATCGGTCTCAAGCACATGGAACGACTTGTCTTGAGACCACACTTGGGGTGCATAATTGGGCGGGATGAACGTAACGGCGATACTGTTGCTAACAGTCCCTGCAATAATGCTGTTACTGACAGTTCCAGTAACCGTTGCTAAAGTAGGAATGGTCCCCTGCTGGTTGAGCGAGAGACTGACCGTAGCTTCGCCATTGGAGTCTGTAATACCGCTCTGAGAGGATAGTTGCCCGGCGGTCGTCGCAAATGAAACGGAAACCCCCTGCATCACTCCTCCTATCTGGTCAAGCACCGTCGACATGATTTTGGTTGACGTGCCCTCGACAACTGTCGAGGGGTCTGCTGAAAGCGATACGGTAGTTGGAATGAGGAATGCGCCTGAGGAAACCTGAACATCATCGAAGAAAGCGTAGGTGCCACAACAGTTCTGTGAAGTTGCACCCAGCCTCAGCTTCACTGATTGTCCCGAATAGGCTGAAAGATCATATGACATCATCATAGGCGTTTTCCCGGTGCAAACGGCGGTGGAAGATGTCGTCGGTGTGAACATCGGCTGAGGAGTCCAGAAACCGGACGGTTCAAGGGAATGTTCGGTACCGTTAGCGTCAAGAATCCTAGCGTAGGCATCAACAAGTCCACTGAACCCAAGCATTGAATTGTTGCCCTCCCAACCCCAGCTTAGAAACGAAAGGTGGGGTTTCCCATGAGCGGGAACAGTAACTTGTTGCTCAACGTAGCCATCCGCTCCAAAAGGAACGTTAATACTGAGGAACGGGTTTCCCAATCTAGCGCTCGGAAAACAAGATGATGATGCCCCTGCACCCGGAGGCCCTGTTAGAACTTCGAAGGTGGGATATACGACCCCCTGTGCATTTTGCGATGTCTTCACGCTTACACTCGACCAACTGCCGAATCCATAACTGAAGTCTCCGTCGTCTAGAAGAGTCGTGGTTTCGACTGTCGCCTGGTCAAACCAACACTCCCGCCCAGCATGATTGCTTACAAGAGCGAGCCGCGAGATTTCCGGAAGAAAATTCCCCTGCCCACTGATGTCGGCCTGAAAGGTTCCGGCATCGTTCCCGTTTATCTGGAGATCAAAAGTGTTGGTGAACATGTCAACTGTTGCCCTTACCTCGTACCACGTTCCATTGCTGTATGGTACATTGCCCGGGAGTATCATTCCGTTGTCAGTAAACTGCACCAGAGCTGGATAAACACCCCACACACTAGCTCCTGGAGCATCGAACCCTACGTTACAAGCCACTTCGCCAGTACCGGGAGAATGCAGCGGGCCCGTCTTGACGAATACGTCGTATTGTATCACGCTTGCACCATCCAATGAAAAGGCCCTGTCGGCTGAAGCTGACCATCTCGTATGGCACAACAGAACTATGGTACAGCTTCCAGTAACATCGACCCCAAGCAGGTGAAGAGATTTGGTTCCGTGGAACGCGGTCGTGCAGTCTACATATTGAGAAGCGTTTCCTGCCCCGTTAAATCTAAGCAACCACGTGGCATCGGGAAATGTGCCGCACGCATAGTTCTCAAAGTCATCCTGCCATTGGATAGTGTTCGTCGCAGCGTGGACACCAATCGGAAACGTGGGGAGAAATGAAAACACTGACAGGACAATCAACAGGCTGGCTGTAAGGGCGCTAACGACCCTTCTCATGTGTCGATTTGTCCAGACGAAGCACCTATTTCACATTTTTTGGTAAAGGTATTCTCTTTCCAATCGAGAACTTGGAACAAAAACCGGGATGAATATGGCTTTATTCCGGTGGAATCCAACAGATATAGTAATTCCCCGGGGTAGGCTGTTGTAATGACGCTTTCAGGGTTCTCTCGTCATGTTTCAATCCTGGCAGGACCTCGCCTGGAGAAGCCGGTCCGCTGGCTGAAGGCGAAGTTCCCTTTTCCAGACGACAATTCTGGTAACGGTATCCTTCAGGCAGTCGGACTGTCATGCTCACATCGAAAGCCGGCCCGGTAACGCCCAATCCCTCCCTGATCCACTCGTCTTTGTAGAGCTGGAGTGCCTCTTTCCTAGAGCGTGAGTAATAGTTTCTGTTCCACACGTAGAATCCGTATTCAACAATCTTCCCTGCCGCCAGAGCTGGCTCAAAATTGAGCCTGAACTGCATGTGTGTGGGCTTTGAATCGTCAACTGTAAAGTGTTGTAAAATCTGCTTTCCGCTAAGAAGGTCCAGCACTCTCACCGGTGGGAGCCGATATTTTGGCATCGGCACCTTCTCCTTCCAGATGATGGAGCCGCAAGCTCTGCTCGTTACTCGCTCATGGAGGGCCATGACCTGCGCCGCAACACGCACACTCCTATGTCCCACGGCAGAGACTCTCGCACTCTTTCGCATCCAGATAGTCAGAAAATCCACAACCTTCTCCTCCTTGAATCCGACAAGACGATAGTCCTGCTCTTCTTCGGTAGTTTCTAGCAACTTGAGTCCAAGAAAGCGATCCCAAGCTTTGGCGATGTCAGTCCTCCTAATGTGGCGGCGGTGTGCAAGCAGTTGGTTGAGGGAAACCTCACCGTCGCTCTCGCTGATGGTTTGCACAATGTAGGCCAGTGCCCTAAGAGTCGAGGGGTTCATTGCCCTGGACGCATGGACGCTAGCTATTCGATCGTTAGTCGAAGTTAAAACCTTGGGAGAACGACATGGAACCTTGACTCCTCCGTCCTCGGGAGCTGATAGAACGACTCTTATCCTGATTCAGGCGCGGTGACAGAGATTCTTGCAAGAAATAATCGACGCCCACGTGCACTTGTCTGAACGCCAAGACGACGCCCTCAACCTCTTCGCAAGGGCGAACGGGCTGAGATACACCCTAGACGAGCTGCTGGGCACGATGCGAAGGCACAAGATCGCACGCGGGTTGCTCCTCAGCCCGCCCCTGCAAGAAGCCGTCCCCCTTCCAAACGACGACGTCATCAGGCTATGCAGGAGGAGCAGCGGTGTCTTCGCTGTTCTGCACTCTCGTCTTTGACCGTTTTCTCCTGTCGATTATTACGACCGAGGCTACCGGGATGACGGGTAGTACGCTGGCGGGTGGGATGATGGCGAGTGTTGGGATGAAGTAGAGTAGGGAGTAGGAGGTTCCGGTGTTTGCTGTGGTTGTTCTGGGTCCGGGGAGGAAGTATATGGTTGCGCTGTTGGCGGAGAATGTTCCAGTATCGCTCGGGCCCGCGGCTATGGCCGCGTAGGAGTCGTCCGCTGACAGCGCCACTTGGTGTATGGTGCCTGCGTCTTTGCCCCAGACCACGTGGCCCTGGTTGTTGAGGATGAGGATTGTCTGCTGCCAGTCGGCCCAGAGACCCGCCAGCACGTACGAGCCGTCGGATGAGACCGCCATACTACCCGTGGAGGCTTGGTTGTAGGTCCAGATCACGTCGCCCTGAATATTGTAGCCTATTGCTCCCCAGTTCGTCCCGATCACAATAGTGCTGTCGTCTCCGCTGACTGCTATGCTGAAGGGAGGGCTGTTGACGTGACGGGTCCAGAGCAGGCTCCCCGCGTTACTGTAAAGGTACAGGGTTCCATTCTCCCCGTTGGGACCACTTCCTACCGCCAGATATCTTCCATCACGTGACATTGCGAAACCGTCGATTCCATCCGTGACCGCGGATGAGTTCCATAGCTTCGTGCCTTGTCTGTTGAAGAGGAGGACCTGGTTCGGAGGGTATCCGCTTCCCGGATAATAGTCAGCCACTGCAACGTAGGACTCGTTCGACGAACCGGATACACGTACGAACTGGCCCAAGGTAGCATTATGACTCCAGAGCAGCGTTCCATGATCGTCAAAGAGGAGCGCGCTGGACT
>WNFX01003648.1_pt1 | contig 15320 bp, 12 predicted proteins | sample 5400111 | NCBI WGS metagenome assembly WNFX01 (sample SAMN13153363, study PRJNA577476) | soil metagenome | isolation source: 40 cm soil or saprolite under grassland replicate 1 | place: USA:California | collected 2016-06-15 | reverse complement strand
GCTGGAGAGCCTGGCTGACGGTCATTTTTCCAGCAACTACTGCCGACATAAGCTCGCTTATCGATTGTCCGACCGATTCAAACTGTGGAATACCCACATATTGAACGCCATGATAGGGAACAGGATCGAGTGTCGGCTGATTGGGAGTCGCGGTATTGATGGAGTCAAACGTAACTTGAGCGAAAGGAGCTGCCTTTTGATAGTCGGGGTTCTGGTAAATCGAAGTACGTGTACCTGGTGGCACATTGGCCCAGCCGAAGGTCTTGCCCGCCAGGGTCAGATACTGCGAACTGGTGGCCCAGGTGATGAATTGGAAGGCGGCATCCTTGTTGCGGCTGGAGTTGACGAGACCAAGTGACCATGCCCACAGCCAATGGCTGCCATTGACAGTCGCTTCTGTCGGAGCATACGCGTACCCAACATTACCAGCGATTTTGGAAGTCGAAGGCGTTTCCAGCACACCGCCAAACGAGGTAGCGTCATAGAACATTGCACCCTTGCCTTGAGTCATCAAGTTTAGACACTCTTGCCAACCAGCAGTTGAGGCCCCTGGCTCACCATACTTTTGCAAGAGGTTAGCATAGAACGTCACCGCCTTTTGTACAGCAGGGGTGTTGAGCTGAGGCTGCCAATTGGAGTCGAACCAGCGACCACCAAAGGTGTTAATCATCGTGTCGAGCGGAGCCATGTTCATGCCCCAGCCAGACTGCCCTCTCAGCAAAATACCGGTCACACCATTTGCAGGATTATTGAGTTGTTGCGCGAATTGGGCGATCTGATCCCATGTAGGATGCAATGGCATGGTCAGGTGATGTTGCGCGAAAATTTGTTTGTTGTACATCAGGAAACTACTCTCGCCATAGAACGGGACAGAGTATGGATGTCCCTGGTAGGAGAGTGTTGACATGACCGGCTTGAGGAGATCGTCGTAATTGTAATTACTCTTCTCGCTCGCCGACATTTTTGCAAAGTATGGAGAGAGGTCCTGGAGCCAGCCATTATGTGCCCAAATGGGGGTCTCGTAACTGCCGATGGTGGCAATATCAAATTTCCCCGCATTTGTAGCAACATCCTGGGTCACTTTCGTACGCAGATCATTTTCAGGCAGCGTCACGAAGTTGACCTTGATGTTGGGATGGTCTTTTTGAAAGACTTGCTTCGTCAATTGCTCCATCTGCACCATTTGGGAGTTGTTGACGGTAGCAATAGTCAGCGTAGTGGAAGAGGATTGACTTGATGGCGCGCAAGCGCCCAGCACTGCTAGAAGCAAAGCAATGCTTGTCATGATGGCGATTGCTCGTGCTGCACTCTTCATTGCACATTTCTCCTTGTCGGATGCCCCAATGCAGTAAGAAATAGAACGTCCAATGGCTGCAAAAGCACTACAGGGATGGAAGAGAAAGTCTCAACAACGAGAATCTCTGAAGTAAACCAACTCCTTTCTCTGGTCTAGCACGCAGTATGAGGTTTCTCCCACCAGGGAGATACACGAGATTGATATACCTCTATGAGTTACGCCGAATGTTCGAAGACGAACAAATAAATGTTTCAATGGAAACAATACTAACACATTTTTTGTTCGATTTCAAGGATTTTTGTGATACTCTTGCTTTCCTGGACAAAAATATGATACTATTTTGTTACAAATTACCATCATAAAATGGCAGGCTGGCTAATGGTATAAGAGAGGACCTTCTGACATGAAGAAAAGTCGCCAGAATGCAAGCGACCGACATACACTACTGATTGGATTGCTCAAGAAGCGTGGCTACTGTTCCGTTGTAGAGATGAGCCAATTGCTAAACGTATCAGCGATGACCATTCGACGTGATTTGCATATGCTGCAAGAAAAGCATATTGTAGAGGTAACACACGGAAGGGCAAACTTCATTGCATCAAAACGAATCGAGCCCGATTTTGATATTCGCACACATGAACACCTGCCTGAAAAACAAGCTATTGGGAAAATGGCAGCGGAACTTTTTATCGAAGCAGGGGATGTTATAGGTATTGACAGTGGTAGCACAACACTGGAGATTGTGCGAAACTTACCCAATGTCCCGCTAACGATTGTAACGCATTCTCTGGTTGCCGCCAACGTTGTCGCACAGAATAAGCAGTATTCATTGATTGTGCTTGGGGGAATTTTGCAGCACGAAGCGAACTGTCTTTGTGGTCCACAGGCGATTGCCGCTTTACATACGTTGAACATCAACAAGCTCTTCCTGAGCACAAGTGGATTGCTTCTTCCTGATGGCCTATCATGCAATAATCTGGCCGATGCTGGAGTCAAGCAGGCGCTTATAAACTCTTCGCGTAAAACTATTTTATGTATGGATAGTAGCAAGGTTGGCAGAGCCTACCTTGCGCGATTCGCTTCCCTCAACATTGTTGATGTACTGATTACCGATAACGGCATCTCAGACGAAAGCCGTGAGGCTATAGAACAGCAGCAGATAGAGATAATCACAGCTTCTGCAGAGGTTCCGGCTTCTCTTCCTGAATTGGAGCTGATCAGGGATGGTGTTGCAGTATAGAACCCAGCATAGTACGAGTTTGCGGTGCGAAAATTATCAATCTCTGCATGTTGAGCAGCAATCTTCTGCTCCTTCATTCCCACCCTGGGCCGATACTGCACCGCCTCGGCCACATGAGTGGCCGCAATCATCTCGCTCCCTGCGAGATCGGCAATTGTCCTTGCCAGCTTCAGCACGCGGTGATCTCCAATCCGTTTGAACAGGGGGTCTGTGAGTAGCCGCAACCCCGGGCGAGGGCAAGCCTCGCCCCTCCATTTTCAGGAGGAAGCAACAGGATTCGATATGATATGCCCTGGCCGACAAATGTAACTGCTGCACTGCTGCTTTCAACAACTTCTTGGTAAATGCCCCGAAACCTTGCCCGATTTTGCCCTGAAACGTGGGCACTTGCCAAGAGTCTTGAGCACCAGCAGGAACATGCCTGGGGAAACTGCTCTCCATCTGGCTTCTTCCATCGATACCTTGTGCATTCGAGCTGACTGTCCCCATGGTGCCCTCTGCGAACGAATTGTGCTACAATTGGATGGGTCATACGTTGACCTTCCTTGAAGGAGAGAAGAAAGATGAGCACTAATCCGGAGCCACACCTCCTCCTGACACACCTCACCTTTGGCGAATCACCCAGGTGGCACGCTGGTCGCTTGTGGGTTTCCGACTGGGGAATGCGGGAACTCCTTGCCGTCAGCCAAGAAGGGAAGCGGGAAGTCATGGTCAAGCTCGACTTTCCCTCGTTTCAGCCCATTTGCATGGATTGGCTGCCAGATGGGCATCTCTTGATCGTCTCCTCAGCAGATGGGCGCCTGTTATGCAGCCACCCAGATGGATCGCTCACGACGTATGCTGAGTTGAGTCAGGTCTCTGACAAAGGCTGGAACGAGATTGTGGTGGATGGCCGCGGCAATACCTCCGTCAATGGGGAAGTTCTGGCGCTCGTCACCCCAGACGGCACCGTTCGGCAGGTGGCGACCAACTTCGCCTTTCCGAACGGCATGGCGATCACGCCCGACAATGCAACATTGGTGCTTGCTGAGTCCCATGGCAAGCAACTCACCGCTTTCGACATTACCAGCGATGGGAGTTTGTCTCACCGCCGAGTCTGGGCCAACCTGGGCGACGGCGTTCCCGATGGGCTCTGTCTGGATGCTGAGGGGGCCGTGTGGTATGCTGACGTTCCCAATAAGCGCTGTGTGCGCGTCCGCGAAGGGGGCGAGGTGGTGCAGACGGTTGCAGTAGACCGAGGATGTTTCGCGTGTATGCTCGGTGGCTCAGACAGGAGGACGTTATTTCTGGTGACACGGGAGTGGTACGGCATGGAGAGGGCAGCCGATGAGACACAAACAGGCCAGGTGCTGACCCTGGAAGCCCCGGCGGCGGGTGTGGGCTGGCCATAGCTGGTTCGCAGGTGGGAAGCCGTACCCGTGCTTCCGGTTCTTCAACCACCCGCGCGTCTCGTGCAGCCCGCAATGGTGAACAGATCACTGCCAACGCCTGCCGGTACGACCATCAGGATCTCTCCTGCATGAGCAGGAAATGAAGCGGTCCAACACGCAGTTCTTCTGAGACGCGCATACACCATTTCCAACGCTCAGGAACAGTAGACCAGATAGGGAGCGGTTTTCCCAGGAAGCTTTGGACTCGTGCTCATGCTTGGGGGCAAAATTGGGTAAGGCTTCGGGGCATTTACCAGTACAATAATGGTCATTGGGCTGCATGTTCGACGCAATGGCCCTCGGCTCAGTATTTGCGTTCGAACATCGAGCCCAATGACCACATACTGTACAATGACCCGAAAGGAGATACCATGTCTACCACCAACCCATCAGCTCAGACCGCGCTTCTCGTCATGGACGTTCAGACGAGTACCGTTGAGCGCTATGCTCAGAACAGCGACCTGCTCCCGCGCCTGGCTAAAACCATTGCTGCCGCTCGCGCGGCGAATATTCCCGTTCTCTACGTCAGGGTGAAATTTCGTCAGGGCTATCCGGAAGTCAGTCCGCGCAATAAATTGTTTGCGGGTATCAAGCAGCGGTCATCTTCGTTTCAAGGTGCTCTGATGGCGATGGAGATTCATCCGGCCATTGCTCCACTGCCGACCGATAGTGTGGTCACAAAACTGCGTGTCAGTGCGTTCGCGGGCAGCGATCTGGAGGTGCTGTTGCGGGCACAGGAGATCAGGCATCTGGTCCTCTGCGGCATTGCCACCAGTGGGGTGGTCTTATCAACGCTGCGAGAGGCCGCCGACAAGGATTATGGCCTGACCGTCTTGTCTGATTGCTGTGTGGACAGCGATGAAGAGGTTCAGCGGGTACTGCTGACAAAAGTGTTTCCTCACCAGGCTGAAGTTTCCACCAGTGAACAATGGTGTGAGGCAATAAGATAGTTACTATCATGGATGTATGTACATCATCTGCCCGGAGCGTTCGGGTTATTTACAACTTTCTCTGCTGATACCCCAGATGTGGAGCGGTTTGCCCAGGAACGCTTGTACCAGTGCTCATATTTGAGGGCAAGGGCTTACGTTTGAGGGCCAAACCTGCTCACTTCGTAGGGCATTTACAACTTACTAGATCCGCCTCAATTGAGATATTTTTCAGTAAGCAATTCTGTAAGCTTACACGTAAGCTTGTCTTTTATGGTCACGTCTGCTATGATGGCAGAAGAGTAGATAGATGGCTTTTCCTAGCAGAGAGAGAGGAAACAATGACACCGGTTCATCAGAAGATTATTGATGAGACGTTGATTGCAGCTTATACTCGCATGGCTGAGCAAATCAGTGCCTTGGCTTATCCTACTGCAAAGGAGGAGCAGTACAACCAGGAACATCTCTCTCATAGCCAACTTGCACAAGATCTGACGCTTATTGCACAGTATGTCGAAGGCTACCAGGTCGAAGAGGATCCACAACAGGCCATTGAGCGGGTCTGCCGCGTGCTCTTTGGGCGCGTTGGGGCTGTGGGTTATGTCTTACCGAAAAAATTTCACAAGACGACGTTGGGAGAACTCATATACGCTGCTTATGAACAGCTCATCCCGAGGGATCAACTCGTCACAACGGACGCAGCCAGGAAGGCGTTTGGTGTCGAGCGGCAGAGCATCTACGATTGGGTCGAGGAGGGTAAGCTCAGTCCATACTACATCAAAGGGAAGCAGATGTTCTCCAGTGCCGACATCCAGCACCAAACTCAACAGCGCGCAGAGAGGCACAAACACAAGCAGGTCGAAAACAATGTCCTGCAAGCGACAAAAAAATCTTCTTAACGGCCTAATAGGCCCGCCGCCGAAATTTACAACGTTAGTGCGGTCCTTTAACAAGCAAGCTTCTCTAGCAGCGGTGGTGGGATGATGGATCACTGTCAATCCACGACCGAAGGATATCACGGGCCGCCCACTTGAAGCATCAGGAGACCGAGAATTCCTCGACCTCTGGGTCGTTCATGAACGCGTGAATCAGTCTTTCGTGGCGCTCTGGCTTCCCAACGGCCTGCCAAACGCACTCCATGTTGGTGCCCTTTTTTGCCACAGAGCCCTTCATGATCTTGAGTTCGTTTTCTTCAAACCGCTGCGTGAAGTGTAGGTAACGACTCTCATCGAACGGCGCGCTTGCCTCGTAGGTAAAGCTGTCGTTTGCCAGCAGCTTGAAGTCGAACCTTGGAAAGGTCCACAGGATGAGTAATACCACAGCGGTCGTCACCCCTACCAGGAGATAGTCCTCAAGACCGATGCCCATCCCCAATGCAGCAGAGATCCAGATCGTGGCGGCGGTCGTCAACCCCGTTACCTGCCCGCGCTCGCGAAGAATGACGCCAGCACCTAAAAAGCCGATGCCTGTCACCACCCCAGCAGCCACTTGCGGGTTGACGAACCTGTTGCCGGAAACACCCCCGTACAGCGTAAAAACCATCGCTCCCATGCAGACGAGGGGCATAACGCGCAGACCGGCTGCTTTTTCATGATACTCACGCTCCCAACCGATGAGAATACCGACCACAAGCGCGACGAGTAGTTTGACAAGTGTAGAGACCATTATCACTCCTTGGCGCACGCTCAGTTCTGACGCTCCCTGAGAAAGTGCCCCTGGTCGCACCAACCGGAAGACCCGCGTCAGGATGGGTCACGCTACGGTGCGACGACGAGCCGGATCGGATTGCACTCCTTCTTGGCGAGCCGCTCGACCCCGCGGGCGACCTGCTCGAGGGGCATCACTTCGCTGACCGATCTCGACACGTCCAGCCGTCCGGTGGCGACGAGTTTGACGAGCTGGTCCAGGTGCTCCGGCTCATAGCCGAGGTGCCCGAACATGGCATGGGATTGCTCGCCGAATACGGCGCCGGGACCAAGGGCGATAGGCTCCATCGAGAGACCGATCATCACGAGTCGGCCATACCGGCCCAGGCAGGCGTCGCCCTGCGCGAGAACCCGGTTGGCGCCCACTAGGTCGACGGCGACGTCGAGCCCGCGCCCGCTAGTCAGGCGCCACACCTCCTGCTCGACCCCTTTGGCGGTCGGGTCGAGTGCGTGGTCGGCGCCAAACTCGAGGGCGCGGCGACGAGCCGCCTCATTGGGGTCGAGCGCGATGATCGGCACTGCGCCGACCATACGAGCGATCTGCACCGCATGGACGCCGAGTCCGCCGATGCCCCAGAGGCCGATCGATTCTGCCGGGCGGAGCGCGGCGCGGTCGGTCAAACCGGCATACGGTGTAGCCACCGCATCAGCGAGGATTGCGGCTTGCTCGAAGGGAACATGGTCAGGCACCTCGGTCAGACCCGCCCCCGGCACGACGACGTACTCCGCCCAGGCGCCATTGTAGTTGACGCCCATGACCATGGGCGCCAGGCAGCGGGAGATGTACCCGCGCATGCAGTTGCGGCAGGTGCCGCACGGCTTGCCGCCGGGCATCAGGACGCGCTGCCCCGGCTTCCACGCAGGCGGGACATGCTCGCCGACCCGCTCGATGACGCCGGCGGACTCGTGGCCGGGAGTGACCCGAGGGAGAGGTGGCGGCGGCAGCGAGCCGTCGATCAGATGGACGTCGGACAGACAGATGCCGCACGCCTTCACGCGCACCAGCACCTCCCCTGGACCAGGCTCGGGAATCGGGACGTTCTCGAGCGTCAACTTCTTGGTCGAGAAATCGAAAATTGCTGTGTGCATTGTTTTCATGGTTGCTCTCCTCTTGAATTCGTTTAAATCTCATGCATGGGTATATGGCACGTCGTATCTTTTGGTCAAAATCGCACGTACAGGCCTATCTCACTTATGATTTATTCGTCTAGCCGTTACTGTTGGTATTTCTTTCCTGGCTGGAAGCACTTCTGTTGCGCCGATCAACGCTTATTGATGGTGATCGAGCCGCTGCCTGTCTGGATGAGCACTTTTGCCCGCGGAAGGCTGCCAATTTCATTGCTCCCAAAGCTATTGTCGATCGAACCACTGAACGTATGTAGATCAAAGCTGAGCGAGGAGTTGGCTGGCAACGTCAAAATGACCGAACCACTCCCAGTCTCCATGCGAAAGGTTCCCTTTGGATCAAGCGAGCCATCGAAGGTAATATCTCCGCTTCCTGTACTTAGGAGAGAGTTGCTGTTGAAGCTTACTTGCGAGGCTGTTATCGATCCGCTCCCGGTCTTCGAATTCATCTGCCCATTGATCCCCTCGATCCGAATGTCGCCGTAACCAGTCTGTAATTGCAGCTGAGAATCGCTCGGCATGGTGACGTCAAGATCGACAGAGGAACCGGGCTGACCATGCGTCTCGATCTTTACTGTAGTGCTGTCCGACTGGTTCATCGTGATCTGTGGATCAGCACCTCCCACCCCACTATGCTTTGTCGCATGTATCACCACGGTCGTTCCGCTGCCCGTTTGGACATGGATCGGGCCACTGTAATTGTCCACCGTCAATCTGGCAGGTACGCCAACAGTGAATGAGTTCGTGCCAGCCGTGGATGTGCTAGTAGTCGTCGGGACAGTCGTACCAGCCGTGGGTGTGCTGGCAGTCGTCGAAACAGAGGCAGCAGGGGCAGTACTACTACTACTGCCTCCACAAGCACTCAATGCAACACCTAGCGCCACCATCATTAGGCTAATCCAGCCTATGCTTCGTAATGAATACAAGCCCATAACCATATCTGATGCTCCTTCTTTCATATGCTAAAGGCAACCCTATCGTGTCTTTTCGTCAGGAATACACTGGCAGGTCGAGCTTTGCCACATCACCTCGCCGAATCGTTCCGCCCTGAAGCACCGTGGCATAGACGCCAACGTTAACCTGGTTGTGCCTGGCTGCAGTCCGCAGAATACCGGGATCACTGGGCAAGTCTCCTTGAGGCAGAGTCGTCATCACACAGCGGGGACAAGGGCCAGCGATACCGAGGCGAACCTCATCGCCGATGGTGAGCGTGTGGCCAATCCAGGCGTTCTCCACGAAGTCCTTCACGCCGCTGGGAGTCTGCACCACAATGTTGGGGCGAAAGCGGCGCACCTCGAACCGCCCTGCTGGATAGAGTTCCCGCAGCCGGTCCAGGGTGGCCGTGGTCAATAGATGGATGGTCGCACAATCGAAGAAGGTGCCCTCCGGCAACGCAAAGTCGGTGACTATGTCGCGGAAGTCGAGTCCTTCCATATCCGGCCAGTACTCTTCAGCGTTAGCCGTCCAGGGATTGAGGGACGAAGACTCAATGACCTCTTCCTGGCCGCGTTCGGCTGCATCCAAGGTCACCTCGCGGTGAAGCGCCTGGGAGAGAAACTGGTTGATATCGCTCTGTTCATTGGTGAGGACTGTACCATCCGGCAGCGTGATCCGCACTCCAGATAGCGGCATCCCGGGGTGGGGTGGGACGATAAAAGCAGCGTGGAAGTCGAACAGGTACGGCCACTTACTCGGGTTCTTGGCACTTGCGACTTTGGTGGTCGCCTGGTCGATGAGGGCGTAGGCCCGATCCCCAAGCAGACCTCGTGTGGTGACAGCCGTGGCGTTGAGCGCCTCTCCCATCATCGACTTGATGGGATACCGCCACAGCGTCACGACCTTCCCAGCAATCTGTGTGCTGTCTGACATCGTGTATAACTCCTTCCAGGCCTGTAAGGCCCAAACATGCGTTGTACAACGCGAGTATGAGAGACGATTTCAAGCGCCCTCGTCGCCCACCTCCGTCATCGCAAACTTCTTGATAGTCGCTTCATAACCATCGAAGTAATACACAGTGGCCATGTCCTCTAGCTCTTCGGTGAAGTAGGCCTGGGCGGCCGGTTCAAGCTCGGCGACGAGGGAGTGGAGCAACTGTTGCTCAGAGATTCTTCCCCAGCCATACTCTGCCACAAGCAGCTTCTTCGCTGGCATGAGTGCATCTACGGCTGAAGAGCGCAGGAGTTGACGCAGCACCGGAGGATGCGCAAGCAGATGCTGCACCAGTGCCTGATGATAGCGTTCACCTTCTAGACCGTTGTCCAGCGTTCCACGAGGCGAAGCCATGATGATGGTCTCGACGTCAACAGTGATGCGAAACGTTCGTCGCACGAGAGAAGGTGTCTGTGTCGCCATAGTGCATTCCTTTCTTGCTCCGTCCCTGACATGAATGCAGTGAACCCCATGTCACGGTTCAAATGCACACCCAGCCGCCTTCGCACTCGCTTATAACCCATGTGCCACTGCGAAGAGCTCTGTGATCTCGCCTTCGTGCCACTGCGGGGCGTGCTCTAACAGTTCCTGCAAGTGCTGATCCCAGCGGTCTTGTTCCGGGTCGTCTCGATGGTGGGTATAGGCGGATTGCGAGTCAAAGACCACGATGACCAGGATGCCGCTAGACTCGGAGAGCGCCTGGACTGCTGGCTCTAGGAGATAGCCCCCAACATAGCCTGTCACCTGAGGCAGGTGCTCTTGCTCCCAGCGAAAGAGATGGTCCAGCACGGCCTGTTGCTGGCCCTGCCGGGGTTGCAGATGGTAGAACGTTCCATACATCGGGTTCTCCACAGTGTTCCTGTGCTACTGGTCTCATGGCTACGTGGTTCAGAGAAAGCCTCGTGTGTGGCTTCGGAGGAAGTATAGCCTCTTTTTCTGGCTGTGCTATCGTAAAATTTACTGATCTTTATGCGAGGGGATACGTAGATTTTTGGCGAAAGAGGGACACCTACGTAGAAAAGCTTGCACGTGGTTTAAAAAGGGGATGAGGAAGCCTTAGCTTGATGCGTATGGGGTAGGCGGCAGCGCCAGCCCCTTTTCAACAGCCCAGGCGGCAATCTGCGTACGCGAGTTGAACCCCAACTTGGCGTAAATATTGCCGACATGGGTTTCGACCGTGCGCTGGCTGATCACGAACGCTTCGGCAATCTCGCGGCTCGATTTGCCCTGCACAATGAGGATGGCGATCGCGCGTTCCCGCTCGCTCAGCCCGCCAAAGGCATGCTTAACCGACTGCCGGGGGGTAAGTGGCTTCTCCTTGGGCAGGGAGGCCAGCGCTGCATCTAAGAATCGTTCACGCTGCTCTGTCTCATCGATTGAGGCCGCCAGGGTCTCGATCACCTCCCGCGCGGCGGCGAATTCTTGGTGAGCTGACTGCTTCTGCTTCGCTGCGATGTAGACATGACCAAGCGAGCGATGAATCTGCCACAGGAACGGGAGCACCCCCTGTTCCTGCGCGCCTCGTTTGGCCGCCTCCAGAGCGTCGATGGCTTCCTCCGCCTGACCCAGCACGAAGAGGGACTCGCCTCGAAGTTTCAAGAGCATTGGAATAGGTTGCCCCTCTGCTCTCTGGGCCTCGCCGGGGGCCGACGCGAGCAATTCATCCGCCAGGCGCAGCGCCATCTCAGGCCGCTGCTGCGCCTGGGCCAGTTCGCCCCACATCCACAGCAGGCGCCGTTCATGCAAATTGCGCGGAGCCTGTTCTGGCGACATGAACTGCGCGAGCGTCGCTTCTGCGCGCGCAAGATCCCCTGCGAGCAGGTAGGCCTGAGCCAGCGAGGCTGTCATGTTCCCCAGATAAAATGCTGCACCTAACGCGCGCCCGATCTCTAGTCCGGCTTCCAGCATTACTATCGCCTGGGCATGATCAAGCAGCGCGATAGCGACATCGCCCACGCTATTGTGGGAACCGACGATCCACTGCCGGTTCTCGATCTCTGTGGCAATCTCAAGTGCCGCACGCGCGTGGGCCAGCGCCTCGCCCAATACTCCGAAGGAGGCGAATGCCCAGCCGATCATATAGTGTGCGAAGGCGTGCCCTGCTCGCCACTCGATGGAGTCGGCCACGCGCAGGGCTTCTTCCAGGTCCTGCTGGCAGGCGGAAAGCTCGCCTGGCATGCAAAAGATGGCTTCCGTTCCTGCGGGACTGGCGATAGACGTCCTGAGGGCCAGGCACACGACTAAGACCCATTTCTCACTCGACGTTCGTAAGAGCGTAATCGCCCGATCGAGGGAGGACAATGACAGCCGCCTCTCCCCATAAATTGACGCTGCTACCCCGAGAACTTGAAGGGTCTGGGCCACCATCTGCATATTTCCCTGTTGCTCAAACGCTTCCAGGCTTTCCTGAAGCATCGCAATGGCTGGCGCGGGTTCCCCTACATTGGTCAGCCAGTTCGCCAGGTGTTTCTGGCTGAAGGCGTATTTCCGTGGGTCGTCGAGCTCCCGGGCCAGATCGAGCGCCTGCCTGAAAAAGCCACCTGCCTGGGTGTAGTCGTGTTCGGTCCAGATAAAGCCGAGATCAATCAAGCCCTGCCACTCCATCTGGCGGTCCTGGGCCACGCGTGCGCCCTCCAACACCTGCTCGAAATCACTGCATGCCGCCTCGAAATCACTCAAATATTGATAGACCTCCCCGCGGGCGTGATAGAGCGGAATCGGGTTGACCCCGGGGAGATGGCGAGCCGACTCAAGCGCGTGGGTGAGATGCTCGATCGCCGCTCGCGGCGAGTTAAGCGCGATCGCCTTTTCGCCGACCTGCTGTGCATACGAGAGCGCCTCTGCCCAGGCTTCCGCCCGGTAAAAGTGATAAGCCAGCTCCGAGAGATGCGCCTCCAATTCCAGACTGGAAGCAGAAAGGCGTTCTATTTTGTGACCAATCCTGAGGTGGAGCGCCTTGCGTTTGCGGGCCAACAGTCCCTGGTAGACGGCCTGCTGCGTGAGGGCGTGGCGGAAAGCCACTTCCTCGGTTGAGGTTTCCACCAGCAGTTGCGCCGCGATTAAGCTTTCGATGCACTGCGTCAGCTCGGGTTCTGGGCGCCCGCTCAAGGCCTGTACGAGAGAGAAATCTACATGCCTACCCACGACCACCGCCAGTTCCAGCGTCTCACGGGCCTCCTCGCTCAACAGGCTGATGCGTTGCTGGACGGCATCGGAGACGCTGCGGGGAATATGCAACTCGGCGAGCGGCTTGCGATCCCAGAGGCTGCCCGTGAAGAAGATGTCACCGACAGCCAGCAGCGACTTCACCACCTCTTCGACAAAGAAAGGATTGCCTTCGGTCAGGTGATACAGCGCCTCCAGGAAGTCGCGGCGCACCGGCCGCTTCAACTGAAAAATCGCCCGCAGCATAGCATGGACCTCATCCATGGTGAGGGTGGTGAGGGAGCACTCCGCCGCAGCCCGCTCCCGGTCCAGCGCCGCCAGGAAGTGAGCGAGCGCTGGCTGGACCTGCTCACCGCGATAGGTGAGCAGCAGCAGGAGTGGGCGCGACCGGAGATGGCGGATCAGGAAGAGCAGGAACTCGAGGCTGGTGTCGTCGCTCCAATGCAGGTCCTCGATGATGAGCACTAGGAGGTGTTGCTCGGCCTGGCCAAGCAAGAAGGAGGACAGGGCCACAAAGAGGCGGCGTTGCTCCTGTGCTGGTTCCAGGACCGGAGTCGGCTTCACCCCCGGCAGCCAGAGCGTGAGGTCGGGCAGGATTTTGATCAGTTCAGGCGCAACAGGCGTAAGCGAGCGGAGGGACGCTTCGCGGGACCCGCTGAGCAGTAGGGTGCGCAGCAGATCCAGCAGCGGAGCGAAGGGGAGCGTCTGATCCTGCTCGAAGCAATGGCCTTGCAGGAAGTGCGCCTGCTCCTGCTCAACCCGTGCAATGGCTTCGCCCACAAATCGCGATTTGCCGATGCCGGCTTCACCTGAGACAAGCATGGTTTGCCCCTGTCCGCTCTTGACCTGCGCAAACACGCGCTCAAAGGAGGCAAGAAAGGCCTCGCGACCGATGAGAATGGGACACACGACGGATGTGTCAAACGGCATGGCCATGCTCGTCACCTTTCGTGGCTCTTACTCTTCTGGAAACACTCAACAATCGTGATTCTTCTGTCAGGACCACGCTACACTTACTGTATGAACAACGTAAAGTTGCCCTCTTTCCCTTGTCTTTTCATCGAAGTACAACATCTAAAAGTACGGAAGCGCCCTCAATATCTCAGCGGTATGGCATATTCTATCACAAACCTTGCCCAAGATAACGGCGTTTATCATTGACACTTGAGCCGAAATACATGAAGCAGAGCGGTTTCAGTACGCTTCAAAAGAGGGCAAGTGGTGCGATTATCTTGGACATGGCAGCTTTCCTCGACTGAAAGGTGTTTCTTGACCGGTTTTTTGATTGGCAATGACCTTACCGTTGTAAATTTAGTCGGCGGGCCTAATAGGCCGTTTGCAATGATGCTTTCTATCCACCAGCTTGAATACTGGGCAGGCTGAATTGCTGTTTCAAAGTCCTCAGGTACTGCATTTGCGCCATCTCGATTGCCGGGTCGCTCCCAAACCGGCCTTGTTCCACGTCTTCTGCAATCATCTCCGCCAGGGCAGCTAAACATGCCTTGAACTCTTTCCGCCTTCCAGAGTGAAGGCGAAAGCGCGCCCCTAGAGGATGTGTTGCTCCACGGCAAAGCGGGTGGCGGCGCTGCGCGAATTGACGTCGAGCTTACGGTAGATCGCCTGGATGTGCGCATTGACCGTGTTCGGGCTGAGGACGAGTTTCTCGGCAATCTGGTTGTTTCTCATGCCTTGCGCCACCAGGCGCAGCACCTCAACTTCCCGCGCGGTCAGTCCGTGAGGGATGAGGGGAACCAGGACCGGTTGTGTCTTCGCTGGGGATAGGATGGAATCCTGCGTTGGGAGCGGCGTTTGTGTTACTTGTGTTTCTGCTGCGAGTGCCTGCTGTGGCGTCATTTCCCGTCCTGCTGCCCATATCGCTACAAAGGCCTGCTCGCCGAGCTTGCTGCGAGCCTCTGCCAGGATACGGTCGTAGACTGGCTGCTCGATGCCGAGAGGACTGTAGTATCCATTGGCTGCACGTACCATCTGCGCGGCCGCGAAGAGCTGAACAGCCCACACGGTCTGCCCCTGTGCCAGCGCGATTGCTCCAAGCCCCTCCAGGCAGGAAGCGATGACCCACTTAATGCGTGGGATGAGCCACCTCCCCTGCATCTTTGTGATGCCCTCTTCAAACCAGGATCGGGCCTCTGCTAGCTTACCCTGCCGCAGGGCGAGATGCCCTAACCCACAAAGCACGCGCACCAGGTCCTCGGTGTTCTCTCTCCCTTTCACGAGCGCCAGCGCCTTTTCCAGCCAGGTGCTGGCATCCATCAGCTCCCCAAGGGCCACTAACTCGTAGGCGAGGATGGTCATGACTTCCGAAGCTCCGTAGGGGGCATCCAACTTATTGATGAGCGCGACACTTTCCTCAGACAGCCGTCGCGCCCTGGTGTACTGTCCCTGGGCATAGCATGTGAGCCCGAGATAATGGAGAGCGGCTGACCTTCCCCAGACCTCATCTTCCACTTCGAACAGCGCCAAGCTTTCCTCAAGCAGCTT
>WNFX01006322.1_pt1 | contig 15328 bp, 16 predicted proteins | sample 5400111 | NCBI WGS metagenome assembly WNFX01 (sample SAMN13153363, study PRJNA577476) | soil metagenome | isolation source: 40 cm soil or saprolite under grassland replicate 1 | place: USA:California | collected 2016-06-15 | reverse complement strand
GCGCCGTTCACGCTGGCGTTCGGCCAGACCCGCACGGTCGGATCGACCACCCCGATGATCGACTTCCAGATCGGGCAGTACTCGGTGCCGCACACCTTGCGCGGCGAGGTGGTCTGGGTGCGTGAGCACGGCGAGGAGATCGTCGTGGTCCACGTCGGGCCGACCGGCCCGGTCGAGGTCGCCAGGCACGCCCGTGCCACCCCGGGCAGCCCACGCCTGGACGATGCGCACTTCCCACCCCAGCCCGCGGGGCCGCTGGCCCGCATCCCGCGAGCCCAAAGCAGCGCTGAGGCCGAGTTCCTGGCCATCGGGGACGGGGCCGCGCTGTGGCTTGCCGAGGCCGGCGCCGCCGGCGCAAGCCGGGTCCGGGTGAAGATGGCCAAGGCGGTGGCGCTGGCCAAGCTGCACGGCGCTGGCCCGGTGGGCTGGGCGCTGGGGCACGCGGCGGTCCATGCCCGGTTCGGTGAGGGCGACCTGGCCAGCATCCTCGCCCACCGGGCCAGCGCCGCCCCCGGTGGGGTGCGCCACGCCGGCGAGACGGCCAGCCTGCAGACCGGCACCGCCGCCTGGCAGGGGTTCGGGCAGTGAACGCGGCGATGCCCTCGCCGGCCACGACCGCGCCGCCAGCAACCGGCATGCCGGCCCCGCCACCCCTTGAAGGCGAGCTGGACGCCCTGCTGCGCCGCCTGCGCCTGCCCCACATCCGCCGCGCCGCCCCCGAGGTGCTCGCCACCGCCCGGGCGCAGCGCTGGGAACCGGCTGAGGTGCTCCGCACCCTGCTCGCCGCCGAGGCGGCCGGGCGGGAGCGCTCCTCCCGGGCGACCAGACGCACCAGCGCCGGGTTCCCCACCGGCAAGACGTTCGCCGCCTGGGACGAGGGCGCCAGCTCGATCCCGGCCCCGACCCAGGCCGCCCTGCGCACCCTGGAATGGGTGGGTCGGCGCGAGAACCTCGTGGTGTGCGGCCCCTCGGGCACCGGCAAGACCTTCTTCCTCGAGGCCCTCGGGCAACTGGTGGTCGAGGCCGGTAAGAAGGTCGCCTGGTTCTCGCTGGAGTCGCTGGGGACGCTGGTGCGCCGCCACCGCGCCGACGACTCCGTCACCAAGGCCGTCGGCCGGATCCTCCGCGCCGACCTGGTCGTGATCGACGACATCGGCCTGCTGCCGGTCGGCCCCGACGCCGCCGAGGGCCTGTACCGGCTGGTCGACGCCGCCTACGAGCGCCGCAGTGTGGCCGTCAGCTCCAACCTCCACCCGGCCGGATTCGACGAGCTCATGCCAAAGACGCTCGCCACCGCGACCGTGGACCGGCTGCTGCACCACGCCCACCTGTGCGTCACCCGGGGCGACTCGGTGCGGCTCAGCCAGGCCACCTCGGGCAAGGGGGTGGTGCCGCTGACCTGACCCTCCGGGGAGATCTGATGGCCACCAGTGGGGAAGCCTCATAGCCATCACCGGGGAAGGTTCATGACCGTCCCTGGGGAGATCTCAATGACCCTTGACAGGCCGGCTCACAACGCATCACTTCGCCACTCGTGGACCGCAGCGAGCAGCGAAACCGCGCGTCGGCATGGCGGTCTCCCACAACTCGCTTGCACGGAGATGGTCAGAGCACCAGATTCCGCGTCTGGTGCTCATGGATTCGAGGCCAGAACCTTGAGCGGCAATTTTCCCCGCGTCTGACTTACATTCCGACTGTCCCAACCGTCATCGGTGGAGTTACCAGCGCCTCACGCGGCAGTGCCGCCCCGGCGGAATCCCCCGCTCGTCTGGTCTCCGCCTCCTGCAGCACCTCGGGAGCGGCGAAGATGGGTACGTCCATCATGAGCGCCAGGTTCAGAGCGTCGCTAGGCCGCGAATCTATCGAGTGAACGCCAATCGAGCCCTCTACCTCCACTGTGGCGGCGTAGGCCTCTTCCACTAGCCGATCCATTCGCACCTGCCGGACACGCCCGCCAAGGGCTTGGACCAGGGCAGCGACGAACTGGGAGGGCATCGGACGACGCCATGCGATTCCACCGAGGCGAGCCGCCAGGCTGAAGGCCTCCGCCTGGCCGATCCCGATGGCAAGCTGCCGGTCGCCTGACACCTCGTCCAGCACGACGTACTGGAACAGCTCGTCGTCAGCTGCGCCAAGCCCGACGACCTTGGCGATCCGCATCTCGACGAAGCCAACATCCCTAACCGCGGTCATAGCCACTTCCCCCGGGGTAGACGATTTCAAGTTTTGTGCTCTGCCGACTCGGCTCGTCGAGCGCACCGACTTGCTTGCTCATCCCGCTGATCATCCGCACGGTCCGGCAGGCTCCCTCTGGACCCGCCGCGATCGACGGTGCTACTCGCGAGCAGGGCAGATCCGACTGGAGTCGACCGCTCCGATGCTGCTCAGCCGCCTACGATCTGGTGGTCGAGACCCAGCCTCCAACAGGTGGCCGGAAGCTCTGTATCCGCCGATTGCGCCCCGCGGGCCGCCTATCCACCGCGACGGAGGTGCTTGGCGCGCCGCCTCGCATGCCTCCCGCCAACTGGCGTCAGGAGTCCACGCAGCAGGTACAGCAGGCCCAGGACCGGCAGGAGCACAGCAGTCGTGGCAGCCATGACGGGCGCTGGCTGGCTGTTGCGCAGGATCGCCGGCCCGGTCGTGCTCGTCGCCGGCCCGCTCGTGGTCGGCTCGACGCTGGTCGTCGTCAGCAGCGTGGTCGTGGGCTCGAGCGTGGTCGTGGGCTCGACCGTGGTGGTCGGCGCGGTCGTGCTCGGCTCTACCGTGGTGGTCGTGCTCGGCTGCACCGTGGTGGTCGGCGTCGTCATAATCGGCGCGGTCATGGTCGGCTGCGTAGTGGTGGCGCCAAAGGTCGAGAGCGTCTGGCTAGTCGTGGTCCTGCCGCCGACCGTGGCCGGCGCTCCGGCCGTGGCAGGTCGGGCAGTCGTGGGCGGTCTGCCGGCGGCCAGCGGCGCACTCTCCGGGGTGGTGATCGGCGGGGCGGGCGAGGTGGTCGGCTCACGAGGGGCTGTGGTGGTGGTCGATGCGTGCGTCGGTGCTGGTTTGGCCGGGAGGGTCGGCAGCGCGCCGCCGGGTGCCTGCTGCGGTCGTGTGGGTTGGTGGGGTACCAGGTTGGCCGAGGCCACCACGGCGGCCAGGACCGCAGTGGTGAGCCCGAAGGCGAACAGCAGCATTCGCCAGGGCCGCCGTGGTCTCGCGAGATGCCGAGGGGATGGCGTCGGCATGTGCCTCGTCCCGGTTCGACTCGTTCTTCCGACTGCTGGGATACCCCCGGAACGCGCACGGCTACCGGCCACATAGGGCGTAGCTGCGCACAACGGATCGAACGGTGCGTTCCTGCCGATGGGGGCCGGAGACAGTGCACAGACAGGCCACACCGGGCAGGTTCGGCCATACGCGAGCACGTCCAGGGCACCGTGTACCTGACGCCCTTATGGTTGTCAACGCGACGCTTGGAGTATCAGCAGGTCAAGGCGCCGGATCACCGGAGTGGGCGTCGTGTCAGCAGTCGCGGCCCGCTCCAGGGCCTCCCGACCCTTGAAGAAAGTCCACGTCTGGGAGCAGCCGGAGCAGGCTGTCGGCCCGGACGCGGGCACGGTCGCAGGCCTCCTTGAGGCTGGCGGCCGACTGGTGGGAGATCTGCTCCAGCCGATAGAGGGTAAAGCCCGCGGCCATGAACGTGGCGATGGTCACTTGGACGGTGGGAGCGCGGGCCAGGATCGCCCGGGCTGCTGGCCAGAAGGTGAAGAGCCGGGTGCCTGGCTCGGGGCGGTCGGGGAAGGCGTTACGGATCAGCACCCACCCGCCAGGTCGGACCACCCGGCGCAGCTCGCCGGCGCAGGCGGCTAGGTCGCTGAGGTGGTGGACGACGGTCGACAGCCAGGCGCTGTCACAGCAGCCATCGCGCAGCGGCAGCTGCTCACCCAGGCCACCGATGTAGGCGACCCAGGGGTGGGCACGTGTGGTGCATGCTTTGCGGCGCATGCCCTCGGAGGGCTCCACGGCCACCACATTGGCTTCGAACCATTGAGCGATCGCGGTCGAGAACAGCTCGGTGCCGGCCCCAAGGTCCAGCACCGGCAGCCCGCAGGCCGGTGGCAGGTAGGCGGCCAGCGCCGCCCGCCAGGGCTCCAGGGCCTCCAGCGGCACGGCCCGATCGCGGTCGTAGGCGGCGGCGAGCTGGTCATAGTCCACTCAGGCCACGGCAGGGTTCTACCCGACCAGCAGGAGGCCGACGCCCCGACGGGCCGCGCGGGTGCCTGCTGCTGCCCAGGAGACCGGTGGCCGACAGCACATAACTTCGCGGCTTCTGGAGCCCAGCGAGCAGGGAACTCGCAGGTCGGCATGGCGGTATGAGCGGGATCAGTTACAACGACGAGGCCGCAGGTTCAACTCCTGCCACGCCCACCACATCCCCTGTGAGCAGCGCATCTATCGATACAGCCACTCCCGTTGCCCATTGCGTTGCGCCGCTGGTCTTAGGAGATTGGTGCACGGCGATATGAGAGCGCATCACTGTTGTGGGTTGTCAGGCGCCGGCAGTGTTGCATCAGGTAATGGCTGATACCTGGGCGTGGCGTGACTCAAGAACTAGTGGGCGAGGGTCCCCGCTGGCCCGATTGCCCGTCGCAACGTCAAGCGGGTGCCGAGCTTGACCCGCTCAAGCCGTACCTCATCCACCAGCGGGCGCAGCAGCCACAGGCCTCGCCCGGAGGCACGCAGCTCGCTGGGGTCGGCATCTGCTGGAATGCCGGCCGGCGGCTGCGGGCCGTGATCCAGGACCGTCGCCTCAACCCAGTCGTCGGTGACGTGGACGCCGACCTGGATCGCCTGTCCCCCGCGTGAGCCGTACAGCACCGCGTTGGTTGCCGCCTCGTGGAGGGCCAGGACGACGTCGTCGGCGACCTCGTCCGACACCCCGCGCAGGTACGCCCGCGCGGTTCGCCGGAGCGCGGCAAGCCGGGACGGGGAGGCAGGGATGGAAAGCTCCATGGCGGTGGACCCCTTCCGGGTACCACGCGAGCCTACCCGTCTCGGGTGCCTCCTAACGTGAGGACGCCACTGCGAGGTTTTACGCGATTGGGCGGAGCTGCCGCTGTGACGCCTGACCGAGCTTGGATGCACGAGAACACAACCAGTGAGGTTGGTCACCGGCACGACTGGGTAAGGCGCAGGCGAGCGAGGCGGGACGAGCAGGCGAGCGAGGCGGGACGAGGGGTGGTCGCCGCCGGTGAGACTCCGACGATGGGGGTCGTCGTAGCAGTCCTAGACAGACGCCCACTCGACCTCCCGCCTCGCTCGCTGGGTTGTGTCGGCGCCCTGTGCAGCGATGTCAGCCAGGCCGACGACCGATCCGCTCAGCGCGAGGATCGTTCGGAGCCCGAGCCTGCCTGACGGTTGCCCGGCAAGCGCCACGCCGGGCAACGTCGACGGGAGCCGGCCCCATTGGGGACCTACCGCAAGTTGCGGATGGCGGCTGCGCCACCCCGGGGAGACACTCCGACACGCCACGTGCCAAGCTGCCCGCTGGTGCGTGACGGCCGTCAGCGCTCCGCGCCTCCCGTGCGGGTCACCGAAGGGTTCGGTGGCGAGCCGGTATCCCCCCTGCTCGGCTCGCCGCCGACCCCACGCCGACCGTGGCGCTCCAGGGCTGCATTCGTGCGCCGCGGCGACTACTTGCCAGGCGCGTTGATTCGCTGGCTCAGCCACCCTTGCTGCGCCGCGGGCCTGAGCCATCGGCACAGTGGGCGCATCAGCCGGTACCGCAACCGCTGCCGCTCCAAGACGAAAGAAGGGCTGGCTATCCGGCTGGGCAGGTGGGTCGACTGGGGCACTGACCGGCGAACCTATGGATGTGCGGACCAGAAATGGAGTGGAGCCGCCCTCCCACCACCAGATTCGAGGTTTGGAGCTCGGTGATTCCCGCCGTGGTCATCCCGATGGTCATCCAGACGATCCAACCGGTCCCGCCAGGACCCAACAGGGCAGACGACACGCCCCACCTGACCGGCCTCGATCCAACGGGAGCCAACCAGTCAGACGCTGGTCACCCGCCTACGGATCTGGCGGTTGGGGGTTCGAGTCCCTCGCGGCGCGCCAAACACGCAGCTCAGAGGCTATCAAGTAAGAGAAGCTGGATTGAGCAGATCTGGCAGCGTCAGTCCTTGATGCCAGGCGCTCCCCAGCGAAGCTCCTCCGATCGACCATGCTCTGCCCGACCGAAGTCGCTCGCCTCGTAGGGGATGGAGCTCGCCGACCGGGTGATGGACGCCGTAGTTCATCCCTTGCGGGTGATGCCCGCTCACCTCATGAAGGCGACCATCGCAGCCAGGGGACTGGGCGTGCCAACGGCCACGGTGGGGCCAACGACTCGCGCCGGCAGCCAGCAGACAGTAGGGCACCTCTGGGCTGTGGGCCCGTGGGCAGAGGTGAGGTCGGCTCCCGACCGCAAGGAGCGTGCAAGTGGCTGAGGGTGGTGCGGCGGGACGACCGTCGAGCGCGTTGCGGAGGGTGCTCGTCCCGCTCGCCCTGGCCCAGTTCATCTGCAGCTTCGCCGGCTCGAACATGAACGTGATGATCAACGACATCAGTACCGACCTGGACACGACCGTGAAGGGCGTGCAGGTCGCGATCACCATCTTCCTGCTGGTCATGGCGGCGCTGATGATCCCCGGGGGGAAGCTGACCGACCGCTACGGCCGCAAGCGGCTCTTGACCGTCGGCTTGGTCGTGTACGGCATCGGCGCACTGTTGAGCGCGGCCGCGCCAGGCCTGGGTCTGCTCATCCTCGGCAACTCGATCTTGGAGGGGGTGGGCACGGCGTTGCTGATCCCACCGGTCTACATCCTCACGACCTTGTTGTTCACTGAGGTCAGCTCGCGTGCCCGCGCGTTCGGAGCGATCAGCGCGATGGGCGGCATCGGCGCCGCGGCGGGACCGCTGCTCGGTGGCCTCATCACCTCAGCCATCAGCTGGCGGGCCGCCTTTGTCTTCCAGGCGCTGGTCATCGCGGCGATCGTCTTGCTGAGCCGCCGGATCCAGGATCCCCTGCCGGCGGATCCGACGCGCCCCTTCGACACCCTCGGAGCGGTCCTGTCGGCCGTTGGCCTGGTCCTGATCGTCATGGGCATCCTGGCCGCCGACGACAACGCCTGGCTGATGCTCACCCTGCTCGTCGTCGGGGCCCTGGTCCTAGTGTGGTTCTTCTGGTCGGTGCGCGCCAAGGAACGTGCTGGCCAGGAGCCGCTGTTGTCGACCGGTCTGTTCCGCAACCGCACCTCCAACCTCGGCCTGGTCACCCAGAACACCCAGTGGCTGCTGCTGCTGGGGGTGTCGTTCGTGGTCGCGGGCTACCTCCAGGTGGTCCGGGGCTACGACGCGATCCAGACCGGCGTGATCTTCACCGCGGCAACCGTCGGGCTGCTGGTGTCATCGCTGGCCGCCGAGCGCCTGGCCAAGCGATACGCACAGCGGACCCTCGTCCTGGCCGGCTTCATCATCACCATCGCCGGCATCGGCGTCCTGCTCACCCTGGTGAGCGGGTCCCCCGGCGTCTGGGCCTTCGCGCCCGGACTCCTCCTGATCGGACTGGGGATCGGCACCATGCTGACCCCCTCGGTCAACGTCGTGCAGTCCAGCTTCCCCGACGAGTTGCAGGGCGAGATCTCGGGCCTGTCGCGCAGCGTGTCCAACCTCGGCTCCTGCCTGGGCACCGCCATCGCCGGCACCATCCTCGTCGCCGGCCTGACGTCGTCGCCAGGACGCGCCTACGGGCTGGCGCTGGTCACCTTGGCAGCGATCGGCCTGGTAGGGCTGGTGGCCTCAGCCTTGCTGCCCGCGGACCTTACTCCACCGACCCCGCCGCCAGCGCCTGAGACGCCGCCTGGACACTCGGGACAACCCAGGCCCCTCGCCAGCGGGTAGCACCACTCGCCTGCGTGAGCCCCGCTTCGTTGACCGCTCATCGCTACGCGTGTGTCAGTCCCGGTGTCAGTCCACCAGCCGGTACCAGACAGGACTCAGGCGGTTTGGTTGGATCTGGCGCCTGACCTGAGCTGCACAGATAGCACTCAGGACTACTGCGTGGACGTAGACCACCAGCCTACGGATCTGGCGGTTCGCGGTTGCCTTGTGACGATCCATGCGTTACTCCGTCATGCTCGCTCTGCTGTGACGAACCGTTCCGCGCTCCAAGCTGTGACGATCCATTAGTGACACCGCGGCGTCCGCTGTGACGATCCATGCGTCACGCCGGGCGAGCTGCACCGGTGACGATGCGCCCGTCACCCACCAGAGGAGGGGGTCCTGGGGGAGGACCCTCGTCCCCCAGGATACTGGCCAACTGGATCGCTCGGGGCCGCCGTGGTGCAAGTGCGGCACCGATGCCCGGCGGTCAAGCGCGAATGTCTGGCGCCCCGCTGCGGCGCAGACCGGCACGAGAACGCCATTCGTGCTTGACGGCCACACGGGACACCGCCGGCCTCCCAGTCGAGGCCCCGTCCGCCGAATCGTCACACGACCGCCGGAGACTGGCCCCATAACTGGCGAAGCCGTGGAAGCTCCCAGCCTGCATCAACGCAGATGGGCACGGCGGTAAGGCACCGATCCATGGTAAGGATGTGCTGACCCGTACGCGCCCGGCTGGTGCGGCGGTCCACGCGACGCCCGTACCGCACGTGTGGTCAGCGCGCGACCCATGCGGTGGGTGTATCGCGGTGCTAGCGTCAGGTGATGCCGCGGGTTGGGGTTGTGTCGGGTGCGGTCGCCGCGGGTCTGGTCGCAGCGGGTGCAGCCGCGACCGCCCAGGCGACGGCGCAGCATTCGCGGGTGGTCGCGGCGGTGCAGCGCCGCCTTGAGGACACCACCTACCAACGGCTGGGCGACCTCGGCACCATCGACACGCTGAGCGTGTTGCCCCTGGTCGACCGAGGCGTGCAGCGGCCCGGACTGCGGGGCGAGCCCGGCGTCTCCTACCTGGTGCGGGCCGGCAGTGAGGTGCTACTGTTCGACACCGGCCTGAACCTGTTTGGCCGGTCCCACTCCGCCCTGGTCGACAACGCCGAGGCGCTAGGCGTGGACCTTGCCCAGATACCGGCGGTGGTGTTGTCGCACCGGCATGACGATCACGTCGGTGGGGTCCGGGCCCGGCGGGCAGGATCGTTTGCGTTCTCCGGCGACCCGGTCGAACCACCAGGCCTGCTTGCCTACGCCCCCATGCCGCTCACGCACCGCTCCGCTGAGGTGCGGGTGACGACCCGAGCGACGGTGCTCGCGCCTGGCATCGCGTTGCTCCCGCCGCTGCCGGCCGCGCTGTTTTGGGACGGCACGCCCGTACTGGAGCAGGCACTGGTCGTCAACGTCCGCGGCGTGGGTCTGGTGCTGGTGTCGGGCTGCGGGCACCCCGGTGCGACAGCGATGCTCAACCTGGCGCAGGCGGTGCTGGACATCCCGTTGCACGGCGTCATCGGTGGGCTGCACCTGCCGGTGCGTCCTTGGCCGAGGCATCTGCCGCAGGCGCTGACCGGGTCGCCGCGACCCCCGTGGCGGCCGTTGTCGGACCCTGACATCGATCTGGCGGTGGCGCGGCTGCGGGCGGCCGGGGTATCGCTGGTGGCGGTGAGCGGGCACGACAGCACCCCCTACACCATGAGTCGGTTCGCGGCGGCGTTCGGTGCGGGCTTCCGGGAGGTCCAGGTTGGTGACGAGATCCGCGTCGAGGGCCGCTAGTAGGGTGACGGGCCGGCTTACTGACAGCGCATAACTTCACTACTCCAGGTACGCAGCGAGCAGGGAAAGCGCAGATCAGCATGGCGCTTGCCCCCAACTCACTCGCACGGAGGAGGCCAGAGCGCCTGGGGTCGTGCTCCGAGGAGAGTCCTTCCCCTCGCTCAGCCTATGTATCGGCAGCCGAACTGCGGCGACGGTCGATGTAGCCGCCCCGGCGCCGGCCGAACGCCTCGGGGCGTAGTTGCCGCTCAAGCTGCATGAGACTCCAAATCCTCGTGCCGTCCGCTCGGACGTAGGGCTCGACGTTGGCGGCCACCTCGCGGACCGTGGCCAGGTCGACGCCGAGCAGATCGGCGCACTGCTCAAGCGGCGCCGCGATCGGCCGGCCGACGTCGAGGTTGCGTCGTTCCCACGTCCGCATGCCGGTAGCCTACTCGAACCTGTGTTCGAGTAGGAATCAGGGTAGCGACCGAGGTCGCGGCCAGGCTCCTTAGCGCATGGCGACGAATCGTTCGTCACGCGCCCAGACGTGACGAACGGTTGGTGACACTGGCTTGTGACCCGTGTGACGTTTCGACCGTCACCGCTGCAAGGTCGTGTGACGATCCGCCTGGCACATGCTTGCGGGATGGTCTGGCAGGTGACCCATCCCGCCCGCGGAGTGGCTTCCGCGTCCCCACCGGGCCGTTGTAACGGGCCGTTCCGTCTTCGAGGCTACCTGCCGGGCTCCCCGGGCGGCGGTGGTGCCTCGCGTTGTGTGGCGGTTTTTCCGGGGTTAGTTCAGGGTCAGGGGCAGGGTGACCACCCCCTTGTTGTGGTGCGGGTAGACCTGCACGTCGAACGGTAGCAGGCAGGGATGACAGCCCCTGCAACCCGCAGTCGGCGCCGACTCCTGTCAGGCCGGCTGTTGCGGGCACCGACGAGGAGGGGGACCGAGGGAGGACGCCTCCTCCCCCGGGATACTGGCCAACATGATCGCCCCGAGGATCGTGGTGCTGGTGGGGCACTACTGCCCGGCTGTCAAGCGCGAATGTCCGGTTCCCCGCCGCAGCAAAGGCCACCCCGGTGAGGCGCATTCGTGCTTGACAGCCCGCCTGGGACACGGGGCAGCTTCCCGGGTGAGAGCCGTCGGGCGGATCGTCACATGGCCGCCGAAACTGGTCCCATAACTGGCAGAGCTGTGGAGGCTCCCAAGCTGCATTATCGCTGGTGGGCATGGCGGTATGGCTCCGATCCATGGTAAGGATGGGGCCACTTCGCGTCCCTTGGACTTCGCGCCTCGCCTTGGCGCACGGCCCCCTCGTGGGGAGTGGAGTGGCCGTGCCGTAAGGTGCGCTTCATGCGATTGATTCATCGGCGCGGCCGCCTTTGAGCGGCCCGCGGCCCGCGCCGCCTTCGGCGGCTCCCAGCCTGCCCTGGTTGCCACCAAGAGTGGTGGCGGATGGCGGACGGAGGGGGGCGCAGATGCGCTACCAGGTAGGCGCGGAGCAGTTGGAGCAAGTCCCATCATTGGCCCATCGTCCCGATGGAGTCTTCAGGGTGGCCAGAACCGCCCCGGTCGGCCCCACCCATGCGGTGCACGCCGCGACCGGCCTTGCCGCCTGCGGAATCACCACCGACGCGCTGGACCTGCTGGACCAAGACTGGGAGGAAGCCTTCTTTGTCGAGAAGTGCCCTGGCTGTTTTGCCGCCGTCATCGCCCAGAGCTAGGCGTGGCGTGACAAGCGCTAGCGGGCGGGTGTCCCCGTTGGCCCGATCGCCCGTCGGAGCGTCACGCGGGTGCCGCGCTTGACCCGCTCAAGCCGCACCTCATCCACCAGCCGGCGCAGCAGCCACAGGCCCCGCCCGCTGGTGCGCAGCTGGTCGGTATCGGTACCTGCTGGACGGCCGGCTGGCGGCTGCGGGCCATGATCCAGCACCGACGCCTCAACCCAGTCGTGGTTGACGTGGACGACCACCTGGATCGGCTGCCCCCCGCGTGACCCGTACAGCACCGCGTTGGTTGCCGCCTCGTTGAGGGCCAGCACAACATCGTCGGTGGGGGTGCCTCCTAACGTGAGCAAGCCCGTGCGACAGTTACGCGATTGGCGGAGCCACCCGTGTGACGGTCCGACCGAGCTTGGATGCACGCGGACACGAGTGAGGTTTGTCACCGGGACGACTGGGTAAAGCGCGTGCGAGCGAGGCGGGAAGAGGAGTGGGCGCCGCCGGTGAGACTCCGACGAGGGGGTCGTCGTAGAGTCCCGGACAGACACCCACTCGACCTCCCGCCTCGCTCGCTGGGTTGCTGTCGGAGCGCACGCTGGCGTGGCCCCTAGGGGAGTGGGCAGGGCTACGTCGTAGTCGTGGCTGCGTGATGGTGCGGTGCTGACCGGTTGGTGCGAATCTTTGGTGAGGCTGGCAGGTCGGCGGCGGCCAGGGGGCGATGACCTTGGTGTGGGGCGGCCAGGAGGATGTCCCGCCAGTTGTGGAACTTCGGTGGCGGCGCTCACTTGGCCCACTTCGGGCTGGTGGTGGGCGATCACGGCGTCGGGTTGCGCTGTCAGGCATTGATCGGGAACACCAGCCCGTACTGCTGGCACAGGCGGCGGGTGCGGTCGAGGTCGACCTGGGTGCCGTAGCGCGTCTGGTACTGCTCGGGCGAGCCGACGCCTGCGGCGAGCTCGTCGAAGTAGTGCTCGAAGCCGGCGGGCGAGATGATCTCCAGGATCCGGCAGGGGCCGTCGCCGGCGTTCCAGAAGGTGTGCCACTGGTCGCGTGGCTTGAAGGCGAGGTCGCCAGGCTCGGCGTAGACCACGTCGTCGCCGAGTTGTGCGCCCAGCCGGCCCTCCAGCACGTAGCTGTACTCGTCCTCGCGGGTGTGGCGGTGCCACGGCGCGGCCAGATGTCGCGGCCGGATCGGATGCTCGACCAGCGAGAACCCGCCGCCTGACTCCTCGCCCCAGACCAGGAACCGGACCCCGACCGCGCCGAGGTCGACCGTCTGGCCATCTCGTGGGCCGATGATTCGGGGTCCCTGCGATGCGTCGTAGCGCCGTGGTGGCAAGCGTGAGCGGTCTGTCATTGCGCAACGCCTTCCTGTGATGGGCAGGGATCGGTGGCCGCCGCCCGACAGGCCGCGGCTTGGAGAGAAGCTATCCCGTTGCCCATAGAGCTGTGGTGGCCCGCGGGTGATCGGCGGCATCCTCCTTGGCGGGTGTGACAGCGGTGACGGTGGCCTGCAGTGCGCTGCGGGGCGCTGGGGTGCCGGGCGGGTCGGATGGACGCGCCGGCGGGCATGGTGGCGGGTCATCGGCCGGGTCAGATGCCCAGCAGGCCGAACGCGCGGGTGCCGGTGCGGTCGCGCCCGGTCCAGCGGACCCCTTGGGCGATGTTGGGATGCCCGGCCTGACGGAGCAGGCTGATCGCCAGGTTGCGCAGGGTCGCCATCACCTGGGGGCCATGCCCGGTGCGGACCTGGCTGTGGTCCTCGTGGTAGGTGACGTCGCGGACCCAGTGCAGGCGGTTTTCGATCTCCCACTGGCCACGGACCAGCCCGAGCAGCCGGGCAGCGTCTGCCCCGGCCCGGTCCAGGCTGGTCACGCCGTAGGCGACCTCGGTCCGCAGGGTGCGGCCAGCAAGATCGGTGGTGTGGCGCTGCACCTCCAGCACCCGCGCCGCATAGGGGAAGCGGACGCTGGCCGGGACCGGGGCGGTCCGGATGGTGCGCTGCTCGATGCGGCCGTGCCCGCGGTCAGTCTGGGTCTGCGGAGGGGGAAAACGCCGCGTGGGGCAGGCGGCTGATCGCGGTCTCCAGGCCCGACTGGTTGCCCTTGACGGTGAACACATAGTCGGCCTGGCGATCCTCGACCAGATAGCGGACATGCTCGGTCTGCGTGTGGAGCGCATCGGCGGTCACCACCTTGCCCTCCAGGTCCACCTCGTCCAGCAGCGGGCGGAACCCCGTGATCTCGTTGCTTTTGGCATCGACCTGCCGCTGGGCGAGCACGGTGCCGCTGCCATGGGCCAGCGCCGCCAGCAGGTGCACCTGCCGGCCGTCGGGACCGACCGCGCCGCGTAGCGCCTTGCCGTCCACCGCCACCGCCTCGGGCCCCTCGCCCGCCACCGCCGGCTGCTGCTCCGCCAGCCAGCCGCCCACCACCCGATCCAGCGCATCCGCGTCGACCTGCTGGATGGTCCGCCGCAGCGTCGGCTCGCTGGGGGCCACATAGCAGTCCGAGTACGGCCGCCGCCACACCCCCAACTGCGCCAGCGTCGCCGCCTCAAGATCCCTGGCGAACTCGGCAATCGCGCTGTAGCTGCGCGCCCCGCCAAGCACCGCCGCCGCCGCGATCGCCAGCACTCCCGCCAGTTGATGGCGTCTGCCGCGCCGGGCTCTGGGATCGGTCAACGCCCCGAGTCCCGACCAGCCCGACCGCCGCTGCGGCCGCAGTCGCCAGTACCAACCCCACGGGTCTATCAGAACCGCGATCGCACCGACAGCCCGCAACAACCACCATCAGCGCAAAGACAACCCATCAACGAACACGACGAGACCCTGAGGGGAGTGGGTGGTCACATCGAATCGCGGCCGTAGGCCGCTCGTAATCCAAGTTCCTGGCCGGAGCGGTCTTGACGGCCACCCAGGACAAGGCCAGCTCACAGCGCATAACTTCGCCGCCTCCGGAGTCCAGCGAGCAGGGAAACCGCAGGTCGGCATGCGTAGGCGCGGGATAGCTGATAAGGAAGGGGTCAGCCGCTGTCGGGACAAGTCGCCCGCCAAGCAGTGGCCAAAAGTCTTGTGCGTCAGTCGCGGCCGCGCAGAAACCCCACCTGGTAGGGCCGCAGCTCACCACGCGCGAAGCCACCACGGGCCACCGGGTCCTCCGCAATGATGCGTCGCGCGGTCTCCTCATCAGGTGCCTCGAAGATCCCAATGCCGGTGTTGACCGAGCCAAGAGTAGGACCGGCCAAGATCAGCACCCCGTCGGCCAGCAGGCGCCCGAGCCACTGGGCGTGCGCTGCGAACGCCGCCCGCTCCTCGTCGGTCATGGTCGCCGCGAAGTTGTCCCGCGGCGGATGCAAGAAGTAGATCCACTCGGCCATACGCCTAGGATCGTCGCCGCCACAATCCAGGGTCAAGGGCGGCGATCGCCCGGTTCAGCAGGGTGACAGGCTGGCCTCCGGAAGCGGCGTGGCGAGCCTGGCAGTCGCGCCACAGTCAGACAGCTACGTCGCGTCATGGCGGCAGCGCACGTCTTGGCCGACCTGCTGGGCGGCCCGAGTCTCACAGCACTAGATTCTGCGTTTGGTGCCCGGCGGTTCAGGCGTGGTCATCCCGATGGTCATCCAGACGATCCAACTGGAGCCGCCGGGACCCAACGTGACAGACGACACGCCCCACGTGACCAGGCGCGATCCACCGGGAGCCAACCAGTCAGCCGCTGATCACCCGCCTACGGATCTGGCGGTTGGGGGTTCGAGTCCCTCGCGGCGCGCTCCTGACCAGCAGGTTTGCCGCTTACTCCCCCTCGCTCGAGTTGCTTGGTGGGGTGGAGTTACCGCAGGAGTTACCTTCGAAGTTGCCCGGCGGCGGCCCTCAGACTGCCCGATCCGCCTCGCC
>WNFX01003831.1_pt1 | contig 15329 bp, 6 predicted proteins | sample 5400111 | NCBI WGS metagenome assembly WNFX01 (sample SAMN13153363, study PRJNA577476) | soil metagenome | isolation source: 40 cm soil or saprolite under grassland replicate 1 | place: USA:California | collected 2016-06-15 | reverse complement strand
GTAATGCCACAGAGGCTGCATTCTCACAATCTGTAGTAGCGATGATGCGATGAAGATCGAATGTTAAAAAGGCATAATTCAGAAAGTATGAGACAGCCTCTGTTGCAAACCCATACCCTTGATATTCACGTGAAAGCGTAAATCCAATTTCGGCCTGGCGGTGATCAAGCTCATTAATCGTGAAATAACAATCTCCAATAAGGACACCCGTTGCTTTAAGTTCGATGGCAATCTGAAATCCCCGTCCGGGTACGCCTGGTTGGATCTCCTTTTGCTCTTGAATAAAAGTGTGTGCTTCAGCTTCACTGATCTCGTCCCAACTTTGGTATCTAGCTACATCGGGATCATTACGATAGCCCATGAATAGTGTCAAGTCTGAATCCTTAAAATGTCTCAGTCGCAATCTGTCAGTCTCGAGTGTGGTGAAATCTGTCATGAGTATGGGCACCGCTTCCATAGGTTATAGCAGTCATCTTTAAGTAGAGGTTTATCCTACTGGAAGTCTAGCACTATGTAGTGGTTTATGTCCAGGTACATATAGGACAATCTGAAGTAAAATCATGATTGTGGTATTGAAATTCGATGTGATAATCTTCATAATAATGAGTTTCCTAACTTCTCTCGAGGTAGAATATGTTAAATGCTCAGACCACACGGACTGGCTCAAGTACCTACATTGGTGTAGATATCGGTGGCACAAATACAGGTATAGGTCTATTTGGATCTCTGGACGCACCAGAATTTATGCTCATAGAGAAGTTTCCTACCTATCAGAGTTACAAAGAGCAACTTCATCATATCATCGCTGCGATACTAGCCAGCGGTAGAGATCAACTTGCAGGTATAGGTGTTTCGGTTGCTGCGCGAATTGCCAGGGATGGGCGTTCCGTCATCGTTGCACCTAATCTGCCTAAGTATATTGATAAACCATTTGCCCAGGACCTTCTTGATATATTCAACTGTCCAGTACGACTTGCGCATGACCCCGTGTGTGGATTGTTGGCTGAGAAAAAATTCGGTGTGCTGCGTGATTTCGATAGGTGCGCATATCTGACCGTGTCAACGGGGACGGGTGCCGCTATACAGCTTGGCAAAGCCTCAAAATCGCTTACATCTTCGATTGAGATTGGACACCAGGTACTCGACGGCAATGCATTAAGGTGTCTGTGTGGGCAGGTAGGGTGCCTGGAAACATTTACGGGTGGCAGGCAGGTTGAATTGCGTTATGGACGTTCGATCATCGAAATTACGGACAGCGCATTCTGGGAAACCTTCTCCGATAAACTTGCCATAGGTCTCGTAAACCTGGCACAACTTACTCGTATAGATGCAGTTGCTATCAGTGGAGCTATCGCGCTTAACAACTCATTTCTTCTGCCTATGTTGCAAGGGAAAGTTACTACTATTTTGAAAGGGTCCAGACTTGAGTTGAAGGAGGCCGCGTTGGGAGAGGATGCGCCGATTATGGGAGCGGCTATGCTCCTGGGGACTTCTGACGATGCAATACTGCATTGAGCATCAGTGGTGGTCAATTAGCGGGACTTGATGCTATCAATCGAGAATAATTCAATCATTTGAGAAGCTACTCATGTGGCCCTAGAAATTTCTCTCCATTATAATGGATCATATGCCCTGGCATCGCTGCAATCCAAACCTCAGTTTCCCAGGCAATTTGTGGAGTATGTCGTCTAAACTCTGCAAAATCGAGGAAGGCCGATATATAGACCCCTTTTGCTGTACATCCCTTTAATAGCAGCTCTAATTCATGCCGGCGTTTATGCGATACAGGCCCATGCGATGTTACAGCCTCAATGAGGTACAGCCAATTTCTTGCTTCATGAAAAAGGATGATATCAGGCAGCTTATCGTGAGTAGTAATTGGTACGCCTAGTTGCTCTAATCGCTCGCGCTCGTAAATCACGAATTTGTTAGCTGCATCTCCTAAATAGAGGATAGTAGCATTTGCTGCAAAACGTGGGCCAAAATTCTCGATAATAGCAATTTGTAGTTTATTATGCTTTCCAGGTGTGAGATAAAGTTGTTGGCCATCGGCTAGTTTGAGTGGTAGAGCCACAGCTTGGCGACTACGCTGGTAATGTTCCCACAATGCGCCGTGTAGTTCGAGAAAATGTGCAACAACATCTTCCCCTATTTGAGTCCCAAATTGTCTCAGTACCTCAAGAGCATCTTCTGTTAATGCATAACAGGTATTAGGGCTGTTGGTAGGACGTGTGGGATCATTTGGATTGCGGTCCACTAAGCGAGCCTGCTCAAATTGATGGATCACCTGGCGACGAACAACCTCACGAGTATTTTCTGCATAGATTCTGCCGTAGTGCTGCTTCATGAAACCCATTATGTTATGAATGGTAATAGGTTGCTGCGAAATATTTGTCCAAGGGGTCGTTTCTCTCAGGTTGCATAGTGCTAGTAGCGTGAGTGCGCTTATCTCGTTCTGTTGTGCGGGCGGAAGACCGAGTTCTTGCAAAATACGCTGCGCCTCCTGAATTTTGCCCATAGATATCCTCGAATCTTTAAGTATTGGAAGCTGAAGATCATCTTCTTCGCTTCCCACAATTAAATCTTTCCCAAGTTCCTCCATTACGATACGTTCGGTTGCGTCGAAATCCTGTTCGATTTGCAAATTCACTACTTGTTGACCTATATGGGTAAGTTGTTCCAATGGAGGTAAAGGAAGCTTTCTTAGTTCGGTAGCATTAACCTGGGTGTTGCCATTTGTAATGCGGAAATAGCGGTCAACAAGAGTGGTATTGAGGAAAGCTGCTATTCCTATGGCTTCCTCATGAGAAAGTGTGTTACCAGGACGGTACAAATAATTGAGGTGGTTTTCTAAACCGATCAATTCAGTGCTAAATGCGTCTTCTGGTAAGACCGCTGCTGTAACGCGACGTGGCTCTTCCTTGGCACTGAAACGCCGAAGAATGACCTGAGTAGTGTTTTTGACAAGTAATTTTGGGTCTGCTTGCTGAAGTATTCCTTGCGGTTTGTCGAAGTGCTCAAGCGGCCATTTAATGTCCATGCGACGTACATGTTGTAGCCATAGAAGAGGAAAAGCTTTGCCTTGCTTGACACTTTCAACAGAAGTCAGCATATGAGGAGCACGGAAAGGCACTACAGGGCCTGTTGATATTTCCAATCCATATGTTGCAAGACGATTATTCCAGTGTCTGAATGCTTGTAGAAGGTGCGTATCAATATCGCTTGTTGGTAAGTGAAGTACAGGGTCTTTCTGTTTGTCGTCAATGATAAGTCTGCGTTGCACATCTTGTACCAAAGGGTGAGCCAAGTCATTTAGTCCCCGACTTCGGGATATGCTGACAAATGGAGAGTCTAAAGAAGCTATTCCCTTTCTGGCACCTGCGAGGATAATATTTTCTTGAAGTACATTGGCATCTTCAAAAGTAGATCGTCTTGAATCAAATATATGTATCAGTTCAGGAGTAATGGCACTGAAAAACTGCTGACGAAAGTGTCTGAAATATGTGCCGGAGGCGAAGGAGCGCGGCGTGATTGATACGAAGTGCCCTCCCACACGTAAGGAAGAGGCGGCTAAAGCCATAAACATGGTGTACATGTTTGTACGTCCCTGGGTGATATCTTTTACGAGCTTTGCTCGAGTATCTGCTTGATTCACCTTGAAGTAAGGAGGGTTGAGAATGGCAAGGTCAAAGGGTTCTTGGGGTCGTAGTCCACTCGACCATAGTGATATCTGTGTAATTTCTTCTGCCATTGCTTCAATAAAATCTTGATTGAACAACTCGATATTTAGTTCGATTCCGTGTTGGCGTAGCAGGTCATGAGCATAGTTGAGTGTGAAAGAACAAAGGGCGTGTAGTACAGGATCAGACTCATAAGCTACAATGGTAAGGGTAGTTAATTTGTAGACCACGGCGGCTTCGCAAATAGCGCAGGCTAATATACCAACACCTGCACCTGGGTCAAGTATGCGAGCTTCATTATGAAGTTGCCCAGCTACATTTGCCATATAGCGAGCAACAATAGGTGGCGTGAAAAATTGTCCTGCGTTATGTCGTCGTATATTGCCACTATGAGCTACATACCATTCGCCGAGGATTTGACAAACCTCGATGGGTGAGAGGTCGGAGGAGATAGTGGGAGCATCATCCAATGAAATATCTAGTGCCAGATTGCGCAGTTCATCCAAAGGAAGTTTGTAGGTTTTTACATTCCTCACTTGCTCCATGACCATCGTATTTCCCCCTTATCTATAGTAGAACAATTGCTCATAATTTCTATTATGCTACCATCTCTTGTGCAGCTTAGCAATCTTTATCACACTAATGTCCACGCTTTGTTAGAAATCGGTATGTTTTCTCTTTTTGAGTTTTAGGATAACTGGTGGATGGAGCTTCTCCACAAAATAACGCATTGAGCCGAGAATTTCTGATCCCTGTCTGAAAAATTCTCTTCAAGTCTAGATTAGCGGAAGCAAGGCACTCCTACCCTCTTGACCCATCCTGGCATACTCTCTATACTAATGCGGAATTATTATACCTATAAGCATTCAGATTGGACACCTGAATGTGTAATGTACGCCCATTCTTTAAAAGGTGGGAGGAAGAGACCGTTCAAGTTGAAGATAGTAATACGCTGGCGGCCGCTTGCTTTGTTTGGCATAGCATTTCTCGGCCTGGCTTTACGTTTATATGGCCTTGATTGGGATCAGGGAAATAACTTCCATCCAGACGAGAGACAAATCCTCTTTCATGTTGTTCAATTATCATGGCCTAAGAGCCTGCCGCAATTTCTCGATTCCGCTGCTTCACCGCTTAACCCGCACTTCTTCGCTTATGGTTCTTTCCCACTATATCTATTAGCCACAGTAGGCAATATTCTCTCACACATTTCTCCTACATTAGCTAATTTTACTACTCTAACACTCACAGGGCGCGTTCTCAATGCCCTTTTTGACACCGGCACGATTCTCCTGATAGGTTGGTTAGGGTTGTTGTTGACTTGTGATCGCACACCAGGGCGACGATATACGTGGTCTGTAGCTCTGCTGGCTGCTGCTCTGGTCGCATTCACTCCGTTGCAATTGCAGCTTTCCCACTTCTACACAGTTGATACCATGTTGCTCTTCTTTGTCACGTTGACAATCCTTGCCTGTGTAGTATTAGTAGATACTGAAAAGCCTGTGCGTTGGTCTCTGATAGCTGGACTTGGCTTTGGCCTGGCGCTGGCTACAAAATTCAGCGCTGCTCCATTGGCTGTACCGCTATTTGTAGCGCTTGCTATGCGCTGGTATAGGCATGGTCTATTCTCTATCATTGAGCCGCTCGTCTACTCTCTTAGTGCTACACTTGTGTCTTTTCTTATAGCAATGCCCTATGCATTTTTAGATAGAACGGAATTTATCCAGCAGGTTGCCGCTCAGGGCGATCTTGCGCGTGGATTGTTTGATCTACCATATGTGCGGCAATTTGCTGGTACAACGCCGTTTATCTACCAGGCACAGAACATGATTCTGTGGGGTATGGGTCTAACACTTGGACTTGCCGCGATAGCTGGGTTCTTGTGGCTCTGCTGGCGTGTATTGAAGCGCGATGCCGGTCTCTGGCTTGTGGTGCTGTCCTGGGTAATTGTTTATGGCGCTATTACCGGCAGTTTCTATGTTAAATTCATGCGCTATATGCTGCCTCTCTACCCGTTTCTGACATTGATGGCAGCAAGTGTATTGATAGCATTGTTGATATTTTGCCGCGAGAGGGCAAAATCGTTAAATTCGCCTGACTCTAGCAGTCTGATGAGCGGCTTTGTAAAATTCCTGCCATATGCAGTGATCATAATTGTGCTTGCCGGGACAGTCTTTCAAGGGTTGGCGTTGCTGAATGTTTATAGCCTGCCGAATACACGTATCCAGGCTTCAAGCTGGATTTTCGACCATTTGAAGCCGGGAAGCGTCTTGACCTACGAAGAATGGGATGATGCTCTGCCGGTAGCTATCGATAATCACGATGCTTCGATCTACAAGCAAGCTACTTATGTTGATGCCAGTGGGCAGCCGCAGCAAGGGTTAGACTTGTACGGGGACGACACAACAGCGAAAGCGCAACAGCTAGCGCAAATTTTGCCCACAGTTGATGCTATTACTATGGCCAGCGATCGCCTGGATACATCTATTCCACGTCTGCCATGCCGCTATCCATTGACCATTCACTACTATCAACTGCTTTTCAGCGGGCAGCTCGGTTTTCACCTGGCGGCGCAATTTGAGAATCACCCGAACCTGCTCGGCATCACTCTCAATGATAGCAATGCCGATGAGAGCTATTTCGTATTTGACCATCCGAGATCTCGTATCTTTGTGCATGACAATCCTTACCCCTATACATCGGAGCAACTCTTTCATAAACTCCTGCAAGGTGTTCAATTGCCGCCGTCTTGCGCTAGTCTCTCAGGCGCCCAGCGTTCCTTACTGCTCAGCGCCCAACAGATAGCTGACGATCAACAATCGCCTCCCTTTGGCGTCCAATTTCCGGCAAGCAACCTCTCTAATACTTTTCCCATTTTTGTCTGGTGGCTAGCTCTCATGCTGTTGGGTTTGTTAGCATATCCACTGGTATTCACAGCTTTTCGAGAATTGACGGACCGCGGCTATATTTTCAGTAAGACATTGGGTATATTGTTGCTTGCCTATTTCACCTGGATACTGGCCTACCTGCATCTTGTAGCATTTAGCCATCTCTCGACATTGATCGTAATGACGATGCTATTGATGCTAGCCAGCTCACTGTTCGTGTGGCAGCGACGCACTCTCAAGGCATTTCTACTCCAGCGTTGGAGGTTGCTGTTGATCGAAGAAGCGATCTTCACGCTTGCGTTCCTCTTATTTGTCGGTATTCGCTCTCTCAACCCTGATCTCTGGCATATTTATTTCGGTGGAGAAAAGCCAATGGAACTGGCTTTTCTTAATGCCGTGTTGCGCAGTCCCTATATGCCGCCTTATGATCCATGGTTTGCAGGTGGTTACATTAATTACTACTACTACGGCTATGTGATCTTTGGATCGCTCATTAAGCTGACAAGCATTGTCCCTGGTGTTGCTTTCAACCTGGCTATTCCTACAGTATTTGCTCTGACGTTTACAGGTGTGGTGACACTGGTCTACAGCTTTGCACGCAGTTTCCCAATAGCCCTATTGGGTGGATATTTCGCCGCACTGATTGGTAACTTTAATGGATTACTACAGCTTAAAGACCAGTTTTTTGCTTTGCTCACAAAGGTACATATGCCAGTATTTGATTACTGGCGCAGCAGTCGTATCATCCCTTTCACTATTAACGAGTTTCCGTTTTGGAGCTTTCTATTCGCCGACCTACATCCTCATGTGATTGATTTACCAATTGCGGTGCTTATGTTTGGAGTCGTAGGTACGTTGCTGCTCTCTGGCCATCAAAAGAATGATAGTTCTAGTGAACAGAAGTGGGAAAACGTTGTACTCTACCTACTTGCAGCTTTCATTTTTGGGACGATTGCCAGTGTTAATCCCTGGGATATGCCGGTCTATGCATTGATATTGGGTGTTGCGTTTACCGTACACAAGCTACAGGAGCAAAGAGGCAAAACTGAAAGCGTTTTGTTTAATTCACTTACATTTACTTTTATCTCATTTGTGCTCCTATGTGGTCTAGGCTACCTCTTCTACTGGCCCTTTTATACTACATACCAGCAGCTTTATGTGAATGGACTGGGACTGGTCAGCAAGGGAACAGGATTAAGTGATTATCTCACTATCTTCGGCCTCTGGATATTTATCACGCTCAGTTTCTTTCTGCTCGAACTGTATCGCTGGACGCAGATGCGAAATTCAAAAGCCAGTGCTCAAGGGAGAAAGACATTTGCGAACAGGACATCATCGGCCCGTTATTTATTATGGTACTTGCTACTCTGTGGGACTGTGTTAACTTTTGCTGCATTTCTTGGATTGAAGATCTTATTGGCACTTCTGATCATTCCAGGCGTGTTCCTCTTCTTTGTGCGGATAAGAGATATCCGGCTCTCTAAGTTTGATGCCGAAACTCGTTTTACCTATATCTTGTTACTCGTAGGTCTATGTATCAGTTTGGGGCTGGAAATCGTATATGTGCGAGATTTTTTGGATGGCGGTGATTATGAACGTATGAATACCGTTTTCAAATTCTCGATACAAGCCTGGCTCTGTTTCGCCATAGGTGGCGCATTAGCTATACATCAATTATGGAACTTTCTTCGCGGGTATATGCGAAAGGCTTGGATAGTTATCTTCTTTCTCCTGGTGCTGGGAAGCTCAGTATTTCTAGCGTCAGGAACGGCTTCCAGGATTCGTGACCACCAGGTCTGGGTGGATGCGCAGCCACCTGTTCAACGCGCTAATTATACACCAACATTGGATGGTTTTGCCTTTATAAGAGCCTGGTTTCCTGCTGATGCCAGCGCTATTGCATGGCTCAATGCAAATGTTGCTGGCTCACCTGTCATTCTTGAGGCTGCTGCACCTGTCTCTTATCAATGGTTTAACCGTGTCTCCATTTACACCGGACTGCCGGATGTGCTAGGTTGGGCGGATCACGTAGGAGAACAGCGTTACCCTAATCAGCTATTGAACCGGGTGGCCGACATTGGAATTATCTACACTACTCCTGATGCTGTTCAAGCGCTAGTGTTACTACACTATTATCATGTGCGCTATATCTATGTGGGAGAGTTAGAACGGGAGGCTTATGCCTAACAATCGACAGTAGGCCTGGGTAAATTTGATCATATGGTTGGTAGTACCCTGCGGATTGTCTATCGTTCAAACGGCGTGACTATCTATGAGGTACTTTAATGTCACCTATAGCACAAAAAAGGAACATATGAGATAATTCATACGTCTTTGAATGTAATGGGATAAATCTCCTGACTAAACGTAAAATTGTATTGTAGAGCACGTGTTTTAATGTATGGGTATTGAGCCTTTGTGGAGAGCCAGGCCGCAGCGAATGGGTACCTGATATAGAGTGAAAATCGGTTAGAGAGTAATCATGGTCGAATTATTTCAAATGTGGGCATTGGTCGAAGTGCTGGGTCTTATGTGCCTTCCGCTCACCATAACTGTTTTCCATAATCTACCAGATCGTGGCTGGGCTTTCAGTAAAGCTATTGCTATAGCTGTGCTGGCCTTTTGTGTCTGGTTACCCTTGATGTGTGTGCAAGCATTATTTTTCAGCCAGTATTTTATTGCTGGAGTGTTGCTCATCTTACTGATCTTCAGTATCATTGGCATTATACGGGTTCGACGCGCTCTCATTGCATTGGTACGCGCTAATATCTTCTATATTGTAGTCTGTGAAGCGATCTTCCTGGGCATGGTATTTTTGCTTGGCTGGATTCGCTCCTATGGGCCGAATATACAAAACTTTGAAATGTTTATGGATGAGGGCTTTCTTGCGGCAATAATGCGTAGTCCTCATTTCCCTCCCAACGATATGTGGCTCTCTGGCTATTCCATCAACTATTATTATTATGCTCACTTTACGATTGCGATGCTGGCAAAATTGATTGGACAGTCCCCCTCTATTGCCTTTAACACCGGTATCAGTATCTTCTTCGGCTTGACTGCGGTGAATTTGTTTGGCGTCACAAACAATATCGTGTCCTGGGCACGTTACAAGCGTAGAAAAACAGTTAAGTCCTCCAGTATGTCGGAGAGACGCTTATGGCCTGCATTCTTGAGGAAACGGCAATCCGCAGTCGTCACCCAGTATAATGGTGCAGGTTCTGACCGACCTGATACTGTACTTCCATCGCTTACCGGCGCTATCCCATTTGGTTTGCTTACCATTCTGATGGGCGAGATTCTGGGCAATCTCGCCTCGACCCAGCAGTGGTGGAAAGCACATGATGACTTACCATCATTCTACTGGTTTAACACGACGCGCATCATAGATAAGACTATTAACGAGTTTCCTGCTTTCAGCTTCTTGCTCTCTTGCTTTCACGCGCATGTGTTAGCGCTTGCGTTTACGATTGTAGCAATAGCGCTCGCGTTTAATCTCTTTTTAGAGCACAGCGAGGATGGAAAAGGACGAGGTTTGCGCGTTTTTGGCAGTGGTTGGCGTCTTCCATTCAATCTTGGAACAACCGCGCTGATTCTTGGGGGACTCTTCACCATGAATGGCTGGGATTTCCCTACCTACCTGACGTTAACTGTTATCTGCATTGGCTTACAGCAATGGATGGCTTACCAATCACATTTTAGTCTTGAGTTACTATTGGACGTGTTCACAGTTGTTGCAGCACTTACGGCATTGTCATTCTTCATGTATGCTCCTTTCTATCTTAGTTTCGTTTCGCCTTCGCAGGGCATTGGGTTTGTAGGTCCTGCAGATCGCTCTGCCATTAGAGACGAGGTATTGATTTATGGATTGTTTGTATTTATCTACGTCTCATTGCTTATGGTGAATCTGTTACGGCCGCGACTTATCGCAAAGATCAATTCTGGTAAAAATTCGCGAGCTCCAAGTTCATCCAAACAGGATCGGGTAAGCAGGGATTCGGCAAGTTTTGCTGAAGTGGACCAGGAGGATACGCAGGTTAGTCTCGGTAGCAACAAATTGACCACTGCCAGTGGGTCCTATTTAACTGCTCCAATACGTCAATTCGAGGAACAAACAGCCCCGCGAAATCTAGTAGGGGTGCCCCTTGCGGATACCCTGTTCTCTGAAGATGCGGTTTTAGAGCCTCTAACTGGTGCAGGCAACCAGCCTTCTATACCTTCTGGTGGTCGACCTCCATCGCATTGGCGTTTTGTTCACCCTGACTGGTTGGACATGAGAGTGATAAGTGTTGTGCTGATTTTGGGGGTGGCTCTGCTTGCTTTTGCTCTTCTGAAGAACGGTCTGACATTTGCAGTAGCTTTTACTATCACCGCATCAGGCGCAGCTTTAGGACTCTATCATCTGCATGATCGTCCACGAGCATTTACATTGTTATTAGGAGCGTTGGCTTTTGGCCTTGTTGCAATGACTGAGCTTATCTTTCTGAAAGATGTTTTTGCCGGTAACTATCCACGTATGAACACTGTCTTTAAGTTCTACTTCCAGGCCTGGGCATTGCTTTCCATCACCTGCGGTGCAGCACTCTACTTTATTTACGACAGATTTCGTTCAGTTGTAAGAGTAGGAGGTTGGCACCACTGGGTACGGCGAGGAGGCCAGATGCTCTGGTTAGCCGTACTACTACTCTTGTTGTTAGCTGGAATGGTTTATCCAATTGTAGGAAGCTACCAACGAACGAATCACTATATCCAGCGAACAAATAACCTTGATGGGTTAAACTATTTGCAATCGTATGATCCCAGTGATTATGCTGCCATCCGGTGGATCAATAGCAATATCCAGGGTGGTCCCGTCATTGTGGAGGCATTTGGTCCACAGGGAGGAGACTACAGTGACTACGGGCGAATCTCTGCTTTTACAGGTTTGCCAACACTGATGGGGTGGGCAGGCCACGAATACCAGTGGCGAGTTAATTGGCTCAATAATGCCGCCAATGCTGCTGATTTTTATCGTCGAGGTGCGGATATCAACGCAATCTATACGAATGCGAATCCCGAAGTGGTTCTGTCATTGATGAATCAATATAACGCGCAATATCTCTATATTGGCCCTTTAGAGCAGTCAACATATCCTGGAGCGAATCTACACCGATTCAGTTCTTTTATGCAGACTGCCTATTCCGCTAATGGCGTAACAATATACCGGGTACCCTAGCTTTCGTAAGTTATAATAGTTGGGAAATGATTACTTCTGCCAATGTGGGAGTATATGAGTCAATAGGAGTGTTCCTTTGAAGAGTTATGAAACTGAGCCAATTGAAGATGCGATGACCGGGGATTCAGCATCCGAGAGTCACGAACTTGTGATTTTGGGCACATTTCCAGGCAATACACCTTCTACAACTGAGGATGAGACCAGGGTTGCAGAGGCTGGATCTGACTCTGAGCCTGCCATGTACGAAGATGAAGAAGTGGTTGAGCCACCTCAGCGTCGTAGATTCTCTCTGCCCACTCGTGAACAACTGCTTACCTGGATTCCATTCTGGGGTGTAATCTTGCTTGGGGCAATCTTGCGCTTCTGGGGATTGGGAGATAAACCACTGCATCATGATGAAAGCTTGCATGCCTACTATTCCTTGCAATTGTTGAATAACATGGCACACTGGACGTGGTGCATCAATCCACCGCCTCAAGGTTATAGCTGCTATGTCTATACTCCTCTACTGCATGGCCCATTTCAGTTTCATTTCATCGCGCTTGTTTACAAGATTTCGCAATTGCTAGGTGCTCCTGATAATGGGGTGAATACGACGACTGTGCGTATCCTGGCTGCTACGTTGGGTACAGGGATTGTAGCGTTACCGTTTTTCTTACGCGACTACCTCGGCAAGGTTGGCGCCTGGCTGGCGTGCTTCCTGTTAGCAATCTCACCGAGCATGGTGTACTTCTCACGCTTTGCGCGTGAAGATATCTACATGGCTTTCTTCACGCTGTTGATAGTTGTTGGCGTTGCCCGCTACATTCATACCCGAAAGATGCGCTGGCTGGTGATAGCTGCTGTCGGTTTTGCGTTCTCCTATGCAACTAAAGAAGCAACTTTTTTGACGATACTAGTTTTTGGAAGCTTTCTGGGTGCATTGATTGCATGGGAACTTGGCTTGAAAGTGCCGCTACGTTCGCGTATCAATCAAGAATCGTCATTTGTCACATTGATACCGAAAACCTTTGCTCCCGTTACCCTGCTGGTGTACTTCGTCATTGCTGGAGTAGCGGCCAAGTTTTTATTCTCGTGGATAAAATCTATCTCGCTTTATATTACTAACCCTAACAATGTTGCTGCTGCTAATAATTATGTGCAGGATTTGAAGGACAACACTGTAGCAATTGTGCCGGTGATTGGCATTCTGTTGGGAGCGTTCGTACTTGTTCTTCTCTATCGCGAGATGAAGGGTAAGACACCTGCAATGAAACACCGGGGGCTGGCTAAACACGTTGATCCTGTGAGGCAGCCTTTACTGGATACCATCTTGACTATGCCCTGGACACACTGGTTTTTTGCGCTCCTGTGTGCGTGGACGATTTTTCTAGTACTGTTTACGGTCTTGTTCACTAATGTTCGCATTGGGATTGGCGATGGCATCTGGCAAGGACTGTATTACTGGCTACAGCAACAGCAAGTAGCACGTGGAAATCAGCCGTGGTACTACTATCTGATGGTGATTCCTCTCTATGAGCAGATCGGCGTGGTGTTCGGACTGATCGGGATCCTACGCAGTATTGTGCAACCGACTCGTTTCCGCCTGTTCCTGGTCTACTGGTTTGTCGGCAATCTGGTCCTCTATTCCTGGGCCGCAGAAAAGATGCCCTGGTTAATGATCCACATAACTCTGCCGATGCTGCTGCTAGCGGCTGTTGGCCTCGAGCCTGCTGTTGTGACATGCATTAACTTTGTGAAGAATCTCTTTGCGCGTTCAGCCTCTTTAAAGCAGCCGGTAAGTTCGAACGAGAACAATGGATATGAACATGAATTTCCTCGGGCGCGCCCGAAGGTTGGCTTATTCGCGACTTGTATCTCCTTCGTTGGTGTGATAATGGCAGTTCTGCTTTTATTACCGACCCTACATAACATGTATGAGGTGACCTATGTGCATCCCGCTGATGGCCCGCATGAGATGATGGTTTACGTGCAGACGACAACCGACGTAAATACCGTTATGTCGAAGGTTGATGAGCTTGACCAGAAAATGTTTGGTGGCAAACACCAGATGCTCATCGGTCTGACAGGGGATGCAACATGGCCCTATGCCTGGTACTTGCGTGACTATTCAAATGTATGCTTCGATTATCCCTCTGGTTGCCCAGGCTGGAAGAACGTTCCCGTTATCATAACGGGTGGCGATAATACATATTCTGTTGAGCAGCAATATGGAGGGACCTTGAATAAACCTGGCAGTTATGCATATCATGAATATAAAATGCGAAGCTGGTGGGACGAGGGATATAAGCCTCCGGTATGTGTGCCCAGCAGCACCAATAATTGTGCTGATCAGCCGACCTGGGGAGGCGTTGGCCCTGGTCTCTGGTTAAGTTACGGGGACAATCCTCCTGTAAACGCCAAATTTAATCTTAGCCTGCCTGCTCAACACATCTGGCAGTGGTGGTGGCAACGCCGCGCTTTCGGTGATACAGGTGGAGCTTACGATATGGTGTTGTTTATACGTAACGATTTGAGTACGGCTGTTAAGCCGTAGGTGCGAGAAGGTGGAGGGGACGCTTGCATCGCTCAGTGTACGGTATCCAACTGGACAATCTAAAAAGCGAGGCAGAAAGTGCTCTTTCTGCCTTTCTGTTTACACCTCTAAAAAGTAATCTGAATCGATTTTCTTGATCTCGTAAGCAGATACCTTTGACACACCGACATTATGATCTATCATGAACTCTGCAAGCTGTTTGCCATCAATGAGCACTACTTTGCTATCAATATTTGAGACATACTCGCGAGCGTTGCTTGAGAAGTCAGAAGTCGTAATAAAAATACCTTTCCTGGCTCGTTGTCCATGCAAAGCACCGACAAATTTTTGAATCTCTGGACGACCAACTCCACCGTCCCACTTCTTAGCTTGAATGTAGATCCTCCATATCCCATCTTGACTAGAAGATCAACGACGAGTCTCTCAAAGAAACCTGGTGAAGCCTTTTTAACCTGGTTTAACAATTCCTGTGCCAGCTCTTGTCTAATGCTTCGATAACTTTCTTCGAATAATTCTTCGGGGGTTCGTTGATTTAGTAATTCTGACTCGACTTCCACAACTCCATTTTTCTCTTTTTTGGTAGTTCTTCGAAATTCCAGGTACTCAGGGAATTGTGATAAGAATCTGAGATCAATTCTAGAGGGATTATGCTGCAAAACTCCTAATCCGCGCTGACTTATCTTAAAGTAGCCCCTTCTTGTACTCTCAAGAATCCCCGCGTGTTTTAAGTGTGTTAAAGCCCAATATACTCTGTTTCCGATGAATGTTTGTTGTCCACTAGGTAATAGTTGCTCTTTTTCCTCATCCGATAATTGAAATAATTGCGAAAGACTATCTGTTGCTTCACGTGCAGCATGCTCTTTTCCGTCTGCTGCAAACTTGAGCAATGGTAACATTAAACTCTGGAAATCCGGTATAGCCATATCCTTACCCTTCCAACCAGATTTAAAATAATGCAATCTAGCTATGCATCAGTTTACTCCTATACTGGAGATTCTGTAACTATTGTTAGAAGA
>WNFX01003647.1_pt1 | contig 15329 bp, 15 predicted proteins | sample 5400111 | NCBI WGS metagenome assembly WNFX01 (sample SAMN13153363, study PRJNA577476) | soil metagenome | isolation source: 40 cm soil or saprolite under grassland replicate 1 | place: USA:California | collected 2016-06-15 | reverse complement strand
CTTCACGTACTCGATCACCCGGTCGCGCCCGCGCTCGCAGAAATCGATGTCGAAGTCGGGCATCGATACGCGCTCCGGATTCAGGAAGCGCTCGAACAAAAGGTCGTAGCGCAACGGGTCCAGGTCGGTGATGCCGAGCGAGTAGGCGACGAGCGACCCGGCGCCCGAGCCGCGCCCCGGGCCGACCGGCACCCCGTTCGATTTCGCCCAGTTGATGAAGTCGGCGACGATGAGGAAGTAGCCGGCGAATCCCATCTGGATGATGGTTCGTAGCTCAATTTCGAGGCGAAGGTCGTACTTCTCCTTCCACTTTTCGTCCGCCCTGCTCCCATAATTCGCAACGAGCCGCCGCTCAAGCCCTTCTTGGGCTTGTTGACGAAGATATTCCTCGCGTGACATTCCCGGCGGCGTTGGGAAAACCGGCAACCTTGGCTTACCCAGCTCCAACATGAGGTTGCAACGGCGCGCGATCTCGATGGAATTGGCGAGCGCCTCGGGCAGATCGGCGAAGAGCTTCGCCATTTCCGCCTGAGACAGAAAATAGCTCTCTTGCGTGAACGGCCGCGGGCGGCGCTGGTCGCCGAGCACCTGGCCTTCGGCGATGCACACGCGCGCTTCGTGCGCGGTGAAATCCGCAGGCTTCAGGAACTGCACCGGGTGGGTCGCAACCACCGGAAGGGAGCAGCTTCCTGCGAGCCGTACCGCCGCCTCGACGTAGCTTTCCGTCTGCGGCGCCCCGGCGCGCTGCAGCTCGAGATAGAACCGCCCGGGAAAAAGCCGCGCCCACTCCATTGCGAGCCGTTTCGCCGGGTCTCGGTGATCCTGCAGCAGAGCGGCAGCGACGTCCCCCTGCATCGCCCCGGAGAGCGCGATCAAGCCCTCGGTGCCTTCGCCGAACCAGGTCCTGCGCAGCTCGGCGCGGCCCCGGTATTGGTTCTCGAGCCAGGCGCGCGTCAGGAGCTCCGACAACCTGAGATAGCCCGGGCGCGACTGCGTGAGCAGCAGCAGCCGGTGGGGCTTGTCGCGCTCGGACTCGTTGGTAATCCAGACATCGCAGCCGATGATGGGCTTCACGCCCGCCGCGCGCGCGGCCTTGTAGAACTTGACCATGCCAAAGACGTTGGCGAGGTCGGTGATCGCCAGGGCCGGCATGCCGTCCGCGGCGGCCCGGGCGACCGCTTCGTCGATGCGCACGATCCCGTCGGTGATGGAGAACTCGCTGTGGAGCCGAAGGTGGACGAAGGCGGGATTCGGCATCGGCTTGCAGGGAACGGGTGACGCGAAAATTTTACCACCCGCTCCCGCGCCGCGAGTAGTTTCTTTCCAGATTTCGCGGCGCGCGAGCTAGGCGCGGCTGGCCGCGGGAAAGCTGAGCGTGAAAGTCGTCAGCGACCCCGGCTCGCTTCTTACGCCGATCCTGCCGCCGTGCAGTTCCGCGATCGACTTGACGATCGCCAGACCCAGACCCGAGCCTGCCGAGGATTCCTCGCGCGAGCTGCAAGGCCGATAGAAGCGGTCGAAGATGCGCGGAAGGTGCTCCGCCGCGATTCCCGATCCGGGATTGGCCACCTCGATCTCGGCCGACCCGTCGCCGTGCGCCACCGCCTTCACGGTGACCGTGCAGTCCGGGCGGCCGTGGCGCAGCGCGTTGGACAGGAGATTCCCCACCGCCCGGTTGAGCATCAGCTCGTCCGCCCAGGCCCGCGGCTCCCCGCCCTTCTGGGCGCGCACTTCGAGCGCGAGGCGGATGTTGCGCTCCTCGGCGAGCAGCTCGTAGTAGGAAAGGATCTTTCCCAGCGCCTCGCGCAGATCGATCCACTGCGGCGTGGCACGCGCCTGCGCGTTGTCGGCGCGGGCGAGGAAGAGCATGTTCTCGAGCATCCGCGAGAGCCGTTCGTACTCCTCGACGGCGGATTCCAGCACCGCGCGGTACTCGGCAGCCTCCCGCGGACGCGACAGCGCCACCTGCGCCTCGCCCAGCAGATTGTTGATCGGCGTGCGCAGGTCGTGCGCGAGGTCGGAGGAGAATTCCGAGAGGCGCTTGAACGAATCCTCCAGGCGGTCGAGCATGTGGTTGAACGCGAGCGTCGATTCGAGGAACTCCTCCGGCGTATCGTCGAGCGAGAGTCGCTCGTTCAGGGCGTGCGCGCTGATGCGGCCGGCGGTGGCGGCAATGCGCCGCGCGCGCTTGAGCACCAGGCGCGCCGCCCAGATGCCGAGCGCAGCCGCCACCAGCACGCTCGCGACCAGGGTCTCGAGCAGTCCCTTGCGGTAGCGCGCGAGCAATTCCCTCGGCAGCGAGCGGTCGTACGAGAGAGCGATCAGCACGGAGGACGGCTGGTCGATCGCGCCGGAAGCGAACGGCAGGCGCGCGAGGAGCACCTGGTACCAGCGCCCATCGGGCGCGGTCCACTGCCGACTTAAGCCGCCGAAGCGCGCGCGCAGCTCGCGTTCCAATGCGTTGTCTACGCGGTCCGGAATCGCTTCGATGGGGATCGCCTTCTCGGGCAACGCCGAACCCGGGATATTGAACTCGCTCGAAGCTCTGAGAATGCGACGGTCCTCGTCGAGCACCGCGACAGCGAGCTTGCGGTATCCCATCCCGGCCTCCTCGACGAACCGTGGACTGGTGAGGACCGTCTCCGACGGCCCGAGACGCGCCAGCCGCTTACGCAGCAGGCTCATGTTGCCGAGCAGGAGAACGTCGTTCGCCTCGAGCAGCTCGCCCACGAGCATGCGGTCGATCGCGAATCCCATCACCCCGATGACGAGGAACGAGATAAGGGCGAACAAGAAGCTGATCTGCCAGGTGAGCGACTTGCGCCGCCCGCGCAGATGCTGAAGGAAGGACTCGAACCTGCCCGTCACGCCGCGGGCCCTTCGAGCAGGTAGCCCACGCCGCGGATGGTGCGGATGAGCTTCACCTCGAACGGATCGTCGACCTTGGCGCGGAGGCGCCGCATCGCGACGTCGACGACGTTGGTGTCGCTGTCGAAGTTCATGTCCCAAACATGCTCGGCGATGAGCGTCCGGGAGAGCACCTCGCCGGCATTGCGCACGAGATAGTCGAGCAGCGCGTATTCCTTCGCGGTGAGATCGATCTTCTTGTCGCCCCTGGAAACCCTGCGCCTGCGCGGCTCGATCTCAAGGTCGCCGATCTTCAATGTCTCGCCGGCCTGCTTCGGCCCGCGGCGCAGCACCGAGCGTACGCGCGCGAGCAGCTCGGAGAACGCGAAGGGCTTGACCAGGTAGTCGTCCGCGCCGAGCTCCAGGCCCTTGACCCTGTCGGCGACGTCGTCGCGCGCGGTCAGGAACAGGACAGGGGTCTGCTTCTTGCCGCGGATCTCGCGCAGCACCGTCCAGCCGTCGGCGCCGGGGAGCATGATGTCGAGAACGACCAGGTCGTAGTCCGAGGACAGCGCAAGATGCCGGCCGTCGACCCCGTTCGCGGCGATGTCGACGACGAAGCCGTGCTCGGTCAGCCCCTTTTTCGCATAGGCTGCCGTCTTGGGCTCGTCTTCGACGATCAGGATGCGCACGGTCCGGAGGCGAAAGAGCAGAAAGAAACGAAAGAAAGGAAAGAAAGGAAAGAAAAAGGCGCCAGAACTCCGGCGCCTTCTCATTCTACTCCACGGGAGGCCGTGGCGATCAGTTGCCCTCCGTCTCGGAGGGTTCGATATTGACGCGCACGCGGTGGTCAAGGGCGCCCTGGGGCGCAATCTTGGCGAGTTCGAACGGCTGGAGCAGGCCGTCGAAAGCCCAGGCGAATTCCTTGTCGCCGGCGACGATCTTCACGACCTCGCCGTGTTTGACGTTGACGAACTTGGTGCCGGGGGCGACGACAATCGTGCGCTCCGCGGCGGAGGCCTTCGCCGGCTCGCCGTAGAGGTCGCCGAAGGTGAGCGCTGCGGCCGAAAGGCTTGCGGCGGAAAGCGTCAGTGCTGCCAGAGTCGGGAAAAACAGTTTCACGGTGTTCTCCATTTCGGTTGAGTTGGGGAGCAAACAGCGCTCGAATCGCGCTGAATGTGCCGCCACTCTAAGATTCCACCCCGAACGGGAGCCTGACCGCTCGATTACATTTTTGTCATTTTCTTTCCGCAGCGGCCTCGTCGGTGCCGCGTTGCGGCGCCGCCCAGCGGCGCACGAACCTGAAGCCGACCGCGAGCAGCGTGGGCCCCAGGAAGATGCCGACGACGCCGAACGCGAGCACCCCGCCGAGCACGCCGAGCAGCACCAACACGAACGGCAGGCTCGAGCCGCGGCTGATCAGCAAGGGCTTCACGATATTGTCGATGCCGCTCACGACGAAGAATCCCCACAGCGCCATGAACACGGCCCAGCCGGGCTGGTCCTGGAAGAACAGCCAGACCGTGGCGCTGATCCAGATCAGCGGCGGTCCCGCCGGAACGATCGAAAGAAAGGCGGTGATGAAGCCCAGCATCAGCGCTCCGGGCACGCCGGCGATGAGAAAGCCGATGACCGCCGCCAGGCCCTGGGCGAGTCCGGTGCCGACGATGCCGACCATCACGCCGTTGATGGTGCCGCCGACGATCTCCAGCAGGCGGCCGGCAGCATCGCCGGCGACGCGGTCGAGGCCGTTGCGCAGGGCCTGCGCCAGCGCCGCGCCGTCGCGGTAGAAGAAAAATCCGATGAAGGCGATCAGGGTGAACTGCAGTACTCCCTCGCCGACGATGATGCCGGCCTGCACCAGTACCGCGCGCGCCGGCTGCGCGATCCGCTTCAGCGCTTCCGCGAGCGCTGCCTTGCTGCCGGCTATCTCGCGCCAGCCGGCGTCCAGCGACTCGCCCACCAGCGGGATCGAGGCGACCCAGCCCGGAGGCCTGGGCAGTCCCTGGGCGAGCGTCTCGCGCAGCCTTTCGAGCAGTTGAGGGACGTCGTCCACGTACGACCCCGCGATCAGCGCGAGGGGCAACACCAGCACCAGGATCATGAGCAGGGTCATGGCGAGCGCGGCGAGCGTGCGCCGGCCTCCGAGCCTGCGCTCGATCAGCCGGTAGAGAGGCCAGGTCGAAAAGCACAGGATCGCGGCCGAGAGCAGCGCAGCGAGGAAAGGCTTGAGCACCATCAGGCAGCCGATCGCGAGCGCCGTGCCCGCGACGAACTGGATGGCTCGCTCGATGCGCTTCTCCATTTTCAGGCGATCAGGACCTGCGGCTCGGCGCCTTTGCGCGCTTCGACGCGGCCGATGCGGAACACGGTTTCCCCGGCGCCCGACAGCGTGCGCATCGCCGCATCGGCGTGCTCCGCCCCGACCACGACCGCCATGCCGATGCCGCAATTGAACACGCGGTGCATCTCGGCTTCGGCGACCTGGCCTTCGCGCTGCAGCCACTCGAACACCGTGGGCCGCGGCCAGGAGGCCCGCTCGATGACCGCTCGGGTCTTTTCCGGAAGAATGCGGGGCACATTGCCGACCAGACCGCCACCCGTGATGTGAGCCAGGCCCTTGACGGGCACCGAATCCAGAAGCTTGAGAACGGGCTTGACGTAGATGCGCGTGGGCTCCAGAAGGTCAATCCCGCGCGGCGGCCTGGCGCGCTCCAGAATCTTGCGGATCAGCGAATAACCGTTGGAATGCGGGCCGCTGGCCGCAAGCCCGAGGATCGCGTCGCCCGGCCGGATCGAACGCCCGTCGACGATTCGGTCTTTCTCCACCACGCCGAGCGCGAATCCGGCGAGATCGTATTCGCTCTCGGCGTACATTCCCGGCATCTCGGCGGTCTCCCCGCCGATGAGCGCGCAGCCGGCGAGCTCGCAGCCCCGCGCGATTCCCTTGACGACTTCGGTGGCGACCGCGACGTCGAGCTTGCCGCAGGCGAAATAGTCGAGAAAGAAAAGCGGCTCAGCGCCCTGCGTGAGGATGTCGTTGACGCTCATCGCAACGAGATCGATGCCCACTGTGTCGTGCCGCTGCAGCTCGAAGGCGAGCTTGAGCTTGGTGCCGACCCCGTCTGTCCCCGACACGAGCACCGGCTGGCGGTATTTCTTCGGGATCTCCGCGAGCGCGCCGAATCCGCCGATTCCGGCGAGCACTTCCGGGCGCAGCGTCCTCTTTGCGAAAGGCTTGATAGCCTCGACCAGCGCGTCCCCCGCGTCGATATCCACCCCTGCGTCGCGGTAAGTGATCGGCTTCTTGCTGGTCAAGACTGGAGGTTGCAGATAAAGTGACGTGTCTTCGCCCCCGAATTTTAATTGAAATGCTCGCCGCCCGCCTGGAGCGGCATGGATTGATGCAACAACTCCTGCTCGAGCTCGCCCCGCCTCCGCCCCCGACGCTGGACAATTTTTCCCCCGGGAAAAACGCCGCGGCGCTGAAGGCGCTGCGGGAGGCGCTCGAGGGCGGCGAGCGCTTCGTCTTTCTGTGGGGGCCGAGCGGGAGCGGCAAGACCCACCTTCTGCGCGCTTTTTCCGAGGCGGCGGCGGCCGCGAAACTCGAAGCCGCCGCGGTGGACGACGTTGCCCGTCTCGGCGAAGCGGAGCAGATCGCCCTCTTCGACCTGTGCAACCGGCTGCGTGGTTCCGGCGGAGCGCTCGCCGCGAGCGGCGAGGCGCCGCCCGCGCGGCTCGCCCTGCGAGCGGATCTGCGCTCGCGCCTCGCGTCGGGAATCGTGCTCCAGCTGCACGCGTTGAGCGACGCGGACAAGGCCGCCGCCCTACACGGGCACGCCGCCGCGCGCGGCATCGCGCTCGACGGAGAGCTGATCCGCTACCTCCTCACGCACTTCGATCGCGACATGGGCACGCAGATCGCGGCGCTCGACGCCCTCGACAGGTATTCGCTGCAACGCAAGCGCCCGATCACGCTGCCCCTGCTCAAGGAAGCGCTCGGCTTGCTCGACGCCGGCAAGCGTTGACGCGAGAGGACGAGGACTTGGAACTGGCGCTCTTCGATCTGGACAACACGCTGCTCTCGGGGGACAGCGACTACGAGTGGGCGCAGTTCCTGGTCGAGCGCGGCGTGCTCGAGCGCGCCCAATACCAGACGAAGAACGACCGTTTCTTCCTCCAGTACAGGGAGGGCTGGCTCGACATCGACGAGTTTCTCGAATTCCAGCTCGCCCCGCTCGCGCGCCACTCCCGTGAAGAGCTCGACGAATGGCACGGTGAATTCATGCGGACCCGGATAGGGCCCATGATCCGCGCCAAGGGGATCGATCTCGTGCAACGGCACAGCCGGCATGGCGACCTCTGCGCGATCGTCACCTCCACCAGCGCCTTCATCACCGCACCGATCGCGCGCGCATTCGGCGTCGAACACCTGCTCGCGACCGAGCTCGAAGTCGAGAACGGAAGGTTCACGGGCAAGCCCTCGGGGACGCCTTGTTTCCGCGAGGGGAAGGTGACGTGTCTCGCGAAATGGCTGAGCGAGCGCGGCCAGACGCTCGCGTCGTTTTCGGCGAGCTGGTTCTACAGCGACTCGCACAACGACCTGCCGCTGCTCGAGCGCGTGACGCACCCGGTCGCGGTGGACCCCGACGAGATCCTGCTCCGGGAAGCGAGCGCGCGCGGCTGGCAGATCATCAGCCTGGAATGAAGATCGTCCCGGTTCTCGTCGTCGCGCTCGTTCCCGCGAGCCTTGCGCTCGCGATCGCGTTCGGCAGCGTCGATCTCGGCCCGGTGCAGCTCGCCGACGCGCTCCTTGGCCGCGGCGACGAGATCGCGCGCGAAATCGTCTGGGGCGTGCGCGCGCCCAGGGCGCTTGCCGGGTTCGCCTGCGGCGGGCTCCTCGCGCTGGCGGGTGCGCTCCTTCAGGTGCTGCTCAGAAACCCGCTTGCCGATCCCACCATTCTGGGCGTCTCCGGCGGGGCGGCGGCCGGCGCGCTTGCGGCGATTCTGCTCGGAGTCGGCGCGGCCGGCCTGAACCTCGCCGCGCTCGCCGGCGCCTCGGCCGCGGCCGGCGCGGTCTTCGCATTCTCCCTGGGACGCTCGGGATGGAATCCGTACCGGGTGCTGCTCACCGGCGTCGCGCTCGCTTCGGGATTCGGCGCGCTCGTCGGGCTCATGCTCTCGCTCGCTCCCTCCTCGCAGGTACAGGGAATGCTCTTCTGGCTGCTCGGCGACCTCTCGCCCGCGGGCGACCCGAGCGTCGCGCTCGTCGTGCTCGCGGCGTGCGCGGCGCTCGCCTTCTCGCAATCGACTGCGCTCGACGTGCTGATTCTCGGTGAGGACAAGGCGCGCTCGCTCGGGGTCGCGGTGACGCGTCTGCAGGCCATCGCCTTCGGCTGCGCCACGCTCGCCACCGTCGCCGCGGTCCTGCTCGGCGGCTCGATCGGTTTCGTGGGGCTGGTGGTGCCCCACCTGCTGCGGCTCTCGGGCATCCACCGCCATGGCGCCCTGCTCCCGCTCGCCGCGTGCCTGGGGGGAAGCCTGCTCGCTCTCGCCGATACGCTCGCGCGCACGGTGGCGGCGCCCGCCGAGCTTCCGGTCGGCGTTCTCACCGCGATGATCGGAGTACCCGTGCTGCTCTTCCTCCTCGGGAGGCTGCGCTGATGCTGGAAGCGGCCGGACTCGGGCTCTCGGCGGGCGGGCGCGAGCTCGTTCGCGCGCTCGACCTCTCGCTCGCCCCGGGGGCGTTCTGGTCCCTCCTCGGACGCAACGGCTCGGGCAAGACGAGCCTCATCCTCGCCCTCGCCGGCCTGCGCGCGCCGCAGTCCGGCGCGATCGCGCTCGATGGCGTTGCGCTGGCGGCGCACCGGCGCGGCGAACTCGCCCGGCGCATCGCCGTGCTGCTCCAGGACGAGGAAACCGATTTCTGGGGCAGCGTGCTCGATTACGTCATGCTCGGGCGCTATCCGCACTCGAGAAGCGCCTGGAGCCGGGACGAGGAAGGCGCAGCACTCGCGCGACGCCGGCTCGGCGAGCTCGACCTGGCCGATCGCGCGGCTCAAGGCTACCGGACGCTTTCCGGCGGAGAGCGCCAGCGGGCCCGCATCGCGCAGCTCCTCCTGCAGGACGCGGACATCCTGCTGCTCGACGAGCCGCTGCAGCATCTCGACCTGAACCACCAGGCGCAGGTAATGCGAACGCTCTCCCGGTGCGCGTCCGGCGGAAAGACGGTGCTCGCGGCTCTGCACGAGCCCGGACACGCCGCCCGGCACTGCGGCTTTGCGGTTTTACTGTATGATGCGGGCCGCGCGAGCCTGGGGCGCTCAAGCGAGATGCTCACCCAAGCCAACCTCGAAGCGCTGTACCAGTGCCCTCTGGGAGCGGCGGGCACCGGGAGTTTTCTTCCCTCTTGATCAAGAAATTCATCCGGCGCGTCCTCCGATTCGGCTCCGATTCCGAACCGAGAACCGTCCCGAAGGAGCAGCACGGCATCAGCCGCGAGGCGATCTCGCAGGGCTCGCGCAAGGTCTGCGAGGTGCTGCACGGCCACGGCTATCAGGCGTATGTCGTGGGCGGTGCGGTGCGCGACCTGCTGCTCGGCCTTCGTCCCAAGGACTTCGACGTCGCCACCGACGCCTATCCCGAAGAAGTGCACAAGGCCTTCAGGCGCTCGCGCCTCATCGGCAAGCGGTTCAGGCTCGTGCACGTGATGTTCGGCGAGGAGACCGTTGAAGTCTCGACCTTCCGCGCGCGCACCCCTGCGGAGACCGACGAGCATGGCCGGGTGCTTCGCGACAACATCTACGGCACGCGCGAGGACGATGCCATCCGGCGCGACTTCACGATCAACGCGCTGTATTTCGATCCGGCGAGCGAGACTCTCCTCGACTACCACAACGGCCTGAGGGATCTGCAGCGGAAATCCGTGCGCATCATCGGCGACGCGCGCGCCCGTTACCGGGAAGACCCGTTGCGGATGCTGCGCGCCGTGCGCTTCGCCGCAAAGGCGGGATTCACGATCGACGAGCGCACGCGAAAACCGATACGCGAGCTGGCTCACCTGCTGGGGAACGTTCCCCCGTCGCGGGTCTACGAGGAAATGCAGAAGCTGCTGCTCTCGGGCCACGCGGCGACGGGCCTGCGCGAGCTGCGCAGCGAGGCCCTGCACCACGGTCTGCTGCCCCTGCTCGACGTTATCTCCGAGCAGCCGATGGGCGAGCGCTTCGTCACTCTCGCGCTCGAGCAGACCGACAGCCGCGTGCGCTCGGGAAAATCCGTGTCGCCCGCGTTCCTGTTCGCCGCGCTCCTGTGGCACGAGGTGCTCGCGGCGTGGAAAAAAGCGCAGCAGCGGGGCTTGAAGCCGATCCCGGCCCTGTTCGAGGCGATGGACGCCATGCTCGACATCCAGACCGACAAGCTCGCCATTCCGCGCCGCCTCACCGCCGTGATGAAGGAGATCTGGGCGCTGCAGCCGCGCTTCGAGCAGAGGAGCGGCCGCCGTCCGTTCGGCCTCCTCGCGCACGAAAGATTCCGGGCCGGATTCGACTTCCTCGTCCTGAGGAGCGGGAGCGGCGAGGCGCCCGAGGAGCTCGCGCAATGGTGGGAAAAATTTCAGCAGGCTGGCGAGGCCGAGCGCCAGGCGATGCTCATGGCGCCGCAGCCGGGGGAGCGCCGCCGCCGCCGGCGCCGCCGTCGCAGGAGCGCGTTGCCTCCGCCCGGTCCGGCGCAGGCCTGAAACAGGCAGAGTTCTAGGGCTTCGCGGAAAACCCGATGACACCCGGCGCCCCGCGGGTTATTCTTTCGGAGGAGGCTGACAGCAGATGCACCGCATTCGACGCACGCGCCTTGGGGGGGCATGAAACGGGTCCTGGTCGTGCATTTTTCGCAAACCGGCCAGCTCGCGCGCGTGGCGCGCCGGCTGGTGTCGCCGCTTGCCGAGGCCGGCGATGTGGAGCTCGTCGAAGAAGTCTTGCGTCCGCGCCGGCCCTATCCCTTCCCCTGGCCGGCCTGGCGTTTCCTGGACGTGATGCCGGAGACGGTGCTGCTCGAGCCACCCGAGCTCGAGCCCCTGTCGGTGCGCGCGGAGGAGCTCTTCGATCTCATCATCCTGGCCTATCAGGTATGGTACCTCGCGCCCTCCGGCCCGATCACGGCATTTCTGAAGGGCGAGGCGGGAAAACGACTGCTGCGCGGCCGGCCGGTGGTGACCATTATCGCGTGCCGCAATATGTGGCTGGTGGCGCAAGAAACCGTCAAGCAACTGATCCAAGGGGCAGGCGGGAGGCTGTGCGACAACGTGGCGTTCATAGACGAAGGTAGGGCGCTTGCGACCTTCATCACGACTCCGCGCTGGGTCCTGACCGGGCGGCGCAATGCTTTCTGGGGATTACCGGCCGCCGGTGTGGCCGAAGAGCAGATCGCGAACTCCGATCGATTCGGCCGCGCGCTGCTCGCTGGCCTGCGCGCGGATCGCGAGCGCGTGGATGCGCCCATGCTTGCGGGCCTCGGAGCAGCGTGCGTCGATCCGCAGCTGATTTTCAGCGAACGGGCGGCGCAGCGGGCGTTTTCGGTATGGTCGCGGCTGATCCGTCTGGGCGGCGCTCCCGGGTCGATCGGGCGCTTGCCCCTGCTCGCCGCGTTCTGCGTCTACCTCGTCGCGATGATCCTCACCGTCGTGCCGACGAGCCTGCTCCTGCAATGGGTCACGCGGCCCCTGCTGAAGAGGCGCCTGCGATCCCTGCAAGCGTATTACGAGCTGCCGTCGGGGCGCTGATGAGCAATCGAATCCGGGCATGAACCGCAATACCGCCTACATCACGCGAAGCTCGGTTTGTCTGCCGAACGCTCCCGTGGAGAACGATCGGGTGGAAGCGATTCTGGGCCAGGTCGGCGATCGCCCGTCTCGCGCGCGGCGCGTCGTCCAACGCAGCAACGGCATTCGCCAGCGCTACTACGTCATCGACCCGGCCACGGGTGAGCCCAACTTTACCAACGCGAGCCTCACGGCCGCAGCGGTCAAGGGCCTAATCCACGACGGCTTCGGGCTCGATGACATCGCGTGCCTCGTGTGCGGCACCTCCAACCCCGACCAACTGCTGCCCAATCACGCGGTCATGGTCCACGGCGAGATCGGCGCCTCCGTCTGCGAGGTAGTCGCCACCGCCGGCGTGTGCGTTTCAGGCGCCACCGCACTGAAGTACGGCTGGATGTCGGTGGTGTCGGGCAGCTCGCAAAACGCGATCGCTACCGGTTCGGAGACCGCTTCGCTCGGCTTGCGCGCGCAGAACTACCGCGACGAGCACCCCGGCGACGCGCAGGCCCTGGAGACGCATCCCGAACTGGCCTTCGAAAAGGATTTTCTGCGCTGGATGCTTTCCGACGGCGCCGGCGCTCTGCTGATCGAGTCCGCGCCGCGTCCCGGGCTCAACCTGCGTATCGAGTGGATCGATATTTTCTCCTATGCGCATCTGCTGCCGGCGTGCATGTACTACGGCGCGGAAAAAGATGCCAACGGTGCGCTGCGCAGCTGGTTGAGCTACTCGGCACGCGAGCGCGAGACAAAATCGCTGTTTACCCTGAAGCAGGACGTGAAGCTCCTCAACGACAAAGTCATCGAGCACACTCTGATCAAACCGCTCGAGCGCGTCATTCCGCAACGCGCGCTTTCGTCTGGAGCAGTGGACTGGTTCCTGCCTCACTATTCATCGGAATTCTTCCGCGCGCCGGTCGCCGACGGGATCGCGCGCGCCGGGCTGCCGATTCCCCAGGAACGCTGGTTCACCAATCTCGAGCGGGTGGGAAACGTCGGATCGGCCTCGATCTACATCATGCTCGACGAATTGCTCCAAAGCGGTCGGCTGCGAAACGGGCAGCACCTCCTGTGCTGGGTGCCGGAGAGCGGACGCTTCTCGAGCGGTTTCATCTACCTCACCGTCATCGCGCATGCGTGAGCGCGATGTGCCCCAGGAGGGCAACGCGACCCTCGCGGGGCATCGCAAAGCCGTGTACGCAATCGCCGACGACGGCAAGCTGCGGCTCGTGTCCTCGCGCGGGTGGGAGGTCGAGGAGATCGTCACGCGCCAGGCGGTCGAGGATCTGGAGAGGCGCGCAGGAGAGGCGCGTGCGCGGGCGCTCTCGGGGGAGTCCTCGCCGCTCGAATACCACATGTACCGCGCACGAATGGACGTCGAGCTGCTGTCGCAAGGCACCGGCCTGTGGCGCTGGCGCGTGCGGCGCCATTTGAAACCGGCCGCCTTCGCCCGCCTGCCGCTCGCGCTGAAGACGCGCTACGCCGACGCGCTCGGCATCACCCCCGAGGCCTTAGAGAAGGTGGAGTAGCGATGCCGGACGGGTTCGTGCACGCGCACGCCTCGCATTGCGAATCGGGCGTGATGTCGTCGCTCTTGCGCCACCACGGCTTGCCGATGTCCGAGGCGATGGCCTTCGGCCTCGCGTCGGCCCTGTCGTTCGCCTATCTTCCGTTCGTCCGCATCAACGGCCTGCCGCTCGTGTCCTACCGCATGCCGCCGCGCGCCATCATCCGCGGCCTTGCGCGCAGCCTGGGCCTGGACATTCGTTTCGAGACCTTCCGCTCGCCCTCGGCCGGCATGGAGCGCCTCGACGCGCTGATCGATGCAGGCAAGCTCGTCGGGCTGCAGACTTCGGTCTACTGGCTCCCCTATTTCCCGCCCGATCTGCGCTTTCATTTCAACGCGCACAACCTGCTCGTCTACGGGCGCGAGCGCGACGAATATCTCATCAGCGACCCGGTGGCGGAAATGACGGTCCGTTGCGCGCGCGCGGATCTCGCGAGGGCGCGCTTCGCCAAGGGGGTGCTCGCGCCCAAGGGACTGCTCTATTTCCTGACGACGCCGCCGGCGGCGCCCGATTGGGTAAGTCTCGGCCGGCGGGCCCTTGCGCGCACCGCGCGCATCATGCTGGCGCCTTTGCCGTTGATCGGCGTGCGCGGAATGAAGCTGCTCGCGCGGCAGATCGAACGCCTGCCCCTCGCAGACGGCGGGGAGCACGCGCGCCTTTACATCGGCAACGTCGTTCGCATGCAGGAGGAGATCGGCACCGGGGGCGCCGGTTTCCGGTTCCTCTATGCGTCGTTCCTGCAGGAGCTGGCGGCCAAGACCGGCTACGCGGCGCTCGACGGGCTCGCGTCGCGGCTGGTCGAGATCGGCGACCGCTGGCGCGAGTTCGCGCTCGCCGCCGCGCGCATGATCCGCGGTCGCGACGCGCTCTCCCCGCCGGCTTTGGCGGCGCGCCTTCGCGCCCTGGCCGCCGACGAAAGGTTTTTCTTCCAGAGCCTGGACCGCGCCCGGCGCGCATGGGCACGCTGAACCTCGAGGCCTTGTCGTTTCGCTACCCCGGCCGGGGTGAAACCGTTCTGGACCAGGTCACCCTTGCGGTTCCCGCGGGCGGCATTTTCGGCCTGCTCGGACCGAACGGCGCGGGCAAGACCACGCTGATCTCGATCCTCGCGGGGCAATTGCGCGGGGCGACCGGAAAAATCAGCGCGGATGACGAGCCGCTCGAGGCCCTGCGCAGCCGCCGGCCGCACAGCCTGGGGCTGGTGCCGCAGGAATACGCTTTCTACCCCATGCTGAGCTGCGCGGAGAACCTGCGCTTTTTCGGCGCAATGCAGGGCCTGGCCGGTGCGCGGCTCAAGGAACGCGTCGCTGCGGCAGCCGCTTTCGCGCGCATCGAAAGCGCGCTCGCGCGCCGTGCAGGCCGGCTTTCGGGCGGCTTGAAACGCCGGCTGAATCTCGCGATCGGCCTGCTCGGAGAACCGGAGATCCTGCTCCTCGACGAGCCGACCGTGGGAGTCGACCCGCAGTCGCGCTCCTTTCTGCTCGAGTCGATCCGCTCGCTTGCCGGGGAGGGCCGGACGATCGTCTACACCAGTCACTACATGGAGGAGATCGAAGCGATTTGCGACCGGGTCGCGATCATCGACCACGGGCGCGTGCTCGTTTCAGGCGCGCTCTCCGAGGTGATCCGGGACGGCTCGGACCTCGAAGAGCTCTTCATGCAGCTGACCCACCGGTCGCTGAGGGACTGATGCGGCGTCTCCTCGCCTTGTGGGAAAAGGAGACCCTCGCGCTTTCGCGCGACGTTCTCGGGCTCGCGGTGCTGTTTCTGATGCCTGCGGCGTTCATCGTGGTGATGTCGCTCGCCCTGAGCGACGTGTTCAAGGGCGGCGCTGCGCGCCTGACCGAGTTTGCCGTAATGGCCGCCGATCCGAAGCTCGCCGAGCGCCTGGTGCGGGGCTTATCGGGCGACGTTTTTCGCTCCGCGCCGGCGCCGGCGGACGAAGCCGCTGCGCGCGACGGCGTTCGTCGCGGAACGCCTTCGCTCGTCCTCGTCGTGCCGCGCGATTTCGAGCGCGCTCTGGCCACACCGCTCGACGGGAAAGGCACGCCGCCGGAGCTCACGCTCCTCGCCGATCCGGCATTGCCGCCGACCCAGCTCCTCGC
>WNFX01003646.1_pt1 | contig 15330 bp, 14 predicted proteins | sample 5400111 | NCBI WGS metagenome assembly WNFX01 (sample SAMN13153363, study PRJNA577476) | soil metagenome | isolation source: 40 cm soil or saprolite under grassland replicate 1 | place: USA:California | collected 2016-06-15 | reverse complement strand
GACATCTCCGAGTTCGAAACGACGCGCAGGAACGCGAAGAGCGCAAAAAAATACGGCGCGGTGCTCGAGGCGACGATGGGCGCGATCGCGCGATGCCGGCACCCGATCGTCGCGATGATCCACGGCGTCTGCGTCGGCGGCGGGCTCGAAGTCATCACGCAGTGCGACCTGCGCATCTGCGGAGCCTCGAGCCGTTTCGGTATCCCGATCAAGAACCTCGGCCTCGTCGTCGGCTACGGAGAGATGCAGGGGCTGATCGCTCTCGTCGGCCGCGCGGTCGCGCTCGAGATCCTGCTCGAAGGCCGCGTGTTCGGCGCCGAAGAAGCGAAAGGCAAGGGCCTCGTGAACCGCGTCGTGCCCGACGACAAGGTCGCGGAGGAATCGCTCGCGGCGGCGCGGCGCATCGCGGACGGCGCGCCGCTCGTCGCGCGCTGGCACAAGAAATTCGCGCGGCGCCTCGCCAGCCCGCGCCCCCCCACCGCGGCCGAGCGCGACGAGGCCTACGCCTGCTTCGACACCGAGGACTTCAAGACCGGCGTCAAGGCGTTTCTCGCGAAAGAAAAGCCGGAGTTCAAAGGCAGGTAGCGAGGTTTTCCGCGGGGAGGAACGGTGACCGGGAGTCCGCTTGAAACTTCGCCTGGATTAGAATCACGCTTCAACGACCGCGCGAAGGCGGTCCGCCCCAGGAGGAGAAAACCATGGCACGCAAAGATCCGGGTCCTCAGGTCGATCGCCGCAAGTTCCTGACCGGAGTCGCCGCGGCCGGCGCCGCGACCGCCGCAGCTACGATGAGCACGCCCGTCGCGCGCGCCGCGGAGCCGGCGCCCGCGCCGCGAGTCCCTTCCGCGCTGAGGCCCACGCTGCAGGTCGCGGCCGCGGAGACCGAGACGCCGCGCGAGACGACGAACCGCATCGGCGGCAGGCCGGGGTCGGATTTCATGGTCGACGTCGTCAAGACGCTCGGAATCAAGTACCTGCCGGCAAACTGCGCATCGAGCTACCGCGGCATCCACGAGTCGCTCATCAACTACGGCGGCAACAAGATGCCGGAGTTCCTCACCTGCATGCACGAGGAGTCCGCGGTCGGCATGGCGCACGGCTACTTCAAGATCGCCGGCAAGCCGCTGATGACGCTGTGCCACGGCACGGTCGGACTGCAGCACGCCACCATGGGGATCTACAACGCGTGGTGCGACCGCGTGCCGGTGATCGTCGTCGGCGGCAACGACCTGGACGCTTCGACGCGGCCGCCGGGGGTGCCGACCTTCCACGCCGCGCAGGACATCAACGCGCTGGTGCGCGACTTCACCAAGTGGGACGACACGCCGGTGTCGCTCGCGCATTTCGCGCAGTCCTTCGTGCGCGCCTACAAGATCGCGATGACGCCGCCCTGCGGGCCGGTGATGATCTCGCTCGACGCGGGGCTGCAGCAGGAGGTGATCCGCAACCACGGCGACAAGCTCGCCATCCCGCGCTACGTCCCTACCGCGCCCCCGCAAGGCGACTCGGGCGCGGTGAAGGAAGCCGCGAGGCTGCTCGCGGAGGCGCAGAACCCCGTCATCGTGGCCGACCGCGCCGCGCGCACGCCGAACGGCATCAAGCTCCTGGTGCAGCTCGCCGAGACGCTGCAGGCGCGCGTCATCGACCAGGGCAGCCGCGTGAACTTCCCGAAGACGCACTATCTCAGCGCGCCGCCGACCGCGGTCTCCGGCGCCGACGTGATCCTGGGCCTGGAGCTCTCCGACTTCTGGGCGACGGTGAACTCGTATACCGACAACGGCGAGAACGGCGGAATCGGCGCGAACGGCACGCGCATCAAGCCCGGCACCAAGCTCATCAGCATTTCATCGGTCGAGCTGAACACCAAGTCGAACTACCAGGATTTCCAGCGCTTCCAGGTCATCGACGTGCCGATGGCGGGCGACGCGGAGGCGACGCTGCCGGCGCTCATCGAGGCGGTGAAGGCGGCGATCCCCGGCTCGAAGAAGGGCGCGATCGAGCAGCGCGGCCAGGCGGCGAAGAAAGCGCACGCCGAGGCCGAGGCGCGCACCAAGCAGGCCGCGGCGCTCGCCTGGGACGCGAGCCCCATCAGCACGGCGCGCCTGTGCGCGGAGACCTACGCCGCGGTCAAGGATCTCCACTGGTCGATCGTGTCCCAGTCGGGCAACGTCAGCAACTGGCTCAACCGCCTCTGGCCGCTCAGCGAGCACCATCACTGGATCGGCCGCTCCGGCGGCTACGGCGTGGGCTACGGCGCGCCGGCCTCGGTGGGCGCAGCGCTCGCCAACCGCGACGCCGGCCGCTTCTCGGTGAACATCCAGGCAGACGGCGACCTCATGTACGCGCCGGGGGTGCTGTGGACCGCCGCGAAGCACAAGATCCCGCAGCTCGCGGTGATGCACAACAACCGCGGCTACCACCAGGAGGTGATGCACGTGCAGCGGCTCTCGAATTTCCGCAACCGCCCGGCGAACTACGGCGCCGACATGGGTCCGGTCGGCACGCGCATCGAGAACCCCGACATCGAGTACCACAAGCTCGCGGAGTCCATGGGCTGGTGGGCGAAGGGCCCGATCAAGGACCCGGCGCAGCTCGGTCCGGCGCTGAAGGAGGCGGTGAAGGTGGTGCAGGCGGGGCAGCCCGCCCTGCTCAACGTCTGGACTCAGCCGCGATGAAGAGAGCCGTGCTGCTCCTCGTGGTTCTCGGCGCGAGCCAGGCGGCCCTCGCGGCCGGGTCGGCGGAAAAGGGCAAGACCGCCTACGTGCAGCACGGCTGCTGGCAGTGCCACGGCTTCGCGGGGCAGGGCGGCGTCACCGGGCCGAAGCTCGCGCCGGACCCGATGCCGCTCGAAGCGCTCTCGGCTTTCGTGCGCAACACCCGGGGCGCCATGCCGCCGTACCCGAGGGCGATCCTCTCCGACGCCGACCTCGCCGACATCCACGCCTATCTGCAGTCGCTGCCGAAAGCGCGCGACTACAAGAGCATTCCACTGCTCAACCCCTAGACGACTTGTTTCCGCCGCAGCGTCTCGATCGCAGCCTCGCCGTAACCCAGCTCGGCGAGCACCTCGGCGGTGTGCTCGCCTAGCTCCGGCGGCGCGGTGGCGATGCTCGCCGGCGTGCGCGAGAGGCCCACGGCCTGGTTAACAATGCGCAGCTCGCCGAGCTTCCTGCTTTTCACTTTCGCCGCCGCCTTGATGTGCTGTACCTGAGGGTCGTCGAACATCTGGTCGATCGAATAGATCGGCCCGCACGGCACCTCGGCGGCCGTCAGGATCCCGATCCACTCGGCGGTGCTGCGCGAGGCGAGCGCCTTGTTGATCTCCGCGTTGAGCGAGACGCGGTTCTTCGAGCGGTTCTGCTCGCCCTTGAAATCGGGATTCTCCAGCATGTCCGGGCGCCCGATGCCCTCGCACACGCGGCGCCACATCGCTTCGCCGGTCGCGGCGATGTTCATGTAGCCGTCCTTCGTCTTGTACGCCGAGGTCGGCATGCTGGTTGGATGGTCGTTTCCCGCCTGCCCCGGAGGCATGCCCGTCATCAGGTAGCGCGCCGCCTGGAAGTCGAGCAGCGCGATCTGCGACATGAGGAGCGACGATTGCACCCACTGCCCTTTCCCGGACTTCTCGCGCTCGAGCAGCGCCGTCATGATCCCGAGCGCGGCGAAGAGGCCCGCAGAGATGTCCGCGATCGCGGTGCCGGCGCGTACGGGTCCCTGTCCCGGTAGCCCCGTTATCGACATGAAACCGCCCATGCCCTGCGCGATCTGATCGAAGCCCGGCCGGTCGCGGTACGGGCCGTCCTGCCCGAAGCCGGATATGCTCGCGAGGATGATGCGCGGATTGACCTTCGCGAGCGACTCGTAGTCGATGCCCAGGCGGACCTTCACGTCGGGGCGGTAGTTCTCGACGACGACGTCGGCGGTCTTCGCGAGCTTCATGAAGATCGCCACGCCTTCCTTCGCCTTCAGGTTGAGGGTGATCGAGCGCTTGTTGCGGTGCAGGTTCTGGAAGTCCGGGCCGTCGCGCGGCCCGCCCATCGTGTCGCTTTCGACGCTCGGCGGCGTTTCGATCTTGATGACGTCGGCGCCGAAATCCGCGAGCTGGCGCACGCAGGTTGGCCCGGCGCGAACGCGCGAAAGATCGAGGACGCGAAAGCGCGCAAGCGCGGTGGAGGCGGGAACGTGGGGCATGGGCGAACGGAGACCGGAATGACGTCCACCGTATGATAACCTGTCATCCGGGAGAGAAAATGCCGGTCCGCGAGCACGACCTGGGCGAAGTACGCGATGCCGTCGCGAAACTCTGCGCTACCTTCCCGATGGACTACTGGCGCGCGACGGACCGCGAGCGGCGCTATCCCACCGAGTTCGTGCGCGCGCTCACCGAGGCTGGCTGGCTCTCGTGCCTGATCCCCGAGGAATACGGCGGCGCCGGCCTCCCGCTCGCTGCGGCCGCGGCGATTCTCGAGGAAATCCAGAAGAGCGGCGCGAACGGCGCCGCCTGCCACGCGCAGATGTACACCATGGGGACGGTGCTGCGGCATTGCAGCGAGGCCCAGAAGAGGAAATACCTGCCGAAAATCGCGAAGGGCGAGCTGCGCCTGCAGGCTTTCGGCATCACCGAGCCCTCGGCCGGCACCGACACCTCCTCGATCCGCACGGCCGCGGTCAGGAAAGGCGACCGTTACGTCGTCAACGGCCAGAAAGTCTGGACCTCGCGCGCCGAGCACTCCGACCTCATGCTGCTTCTGGCGCGAACGACAGCGCGCGAAGAAGTACAAAAGAAGACCGAAGGCCTCTCGGTGTTCATCGTCGACATGAAGGCCGTGCTCGGGCGCGGGCTCACGATCCGCCCGATCCGCACCATGATCAACCACGCCACCACCGAGATCTTCATCGACAACCTCGAAGTGCCCGCGGAAAACCTGGTCGGCGAGGAAGGCAAGGGCTTCCGCTACGTCCTCGACGGCATGAACGCCGAGCGCATCCTGATCGGAGCCGAGTGCATCGGCGACGCGAGGTGGTTCCTCGCAAAGGCGACCGCCTACGCCGGCGAGCGCAAGGTGTTCGGCCGGCCGATCGGCCAGAACCAGGGCGTGCAGTTTCCGATCGCGCGCGCCTACATGGCGACGGAGGCCGCCGCGCTCATGGTCGAGAGAGCCGCTTCGCTGTATGACGCGGGCAAGCCCTGCGGGCCGGAATCGAACATGGCCAAGCAGCTCGCGGCGGAGGCCTCGTGGCAGGCGGGCGACATGTGCCTGCAGACCCACGGCGGATTCGGCTTCGCCGAGGAGTACGACGTCGAGCGCAAGTTCCGCGAAACGCGGCTGTACCAGATCGCGCCGATCTCGACCAATCTCGTCCTCTGCTATCTCGCCGAGCACGTGCTGCACCTGCCGCGCTCGTATTGATTCACGAACCCCTGGGAGGAAAGCATGCTGAATACCTTGTTGCGGGCGCTCGTCGCATTCGCCGCGCTCTTTGCTTTGGTCGATGCTCTCGCGCAGGACGCGGCGAGGGACTATCCGAGCCGCGCGGTGCGCATGCTCGTGCCGAACGCGCCCGGCAGCTCGATCGACACCATGAGCCGCATCGTCGCGGCGAAGCTGGGCGACGCGCTCGGCCAGCCGGTGTTCGTCGAGAACCGCGACGGCGCGGGCGGCCTGATCGGGGTGGAGGCCGGCAGGACCGCGAAGCCCGACGGCTACACGCTCATCTGCGCCTCGAACGGCTCGATGCTGATCGCGCCTCTTCTGAAGAAGAACGTCCCCTACGACGCGGTCAGAGATTTCGAGCACGTCGGGAGCTTCGCCGTCACGCCGAACGTGCTCGTCGTCCACCCCGACGTCCCGGTGAAAAACGTGAAGGAGCTGATCGAATACGCGCGGGCGAACCGCGCGACCATCAACATGTCCTCGGCGGGCGTGGGCTCGCAGAGCCATCTCTCGGGGGTGCTGCTCATGTCGATGGCCGAATTCGAATCGCTCGTCGTCCCGCACAAGGGCGGCGGGCCCTCGGTGAATTCCGTGGTCGCGGGCCAGACGCACTGGACCTTCACGCCGGCTCCGGCGGTGATGTCCTTCGTCAAGAACGGGCGCCTGCGCCCCATCGCGCACAGCCTGCCGCGGCGCTCGGCGATGCTCGGCGATATCCCGCCCGTCGCCGACAGCATCCCCGGCTACGACTTCAGCGGCTGGGCGGGCCTGGTCGCGCCCAAGGGCACGCCGCGCGCGATCGTCGACAAGCTGCACGCTGCGCTCCTGAAAACGCTCGCGCTGCCCGAAGTGCGCGACGGGCTCGCGAAACAGGGCGCCGAGGAATTCCCGGGATCGCCGGAGGATTTTCGCCGCTTCCTCGCCCAGGACCAGGCAAACACGGTCAAGGTCATCAAGGCGGCGCAGCTTGAGCCCGAGTAGAGCGCGCCGGCGGCTCGACTATCGCCGGATCGCAACCCCCATCAGCTTGTCGGGCAGCCAGGTTGCGATCTCGGGAAAGACGCACAGGATCACGATCGCGAGGAACATGCAGATCACGTAGGGAATCGTCCCCCACATGATGCGCATGACCGGCACGTCCGGCGCGATCGAGCTGACGATGTAGATGTTCAGGCCGACCGGCGGGTGGATCAGGCCGATCTCCATGTTGATGGTCAGGATCACGCCGAACCACACCGGGTCGAACCCGGCTGCAGTGATGATGGGATAGAGGATGGGCGCGGTCATCAGGATGATCGCCGCCGGCGGAATGAAAAAACCGCACACCAGCAGGAACAGGTTGATCATCCCCATCAGCACCCAGCGGTTGAAGTGCGCGTCGGCGATCGCCTGCGCGAGCGTCTGCGTGAGATAGAGCGAAGTGAGCATGTAGCCGAAGAGCACGGCCGCCGCGATGATCATCAGGATCATCACCGACTCGCGCGTCGTGTCGCGCAGGATCGCCCACCAGCTCTTTGCGCTCCACATCCTGTAGATGATCACGGCCATCACGACGCACAGAGCCGCGCCCACGCCGGCTGCTTCCGAGGGCGTCGCCACGCCCCCGTAGAGCACGTACATGACCCCGACGATGATCGCGAGAAACGGCGCGACTTTCGGGATCGACTCGAACTTTTCCTTCCAGCTGTAGCGGAAATCGACCGCGTGCGACCGGAATCCGCGCTTCCAGATGATGAACAGCGTCCACAGCATGAATAGGCCGGTGAGCATGATCCCCGGCATCACCCCGGCGAGGAACAGGCGCCCGATCGAGGTCTCGGTCGCGATGCCGTAGAGGATGAAGGTGATCGAAGGCGGGATCAGGATTCCGAGCGTGCCCCCCGCGCAGATCGATCCGGTCGCGACATCGTCCGGGTAGCCGCGCCGGCGCATCTCGGGAATGCCCATCTTGCCGATCGCGGCGCAGCACGCGGGCGAGGATCCGGTGAGCGCGGCGAAGAGCGCGCACGCCCCAAGGTTGGAGATCACCAGGCCTCCGGGCAGCCGGTAGAGCCAGCGGTCGAGCGCCTCGTAGAGGTCCTTGCCCGCGGGCGAGGAGCCGATCGCCGCGCCCATCATCACGAACATCGGGATCGACACGAGCGTGAAGTCGTTCAGCCCCGCGTAGAAGGTTTCGGCGACTACGTGCAGCGCGTCGAATCCCTGGAAGATCAGGATGAAGACGACGGCGATCGCGCCCAGGCCGAACGCGACCGGAGTGCCCGAAAGGAGCATCGCGAGCGTGACGAGCAGGACCATGAGACCCTGGGTGGTGGGGCTCACGCTTCACGCTCCTTCGCGATTCCAAAGGGCGGCTCGCGCCCGGTGACGAGATTGGTGATGTCGGCGACGTATTGCAGGGACAAGAGGCCCAGGCCGATCGGCATCGAGGAATACGGGATCCACAGGCGCGCGCGCCACATCGTGTCGGAGACCCAGCGGTGGTCCCAGGCCTCCTTCCAGAAATTGAACGTGAGCACCGCGAGCACCACGCTGAAGGCGAGCGAGAGCGAGGCGGCAAACAGCGCGAGCCAGAAGCGCGCGCGCGGACCGAGGTAGTGGGGCAGCACGTCGACGTTGACGTGGCCGCGCGTCATCAGCACGAACGGGCTGCCGACGAAGGTTGCGGCGATCAGGCAATACGTGGTGAAGTCGGTCTGCCAGATGGTGTTCTGGCCGAGCGCGTAGCGCACGAACACCATGTGGCACACCACGAGCACGCCGAGCGCGATCAGCCCGGCGGCGATGAAACCGCACAGCTGCGAAACCGCCCTTACGGCGCGGACGAAGCTAGCCATGGGATGGAGGCCGGGACAACAAACAAAGGGCGGCTCGCGCCGCCCTTCGATGCGCAAGGTCCCGCGCTATTTGACGCCCAGCGCCGCGTCGATGAGCTGCTTGCCGTCCGGGACTTCCTTGGCGAACTCCGCGTACGAGCTTTGCCGGGCCACTTTGAGCCATTCGTCGTATTCGGCGGGCGTCAGCGTCACCACCTCGACCTTGTGCTCCCTGAAGGTCTTGACCATCTCGTCGTCGAGCCCCTTCGCCTCCTTGGCAAAATAGGCTTCGGACTTCTTGCCCGCCCTGAGGAGCACGTCCTGCTGGCCCTTGTTGAGGCGCGAGAAGCTCTTCTTCGACATCAGCACCGGCTCGTACATGAACCACAGGGCATTGTCCCCGGGCGCCGTGAGGCATTTCACCTGCTCGTAGATGCGGAAGGAGACGAAGCTGCCCGAGCTCGTGTCCGTCGCATCGGCAACCCCGGTCTGCAGCGCGTTGTAGACCTCGTTCGACGGTATCGAGACGATGGAGGCGCCCGCCGACTGCCACATCGCGGCGAAAGTCGGCCCGGCGGAGCGCACTTTCAGGCCCTTGATGTCGGCGGGAGAGCGGATGCAGGCCTTTTTCGATGCGATCGCGCCCGCGAGCCAGGCATCCGAGAGCACGATGACTCCGGCCTTGTCGATTTTCGCCTTGATCTCCTTCATGAACTCGGAATTGTTCACGCGCGCCGCGCGCTCGTGGCTGCGCACCAGGCCGGGCATCAGCGTCGCGCCGAACGCGCGCACCTTGCCGCTCGCGTAGTCGAGCGGGAAAGACGAAATGTCCAGCTGCCCGTTCACCAAGGCGTTCCACTGCTCGTTCGGCTTAAACAGCGACGCGCCCGGGTATACCTGCACCTCGAGCTCGACGCCCGCCGCCTTCGCGTCGCGCGCGATGATCTGCACCATCTCGTCGCGCACGTCTCCCTTGCCGCCGGGAAACTGGTGCGAGGCGCGCAGCACCGTCGGCGCCGCGAAGGCCGGACCGGCGATCAAACCACCCGCAAGCGCCAGGGCAATACCGCCACGCCTGAAATTCGTCATGGACCCTCCTCCAGATCGGTCGATCAAGAACGCCGCAAACGCCCCGGGGCCTCAGCGCCGGTCACTCGCCCATCGGCGAGCGGATTTCCGCGGTGACTCTCAGCTCGCTCTTCACGCCCATAACGCCGTGAACCGAAGTCACGACGCGGGTGGCGTTCTTCCATTCCTCGCGCGTATCAACGATCCCGCGCAGGCGCACCCTTCCGCCCTCCGAGTCGACGCCGAAGGTGAGACCCCGCGTGAACGGATCGGCGCGCAGGGCCGCCTTGATGCTCGCCTGCAGCGCGAGATCGGAAAGCGCGCGGTGGGACTCGTCGGTTTCGATGAAATCGGGTTTCCTGGACAGTTGGATGATTTCCTCTGCGCACTGCTCGACGCTCATGCGCTCGGTGTTGAGCGACAGATCGTAGCCTTCCGGATCCTGCCAGTCGATATCGAAGTGGCGCTTGGCGATCGCCCCTTGAGCCTCGTCGCTGTTGCGGATCTCGGCGGCGACCGCGTCGCGATCGAGCGTATCGAGCCGCTCCATCATGCGCTGCACGCGCAGCTCGAAAGGCGCGCAAATGCGCACGCGGATCGCGTGCTTCACCGGCCGCAGCAGGTGGGCGGCGCCCCAGCCGCGCATCACGGCGCCTTTGCTCGCAACCTGCAGCATCTCGTCGGCGGTATAGATGGAAAGGCTGGTCTTGTCGGCGGTGAGCCGCTCGAACAGGTTGGCTTTTCCACCCAACAGCCGGATGACGTGGCTCTTTCTCAAGCGCATCTTGTCGGCGAGGTTGTTGATCATCTCGTGGTAGACCACCGGCACCCGGAGCTCGGACTCGAGGATTCGGGCGACATCCATCCCGAGGGACCCCATTTCGCGCGTCATTGCGACCAACGGCATAAAACCTCCCTTGCCTAACAATTTCGAGCCTGACAGTTTAGACGGTGAAGCCAGGGAACCGCAATTGATCCAGGTCAGTTCGCCGACCGTCCCCAAACGCCCTGATTCCGTGGAGTTTATGACACACTACGCGCCGCGCGCGCGCGGGGGGCTTTTCATTTCTTCTCGCCTTCGAGGAGCAGCCCGATCAGCGATACGAGCTCCTTTTCCTTCTTGGCGAAAAAGTGATCGGTCGCGAACACCATGGTCTGGCTCGAGCCGCGCATGCGCTTGAGCGCCGCGGCGCGTTTCGGTGAGCCGCGCAGCACGGCGTCGAGGTCGTTTTCCGCGTAGATGTCGAAAATCGGAAACTTTACTCGCTTGATCGGTGCGAACTCCCCGCTCGAGATGGAAAGCGAGATCCAGCCCGCGAGCGGAACCAGCGGATGCGCCCCGACGTAGTGGTTCGCCATGCGCGAGCCCATGCTGTGCGAGAGCAGCACGACCCTCTCGTAGCGCTTGCGCTTCAGGTAGGTCATCGCCGCGGCGAAGCGCGCGTCGGCTTCCCAGAAGAGCACCGGGTAGCGCGCCGGCGGCGCTTCCGCGGAGAGAATCGGCATCTGGATCGAAAGCGTGGTGTAGCCCGCGTCGGCGAGCCGCGTGCGCAGCTCGCCGACCAGGCCGTAGTCGGGATGCACGCCCAGTCCGTGCGCGAGGATGATCGCGCCCTTCGCGTTCTTCACCTCGGTGTAGATGCCGAGGAATTTCTCGGTCCGCGGCGCTTCGAGCCACACCGGGTCGCCCGAGACGAGTTGCGGGACGATCTCGTCGGCCCAGCGTTTCTCGCGGGCGTAATCGGAGGGCTGCTGCTGCGCGGCCGCGACGAGGGGCGCGCAAAGAGCGGCTGCGCACATGGCTCTCCACCGAAGAGATCGCATTCCGTGCTCCGTGGGTCCTTCGGCAATTGTAGCGTTCCGGAGGGCCGGCGCGACGCTTTCGGATAAAATACCGCGTCTCCAACGACCTGAAAACTCATGGCGGGACCGCTCTCGCACATCCGCGTCCTCGATCTTTCGCGCGTGCTCGCCGGCCCCTGGGCGGGGCAGAACCTCGCCGATCTCGGCGCCGAAGTGATCAAGGTCGAGCGCCCGGGCTCGGGCGACGACTCGCGCGCCTTCGGCCCGCCCTGGGTGAAGGACAAGGACGGGCGCGACACCAAGGACTCGGCCTACTACACCTCGGCCAACCGCGGCAAGAAATCGATCACGCTCAATATCTCCAGGCCCGAAGGCCAGAAGCTCGTGCGCGAGCTCGCCAGGATTTCCGACGTGCTCATCGAGAACTACAAGTTCGGCGACCTCGCGCGCTACGGCCTCGCCTACGACGACCTGAAGAAAATCAACCCGCGCCTGATCTACTGCTCGGTCACCGGCTTCGGCCAGACCGGCCCGTATCGCGAGCGCCCCGGCTACGACTTCATGATCCAGGGCATGGGCGGCATGATGAGCGTCACCGGCGAGCCGGACGATGCGCCTGGCGGCGGGCCGCAGCGCGCCGGCGTCCCCGTCGCCGACATCATCACCGGCATGTACGCTTCGATCGCGATCTGCGCGGCGCTCGCGCACCGCGCGGAGGGCGGGGCGGGGCAGCACCTCGATCTCGCGCTCCTCGACTCGCAGATTGCGCTTCTCGCCTACCAGAACAGCAACTACTTCTCCACCGGCTCACCACCCAAGCGGATCGGCAACCTGCACCCGAACATCGTGCCGTATCAGCCGTTCCGCACCCAGGACGGCAGCGTCATCCTCGCCTGCGGCAACGACAACCTCTACCGCAAATTCTGCGAGGCGGCGGGACGGCCCGAACTCGCCGACGACCCGCGCTTCGCTACCAACGGCGCTCGCGTGGAGAACCGCGCCGAGATGACGCAACTGCTCTCGCAGGTGTTCGCGCAGCGCAGGACGCGTGAGTGGGTCGAGCTGCTCGACGCGGCGGGCGTCGCGAACGGGCCGATCAACGACGTCGCGCAGGTCTTCAAGGAGCCGCAGGTGAGGGCGCGCGGGGTGAAAATCGAGCTCGAGCATCCGCTCGCCGGGAAGCTCCCGCTCGTGGCGAGCCCGATGCGCTTCTCGGGGACGCCGCTCGAGCACAATCTCGCGCCCCCGGTGCTGGGGCAGCACACCGACGAGATCCTGCGCGAGATGTTGAAGCTCGGCGAGCCCGAGATCGCCAGGCTGCGCGCCGATGGCGTAATCTAGGCGCGCGCTGCAAGTTCGTGGCGCATCCCCTCCTCTCTTGAGGAGGGGTGGCGCGAAGCGCCGGGGTGGTTGGGCGTTCGCTAGCGAGACCACCCCGCCGGCTACGCCGGCACCCCTCCTCGGAGAGGAGGGGAAAAAACGGAGGAGCCATGGCCGCACCCGGCAACATGCGTTCTGCGATCGTCACGGCCGCCGTCATGATCGCGGGCTCGCTCGCCTGGATCGCCGGGATCTCGCTGTCGGGGCTCGCGGGCTCGCGCGGATTTTTCGGCGCGGGTCCGCTGATCGCCGACGCCAACCTGATCCTCGAAGTCTTCCTCGTTGCGGGGATCACCTATGGGTTCGTGCTCGCGCGCCGCGGCAACATCGACGCGCACCAGATCAACCAGACGACCTGGGTCGTCCTCAACATCGGCCTGATCGTGCTCATCATGGCGGGCTCGCTGCAGGACGTGAAGATCGCAAAAGCCGCGGCCCTCGCCGACTGGCGCATCACCGTGACCTGGCTGCACGCCGCGCTCGGAACGCTCACCGCGCTCGCGGGTCTGTGGATCGTGCTGCAGATGAGCAACATCCTGCCGCGCGGCCTGCATGTAGCCGCGTGGAAAAACCTGATGCGCGCCGCGTTCGCCGGGTACTGGCTCACCGGGCTGCTCGGCTTCCTCACTTACTACCTCTGGTACATCGCATGAGACGATTCGCCGCGATCCTTCTCGCCTCGCTCGCCGCCTTGTGGCCGGCGCTTCCCGCCGCGCAGCACGGCGCGAAGCCGGAGATCAATTCGCCTTTCCTCATGAGCCCCGACGTCGCGCGCTGGAAGAAGGGATTCGAGAACGAGGACCGCGAGGTCTACCGCAAGCGGAACGAGATACTCGCCGCGGCCGGCGTGAAGCCGGGGATGGCGGTCGCCGACGTCGGCGCCGGGACCGGGCTCTTCACCATGCTCTTCGCCCATGCGGTCAAACCGGGCGGGCGCGTCTACGCGGTGGACATCTCGCAGGCTTTCATCGAGCACATCGGCAAGCGCGCCAAGGCGGAAGGGCTGGACAACGTCACGACCATCCTCACGAAAGGCACCGAGACCGAGCTGCCCGAGGCCTCGGTCGACCTCGTGTACACCTGCGACACTTACCACCATTTCGAGCATCCGGACGAGACCCTGCAATCGCTCCGCAGGGCGCTCAAGCCCGGCGGCCGCATGGTCGTGATCGACTTCGAGAAGATCCCGGGCCAGACTCACCAGCAGCGCATCGACCACACCCGCGCGGACAAGCAGACGGCGATCAAGGAGATCGAGGCCGCGGGCTTCCTCTTCGTCGAGGAAAAGAAGCTGATGCGCGAGAACTACTTCGTCGTGTTCCAGCGCCCTTAGAGCGGCATTAGAGGAACGTGATCAGCATCCGCGTCGCCATCACGTAGAAGAGCACCGCGAAAATCCGCTTGAGCCACACCGTCGGCAGGCGGTGCGCGGCGGCCGCGCCGAGCGGCGCCACCAGCATGCTCGCTGCGACGATTCCAACCATCCCCGGTAGATAGACAAACCCTACGCTGTAGGGCGGAAGGCCCGTCTCGCGCAGTCCTGTGACGACGAACCCTACGGTCCCCGAGAGCGCGATCGGAAATCCGATCACCGCCGCGGTGCCGATCGCCTGAAGCATCGGCACGTTGCACCAGAGCATGAAGGGAACGGTCATGAACGCGCCGCCTATCGCCGCGAACGCGGAGAGCGCGCTCACCAGGAAGCCGAAAACGAACATTCCCGCGAAGCCGGGCGGCGCTCGCGAAGGCCTGGGATTGCGGTTGAGCAGGAGATTGGTCGCGGCGATGTAGATGACCGCGGTGAAGAGCGCCGCGAAAACGAGCGGGGGAATGAAGCTCGCGATCCAGGAGCCGACCAGGCCGCCCGCCAGAATTCCCGGCGTGACGTTGCGCGCGATGTCCCAGCGGATCGCGCCGCGCGCGGCGTGGGCGCGCACGCTCGCCACCGAGGTGAAGAGGATGGTCGCCATCGCAGTGCCGACGGCGAGATGCAGGATATGCGCCCTCGGCAGGCCCTGAGCCTCGAAGAACCAGACGAGGAGCGGCACCATGATCGCCCCGCCGCCGATTCCCAGCATTCCGGCAAAGAAACCGACGACCGCTCCCACGGCGGCGTAGCCGAACCACCATTCCACCGATCAGACCCTCGCCGCCAGCCAGCTCCGCACTCGAGTCTTCTCGGCCGCGCTCATGTGCAGCCCGCACTTGGTGCGCCGCCACAGCACGTCCTCGGCCTCACGCGCCCATTCGTTCCTCACCAGGTATTCGAGCTCGCGCTCGTACAGTCCGCCGCCGAAGTTGCTGCCGAGCTCGCGCTCCTCGCGCGCGTCCCCGATGATCTCCTCGGCGAGCGCCCCGTGCCTGCGCAGCACGCGCGTGAGCCAGACCTTCGGCAGGCGCGGATGACGCCTGCGGTAATCGAGGAGCAGCCCGCGAAAGCTCCGTCCGTCCAGGTTCCCGCCCGGGAGGGGCTCGGCGTGCGTCCAGGCGGGCTTGCCGGGAAAACGCCCGGCGAGCTTTTCCATCGCCTGCTCGGCGAGCTTCCGGTAGGTGGTGATCTTGCCGCCGAACACCGAAAGGACGGGCGCCGCGCCCGGCTCCGCTCCCGTATCGAGCAGCAGGTGGTAATCGCGCGTCACCGCCGATGGATTTTCGCTGCCGTCGTCGTAGAGCGGGCGCACGCCCGAATAGCTCCACACCACCATGCCGGGAGTGATGGGCTTCTCGGCGTAGCGGCTCGCCGCTTCGCAGAGGTATTCGATCTCCGTGCGCGAGATCTTCGCCCGGTAGTCGTCGCGCGTGACCGGCACGTCGGTCGTGCCGACGAG
>WNFX01003645.1_pt1 | contig 15332 bp, 13 predicted proteins | sample 5400111 | NCBI WGS metagenome assembly WNFX01 (sample SAMN13153363, study PRJNA577476) | soil metagenome | isolation source: 40 cm soil or saprolite under grassland replicate 1 | place: USA:California | collected 2016-06-15 | reverse complement strand
CCCGGCTGGGAGCAGGTGGCCGGTGCCGCCGGAACCGCGGAGGCCGGGGCCGCGGAGGCCGGGGCCGCGGCGGCCGGGGCCGCGGAGGCCGGGGCCGCGGCCGGCGCGGCGGCCATCCCGCACACGGTGCAGTACCCGTCTTCGATGGTGCCGCCGCAGCCCGGCTGCGTGCACTGGGTGGTGGTTGTGGTCACTGCGGCTGCCTCCGCCCGCTCAGCGCCAAGATCGCCTGCTGGTAACGCGTCACCGCGGCCGCGGCGGCCGCAAGGTAGCACGGCGCCGTCCACAGCAGTTCATGGGCCTCGTCATAAAGCCTGCTGAGTTCGCTGTCCTCGGCGGCTCCCAGCCGGCCCGCCTTGATCTGGTAGGCGCCGAGCAGGCCGCGCAGCTCGTCGCGCCTGCCGAGGAGCGCCGCCGCCGCCCGCTGCGCATCCCGGTACCGCTGCCCCGCCGCGGCCGCCTCGGCCTCGATGGTGTCCAGCTCGGCCGCCAGCCGGGCCCACCGTCCCGCGGCCTTGAGCTTGTCCAGCGCGGCCAGCCGCACGTCCAGGCCCGCGGTCTCGGCCGGCGGTGGCGGCAGCTCGGCGGCGGCGATCCGCGCGGCGGCCCGGTCCCGGGCGGCCACGGCGTCGGCGAAGGCGGCCGCGGCCGCGCTGACGGCCGCCGCTGCCGCGCTGATCCGCCGCTGCGCGTCCGCCCGTACCCGGCCGATCTCGGCGGCCCGCGCCGCCGCCGCGGTGGCCTGCTTGCGCAGCCGGCCCAGCCGGGCGGTGTCGACGCTGCCTCCCTGCCAGAGCGCCAGCGGGTCCGCGTTCAAAAGGTCGCGCAGCCGGCCAAGCTCGTCCCCGGCCGCCGCGAGCGCGCCGGCCGCCTCGTCGTCGCCGGTGTCTCCCAGCTGCTTCTTCGCGGCATCCAGCTCGGCGCCGATCTCGCTGAGCCCGTCCGCGGTCTCGTTCCACACGCTCTCGGCCGCGGCCACCACATCGGACACGCCGGCGAAGACGCGCCTCATCTCCCGTACCGCCGCGGCCACGGTCAGCCGCGACCGGCCGGTCTCGGTGAGGTCCCGCCGCGCGAGCGGCACGCTGCGAGTGACCTCCACCGACGACCCGGTCAGCAGGGTGGTGATCTGCGCCAGTTCCCGGTCGGATGAGCGGCGCGCTCCCGCCAGCAGCTCGGCCGCCTTGTCCACCGCCGCCGCGTAGGCGGTGAAGGTCTCCCACAGGGCGGCCAGGTCGGCGGTTGCAACCTCCCAGCGCCGCTTCGACTCGCCGGTCAGGGCCGCCCCGGCGAGCATCCGCTTGCCGAAGCTGCCATCCAGCTCGAGCAGCTTCGCCTGGATGCCGTCGCGCTCGGCGGTCGCGGCCGCCACCGCGTCGGCGGCCTGCTCGCGGGTCATCACCGTCGCCATGGGTCAGGCCTTGTAGTGGGCGGGCGGGGGTGCCGGGACCTGGGTACCGACCCAGTGGGCATAACTGGCGGCCCACCGGCCATCGGTCCGCTGCTGCTGCAGTACCGCGTTGACGAACCGGACGAAGTCGGGGTGCTGCTGGGAGATGGCGAGGCCGTAAGGCTCAGAGGTGAAGCGGGGGCCGACGATCTTCGTCCAGGGATCCTGGGCGGCCAGGCCGTCCAGGATCGAGTCGTCGGTGGAGATCGCGGCGACGTCGCCCTGCTGGAGCAGCACCAGGCAGTCGGTCCAGAACGGCACCGCGACCGGGATGGGGTGCGAGGACGCGGCCTTGATGTTGGCGATGGAGGTGGACCCGGTGGTCGCGCACACCCGCTTCCCGCCGAGGTCGGCGAGGCTCCTGGCCGGGGAGTTGGCCCCCACCAGGACGCGCTGGCCCGCGTCGAAGTAGACGGTGGAGAAGTCCACCTGCTGGAGCCGCTCACAGTTGATCGTCATCGTGTGCGCCACGATGTCGACCGCGCCGGACCGGACGTCGGGGATCCGCTGGGCGTCCGAGATGGCCTTGAACTGGACCTTGTCCGGGTTGCCGAAGATCGCCTTCGCGATCGCGTGCACCATGTCGATGTCAAACCCCTCGATCTTTCCGTCCAGGGGATTGAGGTAGCCGAAGTGGTAGGTGCTCTGGTCCACGCCGGCGATGAGGTAGCCGCGGGCACGGATCTTGGCCATGAAGGAGCCCGGGGTCACCCGCGGCGGCCCGCCCGGCCGCAGGCTGGCGGTGGGGTCACAGGATGTGGTTCCCGCCGCTGCCGCGGCCGGCCGGGCCGGGTGCTCTGCGGGGCGGGCGGTCACCGCCGCCGACCCGGGCACCGCCCAGGCGGTCACGGCCCCCATCACAGGCAGCGTCATCAGCAGCAGCGCTGGCAGCCTCAGCCAGGCGGGCGGCTTCACCGGTACTCCGCCAGCCGGGTGCTGAGCCCGCGGAAACACCCGGCCGCCATGATCAGCGCCAGCACGATGACTCCCACCTCCAGGCCGGTGAACACGTCGCGGCCCGCCACCGCGTGCGAGCGGAAGACGACCTGATCGGCGGCGATCGCGGCGGTCAGGGAGCCGTCAAGGCGCGTGAACAGGGTGCCGGAATGACCGGGGCCGGAGGTGGTCACCAGCCGCACCGCCTGGGTGTGCCTGCCGTTGTCGTCCAGGGACCTGACCAGCCGGTGCGCGGCGTACCAGGCGGTGGCCGTGGTCGCGGCCGCCGATGCCGGCCCGGCCCCCGGGCTGCCGCGGGCGGCGGTGACCGCGTCCGTCAGCAGGGTGCCGGGCCCGGGGCCCAGCCGGTGCTCCACGGTCTTGAAGTCCGCCTCGAAGCTGTCGTCGCCGCCGGCGTCGATCAGGGTGAGGCTCTCGTCGGCGCGGGCCTGCAGCGCCGCGATGTCGGCCCGGGCGAGCGCCGCCACCGGGGCGGATCCGTGCTCGCGCGCCTGCAGCAGGTCGCCGCGGGCCACGGTGAACGCGATGGCCAGCCAGAGCAGCGACACCACCGCCGCCACGGACGCCACCACCAGGCCGAGGCTGAGCCTGCGGTGCGTGCGCTGGAACAGCCACCGCTGCGCGCGGTAGAGCACGTAGCCGAGGAGGCCGGCCGCCACGAGCAGGATCAGGGCCAGTGGCAGCCCGGTCGCCTGCCCGCTGGCCGCGGTGAGCTGAGCGTCCGCCTGGGCGGACACGTCACGGGCGGCCGGGAGCAGCGTGCCGCGCATCAGGGCGGACGCCTCCCGCAGGTAGGCCGCTCCGAGCGGCAGGCCGAGCCGGTTGTTGGCCCGCGCGGTCTCCACCTCGCCGGTGTAGACGGGCAGGCCGGCCGAGAGCTTCGCCAGGTCCCGCGCGGCGGGGGAGTGGCCGGCCGCCGCGGTGGCGCTCTCCAGATGGGCGGCCGCCTGGGCGATGTCGGCCTGGTAGCGATGGCGGGCGGCGAGCGGCTCCAGGCCGCCCGACAGGAAGGCGCTGGCCGCGGTGGCGTCCGCGTCCGACAGCGCCCGGTAGATCTGCTGGCCGTCCAGGCTCAGCGGCTCGCTGGTGCCGACGACATCATTGGCCCCCGAGGCGCGCTGGCTCACCACCCAGGCTGCCAGCCCGCCCCAGATCAGGCACAGCACCACCAGGCCGGCCAGGAGCAGCCGCAGCTTCGCGGGCGTGGTCGTGGCCCGGAGGAACTGGCGCAGGGCAGGCCGGGTGCCCGGGGCACGCCGGGTATCCGGGGCATGCCGCGGCGGGTCGCCGACCGCGGTCATAGCCGTCTCCGCTTACCCGGCGGCCGATGGCGTGGCGCATGCACCATGACCCCGCTCCTTCCCCACCGGGCCCACTGGTGATGACGGATCCGCTCAGCGGAACCATTCCTAGTTTGACGGACTCTACGGCAGATCTCGCCACAGCAGAACTCGGCAGGCGGAGACCGGCCAACGGGTGGCCCTCACCGCTCTCCGTGGCCGGCCGCAGCCCGTCGCCCCGCGGCCGGACTTTACCGGGTCATTACCCCAGTGCCTGCATCACGATGCTGCGGTGCTGACTCTTACGGGCATAGACAGCTCGATTCGTATTCATGGCGGCATGAAGGCGAGCTGGCCATCGGCCAGAGGAGGCTCAATGGCATCGACCATCGTTCTCACCCCGTCCACTGACAAAACAGGGGCGACCGACACCGCCGCGATCAACACCGCTCTGGGCACTGTGGGCGCCGGCGGGAGCGTGCTGCTCGACCCGGGCGACTGGTACACCGACGCACCGCTGGGCATCCCGGACGGGACCGAGCTGGCGGGCATCAAGGGCGGGATCAACGGGCATACGTCGATGTCTCCGGCCGGTTGGGTGATCCACCCGGTCGCGGCGTTCAGCGGGACGGGCGTCCTCAGCCTGTCGGCCGTTTCCGGAGTGCGGATAAGGGAACTCGCCATTCTCAACGACATGGGCTCACCGGCCAATGTGGACGGGATCTCATGTCACGGCAACGTCAACGGCCTGGAGATTCTGCATGTCTCGGTTGCCCTGGTCAGCGGCTACGGGCTTGCTTACTACCAGTCGGCCGGGGCCGATGGCGACGGGCTGTGGATGAGCCGCTGCATGTTCCAGCGCACCGGCAAGTCGGCGGTGCACCGGCCCGTCAACGACGCCAACATCCACAACGTCCACATCCAGTACGCCGGCATTGTGGCCGGGGCCGCGGACGGCCACGGCTTCTTCTCGGATGCGGGGTCGGCGGGGAACATGACCTACGTCGGCTGCCGCGCCGACCTGTGCCGGGGCAGCGGCTGGCTCATCGATCACAAGGGCCCCTTCGGGGACGCCACCAAGCTCGTCGGCTGCTCGACCGAGCGCAACGCCTAGGACGGCGTCCTCATCACCAATTCCTCCGCCGCCGGCACGGCCTGGCGGTCCCCGGTCATCATCAGCGGTTGCTGCTTTGAGGGCGACGGGACGAACGTGCCCGCCGGCGGCGGGCCGGCCACCGGGGGCGAGTACGCCGGCATCCGGGTCCAGGGGCGGAACCGGGTGTTCATCGACGGCACTACCGTCGTGGTCAGCACCACCGACGTGGCGGCCGGGGCCCCGAAGTACTCGCTGGGGATCAACGAGATCGGGTCGGTGCCCGGGCGGGCGGAGACGATCGAGTGGGCCAGCGGGCGGATGAACTACTCGACCGGTCAGGGCGGGCAGGCGATCCAGAACTACTCGCTGGTGGATCACCTGGTCATCGGCCCGACCGTCACCCAGGTCGGTGGGTATCAGAGCACGGCCGTCTCGCTGCGCACCGGGCAGGTAGCCCTCGCGGGCGGCACCGTCACCGTCTCCACCCCTTGGGCTTTTCCGGAGAGCCTGATCTATCTCACTAACGTCGGCCCTTCCGGCATTATGGGGACGCCCTTTGTCTCCTCGCACGACACCGGGTCATTCACGATCCAGTCCACCAGCGATTCCGATTCCAGCGTCGTCGCCTGGATGATCATTTGACATCCTCCCTGGCCTGAAGGACGGGGATTCCAGCCTCGCTGACCTGTGGAGATAGGAGAGCGAGCTGAGGTTCACGGTTCACCGGCCTGCCCAGCGGCGGGCCTCCCCGCGCAGTCACCGCATGCCCTGCGGCGATGTTCCTGGCCGCGTTCACGTCCGCGTTGCAGCGGTAACAGCAGGCCGTGCAGGCGAAGACCGCTTGGCTCTTGCGGTTTTCACCCGCCACATGCCCGCACGCGCTGCAGCGCTGGCTGGTGTACGCGGGATTGATCTTCTCGACCCGTGCAGGCGCCTTGTCTTCCAGTCGCTTGATCAGGATGCCCCAGCCGGAAGCGAGGATCTCCCTGTTCAGCCCAGCCTTGGCGCGCACCTGGCGGCCGGGGGCTTCCAGGCTGCCCTTGCCCGAACGGGTCATGTGGGTGATTCGTAGGTCTTCGACCCGGATCACGTCGAAGCGGCGCGCCAGGTCGGTGGACAGCTTCTCGGCCCAGTCCTTGCGGGCGTCGGCCTCGCGGGCTCTCAGCCTCGCGACGGCGGACTTCACCTGGGCGCGACGGTTGCTGCCGCGTTTGGCGCGGGCGAGCCTGCGCTGGAGTCGTTTGAGCCGTCGCTGGCGGGATGGGGACAGGTGCGGGCAGGTGAGCATCTGGCCGGTGGACAGCGCTGCGCTGACCGCGATACCCCGGTCCACGCCCACGATTTCCCCGGTTCCCGGTCCTGGGATGGGGGCAGGGAGCGCCGCGAAGGCCAGATGCCAGCGGCCGGCCCGGTCCAGCTTCACTCGGAACGACTTGGCTTGCGGGACGGCACGGCTCCAGCGGAACTGCACCCAACCGGCCTTGGGAATGAACACCTGCCCTCGGTGCCGGTTCAGCCGCCGGACCTGACCCAGCCCCAGGGCAACGATCCGGAACCCCTCATCCCGTCCAGCCTTGCGCCAGGTGGGTTTGCGATGGGTGCCGTGGAGATAGTTCGCCATCGCCTGGGAGAAATCCCGCAGCGCCTGCTGCTGGACCACCGCGCTCCCTGCTGCTAGCCACCCGTACTCGGCGCGCGCGGCCGAGAGTTGACGGCATTGTTCCACCCAGCCCGGCGCGCTCGGACGGCCCGGGCGCCACCAGGATTGCTGCTCGACGGCAAGATTCCACACAAAGCGGGCGTGCGTGCAATGGCTGCGTAATACCAACGCCTGCTCAGGCGACGGTAATAACCGGTAACGGGACACGGGAACACGATATCGAAAAACATGATATTCCGTGGGAGGGAAGCATCAGTCCTACCTGCCCCCAGCCCGATGGTGCATTGGGCCGGCCGGGCGCAGGCTTGGGTATCGTCGCGGGCCGCAGCCCGCCGCGGTCGCTGGTCCGGCACCCCTGTGACGCCACGGCGGGGCCAGTCAAGGCGGTCCATGGCCGGGACACCCGGCTAGCGGTCGTGAAACTCGGGCTGGCGCTTCTCGGCGAAGGCCCGCGGGCCCTCCTTCGCGTCCTCGCTGCCGAACACCGCCATGCCGATCCTGGCCTCGGCCGCGAACGCGTCGTTCTCGGGCATGCCCTCGGTCTCCCGGATCGCCCGCAGGATCGCCCGCACCGCGACCGGCCCGTTCGCGGCGATCATCTCCGCGATCTCCAGCGCCTTGGCCAGCGCCTGCCCGTCCGGGACCACGTGGCCGATCAGGCCGATCTCCAGCGCCTCCGTGGCGGTGACGTGCCGGCCGGTCAGCAGCAGGTCGGCCGCGATCGTGTAGGGGATCTGCCGCGGCAGCCGCACCGCCGAGCCGCCGAGCGGGAACAGCCCCCAGCGCGCCTCGGAGACGCCGAACCGCGCGCTCTCGCCGGCCACCCGGATGTCGGTGGCCTGGAGGATCTCCGTGCCGCCCGCCACGGCCGGCCCTTCCACGGCGGCGATCAGCGGCTTGGCCAGGCGGCGCCCCTTGAGCAGCGGCTCGATCACCGACGCGTCCCAGTCCCCTCCGCGGTCGCCCGGGTGCGCCCGGCTCATCTCCTTCAGGTCGGCGCCGGCGCAGAACGCGCCGCCCGCGCCGGTCAGCACGCAGACCCGGATGCCGGGGTCGCCGTCCACCTGGTCCCAGGCCTGGCGCATCAGCGCCATCATCGGCCCGGTGAGGGCGTTGCGTGCCTGCGGCCGGTTCATCGTCACGACCAGGACATGCCCCCGGCGCTCGATGAGCGCGTGCGGGGCCCCGCCGTCGGCGGGCGGAGTCGGGGTCATGGCGGCTGGCGTCTCCTCAGCTTGGGCCCGGCCCGGAGGGTTGCCCAGAACAGTAACACGTTCTAGTTTCTTACCCATGGCCCTGAACTTCGCCGACCTCTTCGAGCATGCCGCCGACGTGTTCGGCGAGCGCACCGCGGTGGTCTCGGGCGAACGGCAGGTGACCTATCGCGAGCTTGACGAGCGCACCAACCGGCTCGCCCACCACCTGGCAGGAATGGGCGTCGAGGCGGGGGGCCACGTCGGGCTCTACGCGCACAACTCCATCGAGGCCGCCGAGACGCTGATCGCGGCGTGCAAGCTCCGCGCGGTCGCGATCAACATCAACTACCGGTACACCGAGAACGAGTTGCAGTACATGTTCGCGGACGCCGACCTCGCCGTGCTCGTGTGCGACCGGCAGCTCGCGCCCCGGGCCGCCGCGGTGTCGCGGGCCACCCCCGGGCTGCGCGGCATCGTGGTGATCGAGGACGGCAGCGACGCCGACGCCGGCGGCGCTGCCGCGTATGCTGCCGCGCTGGCCGCCGCCCCGCCCGCCCGCGATTTCCCGCCCCGCAGCAACGATGACGTCTACATCATCTACACCGGCGGGACGACCGGATATCCCAAGGGCGTCATGTGGCGGCACGAGGACATCTGGCGCACGCTCGCCGGCGGCATCGACTTCGTGACCGGTGTCCCGCTGGCCGACGAATGGGAACAGTCCCGTAAGGGCCTGGAGTCGGCCGGGCTGGTCAGGCTCACCGCGGCACCGCTCATTCACGGCGCCGCCCAGGTGGCGATGCTCGCGGCGCTGTTCGCGGGGGACACCGTGGTGCTGCCGCCGCATTTCGACCCGGACGAGGTCTGGCGCGCGGTCGAGCGCCACAAGGTCAACCTGATCTTCATCACCGGCGATGCGATGGGCCGGCCGCTGATCGAGGCCTACCACGCAGGCGGGTATGACGCCTCCTCGATGCTGGCCATCTCCTCCAGCGGGGCGCTGTTCTCCCCGGTGGTCAAGGACGCCTTCGCCGCGGCGCTGCCGGGGATCGTCATCACCGACGCGATCGGCTCCACCGAAACCGGCTTCGCCGGCATCGGCCTGGTGACGGCGGGCGCGCCGCAGCGCGGGGGCCCGACCGTCACGCCCGGCCCGGAGGTCATCGTGCTGGATGATCACGGCTGCCCGGCCGGTCCCGGCCAGGTCGGCCGGCTGGCCCGGGGCGGCCATGTCCCGCTCGGCTACTACAAGGACCCGGCCAGGACCGCCGAGATGCTGGCCGAGGTGGACGGGAAGCGTTATGCCGTGCCCGGCGACCTGGCGCGGATCGAGGCCGACGGCTCGGTGACGCTGCTCGGCCGCGGCAACACGTGCGTGAACTCCGGGGGCGAGAAGGTCTTCCCCGAGGAGGTGGAGAGCGCGCTGAAGTCCCATCCCGACGTGTTCGACGCGCTGGTCATCGGCGTCGCCGACGAGCGGCTCGGGCAGCGGGTGGCGGCACTGGTGCAGCCGCGCGAGGGGCGGGTCCCCGACCTGGCCACGATCGAGGCCCATGTCCGTGGCCAGATCGCCGGCTACAAGGCGCCGCGCAGCATCTGGCTGGTCGACGCCATCAGCCGCGGGCCGGCCGGGAAGCCCGACTACGGGTGGGCGCACCGCTACGCGGCCAGCCACCCGGTGGCGTGAGGAGGACCGTGCGGACGACGCTGTGCGACCTACTCGGCATTGAGCACCCCATTGTCGGCTTCAGCCCGTCCGAGCACGTCGCCGCCGCGATCAGCCGGGCCGGCGGGCTGGGCGTTCTCGGCTGCGTCCGTTTCAACGACCCGGCCGACCTGGACGCCGTCCTGCGGTGGATGGACGCCAGCACCGGCGGCCGGCCCTACGGCGTCGACGTCGTGATGCCCGCCAGCGAGCCCACCGAGGGCGCTCCGATCGACCTGGGCGAGCAGATCCCGGCCCGGCACCGGGAGTTCGTCGAGGACACGCTGATCAAGCTCGGCGTGCCGCCGCTGCCCGGCGACGCGACGGCCGGCGACGGCGTGCTCGGCTGGCTGCACTCGGTGGCGCGGCAGCACGTCGAGGTGGCGCTCGCCCATCCGGCCCGCCTGATCGCGAACGCGCTCGGCCCCCCGCCGCCCGACGTCATCGCGCGCGCCCACGAGCGGGGCATGCTGGTGGCGGCGCTGGCCGGCAAGGCCGGGCACGCGCGTCACCACGTAGCGTCCGGCGTGGACATCGTCGTCGCCCAGGGCTATGAGGCGGGCGGGCATACCGGGGAGATCGCCAGCATGGTGCTGATACCGGAGATCGTCGACGCCGTCGGCGGGCAGGTGCCCGTGCTCGCCGCGGGCGGGATCGGCTGCGGCCGCCAGATCGCCGCGGCGCTCGCGCTCGGCGCGGTCGGCGTCTGGATGGGTTCGGCCTGGCTGATCACGCAGGAGTACGCGCTGACCGCGGCGGCACCCGCCCTGCGCGAGGCGCTGCTGGCCGCCACCTCCTCCGACACCGTCCGGTCGCGGATCTACAGCGGCAAGCCCGCCCGGCTGCTGCGCAACCGCTGGACCCGGGCGTGGGCGGAGCCGGGCGCGCCCGAACCGCTCCCGATGCCGCTGCAGAACCTGCTGGTGAGCGAGGCACACCAGCGGCTGATGCACTCGGGCCAGCCGGACCTGGTGCCGATGCCGGTCGGCCAGATCGTGGGACGGATGAACGAGGTCCGCCCGGTCGCCGAGGTCATCTCCGCGCTGCTGCGGGAGACCGGGGAGGCAATGGACAGGCTTGACGGATTCCGCTGACCGGGGTCGTTACCGGTTTCGGCTCACCCGATCGGTGGGAACCCCCCTCCGGGTGGGGCGCTGACGCGCCGTCCCACCCGGGTTGCTAGTTCATGATCACAGACGGCTGGAGGAGGGCGCAGTCATGCCTTACGTGGACGTGGGTACCGAGAACTCGGGCGCGATCGAGCTCTATTACGAAGACCACGGGTCCGGGCCGCCGGTGGTGCTGATTCATGGTTACCCCCTCAGCGGCCGGGCGTGGGACAAGCAGGTCCCGGTCCTGCTGGACATGGGCTGCCGGGTGATCACCTATGACCGGCGCGGGTTCGGGAAATCGAGCCAGCCCACCACCGGGTACGACTACGACACCTTCGCCGCCGACCTCAATGCCCTGGTGGAGAAGCTGGACCTGCGGGAGGCCGTGATCGTCGGGCACTCCATGGGGACGGGCGAGGTCACCCGCTATTTGGGCGTGTACGGCTCGGCGCGGGTGGCCAAGGGCGTGCTGGTGTCCCCGATCCCGCCGTTCCTGCTGCAGGCCGGCGACAATCCCGAGGGCCTGCCCGCCAGCCTGTTCGAGGGATTCATCCAGTCCGCCAACGCCGACACCCCGGCGTGGATGAAGGGATTCCTCGACAACTTCTACAACATGGACGTCCTCGGCGGCACGCTGGTCAGCGACCAGGCATTCCAGGCCAGCTTCAACCTCGCGACCGCCGCCTCCGGCACCGCGGCGGTGGCGTGCATCCCGACCTGGGAGACCGACTTCCGCGGCGACCTGCCCAAGATCGACGTCCCGATCCTGGTCATCCAGGGCGATGCCGACCGGGTCCTGCCGTTCGACAAGACCGGCAAGCGCCTGCCCGGCCTGATCAAGGACGTGCAGCTGGTCGTCATCGAAGGCGGCCCGCACGCCATCGCCTGGACCCACGCCGACCAGGTCAACCGGGCGCTCTACCAGTTCCTCAGCTAGCGCGCTAACCCGGCGTCACCCTGCCGCGGGATACTGAGGAGGCAATGGACAGGCTGAACGGATTGCGCTGACCGGGCTGCGGCCGGGCGCGCCGCCGCCGCGGGGGAGGGCCGGGGATGAGGATCTCGACCATGGTCGGCTACTGGAGCTCCGGCCCGCCACCGGACGCGCCGGAGCTGTTCGCCGCCGCGGACCGGCTGCGGCTCGATCAGATCTGGACCGCGGAGGCCTACGGCAGCGACGCCTGGACGCCGCTGGCCTGGTGGGGATCGCGCACCTCGCACGTCCACCTGGGCACGGGCATCTCGCAGCTGTCCGCCCGCCCGCCGGCGACCCTGGCGATGGCGGCGATGACGATGGACCACCTCACCCAGGGCCGGGTCATCATCGGGGTCGGCACGAGCAACCCGCAGGTGGTCGAGGGCTGGTACGGCCAGCCCTATCCGCGCCCGCTGGAGCGCACCCGCGAATACGTCGACATCCTGCGCGCGGTCATCGCGCGGGCGGGGCCGGTCGTCTATGACGGCAAGCACTACCAGCTGCCGCTGGCCGGCGGAACGGGCCTGGGCAAGCCGCTGCGTTCCATCCTGCATCCGTACCGGACCGAGATCCCCATCTACCTCGGCGCGGAAGGCCCCAGGAACGTGGCGCTGGCGGCCGAGATCGCCGACGGGTGGCTCGCCATGTTCTTCTCGCCCGCCATGAACGACTTCTACGCGACCGCCCTGGCCGAGGGCTTCGCCCGCCCCGGCGCCCGGCACACCAGCGCCAGCTTCGACGTGGTCGGCGGCCCTTTGCGCGTCATCGTCGATGACGACGTCGAGCGGGCGGCCGACCAGCTCCGGCCGACCCTCGCCCTGTACATCGGCGGCATGGGCGCCCGCGGCGTCAACTATCACCATGAGGTCTTCGCCCGGATGGGATACGAGGCACAGGCCGCCACCATCCAGGACCACTACCTGGCCGGCGACAGGAAGGCCGCCATCGCGGCCGTCCCGACCCGCATGGTCGAGGACGTCGCCCTGATCGGCCCGTGGGCCAAGATCGCTGACGAGCTCCAGCGGTGGCGGCAGACCGTCCTGACCACGTTCTCCGTCAGCACCGACCTGCGCCACCTGGACGCCGTCGTCGACCTGGTCCGCGGCTGATCAGGGGCCGGCGGCCCCGGCGCTTATGGCGCTGCCAGCGCCACGGCGGTGAAGACGTCCGGGCGGCGCTGCGCGGCGGCGATCGCCCAGGCGCCGCCGTTGGAGAAACCCGTCGAAATCCAGGGCCGGCGGCGGCGTCGCGTGGCGACCACACGCGCACCATGTCCTCGCCGTCGGGCGGGCCGCCGGAGGAGTACTGGCCGGCGGCGCGGCTCCGGTTGCCGGGCAGCACCGCCTGCCAGCGCTCCGTCAGCGTTTCCCGGTCGGCCGCGGCCCGCTCGGCGTCGGTGACGGACGGATCGCCGCAGGGATCTCCTCGCCGTGCTCGGCGTAGGTCCATACGGCGAGCCGATCCCGGGCGGGCCGGCCGTGCATACAACGCAATGTAGTCGTCTGCGGTCGGCGTAACCGCCTTGGCCGCACGGTCACCCATGGCCGACACTGGTCTCATGCTTGCCCGGATAAGACGCTTGTTCGACGGCGCCGGCTGGTTCCCCGGCCTGGCGGCGGCGCTGTTCGTGTTCGCCCTGCTCGCCGCGCTGCTGGAGCTCCAGTCGTCCGATGCCGTGCGCTGGACGGGCCAGCGCGTGACCGGGACCGAGATCGGCGGGATCGTCAGCTACCGGTGGGACGGCCAGACCTATTCGCTCGACGCACAGGGATACGGGTCGGCGAAGGCCGTGGGGGTCGATCTCGACCCCGCCGACCCCTCCAACGCCGTTATCGACAACACGTTCCCCCGGGTGGTCGAGGGCGCGCTCGTGGCCGTGCCGGTGGCCGCCGGCGTGGCGTTGCTCGTGGTCGGCTTGACCCGTCGGCGGCGGTGGGAGCGGCGGCAGCTGCGCGTTGCCCCCAAGACCGGCCAGGTCCTGGACCAGGAGTTTGTCACCCGGCATCTGCGTGAGCTGCGGCACGGCAACCGCGGCGGCGACTAGGACATGGCCTCGGCAGGGTCCCTGGCCAGCGCGGCGCCGATGCGCCGGAGCTGGCTGGTGGCCCCGCCGAGCGCGAACTCGGCCCGCTTGGCGGCGGTGAAGTAGCGATGCAGCGGGTAGTCCATGTCGATGCCCACGCCGCCGTGCACGTGCACCGCGGTATGCGCGACGCGGTGGCCCGCGTCGGCGGCCCAGAACTTGGCGGTGGCGACCTCGGTGCCGCCGGGCAGGCCGGCCGCCAGCCGCCAGGCCGCCTGCCACATCGTGAGCCGGACCGCTTCCACATCGATGTAGGCGTCGGCCAGCCGCTGGGTGACCGCCTGGAAGCTGCCGATCGGCCGGCCGAACTGCACCCGGTCCCGCGCGTACGCCGACGTCAGCTCCAGCGCGCGCTCCACCACCCCCAGCTGCAGCGCGCACAGCCCGACGGTGCCGTGCGCCATCAGCCATTCAGTGATGTCCGCGCCCGCCGCGGGGCGGCCGAGCACCCGGTCATCGCCCAGCCGGGCGCCGCGCAGCGTTACCCGCCCCGCGCTGTCGCCGCCGGTGACCTGCTGCCGCTCCACGGTGACCCCCGCATCGCCCGGGGCGACGAGAAACACGGCGGCCCCGCCGGCCGTCGCGGCCGGAACCAGCAGCAGGTCGGCCAGCGGTGCCGCGAACACGGCGGTCTTCACGCCGGACAGCAGCCAGCCGCCCGGCACGCGTTCGGCGCTGGCCGACGGTACCCGCGGGTCGTCGCCGTCCTCCTCGGGCAGGGCGGCGGTCAGGATGAGCTCGCCGCGCCCGGCGGGCGCCGCCCACCGGCGCTGCTGGTCCAGGGTGCCGAAGGCGGCCAGCGCGCTGGCGCCGAGGACGATCGAGGCTAGGTAGGGGACCGGTGCCACCGCGCGCCCGAGCTCGGTCAGGACCGAGCACTGCTCCAGCAGGCCGAGCCCGGCGCCGCCCACCGATTCGGGCAGCCCCGCCGCCAGGATGCCGGCCCCGGCCAAGCTGGCCCAGAGCGCCGGATCGAAACGGTCGCCGCCCGCCTCGGCGGCGGCCAGCCGCTCCGGCGTCAGCCGGTCGGTGAGAATGCGCCGGCTGAGCACGGCGAGTTCGCGCTGGCTTTCGTTCTGCGTGAAATTCACTGATTTCTCCGGGCGACGGGAAGCCCCAGGCCGGCGGCGGCGATGATGTCGCGCTGCACCTCGTTTGTGCCGCCGCCGAAGGTCAGGATCAGCGCGGAGCGGTGCATCCGCTCGATCCGGCCGGACAGGACGGCGCCCGGCCCGTCGCGGACCTGGGCGTTGGCGCCGAGCACCTCCATCAGCAGCCGGTATGCCTCGATGGCGAACTCGGTGCCGAACACCTTCGTGGCCGAGGCCGCCGCCGGGCCGGGACCTTGCCCGGCCTCCGCCGCGATCCGCCAGTTGAGCAGCTTGAGGAACTCGGCCTTGGCGTGCACCCGGGCCAGGTTCAGCTGCACCCATTCGGCGTCGATGACGCGCTGGCCGCCGGCCAGCTTGGTGGCGCGGGCCCACTCGCAGACCGCGCGCAGCGCCGATTGGACCGGGGCCGCCGAGGTGAGGGCGACCCGCTCGTGGTTGAGCTGGTTGGTGATCAGCGGCCAGCCCTGGTTCTCGCCGCCGACCAGGGCGGAGACGGGCACGCGGACATCGGAATAGTAGGTGGCGCTGGTGGTGGTCCCGGCGATGGTGCGCACCGGCGTCCAGGAGAAGCCGGGGGCGGCGGTGGGGACGATGAGGATGGACAGGCCCTTGTGGCGGGGCGCCTCCGGGTCGGTCCGGCAGGCCAGCCACACGTAGTCGGCGTACTGGATCAGGCTGGTCCACATCTTCTGGCCGTTGATGACG
>WNFX01013468.1_pt1 | contig 15342 bp, 19 predicted proteins | sample 5400111 | NCBI WGS metagenome assembly WNFX01 (sample SAMN13153363, study PRJNA577476) | soil metagenome | isolation source: 40 cm soil or saprolite under grassland replicate 1 | place: USA:California | collected 2016-06-15 | reverse complement strand
ATAAGCTTTTTGCCGATTCCTGACTTTTTGCAGTCGGGGCTAACAGCGAGATCGGCAAGATAACTACACCAGACCCAATCTGTAATTGTACGAGAAACACCTACCAGGTTGTCTCCATCCCAGGCGGTTACAATCAGATCCGAATTTTCGAACATTGCTTTTATCCTTTGAGGATCATGCGTTGGCCTTGGAAGACCTGCATCGTTATAGAGCTCAATGACTTGTTGTGAAGTCGGTGTGATGTCGAACTTGTAGGTTATTTTGCTAGTCCCGAGCTTTTTCGTGGTCATGTACGTTGGCGCGTGGTTTACTTGGGTGGTTTCAACGCGGGCACGGCAGAGACATCGATCTGGTAAATATCCCCGAGCCCGTTGCCAGGTGTGCGGAACTCTTTTAACACCTCGGCCGTGGTTCGTCGCTGCGGCTTGGCAGGCAGTGCTGGCACGCGGCAACTCATCCAGATTAGGTATTTGCCATTTGGCGTGAGCTTGGGTGACAGTTCGCGTGCAGGGGAATTGATCTCCGGTCCGAGATTGACCGGCTCACTCCATTTGCCATCGGCTTGCTTGTGCGAGAGGTAAAGATCGTAATCGCCTAGAGAGTCGGGTCGCCTGGTGGCCGCAAGCAGTAGCAACCGCTCATCTTCGGTAACGAACGCTTCGTACTCGCCTGCGCTGGTATTAACAGGCGGGCCGAGATTCTCCACCGCGTAGCTGCCGTCTTTTTGCGGCACTGCGCGATAAATGTCACCCAGGCCTTTGGAATCCCCACGTTCTGAGCCGAAGTAGAGAGTTCCATTCTTTAAGACGATGGGATAATACGAGTCGGCATCGCTGTTGACTGGTGCTGGGAGGTGACGCGGCGCGCTCCAACCCGAATCCGTCTTGTCCATAACCCAGATGTCGTGATGCGACTGCCGTTCCCCGCCCGCGTCTACGGGGCGATCGGAGATAAAGTAAAAGTGTTTGCCATCGGCAGTGATGTAGGGATCGGCGTCCTGGTATTGGCCGGCGAACGGTGCGACCTCCGGCTGAGACCAAGTGCCGTCCTTGTAGCGCGAGACGAAGATAGACCAACGCGAGAAATTTGGGGCCAGTTTGAGAAAATACATCTCGCGACCGTCGGGCGTGAAGGTCACGTGCGAATCATAATCGCCGGTGGAGATGGTACCGGGCGCAAACAGAGTCGCGCGTGGAAGCGGCTTTGCCGAATCGTAGGGTGCCGGCTGCGCAGCCAGCGATGCGGTCATGATCGTCAGCGTTATTGCGCAGGCGCGTGTAAGGGGAGGTCCAGCGATTGCCCGGGATGTAGTAGTCATGGGTTTACCTGTCTTAATCCGGAAGCCGACTCACACGTCTCTTGGAACAACACGCCATCAAACGGAACTTTTAGGTTTGCTCTTCAATAAACCATCGCAGCCGCGAACGATGGGTAGGGTCCAAGATCACCAGCTCTGGCGCGCTTCTGAGCAAGCCAGTAGCTGAGAGTGGTTGCGTTGAGCGCTCCACGAGCGGAGTCAACTGCGCGTCCAATGTCTTATTGTCTTTTACAATGCCGAGCCATACGAGATAAGGCCCGTCGGTTCGCACAGGTAACTGTGGGAAGTTATTTGGCACGTCAAGCGTTACAAGAACGCCGGCCTCACGCGCGCCTGCGGCGCGATAGCTGGCAAACGTCGCCTCCGCCTGTTTGGCGAAAGCATCGATACTGTTGGGTTTAACAGCGAAGATCTGCGCGACCACAACGCCTTGCGCGCCCTTTCTTTCCTTGACCGGATCGACAGATGGAAGGACGGGGATCCGTCGTTCAGCGCTCAGCGGACGCAAAAGCAAGACGTTGTCGGAGTCCAGCATGAGACTGTTCATCGTGGAGGCGTGTTCCCTCCATAACGGACCATAGTAGAAGCCTGCGTTGATTATGGCGCGAGCATCAGTGTTCTTGAAACCCCTGATCCACGTAAACCCCACCGGATTCTTGCGCTCGAAAAATTGTCCGAACGCTATGGCGCCCATCTGCTGAAACGCTTCGGGAAAATAGCTCTCAAAATATTCGGCGAAGTGTTGCCTTTCGCCCTCCTTGACGATGTAACGGCGGAACTCGATGACCTGGAAATCGCCCAGGTGTTTCACGTGATCCATAGGCTTCTTCTCCGTTTTCTGATTAGGCTCAGCAAATGCCGTGGTGCCGAGCGTAATCAGAAGGCTCGTTGTTAGGAAGCGAAGCATTGGTCATCTTCTTTTAAATTTAGCGTCTGCGACTCGAACCCTTCGGTAGATAAAGCTGATACAACTTGCACAGATTTAATCTGGAATGTCAGCTTCGACGAGTTTCGATAGGAGGGTGAGCGATTCCTGCCAGCCAAGATAGCAAGCCTCGGCAGGAATGACGCCGGGCACGCCTTCCTGCACAATGTTCAACTCCGTTCCGCACGACACTTTCTTGAGGATTATGGTCGTCTGCATTTCTCCGGGCAGGTTCGGGTCGTCGAATTGATCTGTGTAACGAAGCCGTTCATTTGGCACCAGTTCGAGGTACTTCCCGCCAAAAGAATGACTCTTGCCGGTGCTGAAATTGGTGAACGACATCTTGTAGCTTCCTCCGACCTTCGCATCGATCTGATGGACCTTTCCCGTGAATCCGTTCGGCGGAAGCCATTTGGCCATTGCATCCGCGTCAAGAAAGGCGCGATAGATTTTCTCAGGCGCGGCCGGAAGCACGCGGTGAAGTCGGATCGTATTTGTGGTGGTTTTTGACATAATTGCGAGTGTGTTTTGTCTGTTGAATGTTGATAGTTGAATGTTGATAGCTGTTCTGAAATCGCTGCGGTTCACTTTTGCTGCGAAGGCGCAACGCTAATCATCCATCCGATTCCGAACCGGTCTTCCACCATGCCAAAGCGCGACGACCAGAATGTCTTCGTAAGCGGCATCTTTACCTGCCCGCCATCGGCCAATGCGTTGAAAGCCCGATCGGCTTCTGCTTCGCTCTGCACGGAGAGCGACAGAGAAAAGCCTTGAAAGCTGGGCTTGTCAGTAGAGTCGCCGTCGGAAGCCATCACGGTCGTCTGGCCGATGCGGAAGCTGGAATGCATGATTTTGTTCTCGACCCCCGATGGCACGGTTCCCGGCGGGGGTGGCTCGGGACTCTCCTTGAAGCGCATCATCATCTCAACTTCCGCGCCGAGGGCTTTGCGGTAAAATTCAATAGCTTCTTCACAACTGCCGTTAAAGAAGAGATAGGGTTGGATGAATCGATTGTCTTTTGTTGTGCTCATATGTTTGGTTTGTTGTTGGTTTTCTCACTTCGTTTCCACTAAGCCATCGTCAAAAAAGTACTTTTCTCAGGCCTCACCTTTCACGCGTGTGTCTATCGCGATCCAGTTCACTTCCCAGGTCTTGCCGCCATCGTCCGAGAATGCCTGTTCGAAACGGCACGAATCCGGAGTGATATCCGAGATAACGAATCGAACAAGGATGGCTCGGTCGTTCAGCGTTTCCTGAGAGAAAAATTCGCCGCGGCCATCCTTGAATTCGCCAATCGTGGGTGGGCTCAAGGTGCCGCTTTTGCTACTGGCAAAATTCAGGCTCCATTGGCGGGATTGAGGGTTGTAAAGACGCAGGTTTAGACCTTCGAAGTGACCTCCGCGGCCATCAGCCACCAGCTCCACCAGATTTCCGCGGCCGTCCCAAATCTTTCGAACAATGCTAGTGCCTTCATATTCGACCCATTTCGTGGAGCCAGTTAGGGGATCCACGAGCCGCCAAAGGTGCGTCTTCCAAGTGCCTATCTCGAAATCAAAATCGTGTTGTCCATCATGTTCCGTGGAAGCATTTTTGGGAGTGGGTTTGGGTGCGTCAGAATTCTGCAGCAGAGATTCACCTTTCACCCGTGTGTCCATGGCGATCCCTTTCACTTTCCAAGTCTTGCCCCCATCGTCTGAGAATGCATCTTCGAAACGACACGAATCCGGGGTGACGTCCGATATAACGGATCGAAAAAACATTGCACGGCCATTCAGCTTTTCCTGGAAGAAGAATTCGCCGCGGCCATTCTTGAACTCGCCGATCATGGGTTTCATGAACGCGCCGTCTTTGCTGGTGGCAAAATAGTCGCTCCACTGCTGCGTTTGAGCATTGTAAAGACGCAGGTTTAGAAATTTGAAGGGACCTGCCGGGCCCTCGGCCACCAGCTCCACTAGATTAGCGCGACCATTCCAAACCTTTTGGACAACCACAATTCCCTTAGATTCGACCCATTCCGTGGAGTCAGTTAAAGGGCGCCGGAGGCTCCATAGGTGAGTTTTCCAAGTGCCAATTTCGAAATCAAAATCGTGTTGTCCATCGTGTTCAGTGGGAGTCTGCTGATGGGCTGAACTGACTGCCCGCGCCGAAGCTTTTTTGTCGCTCTCCTGCTGTCCGAGCGCGAACGGCATCGCCTTGATAAGAAGAAGAGGGAGCAGAGTGAGGAGAGACACACGCCAAAGCAGGTATATGGTAATGGCAGGAGTGTTTTTTTTATTCATTCCAGCAGTGTTCCCATAGGCGCTGCGCTATTTGGCGCGCGTGAATGTCATGATCCAGTTCGTCTCCCATGTCTTTCCGGAGTCTGACGAATAGGCATGTTCCCAATGCGCGGACGTGGCGGTGATCTGAGACCAAATGAATCGCACGCGCATCTGTTTTCCATTGATCGTGACGCAAAAGTTTTCATGTATTTGGTTCGTTCTTATCGGTGTGTAGTCAGTCAACGGCTAAAAACAGCTACTTGGCTGCCTCAAGGGTAATTTCGCGAACGATCGTACGGCGCGGCAATGAAGACTCTGAATCGTTGAGATACTCGTTGATGTAAAGCCTGCGCCCCCACGGAGAATAGGCGATTCCGTTAGGGAAAGAGAGCCGCGCCTTTGCGGCCGCTCCATCTACGACCCCGCGCTTGCCATTGCCAAGGATGCACTTGACGGTTCGATTCAACGCCACCTCGTAAATTTCGTGCGATTCAAAAGCGGTTACATAGAATCGATCCTTCATGAAGCACAAATGCCCTAGTCCTTTTTCGGAAACCGTCGCGAAGGACGTGACGACGCCTTTCGGATCGATCTTCAGCATCTTGTTGTCTCTGAAGTTGACGACAAAAAGATTTCCGTCGCCATCGAAGGAAATGCCATTTGGGCAACTGAAAAGATCGCTTTTTGCGAAGGGTGAAACGGTGCCATCTCTTGCAATCTTTGCGATGGAATTACTACGGCAATTTGCGACATAGACATCACCTGTTTTCCTGTTGATGGCTATGCCTACAGGGCCGCTCAGGCCGCTGGTGACAAACGGCTGCGTTTGACCTTTCCGATCAATTTTGGTGATTGAATCGGCGTAGAAATTCGATTGCAAGAGATTGCCTTCATTGTCGATCGCGTTGCCAGACGCGCCATAAAGGCCTGACGCAAATACATCACGCTTGCCCTCCGGCGTGATCTTCCAGACATATTCGCCAAAGTCGGCCACATAGATATTGCCTACAAGGTCGACCGCTACACCCCCGACGGCGTGGCCCTCAATAACATTGGTAAGCGAACGGATTTTAGTCTGCGCGTGCACAGAAACAGTCGCAAAGAGCAGCGCCAACACGAGCGATAGTGCGCGATAGCTGCAGGAATAAAAAAGAGCCGGCAATTTAATCAGAGGGCCTGTTTGAACTACCAAGTGGTAAGCGCTTGTGTTGGACATGAACTTATTCGCTTATTTGAGTCCGCGATATTTGGGGTGAGTGAACCCCCGATCCCGCGACCGTGCGGAAGAGCAAAGTTTGTTCCGGCGTAATGAGCGGACCTGTTTTCATAGAGGTCTTATGCTAAAACAGCGGCTTCGGTCGCTTCACTGTTGTTCTGCGTTCTGCGAAGAGCGTTTAGGAGCGCGAGACCTTCAGGCCAGTCGCCGAGGCCGCTGGCACTGTTGATGTGCCCAGCTTCACCAATCATTATGAACTCGCTGCCCCATGCCATCGCAAATGCTCGCGCGCGAGAAAGTGTGACATATGGATCGTTGGAGCTCGCAACCACAATGGTTCGAAATTTGAACCGCAGCAGTGGAACCGGCGCAAAGCCTGTAGCTCCCGATGGAAAACTCAGAGCCTCAGGGTCGCTGGGTGCAACCAGAAGCGCTCCACGAACACGTCTTGAGAACTCGCCCACAGCCCAATGCGCGACCAGCACGCACGCGGCGCTATGAGCCACAAGCACCGTATCCGGCCCCGTTAGAACCAGGGCTTGATCGAGTTTCGCGATCCAATCGGCGCAGTGTGGCGTTTCCCAATCGTCTTGAATTACCCGAAGTAACGTATCGTCTCGGGCTTCCCACCGACTTTGCCAATGCCCGGGATCGGAGTCATGAAGTCCCGGAAGAATTAGGGTGCGCGTCATCTGGCTCCTTCAGGTGCAGCGGAGAAATTGAATGTGCCGTCAACCGCCTCTACGAAGGTGCGTTCTTCGCGAAGGATGATGCGTTTGGCTACCGCTGACTCGAAGTTCTTGCGCGCCTCAGCATCGGCTTTCAGCTTCTTTCGGTACGCTTCATAAGATGCAAGGCTGTCGAAGGCAATCAGTCCCCAGGCAACATTGTTAGTGCCCTCGTAGGGCAGGAAGTAGCCCACCAGACGGCCACCACACCGCGGGATGATGCGGCCCCAGTTTTCAGCGTACTCTTTGAAAGCTTCCCGCTGGTAAGGATCGATTTCGTATCGGATGAAACACGTTATTGTCATATCTTTGTTACTGGTAGGCGTGCTCGCGAGTAGCGAGGCAGGGTAATCTTTATCAAGGGCGGACGCCCAAACGGTAAGGCGCTCTCCAAATAGAAAAAACAACAGACCGTCTCTGCATCGGGCGAAGAACCTCTTTCTAGATATGTTCGCTGTGATCTGCTGCTGCTCATCTGGCTGCACTTGAGATTAGGATTTGTGCGCGGTGCATCCGCACCTCTGCGCATGGTATCGGCCGTTCGCTTCGACGTCGCCACCCTTGCCATACTTGTTTAAATGCCAAGAAATTGTTCGCCGCCTCGGCCATAAGTCGAGTAGGTATGGAAGATCTCTCCTGAGTCGTCCTTGTAGAAAACGCTGTCGCCCGACAAATCTTCCAGTCCAGCCGCCCATTCCGGCGCTTGTTGAAAATTGTAGAGCGCGCGACCTGCGGCGACCTCCTCGGGCTTGAAAGAGACGTTGAAGTCATAATTAAAATCGTTGTGGAAGGATGAAACCCAACGGAAACGCCAGCCCATCCGCTTGCGGACGACTTCGATCTCGTCGATCGGCGCGCGGGCGACAACCACATAGGTCACATCGTTGTTTTCGAGATGCTCAAGCAGGCCTTCAACATGATCTACCTCAAGCGAGCACCCCACGCACTGATGCGCGGCGCCCGGACCCATCATGAAGTGTTTGATAAAGAGTTGGCTCCGGCCATCGAACAAGTCAGCCAGCGCGACTTTTCCTTCCGGGGCGTCAAAGACATACTCCTTTTGGATTTTCACCCAGGGAAGCTCGCGACGATGCCGGCTTATTTCGTCACGCAGGTGGGTTAAGTCTTTTTCCCGCTTCAGTAAATCCTTGCGAGCAACCAGCCACTCTGCTTTCGACGCCATCTTATGGGGATTAACTCCGTTAACCCCCGCTTTTTTCCGTTCCATTGCTTCGATTTGCATTTTCAGTCTCCCCGGTTTGATGATTTTGTTTGGATTTCCAAAAAAGCTTCTTCAAGGCTAGCGCCGTCAGGCCGCCAATTGAGCCGGCACCGACTGCTGTCAACAGCGCGGTTGTTATACAGGCCGGGCACATAGTTGGTTTCGTTTCACTTCATCTATTACGACGAATGGCGAATGGCATTTTGGACATCTTCATTCTGCGCTATTAGCGCTCCAGCGGCTCGTCACTGTCCCTTTATTTCTTTACAAATTTTAGCGCCATCGAGTTTAGACAGTAGCGGAGATATGTTGGAGCCGGACCATCATTGAACAAGTGGCCAAGATGCGATCCGCAGCGCGCGCATTTTACCTCGTCACGTGTCATCCCATGTCTGTTATCGATAGTTTCCGTTATTTTGTCCGTGGCCAGCGACGCATAGAAACTGGGCCAGCCGGTTCGCGATTCGAACTTCGAATCGGAACTGAACAACTTACTTCCGCAAGCGGCACAGAGATAGATCCCTTGCTGATGATTGTTCCAATACGCATTCTTATATGGCGCCTCTGTTTTGGCTTCTCGCAGGACCTGAAATTGGCCGGGCGTCAGGATCTTTCGCCATTGGTCATCACTCAATGTCAGCTTTTGCGTCATCGGAGTAGACTCGATTTGCCGCCGGATTCGTGCGGCTTCTGCGTCTTCCGCCATGCTGAGCTGGACGGGCAAGATACAGAGCAGAAACAAGGATAAAGGTTTCATTCTCTGTTAACTCTCAATGATCGGTTATTAGTTTAAGGTTTCTTCAGACCGAGTTTCTTAAGCTTCGGCTCTATTATTTGCCGGACGTACGGATTGTTTGGGTTTTTCCGGCAGAAGTTTTGATGATTTTCTGGCGCCGGGCGAAATGATCCCGCTCGAGTAATCTCAGTTGCGATCGGTTTTGAATACGATTTTTGCGCCTGTGCCTTCGATTTCTCGGCTGCTACCTGTTGCTGTTCGTCGACGAAAAAGACGGCGGAGCGATATTGCTTTCCAGTGTCCGGGCCCTGTGCATCGACTTCGGTCGGATCATGCGCCCGCCAGAACAGATTGAGCAGCTTGTTGTAGCTGGTTTTAGCGGGATCAAACGTGACTTGAACGGTCTCGGCTTTTTGCATGTAGCCCGAGACTACCGAGGTCACGCCTGGCGCTTGTTGAAAAACTGCCTCCGTGCACCAAAAACAACCGCCCGCGAAATAAGCTACGTTTGCCTGGCCACTTTGCGCCTGCGGACAAAACGCCGTGCCCCAGAGCAAGATCAACGACAGCAATCGAAAGAACGACTTGGATTTATATTTGATCGAAGACGAACCACAAACCTTCCACATAGTACATCAACTCTTCGGTATCGTCTGATGTAGCAATGGCCACTTGAGAGAAGACGATAATGCCAGTTGCGCTTTGGAATACGCGTGCAAATTGAACAAGAACTGTAGGAAACGGGGAAAATCGGCATGTCCAGGAGCGAATCGCCTCTGAAGAAACGGCGGCGCCGTTCGATTATCGCGTTCGAAATGATTCGGCTCGACCGGAGCGCAGCCGAACCATTGCACGAGCAACTCTATCGCCAAATTCGTGATGAGCTGAAATCGGGCGCCTTTGCCGATGCCGCGTCTCGGCTTCCCTCCTCTCGAGCTTTGGCTATTGACCTGGGAATCTCAAGATTGACCGTTAACCTCGCATTCTCAAAGCTTCACGCGGAAGGCTATCTGCGCTCGAAGGCCGGTTCGGGAACGTTTGTGGCGAATCCTCTCCCCGAGAGTTTCTTAACTGCAGACAAATTCGCCACGGAACGAATCCGCGGTGGCGGACCAAAAGCACATCGACTGGTCGAGCGTCGAGCTCGTATCTCCAACCGGGTAAGAGCTATTCCAGATCAACGTCAAGGGATGCAGTTTGATCTCGGAGCGCTGGGCGCCGGGGCGGGTGTTTCCCTGGTCCCGGGACTCCCGGCGGTCGATGAATTCCCCATCGATATTTGGGAACGGCTGCGGTCCCGGGTGCTCGCACAAAAGGGCACTCATCTGCTGCGACATGCGTCGAGTCGTGGTGACGCGGATTTGCGCAAAGCAATTGCCACGTACCTGTGCGATTTTAGAGGCGCACGCTGTCACCCAGATCAAGTCCTGATCGTCGGAGGAATGCAGCAGGCGATGCTGATTAGTGCCATGGCCCTGCTCGATCCGGGCGAGCCTGTGTGGATGGAAGATCCCGGTTTTCACCAGGCGCGCAGAGTTTTTACTTTAGCAGGCGCCCAAGTCGTTCCGAAGCCGTTGAACCACGAAGGAATTGTGATCGCGCGGTCGCCGAGAGAAAAGCGGCCAAAAATCATCCATATAACCCCTTCGCATCAATATCCGCTCGGCATGACGATGAGTTTCGAGCGCAGGACAGGCCTGCTCGATTTTGCGCGCGCTCACGACGCATTTGTTTTTGAAGACGACTTTTACGCGGAGTTCCGCTTTACCGGACCGCCGCTCCCTTGCTTGCAGGGAATCGACGATTTCGGCCGCGTCATTTACGCCGGTACGATGAGCAAGATTCTTTATCCTTCGTTGCGACTGGGCTATGTCGTTGCGCCAGAGGCGCTGATTGATCCGTTGGTAAAAATCCGCAGCACAATGGATCAACACTCGTCTGCGATTGATCAGGCTACGCTGGCGCGTTTCATCACCGAGGGATTTTTCCTCAGTCACGTCAAACGAATGCGAAAAATCTACGCCGAGCGGCGAGACGTATTCATCAAACGATTCAATGAGTTGCTCGGTGATCGTTTCACTTTGCAGGTTCCGGAGGGCGGATTGAACATGGTCGCGTGGCTGAAACGCGAGCAAGACTTCGCAGCAATTAGCCGTGTTACTCTTCAGATCGGAGTCAAGCCTTCACCACTGTCACTTTACTGCATTCGAGCCAGGCCCAAACCGGCGTTCGTCTTCGGTTTCGCCGGTTGGACGCCGGCGCAAATTCGAGAAAGTCTGGTCAAACTCGCGTCGTCACTCCACAGGGCCGGGATTCGTTAGGCAAAGCAATGGGTAGCATGTCTAACAAGGAATCGCTCGCAAAGAAAAGGCGTAGGCGTTCGATCATCGCGTTTGAAATGATTCGACTTGATCGCGCATCGACAGAACCGCTCCAGCAGCAGCTTTATCGGCAGATTCGTGATGAGCTAAGATCTGGCAGCTTTGGCGATGGCGCCTCCCGGCTTCCGTCCTCACGCGCGCTGGCTGCGGACTTGGGCATCTCCAGACTAACGGTCAACCTCGCGTTTTCGAAGCTTCATGCTGAAGGTTATCTTCAGTCGAAGGCGCGCTCTGGAATTTTTGTGGCTTACCCCTTGCCCGAAGCGTTCCTGAGCGCCGACAAGCCGAAGGCGCGGCCCACGATCCAGAGTCCGCCTCGGATCGCTGATCGGGTAGAAACGTTGCAGGATTTGCGCGTTGGAAATCAGTTCGACCTCGGACCGACGGGTGCCGGCGCAGGCGTCTCGCTCATCGCCAGCCTTCCGGCAGCCGATGAATTTCCCATGGACACGTGGGAACGACTCAGAGCCGACGCTCTGGCGAAAAAAGGCGCCCACCTTTTGCGTTACGCCTCACACCGAGGCGATGCCGACCTGCGCAAGGCAATCGCAGCCTATCTGTCGGACTTCAGAGCGGCCCGCTGTCATCCCGACCAGATTGTGATTGTCGGTGGAATGCAGCAGGCAATGCTGATCAGTGCGATGGCGGTGTTGAATCCCGGTGAACCTGCATGGATCGAAGACCCCGGGTATCATCAGGCACGAAGGGCTTTCGCCTTGGTCGGCGCAAAAATAGTTCCGAAGCCGATCGATGACCACGGCATGGTGATTACGCGAGCGCCAAAAGAACCTTTGCCGAAGATGATCTACATCACCCCGTCGCATCAATTTCCCCTTGGGATAACAATGAGTTTCGAGCGGAGGACCGCCTTGCTCGACTTTGCGCGTGTTCACGACGCACTCATTTTTGAGGACGACTACGACGCCGAGTTCCGCTTTGTGGGTCCGCCTCTGCCCTCCTTGCAGGGAATCGACACCTCTGGTCGTGTCATTTACGCGGGGACGATGAGCAAGATTTTGTATCCGTCTTTGCGCCTGGGCTACATTGTCGCGCCCGAGGGGTTAGTCGATTCGATTGCGAAGATCCGCAGCGCAATGGACCTACATTCCCCCGCGATTGACCAAGCCACGCTAGCGCGATTTATCACGGAAGGATTTTTCCTCAGTCACATCAAACGGATGCGAAAAATCTATGCCGAGCGGCGGGATAGCTTCATCCAGCAATTCAACAAGTTGCTGGGTGATTGGTTTACTTTGCAGGTGCCAGAAGCCGGCCTGAATATCGTCGCCTGGCTGAAACACGAGGACGATTTCCGAATAGTCAGGCGTGTCACCCTGGAGATTGGCGTGAGGCCGTCACCGCTCTCATTGTATTGCATTCAGGCGAAGCTCAAGCCGGCGCTCGTCTTTGGTTTCGCCGGTTGGACACCGGCCCAGATTCGAGAAAGTCTGGTCAAACTCGCGTCGTCACTCCAAAGGGCCGGGATTCGTTAGGCAAAGCAATGGGTAGCATGCCTAACAAGAAATCGCTTTCAAAGAAAAGGCGCAGGCGTTCAATCATCGCGTTCGAGATGATTCGACTTGATCGCACGTCCACCGAACCGCTCCACCAGCAGCTTTATCGGCAGATTCGTGATGAGCTAAGATCGGGCAGCTTTAGCGATGGCGCTTCCCGGCTTCCGTCCTCACGCGCGCTGGCTGCCGACCTGGGCATCTCCAGACTAACAGTCAATCTTGCGTTCTCAAAGCTTCACGCAGAAGGCTATCTTCGTTCAAAGGCCAAATCCGGAACGTTTGTAGCATACCCTCTTCCTGAGAGCTTTCTGAGCGCAGACAAGTTCGCCCGCCGTACGGCGGGACGAAGCGGACCGGAGGCCCATCCGGCGACGGTGTCTCGCGTTCGTATTTCTGATCGGGTGAGAGCCATTCCGGATCAGCGCGTAGGAAAACAGTTTGATCTCGGCGCAACGGGCGCTGGCGCGGGCGTTTCGCTTGTCCCGAGTATTCCGGCGGTCGATGAATTTCCGATAGGAGTATGGGAACGGCTCAGAGCACAGGTTCTCGCGAAGAAGGGAGCCCACCTGTTGCGTTATGCGTCGAATCGCGGCGATCCAGACCTGCGCAACGCACTCGCGGCTTATTTGTGCGATTTCAGAGCAGCGCGCTGTCATCCCGAGCGCGTGGATTGAAGATCCGTGTTATCAGCAGACCCGAAGAGTACTGACTCTGGCCGACGCCCGGATAATTCCAAAGCCGCTCGACGATCAGGGAATCATGATTGCGCGAGCCCCAAAAGAACCTTTTCCAAAACTCATCTACGTAACGCCTTCGCATCAGTTTCCTCTAGGGGTGACAATGAGTTTCCAGCGCAGGACGGCCTTACTCGATTTCGCGCGCGCGCATAACACGTTCGTCTTCGAAGACGATTACGACGCCGAATTCCGTTTCACCGGACCGCCACTCCCTTCGTTGCAGGGGATCGATCACTCCGGCCGGGTGATTTACGCGGGAACGATGAGCAAGATTCTTTGTCCCTCTTTGCGCCTGGGGTACATCGTTTCACCGGAACCGCTGGTCGATTCGTTCATCAAGATCCGCAGCGCGATGGATCAACACTCGTCGCCGATCGACCAGGCGACGCTGGCACGATTTATCACAGAGGGATTTTTTCTCAGTCACGTCAAACGGATGCGAAAATTATATTCGGAGCGACGAGATTTTTTCATCGAACAGTTCAACAAGTTACTGGGTGATCGTTTCACGTTGCAGGTTCCAGAAGCTGGATTGAACATCGTCGCCTGGCTGAAGCAGGAGGAAGACTTTCAAATGATCAGGCGTATCACATTAGATATCGGAGTAAGACCGTCAGCGCTCTCATTTTTTTGCATCGAGGCGAAGCTAAAGCCAGCGTTCGTGTTTGGTTTTGCAGCCTGGACGCCAGCGCAGATTCGAGAAAGCCTTGTTAAACTCGCGTCTGCACTTAAGACAAGGCCAACTTAACCGTCACTTGGGACCACTACTGCTTCTGGTGTGCCAGACACTCTTCCTGTTTGAGGTAAGGTCGCCTCTTCATCGGCCGAAGCCGCCATCGAGCGTCCATTGAAGTTCTTCAGGTAGCTGCGCGGCTTCGCTCCAAGTCTCCGTTCAAATGCGCGCCGGAATGTTTGCGCGTCCGAAAAGCCAACAGAGGCCGCGATGATCTCCAGAGTTCGCTTCGGAACGGCCAGGCGCCGCTTTGCTTCGTTGATGCGCAGGTTCTCTACAAACTCTGCCGGTGCCCAGCCGAACACGCTTTTGAACGCCCGATTAAAATGGCTCGGAGACATGCACGCTCTGCGGGCCAGCGTATTGACCGAAAGATCCTCGTGCAAATTTCGCATGATCCAGGGGATAAGCTCTGCAAACCGATCAGCGGGTTGACTGTCAAACACGAGCGGGTTGGGCAATTTATGTTGGCCATTACCGTTTATCGGGGCGCTCACAAACTCCTGGGCCACCACGGATGCTATATGGCGGCCATAGTCTTCTTCGATCAAAGCGAGCGAAAGATCGATAGCCGCACTGGCGCCGGAGGACGTGTAAAAGGCGCCATCTTTAACGAGATGCCTTCTGGGATCGACGCGCAGGTTTGAGAAACATCGTGCTACATCGTTTGCGTAACGCCAGTGGGTGGTGACTTCACGGCCATCGAGTAACCCGGTTGGCGCCACTCCATAAATCCCGCCGCCGATCGCAGCGACGCGCCGCGTCTCGTTTACGCGCGCCAGGACCCAATCGGCAATCCTTTCACTAACTAAAGATCGCCGGAGCCCTTCACCGCCTGGAATCACAATCGTGTCCAACTCGGACACCGTTTCGAGCGTGCTGTCCGGCCAAAACGCGATCCCCGATTCAGCGCGAAAACATTCGGAAGTGAAGCCGATCACGCTGATCTGGTAACATGAAATCCGATTCCCATAACCTCCATCGAGAGCCGCAGCTGCAAGGACATCGGCGGCGCGCGTCAGCTCCGACGCAGCGACGCCCTCAAAACCAAGAAAGCCAATGAGCTTTGGATTCATTACCTCTCCGAATCCACAATATCCAATCCTCCGAAGTTCCTGGTAGGACATAGAACCGACATTACGTGCCACTAGCGTGTTATTCTTGATTTCTTATAAGCTGCCGGCAGAGGTGCAGGTTTTTTTGCGTAGAGGATGATTTGGAATAGTTTTAAGGCGCAACCAGACGAAAGGAAAAAATCATGGCTACTTATGTCGGTTTGATTCAGTTTGCTGACCAGGGCATCCGCAATATCAAGGACACGGTCAAGCGGGGCGACGCCGCGATGGCGGAAGCCGAGAAAATGGGGATGAAGGTGGTAGAGGAATTCTGGACAATGGGTGCGTACGACGCTGTCGTCGTCTTTGATGCACCCGATGACGAGACGATGAGTGCGTTCATGCTTAAAATCGGCTCACTCGGCAACGTCAAGAGCCATACCATGCGTGCCTTCCACCGGAACGAGATGGAAAAGATTCTGGCGAAGATCAAATAAAACGCTTTAGCGTCTGAAG
>WNFX01003638.1_pt1 | contig 15342 bp, 14 predicted proteins | sample 5400111 | NCBI WGS metagenome assembly WNFX01 (sample SAMN13153363, study PRJNA577476) | soil metagenome | isolation source: 40 cm soil or saprolite under grassland replicate 1 | place: USA:California | collected 2016-06-15 | reverse complement strand
CGCCGACCAGCCCAACGGCACCGCAGTCGAGCGGCACCTTACCAGGCTCACCGTGGCATACCCGGCGTTCCAGTTCAGCCGCGAGCCGTTCGGGCGGAAAGGTGCCCGCTGGGTAGCCGAGCGCCGCGACCGTGCCGCAAGCGGCCTGCGCGTCGTCATCACCGATGACTTGATGGAACTGCACGCCGTGCTGGCGCGCGATAAGGATCGCTGCCGTGCCCGGTGACGCCAGCCTCGCCAGGCTGTTCCGCGAGTACGGCGACCGGTTCGAGATCGAGCGGGTCGAACGCGGCACCGAATGGGTGGCCTGCCGCCGCGACGGCGAGTTCATCGACATCATCGGTGCTCGTGATCTCGCCGCGCTCCGGTACCGGATGGACGCCGCCGAGCGGGAGGAAGCGGAGGAATGCCAGGGCCACGCAGGCCGCACTGAGCCACCTGCAACGTGACCCCGCATGATCAAGCCCCGCTTCGTCGCGACATCCGAACGGACATGCTGCGCGGTCACGCGGCGGGGCGGCGGGCGGCCGGGCGGCGGGCGGCCGGGTGGCGGGCGGCTCAAAAGCGGCTGCCAGGAGCGCCGGGCCAGGAGCGCCAGCCGCCGGATCCGGCCCTGGCGTCGCCTGCCGTGGTAGCGTGCGCCCCGTGCACGGGGGGCGTGCCTTCCTGGCTGGAGTCGCCATCGGCGCGGTCACGATGTCAGCGATAGGCCTGGTGGCTTCTGGCATCGTTGAGTCGCCGCTTCAGGTCGCGGCACGTACCGCTCCCCCGGCGCCATCGGTGCTCACCGCGACCGTCCGCCGACAGGTGCTGCGAAGCACGATCGTCTTCCGCGGCCGGGTCACCGCGGGCAAGTCGGTCGCGGTCTCGGCCACGGCACCGTACGCCGCGATCATTGTGACCAAGCTGGCGGTCAGGGCCGGCCGGCGGGTCCGGCCAGGCCAGCTGCTCGCTGAGATCGACGGCCGGCCGATCTTCGTTCTGCGGGGGACGCTGCCCGCCTACCGGGACTTGCATGAAGGCGATACAGGTCCCGATGTGGCCCAGCTTCAACGGGCGCTTGAGCGGCTCGGGTACGCGGACTTCGACGCGCCGGGGCGGTTCGGTGAGAGCACCGAGCTCGCCGTGACGCTGTTCTACCAGCACCTGGGGTACGCCGCGCCTGCCGACCGGCGCGAACCAGGCCGGCCGCCTGCCCGGCCGGGACCTGGCCCGCCCACGGGGCCGGGATCTGGCCGGGCGTCCGCAGGGCCGGGATCTGGCCCGAGACCGGCCGGGCCGGGGGCTGGCCGCGCGGCGGCCGGGCCGGGATCCGGCCGGGCGGTCGCTGAGCCGGCCGGCCTGCCGCAGTCCGCCGAGGTGTACCTGCCGATGAGCGAGGTCAGCTACATACCGGCGCGATCCGCGCTGGTGGTCTCCGTGAACGCACGGGTGGGCCAGACCGTGCCGGCCGGGCCGGTGCTGCGGCTGGCCACCGGCGAGCCGTCGGTGACTGGGCGGCTCGGCCGGTACCAGGCCAGGCTGGTACGGGCCGGCATGACCGCGAGGATTTCGTCCGCCAGCCCGCCAGTGTCCAGGTACGGCGTGGTGACCTCGGTAGGCAGCTACCCGGTGCGCCGGGGCCAGGTGGGCACGGCGGGTGGCGGCTATCCGGTGGTGATCGCCGGGCTGCGGCCGCTACCCCAGCGGCTGATCGGCACGCCGGTCCTGCTGACCCTGCTGCTCGCGGCGACCAGCCGGCCGGTGCTGGCGGTGCCGGTGGCCGCGATCACCGCTGCCTCGAACGGAGCGGCCGAAGTGATCAAGCTCGCCTCGGGCGGCCGCCGGATAGCGGTCAGGATCAGCACCGGCATCTCGGCGGGCGGGCTGGTCGCGGTACGGCCAGCACCGCACGGGAAGCTGGCGCCGGAAGACCGTGTCTTGATCGGCTTGCATCGGTGAGCACCGAGACCATCCCTGGCCCTGGCTGGCTGCTTCCTGCGCCTGCGGTGGTCGAGCTGGCCGGCGTCGCGCTTGCCTACCCTGGCCCGCCACCGGTCACCGCGCTGCACCCGGTGGACCTGACCGTCGGCCGCGGCGAGCTGGTGATCGTCACCGGCCAGGCAGGCTCAGGCAAGACGGCCCTGCTGAACCTTATCGGCCTGCTTGACCGGCCGACGGCGGGCCGATACCGGCTGAACGGCACCAACACCGCGTACCTGGGCGAGCGGGACAGGGCTGCGCTGCGTGCCAGGCAGTTCGGCTTGGTGTTCCAGCAGCCGCGGCTGCTGCCGTCCCGGTCGGTCGTCGATAACGTCGCGCTGGCGCTGCTCTACCACGGCCTGCGCGAGCGGGACCGGCGCCGCAGGGCCATGGAGGCACTAAACCAGGCCGGCCTGGCCGGGCGCTCTGGGATCCCGGCGGGTCGGCTGTCGGCCGGGCAGCGGCAACTGACCTGCATCGCGCGGGCCCTGGCCGGCCGGCCAAGCCTGATGCTGTGCGACGAACCGACGGCCGGCCTGGATGATGCCGCTGCCGCGCTGGTGACTGAGCTGCTCGCCGGCTGGCATCGCGACGGGGGGACCGCCGTAATCGTGACCAGTGACCGCGCGCTCGCCGCGCACGGCACGAGCTTCCTCGCCGTCGGGGCGGCCTTGTCCGCCGATCAGAGCCTGGGCCAGGTCCGGTGAGCAGGCGGGCCGCGAGGCCGAGCCGACTCAGGACTGCGGACCTGCTCGGCGAGACGATCGCGGTGATCGCGGCGCGTCCCGCGCGATCGGCGCTCACCGCTGCAGGCACGCTGCTCGCCGTCGCCGGGTTTGTCGCGGTGCTTGGGCTGGCATCGTCGGCGGCCGGGCAGATCTCCTCGGTGTTCGCCGGGCGGCTGGCCACAGCGGTCACCGTGCGCCCGGCCCGCAACCCGGTCGATAACGCGTTCCCGGCCGGCGCTTCTGACCGGGTCAGCGCGCTGCACGGCGTGCTGGCCGCCGGGCTGTACTGGCGGCTTCCGGTGCGTGCGACGGCGCTCGCCGCCCAGGCCGGACCGGCCGGGTCAAGACCGGGCGGACTGGGATCGGGCGGACCAGGATCGGCCACACCGGGATCGGGCGGACCGGGATCGGGCGGACCAGGATCGGGCGGGATGAGTCAGCGCAGCGCGGCTCACCGCCGCACGGGTCATACCAGCGCTGGCCATAGCAGCGCGAGTGACACCGGCGCCGGTCAGCGTGCCGCGGGCCACGCCTACGTGCATGGCTACGGCGGTCGGGATGGAGCGGGCCACGGCAGCCTGCGCCGTGGCGGCGCCGCGCTGGGCGGGGGCGTTCCGGTGTTCGCGGTCGGCCCTGGCTTCCTGGCCGCGGCCGGTGCCGTGGCCCAGCAGGGCAGGCTGCCCGGCCACTGGGATCAGGCCCGCGCCGTTCCGGTCTGCCTAGCCGGCGCGGCCGCGGCCCGCGCGCTCGGCGTGACCAGCGTGGCTGGTCAGGCCACCGTCATGATCGGCGGCCTGCCATGCACCGTGGTGGGGATCACCGGCCTGGCCAACGGCCAGGCATGGCTGCTGCGATCCGTCCTGATGCCTGCTGCTGCGGCGGTCGCGATCTGGGGCTGTCCGCAGAGCGCCGCCGGGATCGCGCCCGCGATGTTGATCAGGACCAGGCCAGGGGCCGCCGCGCTGGTCGCCGCCCAGGCGCCGCTCGCCATCAGCGCGACCGATCCGGCCCGGTTCGGCGTCAGCGTGCCGCCCAGCCCGGTCAGGCTCGGCGGCCAGGTCACCGCGATCTCGGCCGACCTGTTCCTGGCCCTGGCCGCGATCAGCCTCCTGCTCGGGATGTCCGCGATCGCTGCCAGCACCACCGCGTCGATCCGCGAGCGCACCGCGGAGATCGGGCTGCGCCGCGCGGTTGGCGCCAGGCGGCGGCACATCGTCGCACACCTGCTTGCCGAGTCTGCCCTGCTCGGCCTGCTCGGCGGCCTGGCCGGAAGCGGGCTTGGCGTGGTCGTGGTGGTCGGCGTGGCGATCGCCAGGAACTGGACGCCGGTCATCGCACCGCTGACGGTGCTGCCCGCCCCGCTGATCGGCGCGACGGCCGGCCTTATCGCCGGGCTCTACCCATCGCTCCGGGCCGCCCGAATGGAGCCAGCCACGGCACTAGGAAGCTGGGCGATCTAGATCTTTAATTCTGAGTCAAGTCTGGTGTCTTCCGGTTGGCTATGCCGGGTGGCTGGGCGTGGTCACGCTGCCAGGCCGGCTTGCCTTGCCAGGTCATCGATGGCGGTGGTGTAGGCGCGGCTGGCGGCTGCCAGGCTGCGGCGGGCGGTGACCGGGACGGTTGGTGCGGCCAGTTCGGCGAGGCCGGTGCGCAGGAACCGGTCGTGCAGCCGGGTGAGCAATACGGGTATGAAATCCGGCAGACCTGGGGAGCACCGGGCGGAAACGGCCGGGAACCCGGTGATGCGCTGATCCGGGTGGGCTGGAACGGATCAGCTGTGAGGACAACATTTCCATCCGCGGACGGCCGTTACCATGCTGGCCGCGGGTTCCCAGCGCCGGCGATCATCGCGGGCTGCAGGCGCGGCGCACGGGCACGAGGGGTGCTATCCGGCTTGGGTGACGAATCCCCGGCGGTGACCGGAACGGCCGCGGAAGGACCCGCCGGCAGCGCAGTGGCCCCGGGAGGGGCATGATAGCGAATCGACCTCGGCGGACCCGCCCGCGTTCAGGGCCTTGAGGCCGGGCACCGCGATCGCCGTGCCCCACCGACCGTTCCGCTCGACGGCCACGAACCCCTGGCGGTGATGGGAGCGGTCGGTGTAGTACCCGCCGGCCGCGCAGTTGCCCGCCGAGGCGCACGACACCGAGGTGACGAAGGCGTCCCCGCTCTTGCTCAGGGCAGCCAGGCCGGGCACCTGGATCGCCCTCTCCCAGCGGCCGTTCCGCTCGACGGCCACGAACCCGTGGAGGCGACCCGACCGCCTCGGCGGAACCGCGAGGGCGGCGTAGGCCCCGGCGGCCACGCAGTTGCCCGCCGAGCCGCACGACACCGAGTTGACAGCGGCCCTATCGCCCTTGTTCAGGGCTCCCAGGCCGGGCACCTCGATTGCCATGCGCCAGCGGCCGTTCCGCTCGACGGCCACGAACCCCTGATAGTGCCCGTCACCGTCCCTGTAGAACCCGCCGGCCGCGCAGTTGCCCGCCGAGCCGCACGACACCGACAAGTCGGCGGACCCGCCCGCGTTCAGGGCTCCCAGGCCGGGCACCTCGATTGCCATGCCCCAGCGGCCGTTCCGCTCGACAGCCACGAACCCGTGGAGGCGGTGGGAGCGGTCGGCGTAGGCCCCGCCGACCGCGCAGTTGCCCGCCGACGGGCAGGCAACGGAGCTGATCCACGAATCGACGTGCTTGAGCGCCCGCAGCCCAGGAACAGACCTGAGGTGCCCCCAGTGCCCGGCCCGCTCCTCGACGAAGAACGCGTTATGGTCGGCGAAGTACTCGTCTGGGCCGGCGGCGCTGCCGACGGCCAGGCAATTGCCGGCGGACGCGCAGGAAACGGAGTACACCTCGCCATCCGCCGGCAAGGCTACCGCCTTGCCCCAGCGGCCCCCGCGCTCAGTGGCGACGAACGGGGCCACACGGTCGTAGGCAGGCTCAGCATAGGAGTAAAAGCCGCCAGCGGCGCAGTTGCCCGCCGAGCCGCACGACACCGACTCGACCGCGGCCCCGCCCGCGTTCAGGGCCCCCAGGCCGGGCACCTCGATAGCCCGGCCCCAGCGGCCGTGCCGCTCGCTGGCCACGAACGCCTGCCCGTTATGGTGGCGGTCCCGGTAGTCCCCGCCGGCCGCGCAGTTGCCCGCCGAGGCGCACGACACCTCCGAGACCCCGGCGCCCCCGCCCTTGCTCAACGCCCCCAGGCCGGGCACCTCGATCGCCCTGCCCCACGAGCCAGCCGGCCGGGCCGCCCCGATGGCTGAGGCGTCCCAGGCGCCCGGCGGCCTGACCCCCATGGTCATCCCCTGAGCCGCCGACCACGCCGGCGCCACAGCACCGGCCAAGGTGAGAGCGACCAATAAGGCCAGGATTGCCGGCAGAAGTCGTTTCATGGTCAGTGCCTCCATGATCTGGCCGCCGTGCCGGAAAGCAGGTCTCGGCGATGCCGGACCCTTTCTCAGTCAACTTCTCAGTCGACGCGCGGCACCGCCTCCGGGTTTACCCCAGCGCCAGGAAAATTGCGCCGAACCGCCTCGCCGGCACCTTCCCAGACCTGCGACGACAGAAATCTAGCCGTACCAGGCGACGCCTGCCTTGTTCGCATGCCGCCTGAGGTGAAAATATCCGTGCCGGTGAGCGAGTGCGCCGCGAGATCGCTGCCGCGGCGCGATGTTCCCGCGGTAAACCGGCCTGGCTGGCAGCGCGTCTATTTGGTGAGATCACGGACCTGGCATGAGTTTATTCGAGGTGCCATTCCCTTCGGGCGGCGCGCGCCCGCGCCATTGGCCGCCGTCTTCCTGGCGGCGTCACCGGATGGCCGGCTGGTACGTGCGCGGATGCCGGTTTCCCGCGAGGGGTATCAGATGGGCATGCGTTTAGCTGCGGCCCGGACACTCAGATGGCAGGTCCTCAAGGCCGTTCTCGCGGTGGGCATGGTGACGCGGGCGCGCGCCAGGCACCGAGCTTGATGGAACAACGAAATGCGGATGGAGGCCAGCGACGATTCACAGCATGGCTGAGGCGCCCTCGCCGGGCGATGGCGCACCAGAGACCTCGCCGGACCGGGGGTTCAGCGCTCGTTCGAGCGAGACCGCCGGCGACGACTCGCTGAGCAACAGGGCAGTGCCTGTCCCGGCCGGATCTGAAATCGTGGCTGATCCTGGTGGCCCGAGGCGTCACATCCCGCGCCCCGCTCGTCGCGGAGTTCCGGGCAATCCGAGCAAGATGCGCGGACTTCCCGGCACGATCGGGGACGCCGCGCCGGGCTTATCCGCGGACGCTCGCTCGCAAGGCCAGGGGACACCCGATCTGCCGTGGCGGGAAGGCCCGCATTCGCGGCGCTCACTCCATGCCCGCGGCCAGCGAGATTCCCGTAACCGCGAGACAGCCCGTAACAATCTAGTCGCCGCGGCCGCGACCTTTCAGGAGCCTGGATATGAGGCCATTGCTGACCGATCTGACCGGGATCATGATCTGGTCCGGGGTATCGCTGGTGGCCCTGGTAGCCGTGGCCCGGTACCTGTGGCGCCGGGGCAAGCATGTCGAGGAGCCCTGAGCGAGTGCTATCAGATCCCCGAGGTGCAGGTTCGCCGAGCTCGGAGGTTGCCGTACCTGGCCATGATCCTGACCGTCTCGGCCTACGGCGCGGAGCGGCACTCGCAGCTCATGGTGCTGTACCACCATTACCTTCTGCTGATGGCGGCGTGGACGCTGGTCTTCGCGACGTCGGTGATCCAGTGGACGCTGGCGATCTTCGAGCGGCCCTACACGGGCTGGTCCGCCTTCCTGGACAAGGTGAAGGTGGTCGTGAGCCTTCCCGTCTACAACGAGGAGCCGGCCACGCTGGACCGGGTACTGTACGCGCTGGCCAGCCAGACCCGGCTGCCCGACGTCGTCCACGTCGTCGACGATGGCTCGAGGGTGGACTACAGCGAGATCAGGGATCACTGGCGGGCCGACCCGGTCCTCGCCCCGCGGCTACGGTGGGTCAGGCAGGATAACCAGGGCAAGAAGTTCGCGCAGGCGGCGTGCTTCACATGCCACTCCGACGCTGGTGTCTTCGTGACCGTCGACAGTGACACCATGCTCGCGCGCAACGCGATCGAGGAGGGGCTCAGGCCGTTCCTGCGCGAGGACGTCTACTCCGTCGCCGGGCTGGAACTGGCCTGCAATTATGCCAGGAACTGGCTGACGTTGCTGACCAGCTCACGGACCCTGTCGTGGCAACTGCTGTCCTGCTCGGCCCAGCACGTCGCGGGCGGCGACATCACAGTCAACCGCGGCACCTATTCCTTGTACCGGGCCGATATGATCCGCGACGTTCTGCCCGCCTACCTCGACGAGACCTTCTTCGGCCGCCCGGTCAAACTCGGAGACGACGCCGCGCTGACCCTCTTCGCACAGTGCCGCGGCCGCGCCGTACAGCAGCCCACCGCAGTCTGCCTGGCCATGTACCCGGAGAAACTCAGGCACCACTTCCGGCAGTGGATCCGCTGGATGCGCGGCTCGACCATCAGGACGATCTGGCGGCTGCACTACCTCCCCCTGACGTCGTGGAGCTTCTGGTTCACTCTCATCAATGCCTGGGCCTTTGTGGTCAGCATCAGCGCCACCATCGTCATGGCCGTGGAGTGGCCGCATTCCCAGCCTTATGCCGCCGCCGCCCTGCTCGCCACTATCGGCTGGGCGATCTTGATGGCGATGCGCACCACCGCTGTCCGCCGGACCGACCAGAACTGGCTGGACCGGCTGATCAACATCCTGATCTCCCCCGCCACCGCGATGTGGGTCACCCTCGTGCTCCGCCCGCTGCGGGTATACGGGATCCTGACCTGCCTGCGCCAGGGCTGGGTCACCCGCAGGCGTGTCGAGATCACCACGACATCGGCGCCGGCTGCGGGATATTCGGTACCGGCGCAGGTGGCGGCGCCGGCTCCGGCAGAGCGGCCCCCCGCGTCATCCGCCGAAGGACCGGCATGACGCGGCTGGCCAGGGCCCTGGTGCTCTTCATCATCACCCTCTCGGTCGCCGCTGCCTGCGCGGCCATCGTCGCCGGCCATATCGGCCATGTCCCCGTGGCCACGATGAGCGGCCAGCAGGCGTACTTGTCCCAGTGCGGTGCCGAACCGGACGGAAAGCTCAGGGACATCCGCTACTTCGGCATCATCGCCGACAGGAAACCCGGCTCGAAACGCTATATCGACTTCATCGCGAGCGCGCACCCGAAGGGTGTCAGAACGTCCGCAACCCCGTCGATCATCGACTATTTCGTCAGCTTCGGAGCGCCATGGGACCCGGTGCCCGCATGCTACGCGGTGCACCATGGCGCGCTGCCGTTGCTGCAGATCAACCTGTATCACCAGAACCTCGCCAAGATCGCCAGCGGCGGCCTCAATGACTACATCGTGCATTTCGCGGATCAGATCAAGGAGTTCGGTCTCCCTGTCGTGCTCAGTCTCGGCCACGAGATGAACGGGAACTGGTACCCGTGGGGCTGGAAGGGGCAGAAGGGGAACTGGAATAGCTACGCCAAGGGCGCCGGAGTCAGCCCGCGGGTATTCATCGCGTTCTGGCACAAAGTCCATCAGCTCTTCGCCCAGCAGAAGGTCCGCAACGTAATCTGGCTTTGGACGGTCAACCGGGCGGTCAGACCAGCCACGATCCCCAATCCCTGGTGGCCAGGTAAGCAGTACGTGGACTGGGTCGGCATCGACGGTCACTACACGTATGCCACCGACCGGTTCAAGCACGTGTTCGGGCCGACCATCAAGGACATACGCGAACTCACCAACGACCCGATACTGATCGCCGAAAGCGCGGTCAGGCCAGGACCAGCACGTCCTGCCCAGATCTCCGACCTTTACGGCACCGTCTTGCACACCCCCGGAATGCTAGGCGTCATCTACTTCGACATGAACGCGAGATTCGACTGGCGGCTGACCGACCAGGCTTCGCTCGCCGCCTTCTGGGATGCCGTGCAGCCCTATGAAAAGAGCGCTATCCCTCCCCGCAAGAAGAGGAAGAAGGGCTAGCTATCCGGCTGGCAGTCACCTGAGCCGCAACCGAGCCTGAGGAGCCCATGTGAGGTACGCCGCGAAGGCCCTGATCGCTCTCAGCATCGCCGCGTCCGCCGTTGGCTGCGCGGGCCATCCAGGACATCCGGGCCAGCCGGGCCATCCGAGCCATGCGGGTCAGGCAGCCCGGAACAGTCCAGGTCATGCCACCCGCCCCGCGAGCACATGCAGCGCCAGCGAACCTCACCCGCACCGCTATTTCGGCATCATTGACGGGAACCCCGGCGGATCGGCTTACACCGGGTTCACTAACAGAACCGGGGCCAGGCCCACGCTCGTTGACTATTTCTTCAACTTCGGCACGGCGTGGAACTCAAGTATGGCCTGCTTCGCTGCCCGCCATTCGGCGATGCCGCTCATGCAATTCGACCTGAGGCACCTTACGGCGGCCGATATCGCTGGCGGCGGCTCGGACAGGTACATCTCGCATCTAGCGGATCAGGTTAAGGCCTTCGGCCTGCCAATAGTGATCAGCATCGGCCACGAGATGAACGGAAACTGGTACCCATGGGGCTGGCAGCACACGCCTGCGCCGACTTTCATCAAAATGTGGCGGCGTATCCACGATATCTTCGGCAGACAGCATGCGATCAACGTCATCTGGCTGTGGACAGTTAACCGTGCGGTCAGGCCGGCCATTAACCCGCGGCCCTGGTGGCCCGGCCAGGCGTACGTCAACTGGGTAGGCATCGATGGGCACGACCGGCACGCCACCGACACCTTCAGGAAGGTATTCGGATCGACCATTGCCGACGTCCGGGCGCTGACCAACGACCCGATCCTCATCTCGGAGACCGCCGTAGTAGCAGGACCACACCGGCCTGCTCAGATCGCCGAGCTGTTCCGCACGGTTTACCAGACTCCGGGCCTGATCGGCATTCTCTATCTGAATATGTGGACGGTCAGAATCGACTGGCGCATCAATGACACAGCATCGATCCGGGCGTTCACGAAGGCCATTCAGGCGTACGAGCCCTCCTCAGGGGGCTAGCCGCGATGGACCATGCATGAAGGTATGCATATCCCCTATTACTTGATCATGCATGCTGTAATCACGATTGGCGGCGTTTCGGAGACGGTCCTGCGACTACCGTCACTGGCCGCGATGTGCGCGGCAGTGGGTCTCACCGCCGCGATAGGCAGAAGACTCGCCGAGGCGGCGGGTGCGGCGGCGGCCTGGCCCTGCGGTTGCCGGACATGAGAACGTGGTTCCAGGCAGGTATGCGGACGATGCGAACGGAGGTGCGGTCGATGTCTGGTACGCCATCCGCGCCTCTCGCCGCATTCTGACTCAGTCGGCGACTGGCGCCCGCGACACGAGCGGAGCACGCCATGTACTCAAGCATTCTCAACATCACCTTCGATTGCTCTGACCCTCGTGCCCTGGCCCGGTTCTGGGGCGGGGTCACCGGCTGGGACGTGCATGAGCAGGATGCGGCGCCGGGCCACCTGGAATTCGCCGTAGGGCCGCAGACCGCTGGCGGTCCCCGGCTGTATTTCGTCCAGGTGCCCGAGCCGAAGGTGATCAAGAACCGGATCCATCTGGACCTGATCCCGCCCGAAGACGACCAGGAAGCGGAACTGGCCAGGCTGGTCGGACTCGGCGCATCGGTAGTCGGTGATCAGCCGGCCGGAGTGGCCTGGGTGATCCTCGCCGATCCTGAGGGCAACGAGTTCTGCCTCGAAGGGTGACGGGCTGAGTGCTGGGTGGCGCCGGTGGCCGGCGGCCTAGGCTGCCTGACGTGACCGACTCGCTGGCCCACGCGGGTGAGTCAGGCAGGCGAGGGCGTCGTGGCTGCCGATGATTTGCGGGCGACGCCGCAGAATTCGTCCACCTCGGCGGGCTGCGCACCCAACGGGCTGACATCGGGCCGCCACCGGGAACACGAGACCACCCCGGGCGCCAGCAGGTCCAGCCCGTCGAAAAACCGGGCGATCTGCTGCGGGCTGCGCAGGGTCATCGGCGGTGTGCCGACCTTGTTCCAGTGCGCCACCGCCTCCTCCATGGCGGCACCGTGAACGGCGCTGGTCGAGTGGTTGATGGCAAGGAAGCTGCCCCGCGCCAGCGCCGCCATCAGCCGTTTGACGATCGAGTGCGCCTCGCCGGTGTCGGAGACGTGGTGCAGGATGCCCAGCAGCATGAGCGCTACGGGCTGGGCGAAGTCGAGGGTCCGCGCCGCCTCGGCGAGGATCTTGTCCGGGTCGCGCAGGTCGCCGTCGACGTAGTCGCACACCCCCTCGGGCGTGCTGGTCAGCAGCGCCCTGGCGTGCACCAGCACGAGCGGATCGTTGTCGGCATACACGATCCGCGACTCCGGTGCCACCCGCTGGGCCACCTCGTGGGTGTTGTCCACCGTCGGCAGCCCAGTGCCGATGTCCAGGAACTGGCGGATGCCCGCCTGGCCGGCCAGGTACCGTATCGCCCGCCCCAAAAAGGCCCGGTCCGCCCTGGCCTGTGCCACGATGCTCGGCAGCATCGCGGCGACCTTGTCGCCCGCCTCCCGGTCGGCGGCGTAGTTGTCCTTGCCGCCCAGCCAGTAGTTCCAGATCCGGGCCGAATGCGCCACCGCCGTGTCGAACCCGGGACCCGGCCAGGCAGGAACGGTCACGTCGTCCGCCACCAGCATCATCTCCCGTCATCTGCGACAGCCTGGCTACAGGCAAGGTCTCCCTGGCTGGTTGCCATATGGCCCGGCGGTCCGCTTCGCAACTCACTCACCCCGCCAGCGAACCGGGCCAGCCGTCATCAGGCTACCCACCCCATACCATCAGCGACCACACCGGCACCGGGGCTGGTGCGCTGCGGGGTTCTGGTCGCCGGGCTGGCTGTCCATCGCGGTCTGCCGCGCGGGATACCGTCGGGCTGTTGCTGGCGGGGGGATGTACGGCGCGCCATATGATCTGTAACCGTGTCCCGAGGCGAGCGGCCACTGTGCCACATTCCCGACGGCCCCACGCGGGGATCGTCGGCTCCAGGCTGCTGGCACACCTTGGCAGAGTTCCCGCGAGGGCAGGGCTGAGGGTGCCCGCCGTGCGGCCGGTCCTCACCTGTCGTATTGCCGCGGCAATCAGCGTCGGCGCCGCAGTGGCGTGGACGTCCGGCTGCGCATCATCGAGCCCGGCTACCCGCGCCGCGCACTCGCGGGCGGCCACCGCGCGGACTGGCCAGTCAAGCCAGGGCACATCCTCGCCTGGCCGCGCCCGGCGTGGCCAGGTGCAGCCTGGCCGCTTGCAGCCCGGCCGGCTGCTGCCTGACCGGGTTTACGCCCCTTACTTCGAGGGCTGGACGAACGACCGGCTGCCGGTCGTCGCCGCTCAGTCGGGCGCGCGCTATTTCACGCTTGCCTTCCTTAAGGCCGCGCGGCCCGGCTCATGCGTGCTGACCTGGAATGGTTCGCGCCGGCAGACCATCGCTCAGGGCCGCTTCGTCAGTCAGATCGCCACCTTGCGCTCAATGGGCGGTGACGTGATCCCGTCCTTCGGCGGCTACAGCGCTGACAACCGAGGCACCGAGATCGCCGATTCCTGTACCAGCGTCAGGCAGATCGCCAGCGGCTATGAATCCGTGGTTACCAGATACCGCGTGTCCAGGCTGGATATGGATGTCGAGGGCAGGTCCCTGAGCAACAAGGCTGGGATCGCCAGGCGCAACCAGGCACTGCGGCTGCTACAGCAGTGGGCGGCCAGGACACATCACCGGGTCCAGATCGTGTTCACCCTGGGTGTCGAGCCTGGCGGTCTGCCGGACAACGGCCTCGCCGTCCTGCGGAGCGCGGTCGCGCACGGAGTCAGGTTCACAGCCGTCAACATCATGGCGTTCGACTACTACAACGGCCGCGCCCGCAGGCCTTCCCAGATGGGCACGGAGGCACTGAGCGCGCTCCGGGCCACTCACCGCCAGCTGGCCAGCATCTATCCGCAGCTCAGCGACGGGCGGCTGTGGCAGATGGAGGGCATCACCCTGCTGCCGGGCATCGATGACGTCCCAGGAAAGACCGAGATCACGTATCCGGGCAGCGCGACCGCGGTCCTAGACTTCGCTCGGACCGCAGGCTTTCCGCTGATCAGCATCTGGGCGATCCAACGTGACAACGGCCGCTGCCCAGGTACCGCAGGAAGCCAGTCATGCGCGGGCATCAGACAGTCGACCTGGGTGTTCAGTCACCTGCTCGAAAGCTATACGAGCCGGTAGCCGACCTGGCTGAGCGTGCTCGCCCGGATCGCTCCCGCCCGGACTGCCTCGGGTGAATAATCCCGGCACTTGACGCATTCTTGCCGATCTGGGCGTGGCCGTCTGGCGTTATGATTGCCACGTCGCCGGCTATCGCGGAATCAGCTGGCCGCACAGTATATTTTCCCTGACACCAATTGGAATATCTCATCTGATGGAATGGGCAAATGTGCGTAATGCTAGCAAGAAGCGTGGCTGTCATCGTGAGCGCTACCGCGCTGGTGGTCACCGGCGCGGCATCAGCTTCGAACGCACTGACAACCGGCAGAGTCGTTAGCGTTCCGTGCAGTGCCGTCGCCCTCGCCTCGGCCATCGCTGGCGCCAGCGATGGCGAGGTGCTGAGCCTGGCCGGGCTATGCACCTATCGGCTGGCAGCAGGACTGCCGCCGATCAGGGCGAATCTCACCGTCCGCGGCAACCAGGCTACTATCGAGCGCAGCCGGGCACCGGGCACTCCGGACTTCACCATGCTGGTTGTGGCGTTCTTCTTCGACGTCACCATCAGCAACCTGAGCTTCCGCCACGCGGCAGCCGACGAGCAGGCGGCCGCGGGCGCCATTGAGAACAATGGTGACCTCACGGTCATCGGTGGCTCTTTTGGTAGCAATACAACCCTTGGATATGGCGCGGCAATCCAGAACGGCGGCACGCTGACGGTAACGGGCGCATCATTCAGCGGGAACCAGGCCGCCGATGGTGGTGCTATTGCAAACCTGAGCGTCGCCCATATTGCTAACAGCAGCTTCCGCAATAATCGGGCCACCTTCAATGGCGGCGCCTTCCACAACGAGGGCCAGGCGACATTCAGGAACAGCCAGTTCGCCGGGAACTCTGCGATTTCGTTCGGCGGCGGCATATTTAACGGCATCGAGGGAAACGCGGCAACGATTACCCGCGGCACTTTCCGCGGCAACCAGGCCGCTGCTGGCGGCGGCATCTACAACGAGGACGTCGTCAACCTCATGGACGCCCTGGTCCTCGATAACCGCAGTAATAGCCAGGGCGGTGGGATCTACACCAACTGGGTCCTGGCGGTCACGAACAGCCAGATCATCGGCAACAGCGCCGCCGGCGGCGGCGGCGGCATCTATGATGGCGACTCCTTCGGCTCCCCCGGCTCGGTGACGCAGAAGAGGTCGGTTGTCTTCGGTAACCACCCCGATAACTGCGAGCCGGCCGGCCTGATCACGTCCTGCACGAGCGCGGCTCCGGCGACCCGCCTGGCTCCCCGCACGGGCCATGCTGCCCGCGCTCGGAGCGGGACACACCACCTGGCCAGGGCCCTGGCCAGGGATTTTCATCCCCGAGGCTCAGCAGCCAGGCGGTAGCGGCCGGCCGACCTGGCGTCGGCG
>WNFX01003636.1_pt1 | contig 15346 bp, 13 predicted proteins | sample 5400111 | NCBI WGS metagenome assembly WNFX01 (sample SAMN13153363, study PRJNA577476) | soil metagenome | isolation source: 40 cm soil or saprolite under grassland replicate 1 | place: USA:California | collected 2016-06-15 | reverse complement strand
CACCAGCGCAGCAGGGGTACTCACGTTTTACAATGCCGACTCACAAAGCTATACCATATCCGCAGGGACGAGCTTTTCCCTCCAAAGTGTGACGGTAGTGACGGACACTCCCGTCATTGTTCAGGCAGCAGTACCGCCCTCGTTTGGGATAGGCATAACCCAAGCGCACGTCATACAAGCGGGAAGCGCGGGAAATATACCAGCCCACGCCATTGACACCCGTTGTTGCGGCAGCCAATTTGTCACGGCAACCAATACGAGCGCGTTTTCCGGCGGACAAGACGCCAGATCGTACAGCTTCATTCAGTCAAGTGATATTCACAATGCCGCAAGCGACTTGGTACAGAGTCTTACGCCCCAGGCAAGCGCAGTGCTCCAAAAAGAGATACGACGAGGAGAGCAGCTTGTTACCCCCCTGTGCAGCCCGCGCACGCACAGCAGCACAGAGGCAGGAAGTGAAGCCGCAAGCGTCACTGTTTCCGTCACCCAAACGTGTCGGAGTGTTGCCTACCTCACAGACTCACTCAATCAGGTGGCAACCAGTACGCTCACACGCAGCGTCAACCTGACCAGGTATGAACAGGCAGGAACGACGCAGGTAACAGTAAACGGCTCAACGTACACCAACCAGACGGCTCGTTTGACAGTCTCCCTCTCTGGTACCTGGATCTACCGTTTCACGAACGCGCACGTCACACAGCTTACCCGCCAAATCGCAGGAGAGAGCCAGCAGCAGGCACAAGCAACCCTGGCGAACGGAGAGGGGATAGCACAGGCGAGCATCCACCTTCAACGCTTCGACGGTCAAGACAGCCTGCCCACAGACCCGCAGCGCATCAGTGTGCAGTTTTTGTATCTTGTCTCGTAGTGTGTCACTTTGTCTCAGGAGCACTGGAAAATATGTCTGCGTTTGGGGTATACTTGGAGGGACAAGAAGAGAAAAGCGGGTGCGTTCCTGCTACCAACAGAGAACAGCACCCTCCCGTCTGTCAAGAGTTAGCTTGCAGAACGATTAGCTCTATTTTACCACAAAATAGGCGCACTATCACCCTGGTGTCCAACTCTTGCTTGAGAAGTAAAGGAGTTGGACTTTGCTTACCTCACAGTTACCCGAACCTTATACTGTGCTGCAACCGAGCAGTACACTCACCCCACCTCGTGTTCTGTTTACCTCCCGCCACTTCCCATACATGGCTTTTGCCTGTAGAAAGGGGAGTGAGCAATGACAGAGAAGGAACGGGAAATTCTTTACAAACTTCTTATCGACCTCTTTGTCGAGAAACCAGGACAGAAGCAGACCAGCCAAAGGAGCAAGGATAATGAGAGTGTTACTACCAGTACGGGAACAAAGAGAGCAAGAAATCGAACGCCATCTCCGAACTAGCAGACCAGCAGCCATCTATGCGCGGAGATCAGACCCCGAAGCAAAAGACAAAAATAAGGACAAAAGCCAAAGCAGGGAAATGCAAACGGGTGATTTACTGAAATGGGCAATAAAGCAGGGGTGGTTGCATGAACTGTTGTATGAATACTTCGCTGATTTAGGGTTAAGTGGCACACTTCGCCCCGATCAACGCGCTGACATGCTCCGCTTGTTTGATGATATTGACGCTGGTAAGTACGACAACGGTACAATAATCTGTTATCAAGAAAACCGCTTGTTTCGGGATGAGACACAGATTTACTACAACCAGTTTATTGACAAATGCCTGCACCACAATATCCATGTCGTCGCCATCTCACCACGTTTAATCATTTACGATCTGCGTGATGATGTGCTCAAAGAAATGTTACGTGTCAAGCTCAAGGAAGCAGCAGAGTTTATACCACGCCATATCAAAGGGTGGTTACATCCAGCCAGAGAACGGGCAGCATGGGTATACGGTGAATGGGCAGGCTTAGGCAATCTTCCTCCTGGTTTCATCGTGGATTATGACCCCAAGAGTCCGACGTACAAAATGGTTATTCCGTATTGGCCGCACATTGAGAAAACACGAGAAAAATTCCAGCTATTCATGGAACTTGGGGGAGATATTAGCCTCTTTTACAACAGGCTGAGAAAATCACCTATCATCTACCCTGAGTTTGAGTCCTGGGTTGATAAACGTTGTATTAACGCTTTCAAATTGTCAAGGTATTCAGGCGGCGGCTACTACATGAAAAGCAAACATTCGCTTGCCAACTTGCTCACCCACCCGTTACACTATGGATACAGAACCGTTAATGACGTTATCAGGCGCGACGACCAGGGAGATAAAATCCGCGAGTTTGATCCAGTCATCGAGCTAGAATTATTGGACTTTGCATACCACCGACTGGCAAAAACCGACTTTGACGGCAACCCGATAATAAACGGCAAGCCGCGACGATACTTTCAACAAGGAAACGATGGACTCTATGGCTTATTCAAGTTCAGAATAACATCAACGCAAGGAGTCGTGCGTACCCGTCCACATGGGGAGTACGACGAAGACAGCCCACCCAACTCAGGAGTCTATCTTATTGAAACAATAAATGAGAGTGACTATGTTCACCACCCCGAAGTAGATACGGCTATACCGTGTGAAGAACTTGACGGCTTACTGGTTAAGCGGCTTATGGAGCATGTCCGCAATATCAGCCAGAAACGCCAGAGCGTTGAAACATTCCAGCAACAAGTACAAGCTGTTCGGCAGAAACGGCAAAGCAGAATGAAGCAACTAGAGAGATCAGTAAAAGACATTGAAGAGGAACAGAAACGGCTGACGGCACGACTAGGCGAAAAGGATGAAGACGGAGCGCAGGAACAGGAGAAGAAAAAGCCAAGTTCCAGAGCAGCAGACCTCATTTTAGAACGCATTGACATCTTAGAAGATGAACGCCAAACACTTTTGCAGACCATCGACGAGTTAGAGGAAGAGGCGGCAAAAGACTTTGGCTCACTGGATGAAGAGCTTGAAGAGCTAGAAACATTATGGCCTGACTACACGTTTGAAAAGCGGCGAACACTGATTAACTTTGTCACGAAAGAAGTTGTTATTGATGCTATGTCAACCCACTGGCTACGGGTACAAGTGTTGTGGTTACATGAGGAATGGGGGAGAGAAGAAATGTTTTACTTCCGTAGGAAGGGCAGGTGGAAGGTATGGACAAAAGAAGAAACCGAACTTGTGAGAGCTCATTATGCTTCAATGTCAGGCACGCACCTTATGGCCTTATTGCCTGATAGGTCTTGGCAAAGCATCCGTACAAGGGGGAAGGATACGCTAGGGATAACGAGAAAAACAGGCCGTCCGACAAAGGAAGCTGTACCCGATTGGGCTACCCACTATTCTTACTCTGACTTAGCATTTATGCAAGAGCGGGGCATAGAGGGCAAAACTCAAAATACCAAGTGGGTACAGCAGTACCCACCTCCACTACGAACATCACCGGATTCCTGAGCTGCACGCGTGGGTCCAGCTTTTTGAAGGATGCCGGAATGGCGGCGCGGATGATCTTCGGGTCGAAGATGGAGATGTCACCCTTGCGGCGCGTCTTCCACTGCTTGACTTCTAGCCCATCTGTTTCCATCTCAGGTCGCATTTTATCCGTCTGCATCTCAGAAAGTCCTCCCCGCATTCATCAGCAAATGTTCGACGATCGGTCCCAGCGAGTAGGCAGGGAAGTAGGTAAGGGCACCTACAATCAGAATCACGCCGATCAAGAGGGCCACGAAGAGCGGTCCCGTCGTCGGGAAAGTGCCCAGCCCTGCGGGCACCACCCGCTTCTGGACCAGTGAGCCGCCAAAGGCCAGGACGGGGATGACCTCGGCGAAGCGACCAAGCAACATGACAAGGCCGAGCGTCCAGTTGTAGAACGGCGTGTTGCCACTGAGTCCGGCGAAGGCCGAGCCGTTGTTGCCATTGGCAGAGGTGTAGGCGTACAGGACCTCGGTGAGGCCGTGCGGTCCGGCGTTCAAGATAGACGAGGTGCCCACCGAGAGCGCCATGGCGACGGCGGAGAAGCTCAGGACCAGCAGCGGCGAGATCAGCAGGGCCAGCACGGCCATCATAATCTCCTTACGTTCGATCTTCTTGCCCAGGTACTCCGGCGTGCGCCCCACCATCAGCCCGGCGATGAAGACCGCAATGATGGCAAAGTAGAGCATACTATAGAGGCCCGAGCCAACGCCTCCGAAGATGAGCTCGCCGAGCGCGATGTTGCTGATCAGCACCAGTCCGCCCAGGGGCGTATAGCTATCGTGGAAGCTCATGACGGTGCCCGTCGAGGTGGCTGTCGTGGTCACCTCCTGGATGGCCGAGACAGTAATGCCGAAGCGCACCTCCTTGCCTTCCATATTGCCGCCTGCCTGCGTAGCGGAAGCGACCTGGTTCACTCCCAGATTTGTCAAGATCGGATTGCCAGTCTGCTCTGCGGGGATCACGACCGCCAGGCCGACCGTAAAGATGATGGCCGAGACAATCCAGAGCACCCAGCCCTGCCGGGTATCGCCCACCATCTTGCCGAACATGTAGAACAGCCCCGCGCCCAGAGAGATCTCACAGAGGATGATCAGATAGGCGGTGAAGGCGTTGGGGTTCTCGAAAGGATGGGCCGAGTTAACGTTGAAGAAGCCGCCGCCGTTAGTGCCCAGGTCCTTGATGATCTCCATCGAGGCCACTGGTCCCTGAGCGATCGTCTGCGTGCCGCCATTGCGGGGATGCACGATCGTGTAGGGGTTGAAGTTCTGGATCATACCCTGCGAGACGAAGACCAGCGCGCCCACTACACATATGGGCAACAGGATGTAGAGCGTGCAGCGGACGAGATCTACCCAGAAATTGCCCAGGTGCTGCGCGCTGCGGCGCGCGAGTCCACGTACCAGGGCCACCGCCAGCGCGATGCCCGCAGCGGCGGAGACGAACTGGTGAAAGGTCAGGCCTGCCATCTGCGTCAGATAGGTCATGGTCTGCTCGCCCGTATAGTTCTGCCAGTTGGTATTGGTCGTGAAGCTGGAGGCGGTATTAAATGCCAGTTGCGGCTCGACATTCGGAAAGTTCTGTGGATTAAAGAGTGTCCCCTGCCACTGCTGGGTGCGCTGCAGGAGATACAGGAGCAGCATGCCCACCAGACTGAAAACCAGCACAGAGATCACATAGCCGGTCCACTTCTGCTCCTCTTCTGGATTGATGCCGGAGATTCGGTAAAACAGCCGTTCCACGGGAACAAACACCGGCGAGAGCCAGGTGCGCCCCCCGGCAAAGATTTTGGTCAGGTATAAGCCAATGGGTTTGGTTACGAGCAGGACAATGACCAGGAAGATCACTACCTGCAAGACACTATTGAGTGTTACAGGCATAGGTGTGCCTCACTTGTTTCTAACATAGAAGACAGCATTAAAATTTCTCGGGTGCCAGCAGCGCAATAAGTAAGTAGATCAAAACACCCAGCGTGACGATGCCAACCAGAATGTATTCCAGCGTTGAGTTCATCGCGTTCTCCTCTCCTACAGACGCTCACAGCCCTCGGTGAAGCCGATGAATGCCACAAACGTGATAATAGTGACGACCACAACAATAAGATCAAGCATAGCGCTCCTCCTTGCTCGTAAGACGGTGCCAATGCGCACACGCTCACACTACGTACGGGACTTACTGCGCTCGCCCGCTTCCGCTGCCAATCTCAGTAATGCCTCCATTGGAAAGGGCTTGGGCAGGTACGCCAGCGGATGAAACTCGGCCAGGCGACGTGGACTGACCCGCACTGCGGAAAGCACCACCACGGGAAGCGTATTGAGTGCGCCATCGATCGTCTGCGGTTGGATATATCCTTCCCGTTGCGCTATACGCAGGACATCCCAACCCGTCTGATCGGGCAGATTGATATCCAGAAAAATCAGATCGAAAGTAGTTACGCGCAGGTGCGTCAGCGCACTTTCGGCATCGACGGCGGTACTTACATCGTACTCACGCGCCCGTAAGTTGCGTGCCAGCAGATCGCGCAAGACTTCATCATCTTCCACCAGCAAGATCCGTGCTCCAGGCATGCGTGTATTCCTTCCTGCTCGTAGACATATGGGTCTGTTACTCTCATCGGGAGTAATATAGCGCGAAACGACTCAATGGGCGTTCCGGCCTTTTGATTGTTTACTCAGGAAACGCTCAAGAATTTGCGCGCATGTGCTGTAGCCATGACGAGACATATCAGGGGATGTAAAATAGGGTGGATAAAAGGGAATATTGGCCTGGATCAGCCTGTGGAGGGGACGCAGAATATCCCACCCCATTTTACACTCCCTGGGAATCTCAGGACGGAGACACTTCTGCTGCGTACACGCTATCGCCCGCCTGCACCTCTGCCTCTTGCTGAGTGTGGGCCAGCTTCGCGTAGAAGCCGCGCCGGCCATTGTGCAGAAACTGAAGCGTCTCTTTCAGGCGCTGGTTGGAGAGTACGTCGCCGGCTGCGAACTGGCTGAATGGCACGCATGGAGTCGCCACCTCTATCTCCGTCAGGGAGATGAGCTGGCCCGTAGCGGTCTGAATAGCCAGGCCGCCGGCCAGGTCGTCGAGGGCGTGCCCTTCGGCCTCGACCAGGATATTTTCGCCCGCGATCCCGTTGAACAGGTGAGGGCCGAAACGAGCACGCATCGCCTCATAGTGGCCTGTGAAGCCAAGCGAGATATCATTCTCGTCACGATTGCGCGACGCCGGGTGGTCGCCGTGATGTACATCGATAATCCGCTCGCCAGTGGGCGTGATCCCGATCACACCGCGCCGCGTCAGCAGCAGACAACTGACCACCAGCAGCGGCGAAGGATCATAATAGCGCTGTGAGCGCTCTCCCACTTTGAGTGAAGAGCGCTGCACCTGTACCTGCGTGATGCGGCCAATAAAGTGCATGATTGCTACCCGTGAATGATCTGCCGATGCGCTACCTGCCCACAACGTTACGTAATTGTTGTACCACATCTTCCAACTGTGCTGCTGCATCAGTAGCGGAGGTCGCGCCAGTTGCGAGTTGCTCAGTCACCTGGGTCGCGACCTTCAGCGCCGTGGCGAGCTTCTGATTGCTTGCGCTCTGGTGGTTCGCAGCCTCTTCGATGTAGCGCGAGGCGGTCACGATCTGCTCCAGACCTTTGCGGGTAGCGCGCGGGTCCATATATTGCCAGCGGTGCACAAGCTCTGTACCGACATCGTTGAGTTGTTGCGCCGCGATCTGCGTGGCATCGGTATAGTATTGGACCGATTGGAGGCCGACCTGCGAGGAATCAACGACCCACATCTGTTCCGATGCGGCGTCGCGCTGGCGTGTAGCCAGCGAACTGAGCGCAATACTATTGCTGCGCAGATTCTCCACCGAACGCAGAATCGGGCGCGTGATTCTCTGTCCCACAATCAAGCCAAGCAGCGCGACCAGGGTAGACATGCCGAAGGCGATGAACAGCGTCACGAGCAACTGCTGGTCCGCGACCGCAGTCACCGTATTCAGCGGACTGAGCACGAAGTAGTGCCAGGGGACGACCGTGGTTGGATTATGCACAGCCTGGAACGTCTGTGATTGTCCGGTGGGCTTCAACTGGAAATCGCTGATCGTCGAAGTTGATGGTAACTTGTTAGCCAGGGAGCTATCGGCCACGAGCTGCACCGGATTTTTGCTCCCAAAGCGTTCTTCCTGCTTGATCTGCTGCTGTAAAGTGGCAGGGAGAGTCTGGACGCTCGTAAAGAGCTGCTTGCTGTCGGTATCGGCGATGCGTATCCCGTTCTGATCGAGGATAAACGCGTAGCTGCCGGTGCCATTGTTGCCCTTATCGCCTGCCACGATGTTCCAGATATAGTCAAGATTGAGCGTAGCGCGCAGGAAGCCGAGCAGGGTGGGTTTTTGCTGTGGAGTGCCCGGTATCTGTGGTGTAGCGATAGGCGCGTAGAGATCGACGGAAGCCTTTTGCGTCTGTGGTGTATAGTAGACGGGCGAGATAAAGTTTTTGCCGGCGACGACGGCTTGTAAATCTTGTGGTGGAACCAGGTAAGGGCCGTATGTTTTGGGCGTAGTCGGATAGGACAGGCGCAGTTGTCCCTTTGGATCGAAGAGCGTCCAGGTCGTATAGTTTTTATCGCGGAAGGTGCCCGCGCTGAGACTATATTGCGCATGGATAGCGAGCATCGCATAATCAGGAGCATCCGTCGGCGCGGCCAGGAACTCCTGAACTGAAGGCACCTGAGTGATTGTCAGCGTATCGAGGACACGTTCATGTAGATAGGCATCGATCAACTGCACACGCGTGCGGGCGTCGCTCTCCATCGTACTACGGGCCTTCGCGACGAGTTGTGGGCTCATCTGCCACTCGCTGAAGGCCAACGTAATCAGCAGAGGAGCGATCGCAGCACAGACGAGCGCGATCGAGACTTTGACGGAGAGCGAGAGTCGCTGCCGTCGAACAGTTGAAATATCTTGTTGCGACATAGTAAATAACCGTCCTTACCAGAATATGCTCTAACGCTTCCAGGGTTGTATCTATACAGTAGGGATAGGGCTTGCCCCATCCTGCTCGGCCAGCGCGATCCGGCCACGCAACGCAGGGTTCGGGGACCTGGATGGGGGCAAGCCCCATCCCTACTGTATAACGCCGATATCTTCTAAGTCGTGAAGTAACCTTTGAACTTCTTCCGGTGGGCGTCCGGTCAGACGCACCAGTTCTGCAATGGACCGCTGCCCATCGACGAGTAAGAATAAGTGCCGATGAGAGCGCGTAAGGCCCGCTCGCTCAAGCAACTGAAACCCCTTTTCTGCTGGACAGGTACGGTGAGGGTTTGCATGTGCAGTAGGCAATGTCTGTTCAGTCCATCCGGTTTCTTGCCTGGTGCTGGGAGAGGCTATGCGTATGCGCGGCTGAGTATCACTCAAGGAACGTGCGCCCTCTGAGGCAGGCAGTCGCGGAAGCGGTCCCGTGTTGAGTGGCCGCGTGTTTTTTTCCGCCGTTTCCGTTACGAATAAAAAGCGACAATTGCTCCACGTGCTCAACCAGTTAAGCGCCTCTTGCCCCTGCAATCTGCCCGCAGATGCCTGTAATACCTGTCCACCCCTAAAAACAATCTCGCCTTCTTCCTGCTTCGGGTCTATGCCACGCTCAACCACCAGGTGTCCTGTTTTCTTCCCAAGTTGGAGGACCTGGATCACATTGAGCAATCGATCTGTAGCTGTACCTCGTCTCTGTAACATGAACATATTATCCGCCTTTTGACGAGTTATTTCCCTGGAGTTCAATAAACAGCACTATCTCCGTATTCGTAACGGACGTATCGGTTTTATGGGTTATACAAGCATAACACATCCTACAAGGGCATGAAAAATACTTTATCTTATTACCCCGATATTCCTATATCTCTTTCACGAGAGTAAGGACTTTTGGGTACTAACCTCTTACGCAAGCAGGACTTTTATGCCTGGTGAGGGACAATACTGGCGCGTGAGCGTCAGTATCTAGTGCAAGAACTTGTATTTAAAATAAACGCACAAAGGTACTGATCTATGGCATAGATTTAGCGAAACGTGCGATAATGTGTGAAAAATGTATCGAACCGTAGCCTGCCTTGCGCGGGCCCTGGTCATCGCGTTTACATCGGACGGGGGTGGGCCCGCGCCCGACCGTCGCAGGGTCCGCGCAAGGCAGGCCCCTACGAATAGAGCTTGTAGACAGAGTAGAGAGATGATATACTTCTTAAATGCGTTGGGCAGTGCCTAGTATCTGGAAGCAGGGAGCTATTGTTGATGGAGTCTCAAAACCTCTCTCAGCCGATGGGGTCGCCACGCGGTATGAGAGGCCAGGCTGACAGCGCCCCTCCACCTGAGCAGCTTTCGAATAATGAGCTTGCTCGTTGTTGCTCAGAAGAGACCAACAAATTCCTCAAGCAGAACGTTTCCAATGATCGTTACTGTCTGGAACTGTTTCGTCGCGCCATTGTCAGGCGCGATGATGATGCCTGGTCTAGTATTTACCAGCAGTACGCGCCTCTTGTGCTGACATGGGTCACGCAGCATCAGAGTGCAACGCCGCTACTGGGGCAGGATGGGAGTGCTCCGCTTGTCAATGCCGCGTTCGCCAAATTTGCGCAGGCATTGACGCCGGGCAAGATGGGCAACTTCGGATCGCTGGCGGCCATATTGAAATACTTGAAGATGTGTGTGCATAGTGTTGTTGCCGACGAGGTGCGGTCACGGCAGTCGCGCCAATATGAAGAGACGTTGGAGGCGATTGAGCATGAGCCGGCCAGTGATGATCCTGCCGATGATGTCGTCTCGAACATCTCTGCGCAGGGTCTGTGGCAGGTGATTCAAGAGGAGCTCAATGGTGAGGACGAGCGCATCCTCATCTATCTGGCCTACGTTCAGGGTATGAAGCCCAACGAGATCTGCAGCCAGCATCGCCGGCTCTTTCCTACCGTAGACGATGTCTACCGTATCAAGCGGAATGTGCTTGAGCGGTTGCGTCGTAATCGGCGTTTGCAGATGATGTTCCGGCACCAGTACCCTTGATGCCTCTACATATCGTCTTGTGCAGAAATGAAATCTACGACGCGAGTGCTAAAATAATAGCGAACACCGTTTATTAAGGTGAATTGATAAAAAGGACGTCTGGGTAGTGCGTAGTTGCCTGCCAGCGTTGGGGAACGCTGCCGGCCATACTGCGTGAAACTACCCCTGTGAATCTAGGGGAAACGCTCATGGAGTGCAGTGAACCGGGTGCTATTCGTGAAGAGGAATTAGTCGCTTACCTTGCAGGGGAGAAGGTGCGACCGGCAGTTGTGCAGCACCTCGCGCGTTGTCAACGTTGCTCGTTGCAGATGGCGATCTATCGTCGAATGGACCTCAAGCTTCTTAGCAAGCTCTACAGGTGGGATTGTCCACCGAATCAGGTACTTGGCGAGTATCAAATGGGGATGCTCGGCGCCGAGCAGGCGCTGGTCGTAAAAAACCACCTGCGTATATGTGCGCTCTGTGCTGCTGAAGTGGCAACAGTTACAGAGTTCCTTGCCAACGATCCTCTGTTGGCTGAGCCGGTATCCGTGGTGCAAAACGCTGCTCCGATGCATCCCGCCGCAACGAACAATCATCGGTCCACCAGGGATGCAAGGCGCACGCTGGAGCACCTGCGTGAACGGTCGCTGACAGGCACGCGCCGCATCGCCGCCATGCTTCTGCCGCCGCAACCTCGCCTCGCCTACCAGCGCGATGCTAGCTCACAGACGGCTCTGTGGCCCCGGAACTATACAGCGGAAGATGTGAGCATCTCCGTGCAGGTGGAACGCGGTCCCGGTCGCAAGGACGCGCTGCAACTGATCGGCTTCGTGACGCGGCAGGGGACGCCACTGGAGGCGCTACAGGGAATTGCTGTACAGCTTTCAGCGCCATCGGGCGCGGGCGAAGCGACCTATATCCAGAATATCGATGAGTTGGGCAACTTTGTCTTCACGGCGCTCGCCCCTGCGACCTACATCCTGGAACTGCATCTGCCCGAAGGCGTTGTGGTGATCGAGCCGCTTCCTGTGACACTATCCGAGTAACGCCGATCTCTCTGGCGTTACTCTTCTCTCTGCCTCGCCGGCACTGGCGCGCGCACTACCATTACCATGTGCTAAAATCTCTACAGATAAACGTATATGTAAAAACGTGTATAGAATAGCTACCGACTCCTGGCCCTGCACTCCCAGGCTGCCGAGAAGATATGATGATTTTAAGCTGTGACCGCATAATGTGAAGGTGCAAGCATCCAGTGCTAGTTAAGAAATGCTGACCATGACGCCCCAGGATCTTGTTAAGACGCTCTTGAATGTACATGAAGGACAGGGGCGACAATTGCTACAGGCGCACGTCCCCGTCTTCAGCGATACCGCCCTCGACCGCCTTGTCTATCTCGTCAAGAAGGAGGCGGACCGGTGTTGGAATACAAACGCGCAGCTCTCCTTTACGCTCTCCGGCTATCTGCTGCTCATCGGCACCCAGGCGCGGAACAGGTATTATCACGCTCTGGGCCTGATGGCGCGTGGCGATGCGTTGAGGCGCCTTGATCGCGACCAGGAGGCTCTGCCCTTCTTTGACGCGGCGGGCGAAGAATTCCTCGCCATGGATGATGAGGTAGGCTGGGCGCGTACGCGCATTGGACGCATGAGTGCCTGTCTGCACCTGAACCGCACCACCGAGGCGCTCAAGGATGCGGCAGCCGCGCGCGAGATATTTATGCGTTACGAGAAGCTGCTGCGCGCCGGGCAGATCGACGTCAACGCCGCCATCGTCAACTATGAACTGGGCCAGCACGATCAGGCGTTGCGCCTCTTCGATCGTGCCATCGAGACGTACCTGCAGTTGGGAGAAGGCGTCGACCTGCACATCGCACGCGCACGTGGCAACAAGGCGCTCGCCCTCGCCGCCCAGGGCCGCTTTCGCGAGGCCGCTGCGCTGCACGAGCAGGCCCGTGCCACCTTTGCCGCTCACGGGGAGCGCGAGGAGATCTCCGTTGCGCGCGAGGAGCTGAATATCGCGGATATCTACGCTGCACAGGGACATTACAGCCAGGCGTTGTTGCTTTACAATCAGAGCCGGGCGCTCTTTCAGAAGCATCCCATGGAGTTCGCGGCTGCCGAGGTCGCTCAGCAGATGTGCCTGTGCCTGGTGCGCCTCAATCGGGCGCGCGAGGCATACGAGCTGGCGGGCGAGACGGTGAACTTCTTCCGCGCCTCGCCGGTCGTGCAGCGGCACAACCTGGCGCGCTCCCTCATGCACCAGGCAGCGGCGGCGACGATGCTCGACGATTTCGGCGAGGCGGATGAGATGTTGCGCGAGGCGAGTGATCTGCTGGAGGAGGGCGGCTTCGTACGCCTGGCCGCGTTTGCGCGCCTGCGCCGCGCCGAGCTCTACTTCGCCGATGGGCAGTTGGAGACGGGTGCGCACGAAGCGCAGCACGTCGCCGATGCTTTTGCAGACCAGGAAGACCTGCCGCAACTGGCGCGCGTGACGCTCTTGCAGGCGCGCATAGCCGACGCGATGGGGAATGTCGCGATCGCGCAGGACCTCTGCGACCAGGCGCTGGATATCGCGCGAGGGCAGGGGCTGCTCGACCTGAAATATCTATGCGACGATCTACTGGGGCAGCTCGCAGAGCAGCGCGGCGCTCTGGACGAGGCGGCGCACTACTATGATAGCGCCGTTCAGGGCATCGATGAGGTGCAGAGCCGCCTGGTGCTGGATGAGCGTACCAGCTTCCTTGAGGACAAGGGCGGTATCTACCAGCACGCCGTGGCGCTGGCGATGAAGCGCGGCAATAAGGACCAGGCGCTGATCTACGTGGAGAAGGCGAAGTCGCGCGTGCTGGGCGATTACCTGCGCAACAATATCGATATTCGCCTGCGTGCCGGCGACAAGGCTGGCGAGGCGATTCTTGAGGATCTCGCCCGCCTGCGCGAAGAACAGGCGTGGTTCAGTTCGATCGTCTATGAGAGCGACGAGTCCAATCTGAGCGATACCGCTGTTATGCGCATACGCGCCATCGGACCCACGAAGGCACGCAACGAGATGCAGAGCCGTGAGCGCCGCATCGAACAACTCCTGGAGCAGATGCAGCTGCGCTCCGCCGGCGACCTGGTTGCTCGTCCGCGCCCCAACTGGACGAACAGTATCGTGACCTCGCTCTGGCCGAAACTGGAGCCCGATACCCTGATGCTGGAATACTATCTCGCGGACCAGGATCTCTACATCTTCCAGCTCACTCGCAATGGCGTGGATGTCCAGGTGGTCCCGCAGGCGGTGCCTAAGCTGGAGCGTCTCATGGCCTTCTGGCGTGCCAACCTGGACCTGGCGGCCCAGGCCGCTGGTATGCCTGAGCGGGCGCAGCCCTTCGCTGGCCTGCAGGAGAATAGCCTCGGCTTGTTGCAACGCCTGTACGATCTCCTGTTACGTCCGGTTGCAGGTGCGCTCAATGCCTGTGCGCACCTGGTCATCGTCCCGTATGGCATGTTGCACTACCTGCCCTTCCACTGTCTCTTTGACGGCGTGCAGTTTGTTGTCGAGCGGCTCAACGTCTCCTACCTGCCGGCGGCGGCCCTGCTGGACATCTGCCGTCAGCGCGGGCAGCGTATACAGGCGCGGGGCGTGCGTATACAGGACGCGCTCGTCATGGGCCTTTCAGACAATGGACGGCTGGAGTACGCCGTGCAGGAGGCGGAGGCGGTCGCGTGCCAACTGGGGACGGCCCCCGTGCTCAACGAAGCCGCCACGGCGACGGTCCTGTGGGACGCGAGCGAGTACAGCCCCATCGTGCATATAGCCGCCCATGGTCTCTTCAGACTCGACGCGCCCAACTTCTCGCACATAAAGCTCGCCGACCGCCAGCTCAGTACCATCGAGGTCTTCAACCTGAACCTCTCCTCCTGCTCGCTGGTGACGTTGAGCGCGTGCGAGACGGGGCGCGCCGTCGTTGGCGGCGTCGACGAAGTGATCGGCCTCGGGCGTGGCTTCCTCTATGCTGGCGCGGCCTCGCTGCTGCCGACGCTGTGGAAGGTCGACGACGCCAGCAGTGCCGAACTGATGGAGATGTTCTACCAGGGACTCTTGAACGGCTATGGCAAAGCCGCCGCGCTGGCCGGTGCGCAGCGCGGCTTTATCGCCCGTTCGCGCACCTCTATTCTCCCCTATCGCATCCATCCCTACTTCTGGGCCGCGTTCCATCTCATCGGCGACGCCGGGACATTATAGCACTCCGGCCCGTCGATTGAGCGCATGTGGACAGTTGAAGCGGCCTCGCATGCAAGCCGTGGCAAGGATGATATTCTGACCAGCATTTCCGGTTTTGCTTGTTGCTGTGAGAACTCTCTCGTAGTTACACTTGCAAATTGCAAGTAAAATCAGAGCCACGAAAGAAGGAGTAGACAGATGAGTTACGTCGTGAGCAGCCAGCAGGCAACGAGATCCAGCAGCGAGTCGCACAGGCAGCGTCGGGCTATGACCGTCACCCTCTGGAGCGTTCAGGTCGTGCTTGCGCTGATTTTCCTCTTCGCCGGAACTATGAAGCTGGTCCTGCCGATTGAAGTGATGACGGCACTCATGCCACTGCCGGGCTTGTTCCTGCGCTTCATCGGCGTCTGCGAGGTGGCGGGCGCGCTCGGCCTGATCCTCCCCGGACTCTTGCGCATCCAGAGAGGGCTGACCCCGCTGGCGGCCAGTGGGCTGGTGCTCATCATGGTTGGAGCGGTGGTGCTCACGCTCGCGAGTGAGGGTGTCACCGGAGCAGTGGTCCCGCTGGTCGTGGGCGCTCTCGCGGCCTGCGTCGCCTATGGTCGCCGCTCCTGGGCCGCAAGAGCCTGAAGACCCCCAGGCATGTGCTATACTCAGCAAACAA
>WNFX01005517.1_pt1 | contig 15347 bp, 9 predicted proteins | sample 5400111 | NCBI WGS metagenome assembly WNFX01 (sample SAMN13153363, study PRJNA577476) | soil metagenome | isolation source: 40 cm soil or saprolite under grassland replicate 1 | place: USA:California | collected 2016-06-15 | reverse complement strand
TCCCAGCGTGCTGGTCTCACGCAGCAGCATCAGAGCCAGCCTCTCTCCAGCTTCTACCGGGCAAATCAGGGTGATCATAACGGCAGGCCGATTTTTTTTCATTTGTATAGGTGTATAGCTGACATCCAATGCACCGACGGCAAGTAGCGTTTCCATCAAGCCACCCAGCAGTTCCCCGCTCATGTTATCGATATTGCTCTCTATTACCGTGACCCAGTCCGTATCGGCCTGTCCATCCTCGCCTGCATCAAGCAAACTCTGACCCTGTCCAAGGCAAAGGCGCAGGCAGTTAGGCCAGGGGAGGTTTTTCCGACCAAAACCGTAGCCTACCCTATCAATGGCGATCGCTGGCGTTTCAAAGCGCGCCAGTGTTGCCAGTATCGCTGCCCCTGTTGGTGTCACTAGCTCTCCTTCGATAGGGCATGGTCTCCATGGCGCGGCCGCACGCCGCAGAATCTCTAAGGTAGCCGGCGCGGGAACTGGCAGCGATCCATGAGCAGTATTGACGTGACCGCTGGTAAGCGGTAACGGAGAAGCATAGAGCAGGATGATACCGAGCGACTCGACAGCGATTGCCGCGCCGGTAATATCTACCAGAGCATCAATAGCTCCAACTTCATGAAAGTGGACCTCTTCAATGGATGTACCATGAACACTCGCTTCCGCGTCCGCCAGGCGCTGGAAGATGGCAAGGGAGGTATCGCGCACAGGGGCAGGCAGGGTTGATGCGTACAAAATTGATGATATATCCGAAAGGTGACGTGCCGGTTGCTCCTGTTCAGACGTCACTACAGTTAAACGTGAACCGCGGATACCTTTATCGTGAATATTTTCAACGACCAGATCATAGCCCACGACAGGCAGTGAAGCCAGCGATGTTTTGAGTGTGTCCAGCGAGAGGCCAGCGTCAAGCATCGCGCCGAGAAACATATCTCCACTTATTCCAGAATGGCAATCGAGATACGCTATTTTCTGTGGCATATACGAATCGTTCCACTTCTTTCCGTTTTTTCTGGCATGAGAAAGAATTCTCTGGCATCCCCATTCGTGGGCACTGTCGGAAACAGCCCTTCTCCCCAAATTTGGGGCTGTCCCCCGACAGTGCCCTCCCCACGCGTTCTTTCAACCACAACTACAATTCTTCCTGATCTAGTAATTCACACCACCTGCGTCTCTGGTCTTCGGAAAGCTGAGCACTTTCCTCTATGGCTTCTCGGAAGCTTTGCACCTGTCCGTCTACCCGGTAGTAAGCTCGCGCCTCGGTAACGCGCTGCTGAACAGCGATACCAAAGAATGCCTGAACCACCTGCGAGGGCTGTTGTAGTACCTTCGCCAGTAACGTGATTAGCTCACCTGGTATTGAGGAAGCCTCAATAGTATGGCGTTCAAGTTTCAACACCACGTCTGCGCTTACACCAAGTTTGTCAGCCAGCTGGGACAGGCTGAGATGTAATTCTCTTGCCCTTGCCAGCAACGAGGTAACCTTGCCGGTGACTTGACCCTGAGATTGCGCTACACGCTCCCACGCCGTATCTATGGCTGCATGAAATTGCTCGGTGAGAATGGGCATCTGAACTGTCTCATGCGGTAGACTCACTTCGACGGCATGATAATATGCAATAAAATCAGCGATCTCATCGGCGAACTGTGGATAACGTGCCAGGTAATCACTCATGGCTGGTTGATGGCCAGAACGCACCTCCTCAACATAACGGGCAGTAATGCGCTGCACGATCTCTTCTTGTTTTCTATCCATGAAGCTATGCTCTTTCCGGCTCAAGCGCATTCCGCAATACCTCGAAAGCGTCTCGCAGCCTGTTACGTACAGTTCGATCACTGATACCCAGTATCCTGGCAGTATCCTTCTCCGTCTTTCCTTCCCAGAAGACCAATAAGACGACAGATTTAAGCTTGTCTGGGAGACTCAAAATGAGGAGCGGTAGATCACTCTGCTCAACAGCGAGCAGTGCTTTCTGAGCATCTTCATCTTCAATAACAAGCTCACACAGGTCACTATCTCGCTGCTGTAGAGCTTGATCCAGGCTGCTTACCAACATGCGAGGCACACGCGAAGTCTTTGTCGCTGTCTGACTGTTCCAGTGACCTTCACGAGTCATAAAGGCGCGAAACACATGCCTGCGTTCAAAACTCAAGCAGTGCTGAAAATGTTCTTCCCAGAACAATCTGCCAGCATCCGTGAGCGCGCGCATAATACACTCACATAAATCAGCATAAAGGTCACAGACAAGGGCACTTTGCTCCACGCCCTGCAAGTTCATTGTTTTGAGTACAGTGTTAGCCCAGCACTCATTAGTGACGTGGAGACGACGAAAGATTACTTCAAAAATGCGCTTTCGCCCGCTATCATCTCCTCGGCTGACAGCGGTTCTCACACAACGCACCAGGACTTCGAGTGGTAAAACATCTTCCCCCCTGCGCTTCAATAGCTCTCCAGAATGCGACGGAACCATAAACGGGTAGGACATCATACATAGCCGATAAAACCATGCGTCGTTTGACCAGCTCTCCGTCCTGTTCGTCTCGGCCATGGTCCCCTTCAGTATAAATAGGCTCCTGCTTCACATGAACCGGTACCTTATTAAGACACAACATTCTCTCAATCCTGTACTAGTATAGCATCGGCTGAACAAACGTCAATCCACAAGTATCGCTGCTTCGTCTTCTGATTCATACATACCGGCCAGCAATGAAAAAGCGGAAATAATCCGTCCATTTCCGCTTTTTTCATCAAGCGCTGTATCTGAATAGTAAATAGCCCGATTATAAAGGAGAATACTTACTCATGCTAAACCAAACGCTGCCCCAAAATCAGGAAATGACTCCTGTGATACTGGTCATCGGCGAACTGAATGTCAATAGTGCCGTCTTTGGCTGGTTATTTGCAGTAGAAGTAACCAGCCGTAAAACAAATAGCGGCAAATTGTTTCTTGATCTCAGGTTACGTGACCAGCGCGGCAGTGAGATCATTGCTCGCTACTTCAACCCACCTCGACTGGAATCGCATCTGCCGCAAGAAGGCAGGATCGTTCTGTTGGAAGGGGTTGTTGAAGAGTACCGCGGCCAGGTGCAGATAAAACTGATGCGCGTACAAAATGATGATTCAATTCCTGCCGACCGCTTTACATTAGGCACACGCTGCTCTATCGCTCAACTCGAGGTGGATTTTCAGCATTTGATTGACAACCTGCACCACCACAGCGGGCCGCTCAACCTGTACAACGGCCTGCTCAGCCTGCGCCACAGTTAGCTGTAAGATACTTCTTGTCGGCAAGCACAGCCGTCTTCAATTGGTCAAATGGCACATAACACGGTATGGCTTACTGATTTTTCAGCGCTTCTTTGAACACATCGTCCAACGGTGTTGTGAGGCAGGATTGGTCTAGGGTGAGGAGCCATACTTTGATGGGAGGAGGAAAATCACGGATCATCCTAGCAGCATTGGTGACCCTGCGACGATCACTGACAATATGCCGATGCTTGATTTGCAACGTTGGGTTCGTTTTCGCTGGAAACTGCGTCCACGCATTGGTGATACCAAGTATGGAACGATTCCTACATATTGCCGGGCTCGAACAAGAGGGCATTCAGGCCTCTTTGCCCACGGGCGATTACACCAATGATACACCGTTTTACGCCGCAGAGCAGTTTTCCTACGATGAGAAGCGGGATCTCTATCTCTGTCCCCAGGGACAGCAGTTAACGCGTTGGACCAACAAAACGGAAGCGCAAGCCGTCCCCTACCGTGCAGAGGCGAAGGTGTGTAATGCTTGTCCGGTCAAGGCTCAATGCACGGATAGCATCAGCGGCAAGGCCATTCTTCGCTCGTGGTTTCAGGAGGAAATCGACCGCGTGAAGGCCTATTGGCAGACACCTGCCCATACCAAGGCCATGCGCAAACGACAGGTCTGGGTTGGACCCTTGGAGGCCTCGGCCAAACACTGGCACTACCTGCGAGGGTTTCGTCTGTGCAGACTTCAGAAGGTCAATATCGAAGCTCTCCTCACCGCTACTGGACAGAATTTCAGACGCTTCCTCAACCACCGAAGGAGGAGATATCGACCTGGATCTGAAGGGACGGGTAACAAGATTATGGCCCCAAAGCTTCCAACTCTTGATGAAGAGCTTGTGGCCTCGTGATGTGAAAGGAGGAAAGGTTTTTCTCTTTCTGTAATGTTGAGCCTATCATTTTTCAACACGCTGACCTATTAGTGGCATCTAGTTAGCTGTCAATACTGGCCATTCCGGACAAAAATCGATCAAAAAAATGCCCGGGTCGCAGCACACGATTAGTGATCGACCGTGATGCTCTACTGACGATCCGCGTGGTGCATGGTCCGATCGTCTTGTTCACCACTGATGGCCTAACGCGACGGACAGGGGACAGCTAACGTCCTCCCTTCTCCTACGCCTCGAGAAAAACGGCAATGAATCGCCCACCTGTGCGGGCATCCTGTTGTCTTCTCTCTGTTCCCCGTGCGCTCCGCTCGTTACCTCCTCCTTCTAAGGTGAAACTTAAGCATAGTCAGGAGACCTATTTGGCTGTGATTACTTTTTGCGGGTATTCTAGTCTCACTTCGGGTGAAGTTGACAGTGAGGCTAATGGGTTGCGCCAGGGTATCGGTCTACTTTGTTCTTAAAAATCGTGCAAAAGTTGCACTTTTTGCACGCTTCTGATATAATAAAACTATGTCAATGATCAAACAGAGGAGGATTACATGGAGCAAGCACTCGATTCACGCCTTATGGAGATTGAGGCATTATTACGCCATCATCCTGCCGGCCTCACGTCTAGTGAACTTGCAGAGTCTTTAGAAGTCGATGCCAGTACGATCCGGCGTGACTTAGCCCGGCTATCGTCAGCAGGGGTAGAGCTGCGCAAACGCGGTCGGCGTTACCAATTAAGCTTCCATCAGGCAATGCGCTCGCTGCGATTGACGCCGGATGAAGTGCTGGCGTTATATCTAGCGTGCCGTTTACTCTCGCGCCAACAGAGCGAGCGCAATCCTCATGCAGAGAAAGTCATGCAAAAGTTGGCTGAGGCAGTGCGAGATGACGCGCCTCGATTTTCGAACTATATTGAGGATGCAGCTTTACTGCAACGGTCCCTGCCTTTGCGCCAAGAATATCTTGCTGTGTTGGAAACGATGACACAGGCCTGGTCCGAGGGGCGTGTCGTCCATCTGCGTTACTGTGATCAAGCCGGTTCCATCACGGAACGCCGCTTTCACCCCTACTGCATCGAACCCTATGGTGCCACCAACAGTTGCTATACCATTGGCTTCGATGAATTACGCAGGGCCATCCGCACCTTCAAGCTCGATCGCGTTGTTGCCGCCGAACTGACAAATGACCGGTTCGACATCCCGTCCGCTTACAACCCTAATCGCTTGTTCTCAGAGGCCTGGGGAGTTGTCTGGCGTGACACCCCTCCACAGAAGGTAGAGTTGCGCTTTTTTGACGACGCTGCACGTATCGTGCAGGAGGCGTTCTGGCACCCTAGCCAGCGCGTGGTGGCGCAACAAGATGGAACCTGCTGTGTCACGTTTCAGGTGTCAGAACCTAACGAAATGGTTGCCTGGATCCGTCAGTGGGGAGCAGATGTAGAAGTCATTTCCCCTTCCAAACTGCGGGAAGCTATCGTCGCTGATGCTCGTCAGCTAGCAGAACGGTATCAGGAGCTCAATAGCTCCACCTCTCATCAGTCCACTTGAGGCTTTGCCTCAAGTGAGAAAGGACCATCATGGCAGGATATCCTGATTACTATCAGCGCACGATTGATGCGCACGCTCACGGCGTCAAACTCGTACTAGGACCAACTGGGCTTGGCAAAAGCAGTAGCATCCCAGAGGTCGTCCGCAACAATCCTGATCGTAAGTTCATCTATATGGCGAACCGCAAAGAACTGCTTGAAGAAATGGCAGAACGCTTTAACTCAGGAGAATACGTCATCTTACGGCGCGATCTCGAAGTCGTGCGGCAGGTGCTGCTGACGCAGAGCGCGGAATTCGAAGCCCTGCTTTCAGACCATCGTTTCGCCTCGTCCCTCAAACGCGCCCAGCAGATCAGCCATCTAAAAAGTCTGGATGCGGCGACTATTCGTCGCGCCTGCCAGCTGGTGAGGGAAATGACGGCAGAGGGGCGAATTTTACCGGCCTGGGTGGCCGAGCGGGCTGATGCTCAGGCCCGGATCGTACTACAGGCGGTCCGATGGGTTCTCCAGGTGACGCGCGACGCAAAAGAGCTGGGGAAGATCTATAACTGGTTGGTGAGCCATAAAGTGGTTGATGCCTTTTTCCCTGCCATCCCGTTTCGCCTCCGCCCCAAAGTCCGCATTATGCTGACCACGCTTCATAAAGCCTACTATGGCTTTTTCGATGGCTCCCAGATGCGCAGCCTCACCGACCTCTCCGATGATGAGCGCCCGGTCGTTTTCCTCGATGAGTTTGACTTCCTCGAGCATGACCTCGTCGGATTAATTTGTCGCGCGCCCCAGATCAGCGATCCATTCGATTTTTCAGCAAACTTCTACCGCGCGATGGCTCGCCACAAGCTGCCAAAGGCAGATTTCCCCCTCCATCCCAGCATCCGCAAACGCATCGAAAAGATCGTCGAGATCATCGATGGCATACAGCAAAAGGGCCTGGATTATCCAGACATCAACCAGTTCACCCTGCAAAAAACACGCGCCCAAGGAAGCCAGAGCAATACTACCCCCGCCGTGTTTCGCACCCAGCACGTCATCAGTACAGATCCGCTTTACGTCAACCAGACCTCGCGGGCTTTCCAGCTAGAGACGCGGCGCACCGACCCGCGGTGGGTCCCCGCACTCTGGTTCTTTAACGCCATCGGGTCGGCCACCACGCGCATCATTGGGCTTTTCAAAGAACTGGAGCGCGAGGACGAGGTACGCTACTGGGAAATGATGCGCCAGTGTTTCCGCAACACGGACTTTTTTGACCAGGTGGCCACCATTCCACGGCTCCCCGGCCAGCAACAGCCCCAGACTTCGCCGCGCGGCAGCCTGCTGAGCGGGGGATACAACCTGTTTGACATCAGCGATCTTCAGCAGCGCACGGACAATGAGGAGGTCGAGGTGCGCTTTTACCAAATGCTGCAGACCCCCGAAAATCTCTTACGTACGCTGGCGCAGAAATTCCTCGTCTTCGGGCTCTCGGCAACAGCCGATCTCCCACGCTGCCTCCACCATTTCGACCTCGACTGGATCGAGAAACAAGGACTCCTTCTCCCCATCACAGATGAGGACCGCGCAGATATCCAGCAGATGAGCGCAGAGAAGGCGAAAAAGCGGGGCAGCAACGGCATGAGCGTCGCGCTGATCGATAGTTTAAGTACTACTGATGCCTTCCAGGGGCGTTTAAACCAGTTCCTGGCAGCTGTTGTGCACAACGACGATTTTGGGGAAGATACGGTCGGCGGCCATCGCAGCCAACGCATGCACCGGTTCTTTGCATCCCTGCTCTGGCTGCTTGAACACGGAGGGGATCGTCCCCGGCAATTGCTCTTTTTAAACACCTTTCGCCAGGTAAAACTGCTCTTTACCACCTTTGCTTCCCACGCCGAGGAGGCAGGCATCTATGCAGTCGAGCAGCTACCCAATACCCCCTGGTTTTCTGCTTTCACTCTCACCATAGCTGCTCGCAAGGCGACGGTCGTCTTCTTTAATGCCGAGCTCGCGACACAGGTGCGGCAGAGCAAAGAGGCCGAACACGCGTTTGCCAGGCTTTTCTGGACATCCGACCCGGTGGTAGTAGTCACGCAGTACCTCTCCGCCGGCAATGGGGTCAATCTGCAGTACGCGAACGAGGAAGGTGGACCAGAACAGGACTTCACCCATATCGGTTTGCTCGAGGCGCCCTATTACTTTTTCACCAAGCCTGATCCGCAGGAGCAATCCCCCGACGAGGTCTTCGCCGGCTATAAGGAGAACATCTGGTACCAGGCAAAACTCTTTTTTGCCAGGCTGATTTCTCGTGAACGCTTTCTCCAGATACTCGGTACCATTAATCGCCCGGGGGAATGGAACCAACGATATCAGCAGGGGTCGACGGCGACGGACTGCCTCTTCAACCAGCTTGCCATCTTCATTCAAGCACTGGGACGAGTGGAACGCGCATGGGACAAGACGCCCCATCAGGTAGCGCTGCTCAGCCCAGAGGTCTTCCGTAGTTTCCAGGCGATGCTGGCCGAGGAGTATGAGTCGATCAGAGAGCAGCGCGCGCCTTTCACCTCCCCCAACCTGCAAGCCCTCATGGATGCAGTGGTGCACAAGACAGCGAGCTTCGAACGCGAGGCCCGCCGCCGACGGGATACCCGCCTGCACGGGAGTAACGAGCGCAGCCGGGAAGCGATCCGCGAGTTAGTTGCCCGGCTCGAAACGGTACGCCGCCAGGGGAAGGACCTCGAAGCCCGACGTGACTGGGAGGAGCTTCGCCAAGCAGTACTCCGGCACGACTTTCATGCGCAAGTGGTTGGCCGCTACCATTGCGCGACCACCTCCCCCTACTACTCGCAGGGGAGGTTGAACCTGACGACTGAACTCGACGTTCTGCCTTTCGGGTTAACCGTTCCCGGCAGCAGGATCACCCATCTGGATGCCGTGTATTCCGTCATCTCGGACAACCTCGTGATTCGCGAGCAATTTCTCGACCGAGGATACGACCTGCAGTTCGATCATCCCGGATTCCATTTCTTCACGCCTTATTGCCTGCAGGCCATTCTCGCCGGTGCGATCGGGGAGGAGGCCGTCACAGCGCTTTTGGCAAAGGAGGGCATTGCAGTAGAGGCGCTGCCTGATGCGCTCTTCGAGGTGGCTGACCTGCGCGTCGCAAAGAAGCCCTGGTTCATCGATTGTAAAAACTACAACGACCTCACCCTCGATCGTTTTCCGCTCCCCGCCGACGATCCGCTCTGGCATCCGTCACTGAATGAGGCGCATTTCATCAAACACGCCCAGGTAAAGCTGGATCACATCACGCGTCACGCCGGGGCGGAGAGCAAACTCATGTACATCAATCTGATAAGCGGGCAGGAGCGGCCGCTGGGCTACTATAACCGCGCGTTCCAGGCGGTCTCTGATTTTGAGGCTGCGGAGATTATCGTCGTGCAAGGCGCGCTCGATCGTCAGGCGCCGAATTGCTACCAAGCCGCCTTCACCACGTTCCTTGCCGACCTCAAGAAGGCCCTGCACCCAGAGGAGGAGAACAAACAAGCATGACTATCCAGGAACACCCAAAGCAGCATACCGTCACCACAACCACGCTGGTGATCGACCAACCTCAAAGTTATGACATTCTGGAAGCGCGATACCGGCTCGTGCGATATGTCATTCCCGACCAACTGCGTTACCGTAAGATACGTGCTGATTTTGGCCGCGTGTATAACACCATCCGCGACCAGATCGACTACCCCTACAAATCGTTCCAGCACGACGAACTAGATGGGAAGAGGAATAAGAAATGGGTCGTCTACATTCTCTACCCGCGAGAGGCTCCGGTCAGGGATCTACTTTTACCCTGGTTCCAGGATACCCCCCTCCCTCGGAGGGACATACACTTCAGCGACCTGCCGCTGCATGTCCTCCTCAAGCTGCTGCAGATCAGATTTTTCCACAGAGACGAGACAAGTCGCTTCGTCGGGCAGGACAGATGCTACGTGTACGCGCGATCGGGAGGCGGAGACTTTCTTTATTGCGTGGAAGTTGAGTTGAAAGGGGCCCCAACCAATACGGAGGGCGTGCCTGCGCAGGAGTTTCGCGTTGTCCCCCACGCCAGGCGCTTTGGCAGGGTCGAACCGCCATATCAGCCCTCACGCCCCCTCTTTGGCAAACGCGCCGTCGGGAACAAGTTCTTTTTCATGCATCTCAAATCAGGGGTTGCCGAGCAAGAGCCAGCAGTCTACGATATCGTCACATTTCCAGGGAGGCGGGCGCAGGTCAAGTATCATGACCCCCGAGACCCCGATGCCGGCAAAGGGAAAATTGTCCTGGATTTCATCCAGCAATTTCTCGCCGACCTGAAAGGGCTGGGGATAACCGGCCATGCGAAGGGACGCACTTTTACCCGCGCCAGCCCTCCCAAGCATGTAGACTTACCTGTGCAGCGGCTGGGAGTCGTCGGCGTCTACGACAACCGCCTGCAACGCGCCCATCTCCTCGCCGACTATGTTGACCTCTTCAATAGTATGTCACCAGGTGTTCACTTCGTCGCCTTAGATGATGTCAGGAACGCCCCGGAAGGAGGCGTACTGGTATTATTAGATGCGAAGGCGGAAGATTTTGATGAGGACGGAATGCTCTCTGGTGAGAGCGATCCCTATCCTGCGCTCTATACGGCCCATCCAGAAATCCCCAAACAATCGCTCAACGTCAATACAAACGACCCCGATGCGCTGGAGGGTGGAGATTACCTCGACTACCCCCCGCTCCAATCCGACGATGGTGACCTCGCGCGGAATCTAGGCGTGGCGCTGAGTGAACTCTACCTCAAGTGCGCGGTCATACATGGAATTGGGCTTTTCGCTCTGCCGCTTCTCCCAAAAGAGTTGGCCTTTATACGGAGGGCCCGCTTCAGCGGCGAAGTCTTTACAACGGCGCTCTGGTTTGAGGGGGATTGGTTGCGCTTCCTCGATTGGCGGGACCCCGCGCAAAGAGATGCGTTTTATCAACTGCTCGATGGGTGGGGCGTTTGCTGGGATGAGCAATACGAGCAACTGCTCGCTGAGCAGCGGCGTACTGATAGGGATGGCGCTCTCAAGGACTTGCCGATGTTCGATATCGTCGTGGGCCGCGACCTTTTCGTCGCTATCGAAGACCTGGAAGAGCGCATCCTCTACGATTACCAAAAGATCGAGGAGCGGCATAAGGAACAGTGGATGCCCCATCCTATCGCATACTTTCGATTAGCTCCACTTTATGACAGGATCCAGCAAAAACGGTCGGCGCTTTTACCGTCGGATGAGTTATCGCGACGGGGTCTACTGGACGGCAGCCGGGAACCCACCACGGAGATTGAACGCCGTTCCCTGACCTTCTATGAACATCTGCTAGAGTATGATGCGCTGTTGGAAGAGATCGCCGTGACCCATCCCACGCTCTCCTATCTAGAACTGACAAGCGGTGTGTGGCTGGAGCGTATCGCTCGCATTTTTGACAGCAAATCGGCAAAGGAGGGGAAATATGACCGCAGATACATCGCCAGGATCTACAAAGACCTGGGAATGTTTTTGAGCGAAAAAGGGCAAGATGTGCAGCTTTATCAGGGTATCTGGCATGACGATACCAACGCCTTTCTCGTGGGGTCCCGAACCGGCATGAACGTGCAGGGACAGGAACACGCTCATCTCATTCGACGTTTCCAGGTTATGCAGGGAGAGGCGCACTTTAACGAGGTGCAGTTTCTATCAACCATGGGCGTCCTATTTGTGCGTTCGCAGCAATACACGGTATCGCCGTACTACTTTCACCTGATTGATCTCTACGTGGAAAATGTGTTGCGGTACACGCCTTCTGGAACCGAAGATTTCGATGGGAGTAGCGCAAGCCTCGTTCTTCCTCCGACCTAAGCAATTGGCGAGAGGGTAAAAAGGTGGAACCCGCCTGAGAAAGCTACCTGTGCAAGAGCAACGCGCGCTATCCAAGTGAATAGTAGGTGTTGATTCCAAATTCTCTACCGGTACTTTCAAGGGCCGGGAGTAATTTCCCAAGTGCGGGTGATTTCTACCCAGGGATGAGTCACTAGACAAGTAGAGTGAAGAACTGCTAGAATGCGCGAGGAGACAATTACGTAAGGATTTGAGATTTACGTGTATGAACGTACAGCAAAAGCAAATATCGATCGATGAGGCGCAGCCAGCGGGGAACAGTTTTATTGAGGAGTGCAGCCTGGCTGAGCTGCATGAGCGCATACGTGTCGAATTACTCGCTCACCTGGCTCCGACACTGTTATGGTCGGTTCCCGTCTCCCGCGGGAATGGGCGCCGTTTGCGTTTCCTTGTCCGGGACAGGGCAAATGGCAAGCTCATCGGCATATTCGCGCTCACAGATCCGGTTTTCAATTTACAAGCGCGTGACTCATGGATTGGGTGGGATGTGGATGATCGTAGGCAACGGCTCGTGCATGTCATGGATGCTCATGTCGTCGGAGCCGTTCCTCCCTATTCATCTCTGCTTGGTGGGAAAATTACAGCTGCACTCATGACTTCACAGGAAGTATGCGATGCCTTCGCGGCAAAGTACAGCCATCGCAGCGGCATCATCAGCCAGCAGTACAAACATGCCCAGCTCGTCCTGATCACTGTAACCTCAGCGCTTGGCCGTTCGTCGCTCTACAATCGCCTGAAACTGCCTGGTGTGTTGGAATTTCTGCACATCGGTCAGACAACAGGCTGGGGGCATTTTCATATACCGCAACCGCTTTTCTTCCTTATGCGCGAACTCCTGCGCCGAGAAGGGCACGCTTATGCGTCTGGGCATCGATTTGGGCAAGGGCCGAATTGGCGTTTGCGGGTCGCGAGGGAAGCAGTGCGGCGCGTTGGGCTCGACCCCCATCTCCTCAGGCACGGCATCAGCAGGGAAGTATACGGAGCCCCGCTTGTACCGAATTGGCGAGAGTGCCTATGTGGGACGGGCGAGATTGGCGCAGTATTGCGTCCTTCTACGGCAACTATTGGTACACTCGCCGTCAATCGCTGGCTCATTCCGCGTGCGCGGACCCGGTCAGATTACCAGCAGTGGACAAGGGAGAGCATCTGGGAGCAATTAATCGGGCGAACTCACAGGTGATTGATTATTTAAAACGATCGAGCGGACAGCGTAAAAGAGGGATCACTTATGCGGCTGACACCAAGCGAAGCTTTTGAGCACATCAAAGAGTCGATGATCGAATACCTGGAGACAGCGTACAAGATCGCGCATCCCGCTATTTTCGCCGAGCGCGGCGACATCCTGCGTCAACGAGGCGTGGTGGCCCAGGCCCCCTTTATCGAAGCAACCCCCGCTTTTCCCCCCGCGCATAAGCTGATCGAGCTCGAAAGACTGTACCCTCACATAGTCCCTGCTGGCCTGACCTCGCTTATGCAGTATGGCGTGCTGGTTGACCGCTTCCCTTTGTATACCCACCAGGAAGAGGCATTGCTAGCGTCGGTCGGAGATCGTCCCGATTTACTGGTAGCCACTGGAACAGGTTCCGGGAAAACAGAGAGTTTCATGCTCCCGATACTGGCCGATGTGCTGCAAGAAGCCCCATCATGGGCTCCCGCCACAGATCAGGAACGTCCAGGGCGTTTCGATCCTCACAGGGGGTGGCTCAATAACCGACGACATGAACAGCGTCCCGCGGCGATGCGGGGGATCATTCTCTATCCGATGAATGCGCTGGTAAACGATCAGCTCTCACGCCTGCGCCGCATCCTTGCCCGAGGTGGGTCGCCAGCGTGGCAAAAGCAACAGTGGAATGGGAACGTGATCCATTTCGGTATGTACACGGGATTATCGCTGCCCACAGGGCACTGGAGCCATAAATCCAGGCGTGAGAGCTTTGACGCATACCTTCAAAAGGTCACAGCCGATTGGGAAAAATTGCGGGAAGACCTGCGCGACACCGGAAACTGGCCCCGCCCGGATAGCCCTGAGATGTTGTGCCGCTGGGATATGCAGGCAGCGTCTCCAGATGTCCTCGTGACGAACTACTCCATGCTCGAATACATGCTCATACGCCCAATCGAGGCCAGAATGTTTGATTGCACGCGCATGTGGCTGGAAAGCACGCCTGATGCCCGCCTGACGCTCGTGCTCGATGAGGCTCACACCTATACTGGCGCAAAGGGCACCGAGGTGGCCTATCTCGTCAGGCGGCTCAAGGAGCGGCTGGGGCTGCCATCCGGGTCACCTCAGTTCCGTGCGATTGCTACGACAGCCTCGGTCCCGCCGGGATCAGATGATCAACTGATCCAGTTCGTTGCGGACCTCTTTGGCGAGCCAGAAAGCAGGTTTACCCTGATTCACGTAGGTGCGGGTGCCCAGGTTGTGCCCGAACGCCAGGCATCTTCTCGTACCCTCTTTGCTTTCGAGCGCTTCCATCGGAACTTTTCTCTGAGCAGTCCAGATCTGGCCATCGAACAACTGGCCGCTGATCTCGTCGCAGAGCCAGTTGATAAGCGACTGCCGCCGCAAGTCGCCCTTTATAACCTGCTGGAGCAGAATCACGATATCCAGTGGACGCGTCAACGCACTGCCCGCCGCGCAACGCTCCTCGATAGACTTGCCGAAGAGTGCTTGCCCGGATTGGGAACGCCCGGAGAGCGCGAGCGCGCTACGGCGGGTATTTTAGCAGCGGGGAGCTTCGCGAGAGCATCGGCACTCCCAGATACGCCGCCGCTCATCTCCGTGCGCATGCACATCTTCTTCCGCGGTGTCTATGGGATCTGGGCCTGCATGGACCCGGACTGCCCGAAAGCGCCTCCCCCAGCTTCGGAAACCACGCCACGTCCCGTCGGGAAGTTGTATATGGATCCGCGCCCGTGGTGCGAGTGCGGTGCCCGTGTGCTGGAGCTGTTCTCATGCCGGCAGTGCGGACTGCTGTATTTGGGCGGAATACCGGACTCCGCTCAGGGAAGCCTCTGGCCATGGAGCGACGATTTGAGCGGGAGGCGGACCGACTTTACCCAGTTTGAAGTGTTTGGCGTCGAGATCCCTGACGCCTATGCATCAGTTGAATATCGTTCCACCCGAACCACGTTACCGACACACCCACATGACGTGTATGCGCGCCCAGTCTACACGGTTGAACCAGACGCGGATGGGATTGCGCAGGGTGGAAACTTCCCGGCCCAGTGCCCGCGCTGTCGCAATTACCGTGAGATGAGGGAGGGTGGCCGCGAGATCATCGAGCCGCTGCGCACGAAAGGCCCGCGCACCTTCTCCATCATCGCCGAGGATGGGTTTCGCGTCCAACCGCGGGCGACGCATGGCACCCCTCCGAATTACGGGCGCAAAGCGCTCCTTTTCACCGATTCGCGCCAGGAGGCAGCGCAGCTGGCTGCCGACCTGCGGGACGACCACCACAATGATGTGTTTCGCCAACTTGTCTACCGGGCTTTGATGGCTTGCCAGGAATGTGAGGGGGAAGGGAGCATCGAACAAACGGGGGCATATATTATCGGCCAGGAACAGGTACGCACGCTAACGACGTGCCACGCGTGCCAGGGATCGGGAAGGCATCCCGACCCCCGGGCGCTCTCTTTCGAAGAGGTGCGTTCCCGCGTGATCCAGCTCCAAATACAGAGAGGGATCGATCCGACAAACGGGCTCA
>WNFX01006044.1_pt1 | contig 15348 bp, 10 predicted proteins | sample 5400111 | NCBI WGS metagenome assembly WNFX01 (sample SAMN13153363, study PRJNA577476) | soil metagenome | isolation source: 40 cm soil or saprolite under grassland replicate 1 | place: USA:California | collected 2016-06-15 | reverse complement strand
GAGCCCACCGGCAACCTCGACGAGGACACCCGCGACGAGATCATCAACCTGCTGGAGAAGCTCTGGCGGGAACGCGGGCTCACCCTGATCTTGGTCACCCACGACACCGCCATCGCCCGCCGCGCCCAGCGGGTCGGCGTGATGAGCAAGGGCATGCTCTCGGTGCACCCGGCCGTCCGGCAGCGCGCGGCCACCGGGGAACCCAATTACTAACTTGACTGGGTGCGGCGGTAACAGAAGGAATGATGGCCGAATGGCCCGGTCAGATCCTGCTTACCGGGTGGTGATCGTTGCCGCCCAGTCCGGGCATGCGGTCAGCGTCGCAGGCGGCGAGCTGGTCAGGGTCGTCGATGTGGACGGGCACCAGGTTGGGGACATGTGGGCGGTAGATGCCACCGACCCGAGCCTGTGGCTATCGACAGGTCATACCCGTGACCGCTGCGAGCGGCTGTCGGCATGTTTCCGCGTCGGCATATCGCGCGTCAACATGCGGAGCCCGCGGCGCCTGCCCTGCGGGGTCGGCTCTCAAACCGATGGCCGGGCAGCGAAGCCGATCGCATGCGACACGACCGCGGGCAACGCCCCGGCCACTCCACGGTCGGTCGGCCTTGCAGTAACAGAATGTTACTGACCGCCCCGCCATCTGGTGAAGGGAGTTCGCTCCGGACGGGTGACGTTCAGATGGCCGATCTGGTCATGACCGCTGGACAATCACCTCCCGATCACTGGCGCACCGGTTGGAGCACTGACAGCGGGTGAGCAGGGCGCGGGCCAGCAGGTGTGTTCTTGGTGGGATGTATCTGGATCGGCACACGGCGCTCTGCCTTGGTACGAGCTGGGAGTCACCAGTGCCGCCAAGGGACCGAAGCGGGGGGTTGGCGGCGGACCAGGACAGGCAAGAGTCTTTCTGGCCGGGCCGGAGGACGGAGGGATCGTATACGAATTTCTCATATCGAGCGCCTACAAGAGCACCACCGAGCGCGTCCACATCGAGCTAGCCCACCGCAGTCACGGGTCAGTCGAACTCGCGCTAGGAGATGAAGTAACGCGGGACGCGGCCATCGCATCGATCGGGATCGAATCGTCGCATCGATGCCGACCACCGCGATTCCCGTCAACATCTGGCCGACACGGCCTTGCGGCTTTTGGAAGCTTGGGCGCACAATCAGGTTATCAGGTCGGCTCCGCGCTGCCGGTGTTCCGCAGAAGACAGAAAGCCGGAGAGGGCCGACGATGATGGTAGTGGGGGCATGTGATGACGGCGAAAAACAGTACGTTCGCGGGCCAGCTCAAGCACTTCGCAGAGTCTGTGGACATAGTTGATGACACCAGGTTCGACAACGTCCGCGATCTCGTCTACCGGTACGTCGTCAAACAGCTTGGCGGCGAGTACTTCGAACTCCTGCGGCAGGAGTCGGGCGGTGACGGCGATAAGCAGTCCTGGCTTCGCACCTTCTGGAGCAGCGATGACCGGCCGCACTTCTGGGCGATCCGTTCAGACGACGGCAGCTACACCAATCCCGTGACGGACGCATTCGATAACGGGCGGCCGATGTGGATAGTGAGCCCTGAGAAGGACCCACTAGACGAAGCCGACCAACATCACGACCTGTGGTCCAAGACCGCTAACCTGTCGCGGTACCGGCCGTCGTCGGGCGAGCCAATCCGCACGGTGGTCATCCTGCCCCTCAGTCTCCAACGCAGCTATGGTGTCTACTGCTTCGAGAGCTCGCGGTACATTGAAATTACAGACGTGGCCAAGTTGGAACTGAAAAGGCTTGCCGACGCCCTAGCCGTGCTGTACCGCCTTTGGGAAGCAAATAAGGCTCAGTTGACTGGCACCGAGCATGCGATCGGCGACCTGCGCGAGCTTCTCCAGCAGGCAAAGTTCCCTAGGCTCGCGAAACCGCATTTCTTCGTCGCGTTCTCCCACAAGGCGGATGAAACTGTAAAGCTCATAATCAGAGACACACTCGACGAGTTCGCCGCTAAGCTGGAATACACGGACTGGACGCGGATGGATGACTCAGGGAACATCAGCGCGCAGATCGGCAAGGAGATTCTTGAGTCACGGTTTGGCCTCTGCTACCTCTCCGAGCCGGACGACCATGATTCGGCATCGGCACCCCGCTACCGCGACAACCCCAACGTGATATTCGAAGCAGGTATGCTGCACGCCCGCACGACCGCGGCAGACGAGACCGATGGAGGCGAGCCAGCGGGATGGATTCCCATTCGCGAACAGGAATCGCCACCAGCGCCTTTCGACTTTGCAGCCGAGCGGATCCTGCAGGTGCCCCGGAGCAGGAATGGTGACCTGAACGAGTCTCGGCTGCGCGAGATGCTGAGGGGACGGATCACCGCCCTCCTGCGCGAAAGCTAACGGTGTCCGGGTCAGCCTGCTTCGGGTGAGGGCCTGCGGGATCTGTCCCACAACCCGCCTCGGATGCGCGCATCCCATGGGCCAGGGCTCGCAGCGCTACTCCGCGTGACCACATGTCGCCTCTTGGGCGCGGCGATGCCGCGTTCGTAGACCAGCTGACTGCGACAAAGACAGTCGGCCTGGCCGGTCAGCCATGATGGTGCCATGACCGAGGATGAGAAGTGGCAGAAGATGGATGAGCTGCAGGCGGCGCTGCCGACCGCCGGTGAGCCCGTCCGCTTCGAGCAGCACATCAAGCCGCTGTTCCGCCGCTACGACCGCCAGGCGATGAGCTTCGCCTTTGACTTGTGGTCCTATGACGATGTCAGCCAGCACGCTGAGGCCATCCTCGCCCAGCTGCAGGCCGGCACCATGCCCTGCGCTGGCGCCTGGCCCCAGCACAAGATCGACGTCTTCTCACGCTGGGCCGACGCCGGCAAACCAGCGTGAAGCACGGCCGGGGATGAGGCGAACGTGGTGTGGCGGTAGGCGGGGTGACGGGCAGCAGCAGTTATGAGGTGACGTTCGCGGAGTCGAGCCCGGAAACATCGAAGGTGCGGATCGGCCTGGAGAAGCCAGGCAACGATAGCTCGCCGACAAGCCGGCTCACGACCTGATCCTCGGCTGCCGCGTTCACGCGTTGGGTGACGAGGATCTGCCAGGGCGCTGCCTCGGCACAAAGGCGTGCTGCCAGATTGGTGACGCTCCCGATCGCGGCGTAATCGAAACGACCGGCATAGCCTATCCGCCCGAGTGTGGCATACCCGTGAGCGATGCCCACCCCGAAGGCCAGCTCATATCCGCGACGCTGCCACCCGTCTGCCAGTTCCTGCACCCGTTGGCGCATCGCCAGCGCCATCCGGATGGACCGCAACGGCGCGTCGTCGCACGGGATGGGATCGTTGAAAAAGACCACGAGCCCATCACCCGTGAACCGCTCCAAAGTCCCCTCGAAGCGGGCTACAAGGTCGCCCAGGGCACCGTGATATTCCCCGAGGATCTCCCAAACATCCTCGGGTTCAGCCGTTTCGGCGAAGGCGGTGAAGCCACGCAGGTCACAGCACAGCACCGTGATCTCACGGCGGTGCCCGTTGAGGAAAGACTCATCGCCTGAGCTGACAATGAGGTCAGCCAGCTGTGCCGGAAGGAAGCGGCGCAGCCGGTTCACGCGCTCCAGCTGCTCAATCTGGTTCTGGACACGCTGCTCGAGCTCATGGTTCCAGCGAGCCAGCTCGGCGGCCTGACTTTCGATCGTGTCGTGGTACCGCTTGACCCGGACCAGGGAGCGAACCCGGGCCAGCAACTCGGCCTGGTCGAAAGGCTTGTTGACGAAGTCGTCGGCGCCGGACTCGATAGCACGGATCTTCTCCTCCTCTCCACTCGCAGTGATCATGATCACCGGCAGGAAAGCGGTTCCCGGATCTTCGCGTATTCGGCGGCAGACCTCATACCCATCCATTCCGGGCATCAGGATGTCCAGCAGAACGATATCTGGGTGCTCCTTGCTCAGCACGTCCAGAGCTTCCTCTCCAGAGGACGCGGTGGCCACGCGGAATCCCTTTGGCGACAGCACCGCCTCGAGCAGCCGGACGTTTGGCGCCAGATCATCCACGACGAGTACGAGCGGGTCCGGTGTCACTCGGTCCCCACCTCCTCATCTGGGAGGAAGCTGCGAACCTGATCGGGAAATGCGCGAACACTGATCGGCTTCTCCACGTACCCATCGAAGCCGGCATCCAGGGCCCGTTCCCGGTCCTGCTTCATCGCCTGAGCCGTCACCGCGACCACGGGTATGTCCGCTGTCCGCGGGTTCTCGCGCAGCCGGCGAAGAGCCTCCATGCCGTCCATACCGGGCAGCTGGAGATCCATCAGAACGAGATCGGGAGGCTCTTTGACCGCCAAGGTGATGCCGTCCTCGCCCGTCCGGGCCACACGCACGTCGTAGCCTGCGTACTCAAGCACGTCCCGCAGCAGCTTGAGATTCCGCTCGTTATCCTCGACGACCAGGATTACGTGGGTCATCCCGACTCCGACGCCGGGGACTGGCGGCTGGTGCTCGCCCAGCGAAGGAGTCCCGCGAGGCCCGACAGGTTGAACTCCGTCTTGCGCGCCACGTACGTGATTCGCCCCTGCAGTCGCTCCTTGTCCTGCTGGGTCATTGACTTGGACGTCAGGATGACCACGGGGACGGATTTCGTCTCGGGGTCTGCCCGCAGCGCCTCCACAACTTCGAAGCCATCCATACCGGGCATGAGAAGATCCAGCAGAACGGCGGAGGGTTGCTGCTCCCGGATCAGCGCTAGCCCTTCCTGACCCGTGGCTGCGCCCAGTACCGTCCATCCCTCGGGCTCGAGACTCGCCTTGACCAGCTCTATGGCAAGGGGATCGTCGTCAATCGCCACCACCGTGTGCTTCCGCTCAGGCATTGCCGCTGCGCGGTAGAGGGCGGCCAGCAGCTGCTCCTTCCCCACCGGCTTGACGAGGTATTCGGCGGCGCCCAGCGCGAATCCGCGGCCACGCTCATCGAGCATCGATACCACGATCACCGGTACCTGCGCCGTCCGCGGATCCGCCTTGAGCTGGGCGAGTACCTCCCAGCCGTCAACTCCCGGGAGAAGGATGTCGAGGATAACGCCGGCGGGACTCAGCCGGCGCACCGTATCCAGGCCTTCTTCGCCATTGCGGGCGCCGACGACGCGGGCACCCGCCGCCTCGAGATAGACCCGCAGCAGATCGAAGGACCGCCGGTCGTCCTCCACGACAACGACGGTGGGCCCGGGGCCCGGGACCGGCTCCGTGGTGAGACCTGAATCCAGAGCAGCCTGCGGAACTGACGTCAACGCCGGTTCCCCGGATCCGGCCGGCAGCGCGAACCCGAACGTGCTGCCCTTCCCGGGTTCACCCTCAACCCAAATCCTGCCTCCATGCAGCTCAACGATCCGCTTAGACAGGGTGAGCCCGAGCCCGGTGCCCTCGACCTGCTCAGTGTGCCGGGTTCCTTGCTGGAAAGAGTCGAAGATGCGCCGGCGGTCTTCGGCCGCCACACCCGGTCCGGTGTCGGTCACCGTCACGACGAGGTCCTGATCACGCATGGAGGCTCGGACCTGTACGCGCCCACCGTCGGGGGTAAACTTCACCGCGTTGGACAGCAGATTCAGCACGACTTGCCTGAAGCGCAGGCGATCGGCGTCAAGCAGGCCGACCGCGGGATCGACCTCAAAGCTGAGGAGGATTCTTTGCTTGAGCGCTCGCTCACGTACCATCGAGAGGCAATAATCCAGGGATTCGCGGACGTCGAATTCGGAGCGGTTCAGGACCATCTGGCCGGCCTCGATCTTCGACAGATCGAGAATGTCGTTCAGTAGTTCGAGCAAGTGCTTGCCAGAGCTCCATATGTCGCGCAGGTAGTCGTCCTGACGCTCGTTGAGCTCGCCAAACATGCGCTCCAGGAGCACTTCAGAAAAGCCGATGATGGCGTTCAGGGGCGTACGCAGCTCGTGGGACATACTGGCCAGGAATTCCGACTTGTGCTGGCTCGCGACTTCGAGTGCGGCGCTCTGCCGCTCCAGTTGCCGGTACAGCTGCGCGTTGATCAAAGCCAGTGCGGACTGGCTGGCGAACGTCTCCAGCAGGTCACAGATCTCTTGCGGGATGGACCCGGGTGCATGGCGGCGGACAACCATTGCGCCGACGATGCGGCCTTCGCGAAGCATGGGGACGGCAACCAGGGAACGCCAGCCGTCCTCGGCCAGGACGCTGAGGTGGGGATCGAGTGCCGCATCGCGAAGGTCCGGGAGCTCCAAGGGCCGGCCCAGCGTCGCCGCTTGGCCGAGGAGGGTGTCATCAAGTCCTATCCGGGTGCGCCGGAGAACGTCCAGCGTTTCCGGACTGGTGCCATAGACGGTCTCGACGCGGAACTCCCTGGCGTCCTCGTCGAACTCGTAGATAGAGCCGCCATCTGCCCCGGACAGCTGCACCGCTTGCGTGATGATCGTGTTGAGCACCTCGGTGAGGTTCAGGCTGAAGCTCTCCGCCTGGCCCACCGCGCCGAGGGCCTCCAGCTGGGTCACCTTGCGCCCGAGTTCGTCGGTACGGCTCTCCAGTGCCCTCACGAGATCAACCGTGCGAACGGCGAGAGCCGCCTGCGCCGCGAAGGTCGTGAGGACCTCCACCGCGCGATCGCTGAACGGCTCGACCTGGGTTCGCCACACCGAGAGCACCCCGACAACCTCGCCCTCCAGCAGCATCGGGACACCCACAATTGTCCGGTAGCCGGCAACCCGCTGCGCATCCATCAGGCCGTAGTCAGGGTCTGCGAGCACATCCGTGATCTGCGTGGCCCGTCGGTCAAGCCCGACCCGGCCGACGAGAGTTCCCCGGTCCAGAACCAGGGGATTATTGGCGACGAATTCCCAGTACTCCGGCCTCAGACCGGAGCCGTAGGCAAACCGGTACCTGTCTCCATCCACCAGGAATACCTGTCCGGCAACGGCGCCGCAGAGCCTCCGCGCGGATTCGACGACCGTTTCAAGCACTGCCTCGAGATCAGATGCGGATCTTCCGATGACGGCTAGAACCTCGGTCGTCGCAGCGAGCTGCTCGCGCACCTCAGCCAGCTCATCACCCAGCCGCTCGATCTCGGCTGTCATCCCCGTATTGATAGCCGGGTCCTGATCGGCCGGCTTTCGCTTGTCCTGCTCGACCATTCGGCCTCCCCCTACGCGGTGTGCCAAAGGCATCACCTTCGCACCAGTGTCCCCTCCTGGCAGCCGGCAGACAACATCGGCGAACGCCGCGGGTTCACAGACGACACGACGGAGCGTGTCTTGTCCTGCTGCGCCGGGGCAGCACTCTTGCTGCGGCGAACTCACCGCCGATTGGCAACCGTTCAGGGCTGGGACAAGGCCGAACATGCCGTGGTTACCCGCGCCGGCCACCTTGACGAAGCGGTAGCCGACGATGCCCGCGCGCCGACCACCAGCCGCACTGACCACCAGCTCCAGCCGGTCCGCGACAGCCAGTTCGCGGCGCTAGCGAGCGCGAGGCCGCCGATCCGCGTGCGGTGCATGCCGGTCGGCCAGGAACAGCTGGACTTGTTGATCTGTCAGCGGGCGCCGCTCCCAAAGCACACGTTCGCGAGGCCCGCTAGGGCACGTGCCCTCCAGTAGCCGGCGGTCATCCCGGCTCCGGCCTTAATGGTGCGTGCGACCTGCTCGGCTCGGGCAGGGTCGGTTGAGGCCACCACTATGGCGATCTCAGCCACGCGGGCAGGATCGTTGCCAGCAGCCTCTACCGCCTGTTCCAGCAGCGGACCGGCATTGGCCGGGTCGGTGCGAACCGCTACCACGGCCCCGACCAGCGCCTGTAGGTATCTGCTGGCGCTGCTGGCGGCGATTCGCTCGCCGCAGGCAGGGTCGGTGAGCGCCGCTACCATGGCAACCTCAGCCCGCTCGGGCGCGTCGGGGGGCAGGCTACCGATGACCTGCTCTGCCTGGGCAGGGTTGGTGCGAGCCGCAGCCAGGGCTACCTCCCCCAGGGCCTCGAGCCGGGCCGACGCGCCACTAATTGCGCGGGCGTACTGCTCGGCCTCTGTCAGCAGTTCCCCAGCGTGGTCAGGGTCGATTTGGGCCGCTGCCGCCTTTACGGTGCTCAGAGCCATGCCCTGCAAATCACTCTTGCTGATGGCACGAGCCCACTGTTCAGCCTCTGTCAGCAGCTGTTCAGCCTGGGCCGGGTCAGTCTGGGCTGCTGCCGCCTCTGCACTGGTCGGCGCCACTTCACGCACAGTGCCCTGATCAGGGATAGCGCCGGCGAACCGCTCGGCGTCATCCGGCAGCCGCACCGAACGGTCAGAGTCGGCTCTGGCCACCACGATGGCGATCTCGGTCAGTGCCCGGATCTTCCAGTAAATTGCCTGATTCGGGTCGTCGAGCATCGAGGGCGGGGGAGGTGCCTCCCCCTTCCACCTACCCTGGCCCGGGGCATTCCTGGGCCGGCCGGCGACGGTGAGGGCGATCTGCCCGGCCCAGGTGGAGTCGGTGCGGGCCGCCACCACGGCGAGCTTGGCTAGCGCCATGTCACGCGCGGGCGCGCCCATGGGCCAAACGAGCTCCTCCGCGCTGGCAATGTCGACCTCAGCTACCACCTCGGCCACCTTGGCGATGAACGGTGCGACATCGTCGAGGAATTCTCGGTGCTGCAGCGCCCGGATAACGGGGGAGATCTTCGCAATGTCAGCCACCAGCCGCTTTGCGGGAGATGGGTCGATGCGGGCCAGGAGCATGCCGAACTCTGATGCGGAGTGCCAAACCAAGGCCTCCAGGATGTGGTGGTAACCCGCAGTCCCCGGGATGCGCTGATTCCAACTTGGGTGCAGGGCGTCGTCCAGCAGCCGCGCGGCGCGAGCGGGGTCGGAGCGGGCAGCCACCGCCGCCACCTGTACCAGCGCCCTGGCCCGCTGAACCGCCAGCGGGAGGGCACGGTCGTACTCATGATCCACTCCCCGGGCGCGAGCACTGCTGCTTGCTGGAGGCGGCGGCGGACCGGGAATCGCTGCCGCGCGGTCCTCCGGTGCCAAGGCCTGCTCATCCAGAGGGAGGGTGCGGGCGATCTGCTCTGCTTCCTCAAGCAGCCGGGCGGCGCGGGCCGGGTCGGTGGCGGCCACCGCGGTGCGATTAGGCGGCGGCTTATAGGTCGTGATCATGATTTGGAGTGGCGGGGAAAGCCACTGGCTGGGTAGGTCGGGGTCGGCAAGGAGTTCCACGATCTGGGCCGGGGTGGGCCGTTCGGAGGGTTCCTTGGCCAAGCACGCCGCTACCACGTCGCGGATCTGAGAGTCCAGGCCGCTAAGGTCTGGTTCTTCGTGGACGACTCGGTAGGCAATCGCCTCTGGCAGCCCCACGCCGAACGGCCGGATGCCGACGGCGTAGGCCAGCACCATGCCCAGCGCGAACACGTCACAGGCTGAGGTGAGCGGTCGTCCCAAGAGAACCTCGGGTGCCATGAAACCCGGCGTGCCAGACCGCGCGGTAACGCCGGAAGCGTCGATGGCACGCGCGACGCCAAAGTCGATAACGTGAGGCCCGTCTTCAGCCAGCAACACGTTCGACGGCTTCAGATCCCGGTGGATCAGCCCGGCGGCGTGAATGGCTCCCAGCGCTTCGGCCACGCCAGCGCCCAGCACCCTCACGCTGTCAAGGGGGAGGGCCTGGTACTCGCCGAGAACCTGCTCAAGAGACGGGCCGGCCACATAGGCGGTCACCATCCAGGGCCGTTCGGCATCCGGGTCGGCATCGACAACCTGTGCGGCGTGGAATCCGCCGACCTTGCGGCCAGCCTCGACCTCCAGGCGGAACCGCTGCCGGAACCCGGCGTCATTAGCGAAAGCAGGATAGATCACCTTGACCGCGACCGGGCGCCCGGCCCGCGACCGGCCGAAGAACACCTCGCCCATCCCGCCAGCCCCAAGACGACCGATCAGAACATAGTGCCCGACTCGCCGAGGGTCTCCTGGCCTGAGGGAATCCATGCCATCCGTCACCACAAAGGGGATAGCGGACGCAGTAGGCCCGCTCGAACCCGATGATCCCAGGAACAGATCGCCGGAGAAAGACTTGCTCCATCGCGCCGGCTAACCAGGCGAGCGCTCGCTGACAGTCAAGGCGTCCCGCACCACCAACGTGCCGATCATCGTGTGGAGTTTGGGACAGCCAGGTCCACCCAAGTTACGGCCCCTGCCCGACCAGATGTTGGTTGCGTTGAACAGGGCGACACCGCGAACCCACCGTTTACCCTGCGTGAAGAGCTGCAGCCCGCTCACCTGGCTTGCGCCTTCAAGGAATCGGCCAGGATCGGCTCGCGTCGGATCCTGTTGTGGTCAGGCTTGGTGGTCAGCCGTCGCAACGCTGCCGAGCGCCGTACCTTCGGGTCATGGAGACAGCGGGACACCAAGCCCGGCCCGAAGTCAGGATGAATCTTGACTTGCTCGCTGGTGCAGCGGTTCCTCTGCTACTTGCGTGCCGGTCCGGCTGGCAGCCTCTGCCAGCCCCTGAGGTGAGGCGATGAATGAGTATCGAGCGCAGATTCCCCATGGTGGCAGGTGGGGGCTGCGCGCGCGGCGCCTGTTTGATGGTGAGGTCTTTCATGCGGGTGCGCCGCTGGTCGTCGTGTCCGGGGGCCGTATCAGTGCGGTTGATCTGGCTGGCAGCGGCGTCTCGCCCGGGCTGCCCATAGTTGATCTTGGCGATGTCACGCTGCTGCCCGGTCTTATCGACGCGCACGTGCATCTGGCCTTCGACCCGGCCGGCGACGCTGTCATGCAGATGCAGGCTGACCCCGATGAGGTGCTGCTGCAGCGGATGCACCGGCATGCGCAGGCGGCGTTACGGGCGGGCATCACCACGGTCCGGGACCTGGGAGACCGGTCGTATCTGGCGTTGGTGCTGCGGGAGCGGTATCTGGCCCAAGCGCAGGCCGGGCCGGAGATCTTGGTGGCGGGACCGCCGATCACCGTCAGCGGCGGGCACTGCTGGTTCCTGGGCGGTCAGGCCGACACGCCAGAGGAGCTGGCCGCCGCGGTGACTGAGCGGGTCGCGCGGGGAGTCGACGTCATCAAGGTGATGGCCACCGGGGGCCGTATCACCCCCGGCTGCAAGCCATACCAATCACAGTACGGCCGGTCCGAGCTCCAGCTGATCGCCGATGCGGCACACCGCGCTGGTATCCCGGTCACCGCGCACGCTCACGCCAACCCGGCGATCGCGGACGCGATGGCCGCCGGCGTGGACGGGATCGAGCACTGCTTCTTCCTCACCGAACAGGGCGTCTCGCTTGACCTCCCGACGGTGGCCGCGCTCGCCGGGACCGGCGTGTACGTCAGCACCACCACCGCCCGGCCGCCCGGCGAGCTGCCTGCGGACTTGGCCCAGGCCAGGGAGAACTTCGCCCGCATGCACCGCGCCGGTGTCCGCCTGGTGTGCTCCTCCGACGCCGGGGTCCGCCCATGGAAGCCTGCTGGCCGTGGCCGGCAACCCCGCCGCGGACCTGACCGCCATCCTCCACCCCACGGCGATCTACCGGGCCGGACACCGCTGCCACACCGGCCCACCATCCTTGCCCTGACCCGGCGGCGGGCAAGGCCCTCTGGTACGAATTCCCGGCATCTTCCTGGACCTGCTGGACCACGTTCAGCAATCTAGGGACACCACGCCACCAGCGCGAGCACGCCACCACCGACAGCCTCTGGCCGACGCCTGAAGACGACACCACGCTGGTCATTGCCCACTGGCGATTCGCCGGGCAAGGCCAGCCAATCGATCACCCCGCCGTCCGCAGGCGCCATCAGATCCGGGTGGTCAGCTTCTATGACCGCGATCGTGCCGCTCAAGGCAGGCGGCGATAGCCTGGGGCACCGGCTGGCCGGTGCGCTCGCTTGCGAAGAGATATTCGCCGGCCGGGTTGACCTCAAGGAACACGTGCTGCCCGTCCGGGGTGACACGGAAATCCGACGCCCCATACACCAGCCCCAGCCGGCGGTGGAGCGCCAGCAGCGCGGACGCCACGTCATCGGGCATCGTGTACGGGAAGAACTCCGCAGAGCCGATCCCCGGCCGGTAGTCGGTCCGGTACTCGGGCTCGGATCGGATGGCTGCGGCAAATATCTCGTCCTCGACCACGATCACCCGCAGGTCCAGGACCGCGGGCACGAACTGCTGGAACGTCACCGGGGCGTAGCGCACATCGCCGATGCGGGCGAGGTCGTCGCCCGTGACCAGGGCCGTCGACCGCGGGGCTTCTGAGATGTTGCGGAACGCCTTGCGGATCACGCCCCGCTCGAGGCGTTCGGCGGCGAATGCCAGCGCAGCTGATGGGTCGTTGGTGATGAGGGTGTCCGGGACCGAGAGTCCGGCCCGCCGGGCCACCTGCAGCTGCCGGACCTTGCGCTGGCCTGCCTCGTCGGCGGCCGGCGGGTTCATCCAGAAGCAGTCCAGCGCACGCCACACCCCGGTCAGTGCCTCGGTGCTCTCCGACCATGCGAAGAGGCGCGAGGTCGGGTCGGTGAGAGCTGGGTCCAGCTCCAGCGGACGCTCGCGGCGGTACCAGACCGCGCCGACGTCCTCGATCGCGATCCCGCTCCTCCCGTCGGCCACCAGGCGGAGCCGGTCGGCCCCATCGCCGAAGCTGACCTCGAGGCTGGCCCGGGAGGGAAAATCGGCGACGTCGAAGACCGTCACCGGCCGGCGGACATGCTGCAGGACGGCCTCGACATGCGGGTTGTCGTGGAAGCTGACGATCAGGATCATGGCAGTCCCCGGTCAGCGGCGGGGCCGCGATATAGCGGCCCCGCCGCCGCTAACAAGAGCGGACACTCAGCCGAGCAGGGCAACGATCTGTGCGTAGATGGCCGAGAGCTGCTGCCACCGCGCCGTGTCCCGGGCGCTGAGCTGTCCCTGAGCGGCCGCCGAGGAGTAGCCGGCCAGAATGACCCCGAGCTGCTGCACGATGCTCATCAGCGGGTCGAGCCCGGCCTCCGCCCGGCCGCCGCCGAGCACGAACGGTGTGGGGCCGACCACTACGGGGGTCGGCACGTCGCCCGGTCCCTTCGGCGGGTCCAGCCCGATGCCCTTTACTGGGTCCGTGACCGGCTCTTTGATGACGTCCTTCGGCGGGTCCTTCTGGAAGTCCTTGGGCAGCTCCTTTGGCGGGTCCTTCACCGGCTCTTTGATGACGTCCTTCGGCGGGTCCTTGTGGAATTCCTTCGGGAAGTCCTTCGGTGGGTCCTTGGGCGGGTCCTTCGGCAGCTCTTTGATGACTTCCTTCGTCGGCTCTTTGATGACGTCTTTCGGCAGGTCCTTGGGGTGCTCCTTGGGCGGGTCCTTAGGGAACTCCTTGTGGTCCTTCGGCGGGTCCTTGGGGAACTCCTTCGGCAGGTCCTTAGGGAACGCCTTGCCGTCGCAAGGACCGGTGACCCCGATGCTCGACCGCGGGCCGTCCAGCGCCGCCTGCATCCGGGCCACTTGCCCCTGAGTGAACATGAACATCACCGCGTCGTAGACGTAGTCCATGTAGTTCGTACCCCTGTCAACGCTTCGCTGCTCCCTCACAGGACGCCAACGCATGACTTGGGGCCATCGTGGTTCGCTACTCCTTCGATGTAAGGCTCTTTCATCCTCAACTCCGTGCCGGTTTATCCCGGCGCTTTCAACGCGCTGTGCAGGATCACCACGCCATCGGTGGCCGCCGGGCCGCCGGGGAACTGGGCATAGCCGAGCAGCGCCTTGCCCGTCAGGTCGCGCAGGTTGCCACACGTCCAGAGGTTGAGGTACCTGTCCGCTGGCCATGCGTCCGCGCCGCCGGTGGAGGCCGATTTGACGTTGTCGGTGTCGGAGGTGAACGAGGGGTTCGACGTCGACGTGCGGGTGATCCCGTCGGTCGGGTTGCCTTGGGGGTCGACGTCGGCCAGCTTGAAAGTGACCCGGGCATCACCGATCAAAGGTGCGAAGACAGCGGGCGTCGACGACCTGTCCGGGTTCGCCGCGCGGAAGTCGGCGTTGAGCACCTCGATCTGGCTCTGGATCTGGGCGTCGGAGATGTTCTCCGCCGCCGACCGGTAGACGACGTGGACCACGACCGGGATCTGCGTGCACCCCGTGCGCAAGACCGCGTCGCCGAAGGCAAGCACCCGGCTCGTGCGGTTCTCGATCTCCGACCTCGCCTCGGCGTAGCCTGGGACCGTGCGGAGCAACCGCTCGTGCACCTCATCGGTGGCACACGTCCGCTGGGCAGGCATCTCGTCCTGTTGCGTCTCCCCCGTACCCTTCCTTGGTGGCATAGTGGCCCTCCCCTGTAAGAACTAGTGAACCGGCCGCAAATCCAGGCGCTGCGAGGACGCGGCCACAACTTGATACGTCGCCGCCCATCCGGGGCAGCGGACGTGCAGCACATTTCCCTGAAGCTGCCAGGTGCCGGGACCGGTGCTGATGCCGCGATCGTCCGGGCCGGGCAATCCGGCCACGGCGGTGCCATCAGGGCGCAGGGTGAAACTCTCACGCCCCCGCGACGGGGGGAAGTCGTAGCCAGCCGGGCGGAAGACCTGAACTGCCTTATCGTCTTCTTCGTGGGAGTGCACCCACGAACCGGCGATAAGGGCAGGATCCACACCTGATGTCGCCACGGTACCCCCCCGATCGTGCTCGTCCTCATGCGGAAACGGCGACGACCCCTATACGAGCATGCACCTCCAGGCGTGGCTGGTAAACCCGATTTGTCGGCTGCCCACGGTGGCGCCGGGTGGGCGCGTCCAGGCAGCACGGGTCCGCCGGGCGGGGCGCCGGGGGAGGGCAGGCGCCGCGGACGCGTTGTAGGCGGCGTAGGGCCGGGCGGCCTGCGCTGGGCTGGGCGGATCGGGCTCGCGTTTCCGGGCCCGGGGCGGGCTGGCCTTCTCCGCCGGGTTGCGGTCGATCCACTCATACCGGACGGCCAGGCGCAGCGGAGTGCGGCGGCCGCCACGCCGGGTGCCCTCGACCCCAGCGCTGCGCTCCCCCCGGAACGGACGTCCTGGTGCGGCTTGTCTCCCCGTTACAGCCGCTACGGTTCAGGTCTTTCCGGCTGGGCGAAGAAGGAGAGCTGGCCGAGCAGGTTGTCAGCGGCGGCGATCAGACGTTCAGCAACCTCGACAGCCTGCTGGGCTTCGTCCGCGGTGGCCGTGTCCGCGGGCAGGCGGGGATATTCCAGCTCGTTCCGCCGGCGGCGCAGGTCCGCGGACGGCCGGAAACCCTCGCCGAACTGAGCCCTCACCGCGCGTTCCACCGCGTAATGACCCCCGTCGGTGGTGGCGCGCAGGCCTTGCTCGGCCAGCAGGGCGATGCAGCCGAACCGGGCGGCGTCGTAGGCCAGGACGTAGGCGCTGTGGGCATCGGCCTGGACCA
>WNFX01009004.1_pt1 | contig 15355 bp, 13 predicted proteins | sample 5400111 | NCBI WGS metagenome assembly WNFX01 (sample SAMN13153363, study PRJNA577476) | soil metagenome | isolation source: 40 cm soil or saprolite under grassland replicate 1 | place: USA:California | collected 2016-06-15 | reverse complement strand
TTTGCAGGAGCACGGTTTGCGCGCGCCCGATGTAGGCGCGTTCATCGTTTGGCGCAAGCTCGATCGCCTTGGAAAAATCGTCCCACGCTTCCACTGCTTTCGCGAGCGCCAAATAGGCAAAGCCGCGATTTTCATAATACGCCGGCTGCTTGCCGTTTGCTTGAATCGCTTGCGTAAATTGCTGGATCGCTGGCTCGTATTGTTTTTGTTCAAAAAACTGATTCCCCTGGTTGTACTCATTCATTCCAGCGCCCGCTTTCTCTTTCTCTTTCTCCTTCGCCAGCGCCAAAACGGCCACGGCGAGAAACCCGACGCCGGCTGCAAATCCGATAGTTCTTTTCGTGATCATAATCGTTCTTCTCCTTGCTAGCTTAATTTTTGAGTAATTAATCGTCTGTAAGCGAGCAAATTAACGCGCCAAAATCAACCACCGAACGATGAAACAACTGGATTCCCAGCGTGCAATTGCCGATCTTGACGGCCGCGCGAACCTTTCGAAAGGCTATGCCGCGGTCTTCGCCACCGTCCTCATCTGGTCGATGCCGTCGCTCTTTCAATATTACTTGAATCGCTATTACGACCCCTGGGCGCAGAATTTTTACCGCTACTCCGTGGCCTGCCTTGCCATCGCCCCGCTTGTTTTCTATCGCGTCCGCGGCGGACCCAGGATCGACATGCACGCAATCGGCATCTGCCTTCTTCCCTGCCTGCCCAATGTTGTCCATCAAATTACCCAGGTGATGGCACTTTTTTACATGGGCCCCGGCGTTTACGCGATTTTCACCCGCTCCTCCGTCATCTTCACCGCGCTGCTCGCGCTCGCATTTTTTCCGGAAGAACGCCGCATCATCCGGCAATGGCAGTTTCAAGCCGGAACGTCCCTTGGATTAATCGGCGCATTTGGTGTGATCTGGTTTCAAGCGAGCTGGCAAAGCGGACACATTGCACTTCGCGGACTGGTCATTGCCTTCACCGCGACATTCTGCTGGGCGCTTTACGGCGTTCTCGTAAAACGCCCTTCCGCCCAGCTCGGCTCCATTCGCAGCTTTGGATTGATCAGCTTCATAACCTCGATCCTGCTTCTGCCGCTGACGTATTTATTCGGAAAGATCGACACTCCGCTGCACGCGGGCTTGCCCGTTAATCTCGTTCTGATTCTCTCGGCCGTCAGCTGCATCACGCTCGCACACGTCTTGTATTACGTCGCCATTCGCGAGATCGGAGTCGCTCTCGCTCAAACTTTGCAACTGCTCTGTCCCGCCGGCGCCCTCGCCCTTTCCGCGTGGATATTCGGCGAGCGTCTCACTCACGCCCAGCTTTGGAGCGCGGCGATTTTGCTTATCGGTGCGTTCCTGGCCATGCGCACAAAACCCATTGCGACCGCCGAAAGCGCCGAGAATATTTAACGCCTCCAGCATCGTAACGTGAATCTCAAGGCATATCTTAAATCTCGTCAGAAGAAGATCGATCGCGCGCTGGAGCGTTATTTGCCTGGCCAGAACGTGAGGCCGCCGACCATTCACAAAGCAATGCGCTACAGTTTATTCGCCGGAGGCAAGCGCTTGCGACCGATTCTTTGCCTAGCCGCGGCCGAAACTTGCGGCGGCAAGATCGACCATGCCTTGCCCCTCGCCTGCGCGCTCGAATGCATTCACACCTACTCGCTCGTGCATGACGATCTCCCGAGCATGGACAATGACGATTTCCGGCGCGGTCGCCCCACTTGCCACAAAGTTTTTGGCGACGGCATCGCCGTGCTGGCTGGCGACGCTTTGTTGACCATCGCGTTTGAAATTGTTTCGCGCGCAAAATTCTCTTCTCGCTACAATATGTCCATCTTGTTGCGCGAAATCGCCGTCGCCGCCGGAAGTCGAAAGCTCATCGCCGGACAAGTCGCAGATCTGGAAGCCGAGGGACGCAAGATCGACATGACGGGATTGCGTTACATCCACGAAAACAAAACGGCCGCGATTCTGACCACTTCGGTGCGGCTTGGGGCGATGAGTGCAGGCGCGGGTCCAAAGCAACTCGCTGCCATTACGAAATTTGGTCGCTCGCTCGGGCTCGCCTTTCAAATCATCGACGACATTCTCGACGTAACCCAAACCACCGAGAAGCTTGGGAAAAGCGCGGGCAAAGACGTCGCCGCGAAAAAGGCGACCTATCCCGCAGTGATCGGTCTGGAACAATCTCGTGTCGAGGCCCGACTGCTTACCCGTCAGGCGCACAATGCGTTGTCGATCTTCGGCGAAAAAGCCGAAATGCTGCACGTGCTCGCGAATTATCTCCTCGAGCGCGAGTACTAAGTAGCGCGACTGCCGAGGTGCAAATCTGACTCCGCAAGCAAGAGGCTCACGCTATTTTCAAATTCGGATCGATTTCCTCAGTGACTTTCGATTCGAATCCATTTTGCAATCGCAATAACGCAGCGAAGGCAATCATGGCCGCATTGTCGGTGCATAACCAGGGTTCGGCACTTTTGAACTCGAAGCCTTCGTCCTTACAGGCATCGCGCAATTGCCGGCGCAATTCTTCATTACAACTTACGCCGCCGCTCACCGTGACAAGATCGACACCGTACTTTTGTGCCGCGGCGACGGTTTTGCGCACCAGGACATCGACGATCGCCTGCTGAAACGACGCGCAGAGATCCGCGAGAAAGTCGCCGCGCAACTTCGGCAGCAAATAGCGCACCGCCGTTTTCAATCCGCTAAAGCTGAAATTCTCCGAGTCGAGCATGCTGCGGGGCAGATCGAAACGCGCGGGATCGCCGCTGCCTGCATGTTTTTCAATCTCCGGTCCCCCGGGATAACCGAGTCCAAGAAGCTTGGCTACTTTGTCGAAGGCTTCGCCCGCGGCGTCGTCCACCGTTCTGCCGATCAATTGATAATCGCCGAGACCGCGCACCAAGATCGACATTGTGTGTCCGCCGCTCACGATCAGTGAAACGTTCAGTTTGATTTGGCCGTCACAAAAAAATGGCGATAGCAAATGCCCTTCGAGATGATTGATGGCGAGGTAGGGCTCGCCAAAACCAATGGCCAGACCTTTGGCGATTGAGGCGCCGATCATCAAAGAACTTGCCAGGCCAGGTCCGCTCGTGGCCGCGAATGCATCGACATCCGACATGTCGATCTTAGCCCGGCCTTTCGCGCGCTCGAGGAGCCGCGGTGCCTGCACGAGATGATTACGCGATGCAACTTCCGGGACAACGCCGCCGAATTTCTCATGTTCGGCAATTTGCGAAGCGACTTCGCTGGCCAGCAATTCCGAGCCGCGCAAAATGGCGACCGCAGTCTCGTCACAGGATGTTTCAAGCGCGAGAATTGTCTTCATCACTGGAGGGACACGCGCCGTCGTGTCCCAAATATTAGGGCACCGACAGCGCGGACGCCCTCCAAAACTATTTCTTTATGGCGTCGCTCTTCGGTCCGTTTTGCTGCGCGTAAATCATCACACCCTTGAGGGCGTCGATTGCCCGAAGCATCTGCGGGTCTCGCGTCTTGATGATGTCCTTTTCTTCGTCCGGCTTGAGATTTTCAGCGCTGCGCAACGCGAAAAGAGTGCGCTCCTGCTCTGCCGTCATTGGAACGCGAATGTTTGGCGTCACCCCGTTGCCATGAATCACTTGTTTGCTCGGCGTATAATATTTCGCGGTGGTGAAGCGCAGGGCCGAGCCGTCCGGCAATTGCATGACGTTCTGGACGGAGCCTTTTCCGAAAGTGGTCTCGCCGACGATGATGGCGCGATGCAAATCTTTGAGCGCGCCGGACACGATCTCGGCGCCGCTGGCGCTGCCTTCATTGGCCAGAACGGCCATCGGAAAATTCGGACGCTCCTTGGCCGCGCCGGAAGTCGAATATTCACGTTGCTGCGAAGCAACTCGACCCTGGGTTGAAACCACTTTGGTATTCGGCGGCAGAAATTGGGCGCAAACGTCCACGGCGCTGTTCAAAAGCCCGCCCGGATTATTGCGAAGATCGAGAATGAGCGCCTGCATTCCCTGCTTTTGCAATTCATCCAGCGCTTTCGACAATTCGGCCGCGGTTGGCTCGTTGAATTGAATCAATCGGATGTAACCGATCCTGTGCGGACCGGTCAGCTCGGCCTCGAGCAGCCGGGTTCCCTTGACGCTTTGCACTTTTATCTCCACCCGCTCGAGGATGTATTCCTTGATCTCCTTGGTCGAAGGCCGCAGAAGGGTGAGCGTCACCTTTCCGCCCGGCGGTCCGCGCAAAATATTGACCGCATCCTGCAAGTCCATTCTTTCGGTGGAAGTGCCGTTTATTTTCAAAATCTGATCGCCGGAGAGAATGCCGGCTTTGGCCGCCGGTGTGTCTTCCATGGCGGTGACCACTGTTGGCAAACCAGTTTTCATCGAAACCTCAATCCCAAGACCGTTGAAACGACTGCGGGTGTCGTCCTGCATGTCGCGAAAGTCATCCGGATCCATGAACTGACTGTGCGGATCGAGCGAGGCGAGCATGCCTTTCATCGCGGCCGTGATCAGATCGTGATAACCTGTCTTGTTCCCGTCCACGTAATCCTGCCGGATCAGTTGAACGGCTTTTGCAAAGATGGAGATTTGCGAGTAACCGCTGTCGTCCCCGTCGGACGCCGCCCGCGCTTTATGGGAGTATAGGCCGACGAAAATGCTGAGAAACAACAGACAAACTAACGTGCCGAGGAAAAGGCGTCGTCTCATGTTATGAAAAACTATCGCTCGACCATCGCGCATCTGGAAATTTTTGGCAACGTGCAAAGCGTCGACTAGCTTTGCGCCGAACGAAACAATTCCCTAAAATGAAAGTTCTCGCCCGTGGCTTTTCGATCATTGCCCTATCGCTTCTTTGTTTGTATAGCCTGGCGGCGCAAACCCAGGATGGCGAATACGAGGCGGTGGCCGAAGAATATATTCGAGGATATTTCGCCGCTCGTCCGCTCCAGGGAACGGCCCTCGGACTGCACGAGTATGACGGCAAAATCACCGATTACAGCCGGCTCGCCCTCGACGCCGAGCTTTCCCGGTTGCGGCGGTTCGATGACCGCCTGAAAAAGTTCGACCCGGAGAAATTGAGTCAGCGCCAGTCGATCGACCTGCGCATCCTGCAAGCCGCGGTCAAAAAGGAACTCTTCCAAATGCAGGAGATGTCGATCTTCGAGCGCAATCCGATGGTCTACGCCCGCGCTGCCGAGGTAAACGTTTACGTGAAACGGAATTTCGCGCCGCTGGAAGACCGTGTTCGCAGCATTGTCGCGATCGAATCCCAGCTTCCGAACATCGTTATCGCGGCAAAAACGAACCTGATCGACGTGCTTCCCAGGCCCTACGTCGAACTTGCCATCCAAATCGCGAGAGGTTCTGCCGACTTCCTTAAGAAAAACCTCGTCGCAGCGATCGCGGATTTGAAGGACGAGCGGGTTCGGGGCGAGTTTCAAAATTCCAATCGCAAAGCCGCGGCCGTCCTCACCGACTATGCCGCGTGGCTGGAACGCGACAAACTCCCGAAAGCGTCGCCTGATTTCGCCCTCGGGGGAGAGAAATTTCAACGCCTGCTGGCCGAGACCGAACTTGTCGATCTTTTGCCGGAAAAAATTCTCGAGATCGGCATGACTCAGCTGAAGGCGGAACAGAATTCGTTTGCTGAAGCGGCCAAGAAAATCGATCCCAACAGATCGCCTGTCGAAATCTTCAAGCAAATCCAAAGCGAGCATCCCACCCCGGAAGGTTTGCTTCCCGATATCGCGAAAGATCTCGAGCAAATCCGAAAATATGTCATCGGTCATCATCTCGTGACCATCCCTTCGGAAGTGCGGGCACGTGTCAAAGAGACGCCGCAGTACCGCCGCGCCACGTCATTTGCCTCAATGGACACGCCAGGTCCGTTCGAAAAAAGGGCGACTGAAGCCTATTACTATGTCACGCCGACCGAAAGCGAGTGGCCGGAAAAACAAAAACAGGAATGGCTGACCGCTTTCAATTATTACAACGCGGACATCGTTACCATTCACGAAGCCTATCCTGGACATTATGTGCAGTTTCTACGTTTGAACGCGTCGCCCGCGAGCAAAGTGGAAAAAATCTTTGGCAGCTATGCCTTCATCGAAGGCTGGGCGCACTACTGCGAGAAAATGATGATCGACGAAGGATATGGTAGCACGCCGATGCCGACACCGAGTCCAACGCCAAAGCCAAGTACGAGTCCGGCCACAACCGCAACGCCGAAAGCGAAGCCGAGCCCGAAAACAAGTCCGACCTCCGTTGTCGATGATAAGAAACGCGCCGCCAAATACCGCATGGCGCAGGCTGACGAAGCCATGCTGCGTTTATGTCGCTTATGCGTGGCGATCAAAATGCACACTCAGAACATGACCGTCGATGAAGCGACAAAATTTTTTCAGGACAACTGTTACTACGAGGAAAAACCGGCGCGTGCCGAAGCCATGCGCGGCACTTTCGATCCTGGGTATCTCAATTACACGCTCGGCAAATTACAGATTCTGAAACTGCGCGACGATTACAAGGCGCAGGAGGGGCAGAATTTCTCGCTGCAAAAGTTTCACAATGAATTGCTCAATCACGGCATGCCGCCTATTCGGCTCCTGCGCGAGATCATGCTTAAGGACAAGGCGAAATGGGACCAGGTGCTGTAGCTTTCCTTTCATCTTACGGCGCTTAAGCCACGGAATCGCCCAGCATCTAAGTTAACAACGAAGGTGGTGGCGTATCCTCTTCGCGGACCAGCGGTTCTTCAATCTGGCTGAGCTTGGCATCGAGCTTGGTCATCGTTTTCTCTGTTTCGGAGTAACTGCCACTAGCGTTGGTCAGGTGACGTCCAAGAACTCGAAAGTTTTCCTGGATTCTCTCAAAATCACCGCGCAGGCGCGATAATTCAGCGAGGATTTCTTGGGCGCGGGCTTCGACCTTCATTCCGCGTAGGCCTAGCAAAATGGTTTGCACGTACGCGTAAAAGCTGTTTGGCGAAACGGGAACTACTCGCTTAGCTAGCGCATAGCTGAAAAGTTGACGCTCTTCTCCGACGTCCTCCTTGATGATTGTCTCGTAATAAACGTTCTCGGCTGGGACATACATAAGTGCAAAGTCGTACGTCCCCTCGTCCGGCAGAATGTACTTTGTAGCAATTGCGTCCACGTGCTTCTTAACGTCACGCAAGAATTGCTTGCGGGCAGCCACGCGGTCGGCTTCGGCTGTGGCTTCGATGACGCGTTTGAAATTTTCATACGGAAATTTCGCGTCGGCACAAACCAATCTCGGACCGATCCGAATTACAGCGTCGACTGCGTCGCCACTTTTGAACCGGTAGGGCATGGTGTAGTGCTCTTGCGGCAGGATTTGGGCAAGCAAATCACCCAGAAATAATTCACCCATTCCGCCGCGCAGCTTTGGCGCGCGCATGATGTTAACTAATTCTTGCGCCGCTTTCCCAACTTCATGGATCTGGCCTACCTTTTCTCGCAGGTCACCAACCACTTCGGCGGCCTTGTCGAGCCGTGTATTCATCGAGGCCGTCGATTGTTGGAGATTTACGGTGACTGTCTGGCCAAACGCATCTAGTCGCTGCTGGAGCGAGTTGAGTTGCTCCTGCAGCATCAACGCACTTTGATCAGGCTGCTGGGGCCTATTGCGTTCTCGCAGTAAAACAAAAAGCACCGCGAGTACGCCTAGGAACGTTATGCCGACGAGGACATAAAGCAGCGGGGTCATTCCGACGACTAACAGAAACGAGCTTCTGTTGTAGGGCAAGCGCTTCGCTTGCCACTGCAGCGGCGCTCTATCAGTGTCGCGCTCTCGGCTTCGGCGGTCACAGAGACCGTCGCTACAGATCAAAAGCGCAGCTTCAGTCCGGCGTAGGCCGCGCGCCCAAGCGCCGGAAAACCGAAAACCTCGGCATAATGCTCGTCGGCCAGATTGTCGATCCTTCCGAAGATCGACATGTGCGAATTGATTTCGTATTCGGCCGCGAAGTTGACGAAAGTATAATCTTCAATGTCGAAGTTTGGTCCTCCGAAATTGAGTTCCTCCCGCGCGTTGACGAATTTCGCCGCAATTGTCGTGCGCAATTTCTTCCACCAGAGATACGACGCCGAAACGTAAACTTCGTTGCGCGGACGCCGCGGCAGCCGCGCCCCTTGCGGCTGGTTAATGTCGGCCGACGAAGTCTTCTCGGCTTCGAGATAAGTGTAGCTCGCTACGAAGACAAGATCGGCAATCGGTTGCGCGCGCAATTCGGTTTCGAGTCCCTGCGTTTCCGCCGCGCCCAGATTCAATGTTTCGAAGAGGCCGTTAAAGCCAATCAAGTTCGACAGGTCGTTATGAAAATAAGTTGCGCCAACCGTGACTCGGCTTTCCCACAGCCGCTGCTCGACACCGATGTCCCACCCAAGATCTTTCTCCGGCCGCAGTCCAAAATTCATCCCGAAGATTTTGTCCTGACTGCTTGGCGGACTGAATCCGGTCGCGACGCTCGAATGCAACGTGGTGTTCGTCTTGTCGATCTTGTAACTGCCGGCGAAACGATATGTCCAGACATCGCCGAATTGGTTGAAATGATCGAACCGCCCACCAGCGACGAAAATCAAATTCTCGATCGGGGTCAAAGTCGCTTCGAGAAATCCGGCTGTTTCCTGCGTGTGATCGCTGACAAAGGTCGGTTGCGGTCCAAAGATCTGGAGGACGAACGGACGCTCCTGTCCCGCGTTGACGCGGCTGTAGAAAAATCCGCTCGTCAGCGTAAGCCATGAAGCCGGGCGCAAATCGTTTTGGTAATCGATCGTTGAAGAAATTATCGAGCGGCTTCGGATTAAAAATTGTGTTCGGATTTCCGGTGTCGCTCAGCGAATACGTGAACAAGCTACTGATCCGCAATTGCGCGGTTGGCGACCAACCCACATCGGCGATCGCAGCCGTGTTTCGATATTGATTGTTCGGGCGCGCGTTGTCCGTGTCGAACCGGCTGGCGCCGAATGAATAATCGAACATGTCGATCTTGCCGTCGCTCTGCACCCTCTCGCGAAATGTGTCGTACGATCCGCCTTCGGCCGCGAACGTAGCTTCCGGCGCTCCTTCGCCTTGTTTTGTGAAGATTTGAATGACGCCGGCGAGTGCCCGTGGGCCATACAATGTGCTTTGCGGACCGCGCACGACTTCGATCCTGCCAATGTTGTCCGTCGTCAGATTTGCGAAATCAAATGCGCCTTGTAAACCCTGATTGATCGGAACGCCATCGAGCAACACCTGGGTGTGCTCGCTGCGTAAACCGCGAGTGAAGACGGACGTGAGTTGTCCCGCCGTTCCGGTTTGCACAACGGATAATCCGGGCACTTCGCGGAGCGCGTCACTCACGCGCTCGATCTGTTTTTGATCGAGATCATCCGAATCGATCAGACTCACGCTGGCGGGTGATTGATCGAGCAGAACGCCGATGCGCGTTGCCGAAACAACGACCGGCTCGGATTCCGCCGCTTCTTGCTGATCGATAGATATCGATCTGACGGCGTCTTGCGCGCGCATCATGGATGCAGCGCTCACGAAACTAAATATAACAAAACATAATGGGCGATTTCGCATAACAAATTTCCTCCAACTCCGAGAGTCGGACTTGTTTGCCTCGCGTTTGCGACGCGCATCGCCCAGCTCTCATTCTTCTTTTTGCGAAGAAGTTTTTTCGCGCCGCGCTGCAGAAGGCCGGCGGTCATAGACCGCCGCTACAGCGCTTAGGCACGAATGAGTTGGACCGGACGAATATTCTGGCTCCTGGCGTATGGTCCCGCGTTTGCGGGACGCACCTTCTTCCCGCCTTCACCCCCGAAAAGTTTCGGGGATTGGCCCATGGGAAGTCGTATCCAGTTACAGCAGCGCAACTGCTCCCGATTTGCACGGGATTTCTCGCGCCGATCCACTTTTTCAAGCTCGCAAAGAACTGGATCGACAACTACCTGCTTGCGCTTCGCGCCTCAAGATTTATTTATCAATCGCGCCAATTGAACCGCGTAGCTCGCTGTGACCTCACCCGATTCCACTCCTCATATTGTCGTTACCGGCGGGGCCGGATTCATCGGCTCGAATCTCACCCTCGCGCTTCAGGAAAAATTTCCCGATGCGCGCCTGACCGTGATCGACGATTTTCGTTCCGGCGACTTCAAGAACCTCGCTGGTTATCGCGGCGATTTCGTTGCCCAAAACCTGGCGGCGCTCGATTGGCGGGAACAATTTGGCGACGAGAAGTTCGACGCGATTTTTCATCTCGCATCAATTACCGATACGACGTTGCACGATCAATTTGTGCAGGTGCACGACAATGTCGAAAGTTTTCGCCGCATTCTTAATTTTGCCCGGCCGACAAAAACGCGGATCGTCTACGCGTCGTCGGCATCGACCTACGGCCCGGCCAGTGAAGCAAGCGTGGAATCCAACGGCGCCGCGCCGGCCAACATCTATGCGTTTTCAAAAACGATCATGGACAACATCGCGATGGGCGAAGCGAAAGCAGCGCCCGATTGGGTCATTGTTGGATTACGCTATTTCAATGTTTACGGGCCGCGCGAGGCGCACAAGGGCGTGCCGGCGAGCATGGTTTATCATTTGTCCAGGCAGATAAAAGCGGGGCAGCGGCCACGCATTTTCAAACATGGCGATCAAAAGCGCGATTTCGTTTATGTAAAGGACATCGTCGAAGGAAGCATTCTCGCGCTCGAAGCGCGCGAGAGCGGGATTTACAATCTCGGCTGCGGACAGGCCCGCTCGTTCAACGAGCTGGTCGATGTCCTGAACAAATGCCTCGGCACAAATTTTGAGCCCGATTACATCGACAATCCCCACGCGCATTATCAAGACTTCACCGAGGCGGACCTGAGCAAAGTGCGGAACGCGCTTGGTTACGCGCCGCAGTTTCCGCTGGAAGATGGGGTGCGAGATTACATGAAGTGGTTGTATCCGGAGGAATAAAAATCAAACACGCAGGTAGGGATGGCTCTCCGAGCCGTCCGTCGAATCCCTTTCGAACAAAAAGTCGGACGCCCCGGAGGTGTGTCCCTACCTAAATAAAGATATGAAACCGAAAAAATCCGACCTCCTCGTCGAGATGGTCGAGCATATCGACATCAAAGAACACAACGTCGTGCCGTTAGTGGAAGCGATGAGCAAGATGGCCTTCTCGGCGCGCGATCTTGGCCGGGCCGCGCAAATCTACGACGCGATGGTGCGTGATGAAGATTGCACCATCATCCTCTGCCTGGCTGGTTCGATTTTCTCCGCCGGCCTGAAGAATGTGATTGTCGATCTTGTCCGCAACAACATGGTGGACGCGATCGTTTCCACCGGCGCCATTATTGTCGATCAGGATTTCTTCGAAGCGCTCGGCTTCAAACATTACAAGGGCGAGGTCAACATGGACGACGACGTGCTCCGCCGGCTCGCCATCGACCGGATTTACGACACTTACATCGACGAAGATCAATTGCGGATTTGCGATTCAACCTGCGCCGAGATCGCGGACAAACTTGAGCCTCGCCCGTACTCATCGCGCGAGTTCATTCGCGAAATGGGACGGCATTTGGCCGAGCACGCGAAAAATCGAGATTCAGTTGTTCTCGCCGCCTTTGAGAAAAATGTGCCGATCTTCGTGCCGGCCTTCAGCGATTGCAGCGCCGGCTTCGGATTGATTCATCATCAATGGCACCATCCTGACAAACATCTCAGCATCGATTCGGTAAAAGATTTTCTCGAACTGACAAAAATCAAAATCGAATCGAAGCAAAGCGGTTTGTTCATGATCGGCGGCGGCGTGCCAAAAAACTTCGCACAAGACACGGTGGTCGCGGGCGATTATCTCGGCTTCGACGTCGGCATGCACAAATACGCTGTGCAAATCACGGTGGCCGATGTGCGCGACGGCGCGCTTAGTGGATCGACATTAAAAGAAGCGAACTCATGGGGGAAAGTCGATCAAGGGGCCGAGCAAATGGTTTATGCGGAAGCGACACTCGCGCTGCCGCTCATCGCCGGGTACGCCTGGCACAAAGGGGCATGGAAAAATCGTGCGTCGCGAAATTACGCGAAGATGCTTGATAAATAAATGGTAGAGGACGCGTCTCCGCCGCGTCCGACGAACGGCTCGGAGAGTGATCCCTACCACTTATCCTTCCCAGAAAAACTTCGTCGGACGATTGATCTCCGACGGAAGGCTTTTGTGCACTGGACAATTGAGCGCGGTTTGTTCCAATACTTCGCGCTGTGGATGATCCTTCGGCAACGGGATGTGAACTTCCGAGGGTAGCCCCACGATCCGACGCGGCGCGTCCTTCGACATTTCCTTTTGCACTGACACGGTCATCCCACGCAGATCGAGACCAAGCGCCTCGGCTTTAATTCCCATCGTCGTGCTCATGCAGGTCCCGAGCGCGGTCGCAACCAGATCGGTTGGCGAAAATGCTTCGCCTTTGCCTTTGTTATCGGTGGGCGCGTCGGTCGCGATTTTCGACTGCGACGGACCGTGCGTTGCGTCGCAATGGAGATCGCCGGTGTACTTAATGGAGACGTTAACCATGATGTGATTATGCGGCGCGATTTTGTCTTTGTCATGTCGAGATAGAGCGGTTCAGTGAACGGCTCTACCTATCATTGAGTCATAATCGCGCTCAACTGAATCTTGTCCGCGTGCTGGGTAAATTCCTCGCGAAAAACCTGCGTAAGATCGACATCGTGCAAAATGATCATGTCGGTATTATGTTTTTTGTGGCGATCATTTTGCCAGCCTTCATTCCACCAGCAAAAACCAACGATTCCCGGCCAACGATTTGAAAACAGATCTTCAAGTGCCGACTTTGCCCAGTGTGCCGCATTGGCCCGGTGATTATGCAAATCGCAGCCGAACTCCGCGATAATCATTGGCTTGCCCGGCGCAAGCTTGGTCAAACGCGGGTAGGATTTGCGCAACTTGAAGCGCAAGCTTTCTGTTCCATCGCGCGTCATCGGTGTAACTGGCCCGTAGGCGCTGAGCGCGACCCAGTCGCAATAGCTTTCGCCTGGGAAATAATTTTCGAAACGGTTCCATTTTCGCTCCGGTTGATCGAGCCAGTTCACGTGCCAGACCCATTGCAAGTTGTCGGCCCCTTCCGCGCGCATGAGATCGACAATATGGCGATACGCCGCGATGTAGCGTCGCGGGCCTTCTCCGGCACCACCGTTCCATTTGCCGTTCCAACTAAACCATTTCCCGTTTGGTTCCATTCCCCATTCGATCAAAATCGGCGAGCGAAAATTTTTCGCATCCCGGGCCCAGACGCGAAGATCGAGATCGAACTCGCCAGCGATGATTTTCTGAAGCGAAAATGATTTCTCGGCGTGCTCTTGATCGACATCGGAGCGCAGCATCAAACGAACATACGGAATTTTTCCCAGGTCGCGGATCCATCCACACATCGCGACGGGAAATTGCCGCGATTCAAACCAATTATCGGAGAAATAGATCCAGGCGGCTTTCTTCCCGAGCGCTTGTTCGTACCGCGCGACATCTTCCGGCGTGATATCGTGCTCAGTTGGATCGTGTTTATCGGTGCCAACACCGTCCCAATAAAATCCGTGATAAAGTTTTCCTTGTGGCGGCGGAGCAATGGTCGATCCGGCATGCGCGTTCGCGAGAACGGTTACGATGCCAAGCAAAGATCGACATAAAAACTTCATCATTCTTCTGTAGCGGCGGTCTGTGACCGCCGATCAATCTAAAATGAAAACTGCGATGGTCATAGACCGCCGCTACAGAATCGAAAAAGAAGGTGCCGACGGCGAGGCGCCCTCCAACTTATCGATCTTGCTCTTCGATCAGGTCTTCTGCGCGATGTCGCGCAGGCTCTTGATCCGGTCGTGCGCGCTTTTCACTTCGTTGTATTGACGCGAAACGATTTCGCGCAACGGGGACGAAAGATTGTCCTCCATTGCCTTTTGGTATTCGTTCACGGCCGAATCTTCGCCGCGCTCGCATTCCGCGAGAATGGCGTGATCGTCTCCGCTGGTGATAGCGGATTTTAAGTTAATCCAGGTCCGATGCATCGCGCCGGCGGCACTGCTGCTTTCTTCCGGCTCGAATTCACCCAGACTCCTGGCCTGGTTCTGCAACTCGTTCGCAAAACGCGTCCGCTGCTGCGAGTAACCGCCAAAAAGCGATTTTAGGTTCGGATCTTTCACCGCATCGGCTGCTTGTTTGAAGCCTTTCTGCCCGTCTTTGAGTGTTTCGATCAAACTGTTGACTGTTGAGATGATTTCTTTTTGTTGTGCCATATAAATTTGTATCGCGCGGCACGCGCCGTTCGCGCCCTAGATTCTGCCGGTGGGTTGCGATGACTGATTTTTGCCGGTACGCTTGTCCATGAATAAAAACGTGACAGGGAAGGACTTGACGAAGGAAGCCCCGCGCAGTCCGCGTATCCGAGTCGGCGGCTACGCCATCCTCGGGCGCACGATTGATAAATGCCGGGCGCTGGTAGCCGGAAATATCGGCGAATACCATTTCGACTGTCCGGTCGATAACATGCTCTTCGGATTCAAGGGCGTGAAGGGCGACGATTTCAAAGCACAGATCGAGAACGGCGCGAGCGACCAGCAGATGGCCGAGTGGCTCGACCAAAACGGCGAAAAGAAAACCCCGGATGAGATCAAACGCTTGGGGGACGAAGTGATAGCGACCAGACCATATGACGATCCGGAACGGCGCGATTGGTTCGTCGAGCAGGTAAAGTCGCTCGGACTCGATCCGGCCAAGACAACTTTGTTCGAGTGGCTGGAAGCCGACGACAAAGCTTGCCACGCGCAAGCGGCGTAGCAGTTATTGTCGATCTTACGGCTTAATCAGCGGTGGCTGTATATCCTCGCTCGGACCGACGTCCAGACCGCGGCGCAATTTGCTGTGCCACATGCCGTAGAAAAAATAAATGCAAAGGCCGATCGCGAGCCAGACAAAGAAGCGTATCCAGGTTTCAATCGGCAGACTGAGCATCAGTGCGCCGCAAAAAAGCACGCCCAGAATCGGAAACAACGGGACGAAGGGCACGCGGAACGGCCGCGGGCGGTTGGCTTCCTTGCGCCGTAAAATAATTACCCCGAGGCAAACAAGGACGAAAGCAAAGAGCGTTCCGATGTTCGTAAGGTCTGCCAGTGATCCGATATCGGTCAACATGGCCACTCCACCGACGATGGCGCCGGTCCAAATGGTGGTGATGTACGGCGTGCGAAAGCGCGGGTGAATTTTGGCAAAATATTGCCAGAGCAAGCCGTCACGAGCCATGGCCATGAAGATGCGAGGCTGGCCAAGTTGGAAAACAAGCAGAACTGAAGTAATGC
>WNFX01007345.1_pt1 | contig 15365 bp, 13 predicted proteins | sample 5400111 | NCBI WGS metagenome assembly WNFX01 (sample SAMN13153363, study PRJNA577476) | soil metagenome | isolation source: 40 cm soil or saprolite under grassland replicate 1 | place: USA:California | collected 2016-06-15 | reverse complement strand
AGACCTCACGTCATTCTTAGGCGGGATGGCAGGAATGACGTCAATGATCCTAACCAGTCATCGACCCGATCGGTATTCGCATATGGGGATTTATGGAACGTCAGCCGGGATCACTCCGGCTTGATGTCCGCGAACTTGATCACCTTGCCCCACTTCTCGGTGTCGTCCGTGACGAGTTTGCCGAAGTCGGCCGGCGAGCCCACAAGCACCGTGCCGCCCAGGTCGGCCAGCCGCGCCTTCAGCTTCGGATCGGCGAGACCAGCGTTGATCTCTTTATTGAGTTTGTCGATGATCTCGTCGGGCGTTTTCTTCGGAGCGCCGAGGCCGAACACCGCACTCGCTTCGTAGCCTGGGACAAAATCGCCCACCGTCGGGATGTCTGGCAGCCCCTCCCAGCGTGTCGCGGTCGTCACCGCCAATGGCCGCAACTTGCCAGCCCTGATCTGCTCAATCGTCAGCGACGTGCTCCCGAACAAGACTTGTACCTGTCCACCAAGCAGGTCGGTCATAACGGGTGACCCGCCACGATACGGCACGTGAACCATCTCGACTCCGGCCATCATCTTGAATAGCTCGCCGGCAACATGCGGCGGTGTCCCGATGCCGGGCGATCCCAAATTGATTTTGCCCGGCTTGGCCTTGGCATAAGCGGTAAATTCGGGAACCGTTTTGGCCGGAACCGATGGATTTACCACCATGACCAAAGGAAAGCGGATGATGCCCGCGACCGGCATGATGTCGCGGATGAAATTGTAATTGAGCTTTTCATAAAGCGTCGCGTTGATCGCGTTTGTCGAACTCGCCAGGAGGATCGTGTAGCCGTCCGGGGGAGCGCGCACCACCGCCTCGGTACCGATATTGCTGCCGCCACCTGGGCGGTTTTCGACGACGAACTGCTGGCCAAGTCGCTCCGAGAGCCAGGTCCCCATGAGCCGCGCGACAATGTCGGGCGCGCCGCCGGGGGCCGTGGGGGCGACGATGCGCACCGGCCGCGTCGGATAGGCTTGCGCTCTCGCGATTCGCGACACGGCAGGCAGCGCGGCAATGCCGGCAGCCAAATGCAGAAATCGACGGCGGGGAAGTTTCATCGCGATCCCTCCCTCTCGCACCGCGTCATTCAATCACCTCGTCGGCTTGGGCCAGTAATGTCGACGGCACGTTGAGGCCGAGCGCCTCGGCGGTCTTGAGGTTGATCACCAGCTCGAATTTCGTCGGCATCTGGATCGGCAAGTCGGCCACCTTTGTGCCCTTGAGGACGCGTAGGCGATCAGGCCGCCGCTCGCAGCGAACGAACGTAAAGGATAAACGGCAGGCAGACGGTGGCGAGCTGCCAGGGTAATGATCAACTCGCGGTGGGCGGCAGTGAAGGGATCCGGCAGAACAATGGCGCCGCCGACTTGGTCGCGCCCGACTTCGGCTATGGCCTGCTCGAGTTCGGCTTCGGTGCGGACCGGCGATACGATAGGCTCGACCGTCAACGAGTGACCGGCGGCGTCTATCGAAGGCAGGAACAACCGGGCGAAGGGTGCCGTCTCCGGGTTGAAGACGACGGCGATGCGGGCGACGCGGGGCGCAATCGCCTTCAGCAGCGCCAACCACTTTCCCCCCATGCTGGGTTCCTCGAGGCCGAAACCGGTCATGTCGTCGCCGGGCCGCGCCAGGCTGGGCACCAAGCCTTGGCCGACCGGGTCCATGACCCCAATAAATACGATTGGTATCGAGCGCGTCGCTTGCCGAAATGCGGTGACAACCGCCGTACTAGTCCCGACGATGACGTCCGGCGCGAGGGCGACCAGCTCGGTCGCATGCGCCAGGATGCGCTCGGCACTGGCAGCGAAGCGATAGTCGATGTAGACGTTGCGGCCCTCCGTCCAGCCCAGTTCCTGAAGCGCTCGCTGAAATGCCATAGCGCGCGGCTGTGCTTCCGGATGATTCTCAGCAAGAGGAATCAGCACGCCGACCCGACGCACCCGATCGGCCTGCGCGCGCGCAGCCAGCGGCCACGCCGCCGCCCCGCCAAGCGTCGCTAAGAATTTTCGCCGTTCGATGTAGCTTGCCATGTGACCCTCCGGTTGGGGGTCATTGGAATAATACCACGCTTCCATCGCGCGGTCTGTGACTAAGGCCGAGGGAAGTCGAGTGAATGCTTCCGAATGACCGTTGGGTTCAGCGATAAGGCTCAGAGGGGAGCAAATGTTTTTTGCGGTTTGCCCCCGAAACTGGACGTAAGCGAGCCGTACCGGTATTCAGCACAACGCAAGGAGGATTTTGATGGCCACCTACGACGCATCGGTCAAGAAGGCTCTGACCGCCTCTCAGCAGGACCTCATCGACCACAAAGAGCATTGCTCCGCCGACCCCGTGAAGCTCGCCACTGTTGGGCGTGAACGTGGACATCAGGTTCGGATCAAGCGCAGCGACTCTGAGTACGGGCTATACACGGTTAGCCAGATCCGCCAGGAAAGCCCGGACAACATCGTTCGCATGGGCTCTACCGGACGGAAGCGGCTCGGCACGAGCGACGAATTCGTCGGTTCGCTCGATTCACAGGTACCGCATCCCACCTACGACGACCCCGATGCCGAAACCAACGACGAGTTCGTCGAACGACTTGAAGACAACGGCACGCATACGGGGCTCGTCGTCATCGCACCTCATGGGGGAGACATCGAGCCCCACACCGACCAACAGGCCGAGCGCGTGGCATCGCGACTCGTGGCCAAGGCCGTCAGTTTGTGGCGGTGCAAGGGCTTTAAGGGGGAAAGGGCTTTTGCTCGCTGGCACATCACCTCGACCGACATTCACGAGGCAAGTTTTCCTCTCCTCAACTCGATTATCTCTCGGGGCTTCAGCTATGCCGTCGCCTTCCATGGGTTCGACGACCCCGAAATCCCCTTCGACATCCTCATCGGCGGTGCTGCGCTCTACCCCTTGAAGCAGGACATCGAGACTGCCATCAAAGGCGCGATCACCGGCTCGGACCTGACGGTGCACATCGCCTCGCCAGGCGAGAAGTTCGGCGGCGATAGCTTGCAGAACATCGTGAACCGGCTCACTGCCGGCGGAGCAAACGGCATCCAGATCGAGCAGAGTCCTCGGGCTCGTTCGAGCCACTGGCAGGACATCGCCGACGCGGTCGCCAACGTCTACGGTGCCAAACTCTGATAAGGTGACAAATTGGCAGCCTTGCAGGGGCTAGCGACTCGCACCACGCCGAAGCATTAGGGTGCCGTTCCTGGGCCGGCGTCTCAGGCCGGCGAAGCTTGCCGAAGCCGCGAGAGCGTCTTCCAGCAAGCTAGAACGAGCGCCAGCAGCGCAGCGGCCGGCGCCAGCAAGGCGTCCGACGATTGCATGGCCCACAAGGTCCCACCGCTGATCGCGCACCAGAGCAGCGGAACGACGAGAAGCTCCCAATGCGTGCGATCGGCCGCAATGAGAACGCCCAGCGTCGCCACGACGGTTGGATCCGGCGCAATGCCGAAGATCTCGGCCTGCAGCCACGGCCGATCGAGCAGCCGGCCGACCAGCGGCCAACCGAACAGCGCAAAGACGAAGATCCAGAGCCCGGCCGCGCCGGCCACGTCCCGGCCCGGGCGCAGCGATAGCGAGTTGCGCATAAGGCCTGTCCAGACCAACAGCAGCGCTTCGACTGCAAAGCCTGCGGCGAAATAGCTGGCGGCCCAGTTGATGGTGTCGTAGCGGGCGAGCAAGTAGGCCCACGCGACGAATAGCCAGCAGGTGGCAAGGATGATTGCGACGGTGCGACCCTGCCGGGCTCCGCCACGAAGCCACAAAACCAGCACCGCGAGGCCGAGCACGATCGCCAGGACATGCCATGGCCACACCGCGAGATTGTGGAGCTCGAACAGGCGGTAATAGGTGCGCGGCGAAAAGAGCAGGAAGTCCGACAGCGAATAGGTCCACCATTCCGACATCAGAGCTCCTCGACACGAGCGATCATGCGGGCGCGCATGGCCTCGTCCGGCACCAGCCCGGTGGCGGCGGCCATGTTTTCCCGCACATGATCGACGCGGGTGGTTGCTGGGATGGCGCAGGTCACGGCTGGATGAGAGACAATGAACTTGAGAATGATCTGCGCCCAGCTTTCGCAGCCGATCTCCGCTGCCCAGCCGGGCAGCGGATGGCGCTCGAGCTTCCTGAGCAGCTCGCCTTCGCGAAACGGACGATTAACGATCACGCCGATGCCGCGGTCGCGCGCCAGCGGAAGGATGCGATCTTCGACCTCGCGGTCGAGAATGTTGTAGGTGACTTGAACGAAGTCGAGCGGTTGCGCGCGCATGATCCGCTCGACTTCGCTGTGCCGGCGCCCTTCCGAGGTGGTGATCCCTACATAGCGCAGCCGGCCGGCGGCCTTCATGGCGAGTAGCGTCCGCAGATGCTCCTCCCAGGAGACGAGATTGTGGACCTGCAGCAGATCGAAGCGAGGCACGCCCCAGAATCGGCGGGAGGCTTCGATCTGGTCCGGGCCGCGGGCGCCGGAGGAGATCCAGACCTTGTCGGCCGAAAACAGGCTCGGCGGTCCGTTGAGCTTGGTGAGACCATACCCAATCACCTTCTGGGACGAGCCGTACATAGGAGAGGAATCGATCAGGCGTCCGCCAGAATCGAAGAACGCTCGTATCACCTGCGCGCAGGCGTCGCGCGCGATCGGGTCGTTGCCGACATTGAAGGTGATCCAGCTGCCGAGCCCGACCGCGGGCAGCTCTTCGCCGGTCGAGGGTATCGGCTTGTTGAGAACGCGAGTCGGCTGGGAAGACGCGAGTTGTGGGCGGAAGAGCGCGGAAGCACCGGTTGCGGCCAAGGCGCAGAGCAGCCGGCGACGACTGAGTGGTGACATTTGCTCCATCGAGCGCGCTCCATAGAGGGACGCCGACGCATGCCGAGGCCAACCATTCGACGCCCCACGGTGCTCATTTAGCGCGGCTTTCGCAACCCTCAAGGCATCGGGCAGGCGATGACGCCTGCTGCTGAGTAGCGCTTGGCTTCATACTTCTGAACCCAGGCGACCTGCCGCTTGAACTCAATGCTGTGGGAACGTTGTCTGGCCATGGCTTTCATCCTTTGAAAGCCCAGCTCACCCTGTCAAATCACTAACTCAAACTGTCCGGCCCCAGGGGCGCACTCCAGATAGCCGACATTGCTCGGCGCGGTTGGCACGGCAGAAAAGTGCCACAACCCGACATCATTAGATCCGCGTGTCATACCACGCGTGATCATCACAGAAACTTTGCCGGTATCAGGAGCGGCATCGAGTCCTCCCACCGGCTGTCGGTCAGCGCGCGCTTTTCGGAACCGTCGGCGTTCATGATAAAAATCTGACCGTATTGTTGGAACGTGTCGTCGTAGAGCGCCGCCTCGTCGCGGAAGCCGTAGATGCCGCTGTTCCACATGATGCGGCCATCCCACGTCCAAACTGCATGACCGTCGCCCGAGCGGTGCGAGGTGACCCGCAACAGATCGGAGCCATCCGGGCGGATGGTGAAAATATCGAAATTGACGTCGTCGACCTTGCGCGTGAACAGGATGCGACTGCCGTCCGGCGACCAGCCCGGCAGGTTGTCGTAGTCCGTTGTCAGCATCCTAATCGCGCGGGTTTCGATGTTGAGAATACGAAGCCCGAAATTGCTCTCGCCCCACACGCGATAGACGATCTCCTTCCCGTCTGCGGAATAGCTCGGAAAGCCCGAATGGACCTTACCGTCGGTCAGCGACTCCAGACCGCTGCCGTCGCGCCGAATGCGCATGATCGTGGATTTCTCAGTGTCGCGCTGCTGAAACCAGTAGCCGACCCCAAAGGCGAGCCACTGGCTATCGGCTGACCACGACGGTTGGAACGCTCCACCAAGGCCCATGGCAAGCCGCTTAAGATCGTAGCCATGTTCGGCGGGATTGTAGATCACGCGGCGTCCCGAACCGTCCGGCTTCGCGATCACGATCGAGGAGTTGCCCTGCTGCTTTTCGGTGTAGGCGAGCGTCCCGTCCGGTGCCAATGCCGGGAAAACGTCGGTGTGGCGATAGTCCCAATCCCGATCCCAGCCGTAGAGCGGTTTGTTCTGGGGGCGCGCATTGAAGCCATGCTTTCCGTAGATCAGCGTCTTGCCGTCAGGCGACCATGCGGGGGCGCGCACGGCCTTTTTAAAGCCTGGTCGGCCCGAGGTGTAAAAGATGCCCTCCTCAGCTCCGCCCTTGCGCAGATAGCCGATCTCGCTCGGGCCGAGGAATTGATGGTAGACCTTGAGGCCCGGGCCCGACGTGTGCTCGAAGCGCTCTCCCGTTGCCACGTCAACCGAGACGATCTGCGAAGTGACATTGGCAACGAGGTTCGGTCGTCGCGCTCCCCAGGTGTCCTCAGTCGTCATCTCGTAGAAGGCCACCCGCCGCCCGTCGGGCGACCACTTTGGCGAGCCGAGGCAATAGCCGGGCTTGGAGGCGATGCGGCGGAAGTTCCGACCATCGGCGCGGATGACGTAGATGCTCAGCTCTTGCGTATGCTCCCAACCCTTGCCCCCATCGTGACCCCGCCAGTCGGTATTGCGGTCAGAGGAAAAGGCGAGCCACTGCCCGTCGGGCGACCAGGATGGACGCAGGAAGCTGTCGGGGTTGCTTGTGTCGCCCTGAACGTTGGCTACGCCTGTCAAATTGCGCATCGCACCGTTCCGGAGGTCCGTCACCCAGACGTTGGCGCGATAGCCATTGCGCGTCGAGACGAATGCAAGCCTGCGATCCGCTGAAAGGACGGCCGCATCGTCGACCGCCGGACCGGTGACGAGCGGCTGGATGCCCGTCCCATCGACGCGGCAGCGGAACACATCCGAGTTGCCATCGCCATTGCGCTCGGAGGTGAACACGACGCTCTGGCCGTCGGCGGCAAAGGTTGCATTGTAGTCGAACGCAGGTGTGTCGAGAAATTTGCGCTCGCCGCTTCCGTCTACATTGGCGATGTAGAGATCGCTCGATGATGGCGCGATGCGATTCATCAGCATAACGCCCTTCCTGCCTCCACCTGTCGCCGTCTTTTCCACCACCCCGCCTGCCGACTTCGCTACGGGGCTGAGCGAACGGCCTTGAGCGAAAGCAGTTAACGGGAGGGTGGACAGTGTCGTCGCCCCGACAAGAAGCGTGCCGCCCCGCACGACTGCGCGGCGCGTAATCGCCTTTGAGATCAACGGCATCGGAGAACCTTCAGGAACGCCATTTCTATAGCTACTCTCGCAGCTAATTCGATGCTAGCAGAACTCGGACACAACTTAAATTTTGGACATTTTGCATCGACACAGACGCGGCTCGTAGCAGATTTCTGGAATTGCGTGATTTGCAGTCAACGAATGGTGAGCAGTGCCGCGAACTCGGTAAGCGGCCAAGTTCCTGACAAGTTACCTGCGAGTGCGGAGGATGCGCCACTAGAGCGGAGCACTGCGCGCTCGAGGAGATGTGGCTTAAGCTGGCCAAGAATTTAAGGAGGTCGCCGACAAGCTTCCTTTTGATTCCGAAGTTCGCATGAGAGGATGCCGCAAGGATTTGCGAACCTTGGAATCGGGACACGAGAATCACCATGAGCCGCGATTTTCAGCTGCCGGGCCGCTCGCCGGTCATCGCCTGCGAGGGCATGGCGGCGACCTCGCATCCCTTGGCGAGCCTCGCCGCCGTCGAGGCTTTGCGCGCCGGCGGCAACGCAGCCGACGCGGCGGTGACCGCGGTCGCGGTGCTGTGCGTGGTCGAGCCGCAGATGACCGGCATCGGCGGCGATTGCTTCTGCATGCTGCACGTGCCGGGGCAGCCGGTCTGGGGCTACAACGGCTCCGGCCGCGCCGGCGCGCGCGCCTCGCTCGAGACGCTCATGGCGCGGGGCATCTCCGCCATCGCGGGCGACTCGATCCACGCCGTGACCGTCCCGGGCGCGATCGACGCCTGGGCGGCGATCCTCGACGCGCAGGGCCGTTTTTCCCTCGATCGCGCGCTCGCTCCGGCGATCCATTACGCCGAGCGCGGATTTCCGGTCGCGGCGCGCGTCGCCTGGGACTGGGCTTGGGAGGTCGGCAAGCTGCGCGGTGATGCCGGCGCCGCGCGCCATTTCCTGTTCGAGGGCCGGGCGCCGGCGGAAGGCGACGTCGTCAAACTGCCGGCGCTGGCGCGAACGCTCCGCACGATCGCGGCGAAGGGGCCGCGCGCCTTCTACGAAGGGCCGATCGCCGACGATATCGTCGCGACCGTTGCCGCCCGCGGCTCCTTCCTCGCCGCCGAGGACTTTGCCCGTCATCGCGGCGAGGTGGTCGCGCCGATCAGCACGAATTATCGCGGTCTCGACGTGTTGGAATTGCCGCCCAACACGCAGGGCCTGACCGCGCTGGTGCTGCTCAACATTCTGGAGCGCTTCGATCTCGCCGCGCTCGATCCGCTCGGCCCCGACCGCTTCCATCTGGCGCTCGAGGCGGCGCGGCTCGCCTATGCCGTGCGCGATACCCACGTCGCCGACCCGGCTTTCATGCGTGCCGCGGTGCCGGCCTTGCTCGACAAGGGTTTCGCGGCCGAGCTCGCCGGCCGCATCGATCGCGCACGGCGGATGCCGCGCGCGCGCGCGCCGGCGCTCGGAAACGACACCGTCTATCTCACCGTGGTCGACCGCGACCGGATGGCGGTCTCGCTGATCAATACGCTCTTTTCCCATTTCGGCGTCGGCATCTGCACGCAAGAGACCGGCATCATGCTGACCAACCGCGGCGCCTGTTTCGTGGTCGATCCCGACCACCCCAATACGTTCGGCCCGAACAAGCGGCCGATGCACACGATCATCCCGGCGCTCGGCTTCCGTGGCGGGCGTTGTGAATTCTCGTTCGGCGTGATGGGCTCGCACTACCAGCCCATGGGACACGTGCAGGTCGTCACCAACATCGTCGATTACGCCATGGACGTGCAGGCGGCGATCGACGCGCCGCGCGCGTTCTTCGTGGGAGAGACGACGGTGGTCGAGCGCGGGCTGCCGCCAGCGAGCGTCGAAGGACTGCGGGCGCGCGGCCACCAGGTGGCATTGGCGCCATTGCCGTGGGGCGGCGCGCAGGCGATCCGCATCGACTGGGAGCGGGGCGTGCTGATGGGAGGCTCCGATCCGCGCAAGGACGGCTGCGCGTTGGGGTATTAGACCATGTTCCGTTCATATCGAACCACAAACCGGCGTCATGGCCGGACTTGTTCCGGCCATCCACGTCTTCAATTCGAAGCGCCAAGCCAAGAAAGACGTGGATGCCCGCGACAAGCGGGCATGACGCACGAGAAGGTGATTCAATCTGACCAGGACGCGCTCTGAATCGCGCTTGTTAAGCAATCGCTGATGCCCGCTTTGCCCCCGAAAGGAGCGGAATAGCAGACGTCTCGGTAGGTCCGATTCGTGCCAAGAGCCGACACAAAGAGCTGAGACAGCCGACACAGCCGCTTCCGCCAATCGCATGATTGGCGTACCGTAATGCCGAGCTGCCAGCGGGACGTGCCGAAATCCCTTTTTCAGTGGCGGCGCGCGTGCCGTCGGCGGGCTCGCAATACTGAAAATCAAATCGATAGCTGTTCTGCGGACCACCCGGCGTCTGCAGACCCCGTTTTTTTTGGAGGAGGCGCCGTGAAACTTCCCCGCAGACAATTTCTGCAACTGGCCGCCGGCGTTGCCGCTCTGCCGCCCATCGCGCGCGTTGCAAGCGCAGAAACCTATCCGGCGCGGCCGATCCGGCTCGTGGTTCCATTTCCGCCGGGTGGCGCGTTCGACCTCCTTGCCCGGCCATGGGTGGAGCAGGTCAAACCGCTGCTCGGCACGATAATCGTCGAAAACATCGGCGGCGGCGGCAGTTCCTTGGGCGCCGCCGCGGTCGCCCGCGCCCGTCCGGACGGCTACACCATTCTGCTCGGCGGATCCCTCCCCCACGTCAATGAGGCGCTGCTCAAGAGCCGGCCGCTCTATGATCCGGTGAACGACCTAGATCCGATTGCGGGCTTGGCGGTCATTGCTTTGGCGCTTGCAGTCCATCCATCGGTGCCGGCGCAGAACCTCAACGAGTTCGTCGCTTATGCCGAGACTCATGCCGGCAAGCTGTCCTACGCGCATGTCGGCGTCGGATCGACGCCCCAGCTGATCGGCGAAATGTTCAAATTGTTGGCGGGGTTGCCCGAGCTCGTGCAGGTGCCCTACCGCGGTGCTGGGCCGGCGATAGCGGACCTGATTAGCGGCCAGGTTGCCATGGCCGTGGTGGCTGTCACCGGGCAATCGCTCGGATTTCACCGGTCTGGAAAGCTGCGGATTTTGGCGGTGACAAGCCCGAAGCGTCTCATCGCTGCGCCCGAGCTTCCGACGGTGGCGGATGCGGGCTTCCCCGGCCTGACCAACCTGCAAACGATCGGGCCGGTCGCTCCCGCGGGCACGCCGAAGCCGATCATCGAACAGATTGCACAGGCGGTGCGCACGGCGCTTGCGGAACCTGCCTATGAGCAGAAATTGATCGATTCGGGTTTCGAAGCCAGTCTCGATACGACACCCGAGAAATTCCGGCGTCGCCTCGAAGCCGATATTGTTTTCTGGACACCGGTGGTCGAGGCGCTCGGGGTGAGGATAGACTGACCGACATTCTCAGGAAAATCTGATGGAACTTCCCCGCCGCAAATTCTTGCATCTGGCAGTGGGCGCTGCCGCGCTGCCGGCCCTGTCGCAGATCGCATGGGCGCAAGCCTATCCGTCGCGGCCGATCACCATTATCGTGCCGTTCCCGGCGGGCGGCGCCACCACTACGCTGGCGCGCGTCTTGGCCGAGCACATGAAGACCACGCTCGGTCAACCGATCGTGGTCGAAAATGTCGGCGGCGCCAGCGGCAGCATCGGCACGACGCGAGTGGCGCGCGCCGCGCCCGATGGCTACACGTTGAGTTTCGGCAATTGGGCGAGCCATGTCGGCAGCGGCGCGATGATTCCGCTGCAATTCGACTTGCTGAAAGATCTGGAGCCGGTGGCCTTCCTGGCCAATTCGCCGCTCTGGGTGGTGGCGAAGAAGGACCTTACCCCGCGCGACCTTAAGGAGTTCATCGCCTGGCTCAAGGCCAATCCCGACAAGGCCACTGCCGCAACGGTCGGCGTCGGCAGCGGGTCGCACATGTGCGGCATCTACATCCAGAACGCGACCGGCACCAAGTTCCAGTTCGTGCCATATCGCGGCGGCGCGCCGGCGATGCAAGACCTGGTCGCCGGTCAAGTCGACTTCATGTGCGACTTTGCGGGGAACTCCTTGCCGTGGGTGCGCAACGGCCAGATCAAGCCCTATGTCCTGATGGCCAAGGCGCGCTGGTTCGCGGCGCCGGAAGTGCCGACCTTTGAGGAAATGGGCATACCCGGTCTGGTCATGGGTTTCTGGCACGGCCTCTGGTTGCCCAAGGGAACGCCCGCCGACGTCGTCTCGAAGCTCAACCGCGCGGTGCGTGCAGCTCTCGCCGACGTGACCGTCAAGCAGCGCTACGTCGACATGGGTCAGGAACTGCCGCCGCCCGAGCAGCAGACGCCAGAGGCGCTCGCCGCGTATCAGAAAGCCGAGATCGAAAAATGGTGGCCGATCATAAAGGCGGCGAACGTCAAAGCGGAATGAAGCGTCGCGTCGCCGGCATTTCGGAGAGGCACCCTATGAAACTTCCCCGCCGTGAATTTCTGCATCTGGCCGCGGGCGCTGCCGCGCTCCCGGCCGTGTCGCGCATCGCTTGGGCGCAGGCGTATCCGTCGCGACCGGTGCGCCTCATCGTCGGCTTTGCCCCCGGCGGCACCACCGACATCACCGCGCGTCTCATCGGTCAATGGCTGTCCGAGCGGCTCGGCCAGCAATTCCTCATCGAAAATCGGACCGGAGCAGCCACCAATATCGCCACCGAAGCCGTCGTGCGTGCGCCCGCGGACGGCTATACGCTGCTCCTTGTCACGGCGTCGAATGCCATCAACGCCACGCTCTACGACAAGCTCGGTTTCAACTTCATTCGCGACATCGCGCCCGTCGCGGGCATCATCCGCTACCCGCTCGTCATGCAGGTCAATCCGTCGTTTCCGGCGAAGACCGTGCCCGAGTTCATCAGCCATGCGAAGTCCAATCCTGGCAAGGTCAGCTACGGATCGGGCGGCATCGGCACGTCGATCCATGTCGCCAGCGAACTGTTCAAGATGATGGCCGGGATCGACATGATCCATGTGCCCTATCGCGGCGGTGCGCCGGCGATGACCGATCTCATGGGCGGACAGATACAGGTGGTGTTCAACCCGGTGCCTGAGTCGATGGAGCACATCAAAGCGGGCAAGCTGCGCCCGCTGGCGGTGACGGGCGCAACGCGTTCGGAGGCATTGCCGGACGTCCCGACCGTGGGCGATCGTGCCCGGCTTCGAGGCAAGCGCGCTGCAGGGCATCGGCGCGCCCAAGGACACGCCCGCGGAGATCGTCGAGAAGCTGAACAAGGAAATCAATGCCGGCCTCGCCGATCCGAAGCTGAAAGCGCGGTTTGCCGATTTGGGAGCAACGGTGTTTGTCGTCTCGCCCGCCGACTTCGGAAAGTTTGTCGCCGACGAAACCGAGAAGTGGGCCGAGGTGATCAAGTTTGCCGGCGCCAAGGCGGAATGATCCGCGCGATCCCGGCTGAATATTCCGTAACGCCCGTTAAGCGAAATCGCGGGCGTTCGGGCTTGCCGACGAGGTGGTCGAGTAGATCATTACAATGCGCGCACGTCGTTTGCTGCAGTGCATGGGTTCGCGCCAGGCCAACTCTTGAAGCTTTGAGCGTGATCCGCGCGGCCTGCCAGGACCGCCGGCATGGCCGGGCTTGAACGAGCCCGCGTTGGGTTTTCGCAGCGACGCCATTGCTTGCTTCAGGCGCGCATCTTTTCCAATCGGTTGCTAGACCTGTTGGGCGTTGATGCTGATCCTGTGCTCCGACAGAGGGTGGCGAAACGTCAACCGCCCCTGCTAAGCGATTGAAAATGCTAGAGCGCCCTGAGGAACGAACTGGCGGATTTGAATCCAAATCCCGTTAGCGTGACAATGGCGTTGAACGCGCTCCTAGCGGGAGGAACGAGAAAATGACTACCAACGGCGCGCTACCGGGCTGCCTTAAGGGTGTCCGTGTTCTGGACCTGACCCAATTCGAGGCCGGCCCATCCTGCACCGAGGCGCTCGCCTGGCTCGGCGCCGAGGTCGTCAAGGTGGAAAACCCACAGGGCGGCGAAGCGGGCCGCTCCTTGTTGGGCCGGCAGTCCGGCCCGAGCCAGAGCCAGAACCAGGACTCCTGGTATTTCCTGTTGTTCAACGCCAACAAGAAATCCACCACCGTCAACCTCAAATCCGAGCGCGGGCTCGATCTCGTCAAGAACATGGCGAAGCGCGCCGATGTCATGGTGGAGAATTTCGCGCCCGGCGCCATTGAGCGGTTGGGGCTCGGCTATGACGTGGTGCGCGCCGTCAATCCGAGCATCGTCTACGCGCAGGTGAAGGGCTTCGGCACCGGCGGACCCTACGAGAACAACCTCGCCTTCGACATGATCGCGCAAGCGACCGGCGGCATCATGAGCATTACGGGGGAGCCCGACGGGCCGCCGCTAAAGCCCGGCGCGACGCTCGGCGATACCGGCACCGGCATGTTGCTCGCCATCAGCATTTTGGCGGCCCTCTATCGGCGCCGCGATACCGGCCAGGGCGAGCGCATCGAGATCGCCATGCAGGACGCCATGCTGCAATACATCCGCGTGGCGCTATCCAACCAGGCGACCTACGGCGTGGCGGCCAAGCGCAATGGCTCCAAGGTGATCTCCGGCTTCGCGGTGCCGAGCGGCATCTATCCGTGCAAGCCGGGCGGGCCGAACGACTACCTCTATGTCTATACCAGCCGCACCAATCCGGTGCATTGGCGGCGGTTACTCGAAGTGATCGGACGCAAGGACCTGATCGGCGATCCGCGCTTCGACACCGCAGCGGCACGCCTTAAGCACGAGCCCGAGGTCGACGCGATGATCGCCGCCTGGACGCGCCAGCACGACAAACGCGAGGCGATGCGCGTGCTCGGCGGCGCCGGCGTGCCGGCCGGGGCCATCTTCGATACCATGGAGCTGACCGAGGAGGCGGATTTCGAACGGCGCGGCATCATGCAGACAATGGAGCACCCGATCGCCGGCCCGTTCAAGATGCCGGGCTGGCCGGTGCGCTTCGGCGGGCGCACGCCGGACCTCAAGCCGTCGCCGCTGCTTGGACAACACACAAGTGAAGTTTTGAGCGAATGGCTTGGTCTTGACGCAGACCAGATCGACCAACTCGGCAAAGACAAGATCATCTAGCTACGGCGTGTACTCATAAATTGCGGCCGTTCAACAATCGCTGACGGATGTCCGCTTAGCCCCTAGAAGGGGCGGAAGAGCGGACCTGCGGGGAGGTCCGAGTGGTGCCAGAAATCGCTGCGCGATAGCCCGCTGCGCGGGCGGCCTAACCGCGAGCGCAGTTACCAGAGGAGAGAGCTTCTGTCACTAAATCAGCTATGCCAGCGGAACTGCTGCTGCTTGCGGGCGGAGCCCTGCGAGATCACGACGTTGACGAGGGCGGGGCCGCGGAAGTTCATCGCCTCGTCTAGGGCGCCGCGCAGGTCCTTCGGATCCTCGACAAAGAAGCCCTTGCCGCCGAAGGCCTCCATCACCCTGTCATAGCGGGCGCCGTAAATCAGCGCGTTGGGCTTCATGTTGAACATCGGGTTTTCCGGGATCTCCGGCATGCCGGGGCCGATGCCGCCATTGTTCAAGACGACGATCTTGGCCGGGAAGTTGTAGCGGACCAACGTCTCCATCTCCATGCCCGAAAAGCCGATCGCCGAGTCGCCCGAGAGGTGGATGACCGGCTGGTCGGGATGCACGATGCAGGCGGCGATGGCCTGGCCGAGGCCGACCCCCATCGTCCCGTAGGTGCCGGCGTTGAGGCAGGAACGGGCGTTGAAGCTCGGTAATTGGGTGAGGCCGATATCCATCGTGCCGGCGCCCTCGGCGCTGAGGATCGCGTTCTTTGGCATCCAGGCGGCGACGTCGCGCAAGGCCCGGAAATAATTGGCCGGCGCCTCGTCGTCGTGGATCTGCGGCCGGATCTGCGCCGCGTTCTCCGCCGCCTTCTGGGTAATTATCTGCCGCCACGGCGTGTCCTTCGGATAGAACCACTGGCGGCGGGCGAGCGCCTGGTTGAGCTGCCCGACGATTGCCTTGCCGTCACCGACCAGCGCCACTTCCGTCGCCTTGTTATGGCCGATCTCCTCGGGCGCAATGTCGAGCTGGATGACCTTGACGTCCTTCGCATAGCGCGGCGGCTGGCCGAAATGAA
>WNFX01003625.1_pt1 | contig 15367 bp, 8 predicted proteins | sample 5400111 | NCBI WGS metagenome assembly WNFX01 (sample SAMN13153363, study PRJNA577476) | soil metagenome | isolation source: 40 cm soil or saprolite under grassland replicate 1 | place: USA:California | collected 2016-06-15 | reverse complement strand
AGGGTTGGGCGGCACGCCTGCGCGGCCGCGTGCTCCCGACCGGGACCGTTCGCACCCTGGTCCAGGGGCGGATTTCCGGATTTCCCGGCTACACCGAAGGCGCCTGGTGGATCCAGGATGCCGCGGCGGCGCTGCCGGCGCGGCTCTTCGGAGAGGTGCGCGGCCGCAGTATCGCCGATCTCTGTGCCGCGCCCGGCGGCAAGACCGCGCAGCTCGCGGCGATGGGCGCTGACGTGACCGCGGTCGACCGCGCGCCGGCGCGGCTCGCCCGGTTGCGGGACAATCTGGCGAGATTGGGCCTCCAAGCCGAAACCGTCACGGCCGACGTGAGCGAGTGGCAGGGCGGAACCTTCGACGCGGTGCTGCTCGACGCGCCCTGCATGTCGACCGGAACGATCCGGCGCCACCCCGATATCCCATGGCGCAAACGGGCAACCGAGATCGAGGCGCTCGTTGACCTGCAGCGCCGTCTGCTCGACCGGGCGGCCGGCCTGCTCAAGCCCGCCGCCACGCTGGTCTACTGCACTTGCTCGCTCGAGCCGGAAGAGAACGAGGAGCAGATTGCCGCTTTGCTGGCACGCGACCCCGGCTTGCGGCGCCGTCCGATCGCGGCGCAGGAACTCGCAGGCCTGGCGGAACTCGTGAGCCCTTTGGGCGATTTGCGCACGCTGCCCTGCCATTTGTCCGATCCGGATGCGCACTGGGCCGGCCTCGACGGCTTCTATGCCGCACGCCTCGAGCGGACCTGACGCCGGGCTGCAAAAAATGCAGATTTAGACTCCGTTAACCATGTTTTCGGCCTAAAGGCTTGGTCAGCCTCTCTTGGCGCGCAGCCTTGGGGCCGCGGGGGGCGGGCCGACACCCGGTTCGCTTACCGCTGTCGCGGTTTTAAGGGTACTGTGGGCACGGCGGGGAGCATCGGTCCAAATGCAAGGGGGGAGCTTGGTCATTTCCCGGGGGTCCATCGTCGAGCGTACGAGGCTCTCGTTGTTCGCGGCGAGCCGCACCCTGCGCACCTTCCTGGCCCGGCTCAACGCGCATCCGCTGTTTCGCTGGCACTTCTTTCCGACCCGCGCCGACCGCCTGTTGATCGCGCCGCAGGACCTGCGCACCGCCGATCCGACCCGGGCAAGCGAGATCTACGCCGGGCGTTTCGCCTTCGCGGGCAAGATCGTGGTCTGCGACGGCCGCTCGCCGTTCGAAATGGACCCGCCTTCCGACGAATGGGCGGATATGCTGCTCGGCTTCGGCTGGCTGCGGCATCTGCGCGCCGCCGATTCCGGCATCACCCGGGCGCACGCCCGCGCGCTGGTGGCGGAGTGGATCGCGCTGCAGGGATCCTGGAATTCGCTGGCGTGGCGGCCGGAGATCGTGACGCGGCGCATCATCTCGTGGCTGTCGCAGGCGCCGTTGGTGCTGCAGGAATCCGAGGCCGCATTCTACCGGCGCTTCATCCGCAACCTCACGCGCCAGGTCCGCTATTTGCGCCGCACGCTTTCGTGCACGCGCGACGGGCTGCCGCGGCTGCAGGCCATGGCCGCGCTGACCTATGCGGCGCTGTGCGTCGCCGGCCAGACCCGCATGCTCAAGCCGATGAGCCGGCGGCTGATGGAGGAGCTGGAGCGGCAGATCCTGCCGGACGGCGGCCACATCAGCCGCAATCCCGCGGCTCTGGTCGAGCTCCTGCTCGATCTCCTGCCGCTCAAGCAGGCGTTCGCCGCCCGCAACGTGCCGCCGCCGCCGGCACTGCTCAACGCCATCGATCGCATGATGCCGATGCTGCGTTTCTTCCGGCACGGCGACGGCAATTTTGCCCTGTTCAACGGCATGGGCCCGACCGCGCCGGATTTGCTGGCCACCGTGCTCGCCTACGACGACGCGCGCGGCGCGCCGCTCGCCAATGCGCCGCACAGCGGATATCAGCGCATGCAGGCCGGCGCGCTGCTCTTGATCGCCGATACCGGCCGCGCCCCTCCGGTCGGCGTGAGCCAGGAGGCGCATGCCGGCTTCCTGTCGTTCGAGCTCTCCTCGAACCAGCACCGGATCGTGGTGAATTGCGGATTGCCGCCCACCAGTCGCGAGAGCTGGCGGCCGGTCGCCCGCGCGACCGCCGCGCATTCGACGGTGACGTTCAACGACGTGTCCTCGTGTCAATTCCTGGGCCCCGGTCCGCTCCAGCGTTTTCTCGGCGCGCCCATCATCGAGGGTCCCACCGAAGTGCCCGTCTCGCGCCAGGACCGGGAGGATACCATCCAGGTGCGCGCTTCCCACGACGGCTACGCCGGCCGGTTCGGCGTGGTGCACCAGCGTTCGCTGCGGTTGGCCGCGGACGGCAGCCGCCTCGACGGCGAGGACCGGTTTCTGCCGGCGCACGGCGACAAGCTGCCGAGCGGACGTGCCGACGCATTCGCGGTGCGTTTTCACTTGCATCCGGCCGTCAAGGCGAACCGGCTGAGCGACGGACGCGGCGCCATGCTGATGCTGCCGAACCGCGAGGTGTGGACCTTCAGCGCCTACGAGGATTCCATCGAGATCGAGGAAAGCGTCTATCTCGCCGGCCGCGAGGGACCCCGCCGCACCGCCCAGCTGGTGATCTACGGCCGCGCCCGGAAGGCGCCGAGCGTGCGTTGGAGCTTTGTGCATGCCGATCCGGCCGCACCGCCGCCGCACCGCGGCGCCGAGGAGCCGGAATTGCCGCTGTGAATCGCGGAGCTGTTGACGCAGCGCGGCGGCGGTTTGAACCCGCCGCGATTCATGCTACCGCCCGGCCCCGGCATTCACCCATTTCTCGCACCGATGACCGAGCGCCTGCGTCCCATCGCCCGTGCCCTGCTCTCGGTTTCCGACAAGACCGGGCTCGTCGAATTCGCCCGCGCGCTCGCCGCGCGAAAGGTCGAGCTCATCTCGACCGGCGGCACCCGCAAGGCGCTGGCCGAAGCCGGGCTTGCGGTGCGCGAGGTCTCGGATCTCACCGGCTTTCCCGAAATGATGGACGGCAGGGTGAAGACCCTGCACCCGAAGGTGCACGGCGGCCTGCTGGCGATCCGCGACGATCCGGGCCACCGCGCGGCGATGGACGCGCACGGCATTCCGGCGATCGATCTCCTCATCGTCAATCTGTATCCGTTCGAGGCGACCCTCGCCAAAGGCGGCGCGTTCGCCGAGTGCGTGGAGAACATCGACATCGGCGGTCCGGCCATGATCCGGGCCGCGGCCAAAAATCACGCCGATGTCCTGGTCGTGATCGATCCGGATGATTACCAGACCGTGCTGGCGGAATTATCCGCGCACGGCGGCGCGACGAGCCTCGAGCTGCGCGCGCGGTTCGCCGCCAAGGCGTTCGCGCGCACCGCCGCCTACGACGCCGCGATCGCCGGCTGGTTCGCCGAAGCGCTCGACGATCCGGCGCCGGCCTGGCGCACGTTCTCGGGACGGCTGGCGGCAGCGTTGCGCTACGGCGAGAACCCGCATCAATCCGCCGCATTTTACCGCACGGCGGAGCAGCGCTTCGGGGTTGCGACCGCGCGCCAGGTGCAGGGCAAGCAGCTCTCCTACAACAATCTCAACGATACCGATGCGGCCTACGAGTGTCTGGGGGAGTTCGACGCGCGGCGCGGCGCGGCTTGCGTGATCGTCAAGCATGCCAATCCGTGCGGGGTGGCGGAGGGCGCCAATCTCCTCGATGCCTACCGCAAGGCGCTCGCCTGCGATCCTTTGTCGGCCTACGGCGGCATCGTCGCGGTCAACCAAAAACTCGACGCCGAGGCGGCGCGCGCGATCACCGAGATCTTCACCGAGGTGATCATCGCGCCGGACGCAACGGAGGAGGCGATCGGCATCGTCGGCGCCAAGAAGAAATTGCGCCTGCTGCTCGCCGGCGGCCTGCCCGATCCGCGCGCGGCCGGATTTTTGGCCAAATCCGTCGCCGGCGGTTTCCTGGTGCAGTCGCGCGACAACGCGGTCGTCGACGAGATGCAATTGCGGAATGTCACCAAACGCGCGCCGACCCCGGCCGAGCTCGACGATCTGCGCTTCGCCTTCCGGGTGGCCAAGCACGTCAAGTCGAACACCATCGTGTATGCCAAAAACCGCGCCACCGTCGGCATCGGCGCCGGACAGATGAGCCGGGTCGACGCGGCGCGGATCGCCGTACGCAAGGCCGAGGACGCCGCGAAAGCGGCGGGACTTTCCGAGCCGCTGACCAAGGGTTCGGTGGTCGCCTCCGACGCGTTCTTTCCGTTCGCCGACGGACTCCTGGTGGCGATCGAGGCGGGCGCGACCGCGGTGATCCAGCCCGGCGGCTCGGTCCGCGACGCCGAGGTGATCCAGGCCGCCGACGACCACGGCATCGCCATGGTGTTCACCGGCGTGCGGCATTTTCGGCACTGATCCCTCCCCTTCAGGGGAGGGCCGCTCCGCGCGCCAGCGAGGAGCCGGGTGGGATGACTTCCCACATCAGTCCGCCCCACCCGGCCGCCTGCGGCGGACACCCTCCCCTGGCGAGGAGGGATTGACGCGGGCCAGCACCAGCGCGCCGGTAACGAAGAAGGCGATCAGCACCGCCATGCCGGCCTTTTGGCTGGCGGTCGCGGCGGTGACGATGCCGACCAGCAACGGGCCGGCGAACGAGGTGATCTTCCCCGACAGCGCGAACAGCCCGAAGAATTGCGTGACGCGGTCCGCGGGCGCGAGCCGCGCCAACAGCGAGCGCGCCGCGGCCTGTACCGGTCCGGCGACCGCGCCGATCAACAAGCCGATCGCCAGATAGGCGCGTTCGGCAGCCGAAGCAAAAAGTCCTTCTCCGGGCGCCGGCGGCGCGACCGACACGAGGCCGATGCGGTCGGGATCGATCGTGAGAATCGCCGCCGCCGACAGGATCAGGATCACGAGGCTGCCGAGGATCACCCGCTTCGGGCCGTAACGGTCGTCGAGCTTGCCGCCCACAAAAGCGCCGATCGAGCCCGTGATGGTCAGCAGGATGCCGAACGCCCCGATCTCGATCGTGCCCCAGCCGAACGTGCCGGCCGCGTAGATGCCGCCGAACGCGAACAGCGCCACCAGCCCGTCGGCACAGATCATGTTGGCGAGCAGGAACAGCGCGAGATCGCGCTCGCGCGGCAGCTGCCGGATCGTTTGCGCAATCGTGCCGAGCCCGGTGCGCAGCGCGTCGGCAATGCCGCGCTGCCGCGGCCGGTCCGGCGTGAAGGCGAACAGCGGCCATGCGAAGATGACCAGCCAAATGGCCGTGAACGGCCCGGTGGCGCGGTCGCCCTCGTGGCCGAGCGGATCGAGACCGAACAGCGGGGCAACGCCGAGCAGCGTCTTGCCGGTGGTGGGACTGGCGGCCAGCAAACCGAGCGTCGCCGCGAGGCTGACGAGCCCGCCCACGTAGGCGACGCCCCACGCGGTGCCGGAAAGCCGGCCGAGCCGCTCGGGCGGCACCAGGGTGGGCATCATGCTGTTGAAGAACACCAGCGCGCATTGCGCGCCGACGGCGCCGAGCGCGAAAGCGGCGAGCACCGGCACGATGCTGGAAGCATCCGCAGGTTTGCCGAACCACAGCAGCGCCGACCCGACGAGCAGCAGCGCGGAGAATCCGGCGATCCACGGCTTGCGATGGCCCGCCGCATCCGCGATCGCGCCGAGCGCCGGCGACAACAATGCGATGATCAGCCCGGCGGCCGCGGTCGCAAATCCCCACAACGCCTGGCCCCGGGTCGCATCGCCGACGATCCCGGCTGCGAAATACGGCGCATACACGAAGGTGGTGATCAGGGTGAAGAACGGCTGGACCGCCCATTCGAACAGGATCCAGCCGGCGATCGCGGCGCGCGACGCGGGCTTCGCCTCCCCCGCTTGCGGCCGGAGCGTTCCCATTTGGCTAGCGGCTCGCTCCGGTCACCTCCCCCCTTGAGGGGAGATCGTCTCGCGCGCGCGGCGCGCAAGCCGGAAGGGGGGTGTCCGCCCCAGCAGTATCTCCGGGATGGGAGGTCGACCATGTTCCGCTTCGTGACGATCATCCCACTCCGTTTCTGGGCAATCGTGCTTTTGCTGGTGTTCATGTGGGCGGCATTCGGATTGGGCGAACTGATCGTTACTGCACTAGCACTGGCGTCATTGGCTAGCAGTTCTTGAGCCGACGACGCTGCCTTCCTGCTTTGCTAAATTTTTTGATGCCTCAAGTGCGCTGAGGCTAATCACAAGGTCGTAAGTCAGACCTGCCGGCGCGTAATTCATCGTGACGCTCTGGCTGAATTGCCGTGCTGAGTCGAGCAGGATCACGCTGCCGAATCCCTTCCGTGTCGGCGACGGCACTGGCGGACCACCGCGTTCCTTCCAAGAGAACAAGAACACGCCACCTCCATTGAGCCGCTCAATCTTGCCCTCGACCAAGACGTCGCCACGACTGGCGGACAAAGACCCGTACTTGAGCGCATTCGTTGCAAGTTCATGGACGATCATTGCGAATTGGTGGGCCGCTGATGGGTTAACGACAATGTCACATCCACTAACCTTCAGGCGCTCGGAGAATCCGCCGAATTGCCGATCAAGAATCTGCGCAAGCGATATGCCTTCCCACGCCGCTTCCGCCAACATTTCGTAGGCTCGCCCGAGCGCCTGCAGCCGGCCGTTCAAGACGTACTTTATTTCTGCGGCTGTCTTGCCCTCGTCGATGGCGCGGCTGGCGATGGCCTGAAACACGGCAAACAAATTCTTTGTCCGGTGCTGCAATTCTTCGATAACCAGCCGCTGACTTTCCCGTGCGTTTTCCTGCACGCGCTTGCGCTCGGATATGTCGATAACCGTGGCGAGGACATTGCCGTTGTGGCTAATCGGATTGAGACCGATCTCGATCGGAAATTCGCTTCCGTCCTTGCGTTGGCCGCTGAGATCGCGCCCGATGCCCATTGGCCGGGCTTCGGGCTTTCGCAGAAAGGCTTCTCGCTCAGACCGGTGCGCATCGACCTGTCGGTCAGGAACCAGGACTTCAACATTTCTTCCCAGCAATTCGGGTCCCTTGTAGCCGAACAGTTTCTCTATGCTCGCATTGACCAGCTTAATCCTGCCCTGCTCGTCGACAAGGATGATTCCGTTCGGCGCGGACTCGAAAACAACGCGCATGTTCTTCGCTTGCGCCATAACGCGGTCGACCAGCGCGTTCAGCAGTGCGACGAAGGTCACATTGATACCGCAGATGAAAATGAACAAAAACAATTGGATCAGTTCGCGCTCTTCGAAAGTCCAAGAATAAACCGGCGTGAGAAACAGATACCAGGCCGCCAGCGAAGAGAAGATTGTGGCGACGACACCCGGCCAGAGGCCCCCGACCAGTGTCGCGATGATGATGGCCGGATAGAAGGTGATGAAGGGAATTCGAGCGCCAACATACTCACCGACAAGCCAGCGAATGAGCGTGGCGAGGGCGACTAAGGCGAACGCGAGGCCGTAGGCCGCAATTGCATTCTGGCGAACGCGGTGCACACGTTCGACGATGGGACGGGTTTGCAAGGCATCAGAAAATGGCATTGGTCGCCGCCTTCCCCCCGCGAGCGCGGACAACAATCATTATAGGCCACCCCCCCGAATAAACAGTCCCTCATTGTCCCTCAGCGGAACCCATTGACGGCGGGGCCGGCTCACTCCGGGTGATGTCGGCTTCTGGCACATCGCGCCGGCTGGCCAGCGCATCGATTCGGCAGCAGAGGTGACCCGAGCAAGCTGCGCAGCCCGCACTAATGCTTCACCAAGTCGCCGAGCAGGCTGGCGGCGACGGATAGCTTGGAGAGCGTGAGGCCCGAGGCGGCGATGTCGTGCACGGTCGAGCGGATGCGCTCGACCTCGCCCGCGTGCGCGCCGATCCATTGCTCGACGGCGGCGGGTCCGGCCATGCCGTTGCCGACCATCTCGGCGGTGAGCCGCCGCTCCGCCTCCGCGATCGAGCCCAGCGCGCGATCGAGCGCGAGCTGGTCGAAATAATCCGTGAGCTTGATGCCGCGCGCCGCCTGCGCGATGCGATCGAGCTGGAAATACGCCCCGGCGGCAAAAAACGTCGCGGCGACTTCGACGACCGGCTTGCCGGTGCGGTCCGCCACCAGGACGACGTCGGTCGCAGCGGCGAGCGCCGGCAGGCTGGCGAGGCGGCGGGCGAGGTCTCCCGGCACGCCGCCGGATCGCAGCTCCGCGCCGCGTGCGGCCTGCACCGCTTGCGCTTCCGGGGTGAGCACGTTTGCGAGCGCCGCCTCGATCGAGCGAATGCCGGCGCGGTAGTGCTCGACCACGTCGGCGAGCCCGCGCGTAAGATCGACGTTGCGCAGGAACCAGATCAGCCGGTCGATCAGCAGATCCTGCACCGCCGCGTAGAGCTCGAGCTGCAGCGCGCCGCCGATCTTTGCGTCGAGCGCGTCGATGGCGGCATTGAGCTCGGTGAGCACATACGAGTCGCGCGCGGCCGCAAACGCCGCCGCGATCGCGGCCGGCGAAGCGCCGGTCTGGTCGGTGATGCGCGCGATCAGGGTGGGGCCGCCGCGGTTGATCATGGAATTGGCGAGCTGGGTGGCGATGATCTCGCGCCGCAGCCGGTGCTTGGCGACCGCATCGGGAAAATTTCTGACCAAAGGCTTGGGGAAGTAGCGCGCAAGCTCGCGGCCGAGATAGGGATCGTCCAGCACCTGGGAGTCCAACAGCTCGTCATAGAGCGTGATCTTCGCATAGGCGAGCAGCACCGCGAGCTCCGGCCGGGTCAGGCCCTGGCCGCGGCGGCGGCGCTCGCCGAGCTCCTTGTCGTCGGGCAGGAACTCGACCGCGCGATCGAGCAGGCCGCGCGCTTCCAGCATCGCCATCAGCCGCTGCTGGAAGCCGAGATCCTCGAGGCCGCGGCGTTGGACGAGCGACAGCGCGAGAGTCTGCAGATAATTGTTGCGCAGCACGAGCGCGGCGACTTCCTCGGTCATTTCCCCGAGCAAGCCGTTGCGGCGCTCGGGCAAGAGCGCGCCGTCGTGCACCGCGGATCCGAGCGCGATCTTGATGTTGACCTCGAGGTCGGAAGTGTTGACGCCCGCCGAATTGTCGATCGCATCGGTATTGAGGCGGATGCGGCGCGAGGCCGCCTCGATGCGGCCGCGCTGCGTCAGCCCAAGATTGGCGCCCTCGCCGACGACCTTGCAGCAAAGCTCCGCCCCGGTGACGCGGATCGGATCATTGGCGCGGTCGCCGGCCTGATCGTCGGTCTCGGTCGATGCGCGCACATAGGTTCCGATGCCGCCGAACCACAAGAGATCGACCGGGAGCTTCAGGATCGCGCGCATCACCTGCTGGGGCGTCGCCTTGCCGCTCGCAATGCCGAGCAGCTGCCGCGCCGGCGCGGAGAGCTCGATCTCCTTCGCGGTGCGCGAGAACACCCCGCCGCCGGCCGAGATCTTCGCCTTGTCGTAATCGCGCCAGCTCGAGCGCGGCAGATCGAACAGGCGCTTGCGCTCCCGAAAGCTCGTCTCGGGCTCCGGCTCCGGATCGAGAAAGATGTCGCGGTGATCGAACGCGGCGACCAGCCGGATGGTGCGCTCGAGCAGCATGCCGTTGCCGAACACGTCGCCCGACATGTCGCCGATCCCGGCGACCGTGAACGGCGTTGAGCGGATATCGACGTCGATCTCGCGGAAATGCCGGCGCACCGCTTCCCAGGCGCCGCGGGCCGTGATCCCCATCTTCTTGTGGTCGTAGCCGGCCGAACCGCCCGACGCGAACGCGTCGCCGAGCCAGAATTTGCGCTCGATCGCGATCGCATTGGCGATATCCGAAAAGGTCGCCGTCCCCTTGTCGGCCGCGACCACGAGATAGGGATCGTCGCCGTCGTGGCGCGCCACGTTGGCAGGCGGGATGACGCCCTCGGGGCCGAGGTTGTCGGTGATGTCGAGCAGGCTCGACACGAACAGCACGTAGGCGGCGGTGCCTTCCTGTTGGATGGCTTCGCGCGGACCGCCGGCCGGCAACCACTTCGGCAGGAAACCGCCCTTGGCGCCGACCGGCACGATCACCGCGTTCTTGACCTGCTGCGCCTTGACGAGACCGAGGATCTCGGTGCGGAAATCCTGCGGCCGATCCGACCAGCGGATGCCGCCGCGCGCCACCTTGCCGAACCGCAGATGCACGCCCTCCAGCCGCGGCGAATACACGAAGATCTCGTAGAGCGGCCGCGGCGCCGGCATCTCCTCGATCTTGCGGCTCTCGAACTTGATGGCGATCGTGGATGCCGGCTGCCCGGCGCCGTCGAGCTGATAGAAATTGGTGCGCACGGCCGCCACGACCGCGTTGACGAAGCGGCGCAAGATGCGATCCTCGTCGAGGCTCTCGACGCTCTGCAATGCGCTCTCGATCTGGGCCTGGATTTCGGCCTGGTTGTGCGCGCGCTCGTCCGCGGCGATCGCCAGGCGCGGATCGAAGCGCGCGTGGAACAGCTGGACGATTTTCGCGGAAACGCCTGCGTGCTTGCGCAACGTCGCCCACAGGTAATCCTGCGAATAGGCGATGCGGACCTGACGCAGGAAGCGCGAGATCGTCCGCACCAGGGCGACGTCGCGCCACGGCACGCCGGCGGCGAGCACCAGCGCGTTGTAGCCGTCGTTCTCGGCGCTCGCGCGCATCACGGTGAGGAAGCAGGCCTCGAGCCGCTGCTTGAGCGCTTCGAGCTCGATCGCGCCGCCGTCGGCGCGTTCGAGCAGCATGTCGTGCAGCCACACCTGGTGGGCTTCTTCCGCGCTCGGCTCGATGCGGTAGGTGCGCTCGTCCACGACCTTGAAGCCCATGTTCTCCAGGACGGGCACCCGCTCGGACAGCGGGATCGGCCGCTCGCGGCTGAAGACCTTGAGCCCGGCCGAGCCGGGATCCGCGCCGTGCCGCCCGTAGAATTCGACTCCGAGCGGTCGGGCCGCGGACAGGCTCTCGACCATGCGGATGTCGCCGATCGCGACATTGGCGCCGTAATCCTCGCGATAGCTCACCGGAAAGGCTTGCGCGTAGCGCCGCAGCAGCGCCTGCGCCTTGGCCGGGTCGTGCACCAGCGTTAGCGCCTCCGCGAGCGCATCGGTCCAGGTCCGGATGATGCGCTCGACCGCCTGCTCCAGCATCGAACGATCGGGATTGGGGGTGGCGCCCTCGAACCGCGCGATGATGAAATGCACGCGCACCAGCGGCCCCTCGGGGAAGAACGGAAAGAAAGCGACCGGGCGGCCGTTGTAGATCTCGCCGAGGAAATTGCCGATGGCGATCCGGGTGCCGCTGTCGTAACGCTCGCGCGGCACGAAAACGAGCACCGAAACGAACCGGTCGAAGCGGTCGCGCCGCGCCAGCACGCGCACCCGCGGCCGCTCGTCGAGATAGAGGATCTCGATCGCGAACCGGAACAGCGTGTCCTCGTCGATCTGGAACAGCTCGTCGCGCGGATAGCTTTCGAGCACGTTGACGAGCGCCTTGCCGGAATGCCCGTCGGGATCGAGGCCGGTGCGCCGGATCACGGCGTCGACCTTGCGGCGCAGATACGGAATGGTCTTGGGCGGCCGGGTGTAGACCGTCGACGTGAACAGGCCGACGATGCGGAACTCGCCGGCGACCCCCCCGTCCGGGTCGAAGCGCTTGACCCCGATGTAATCCATGTGGACGCGGCGGTGCACGCGCGAGCGCACGTTGGCCTTGGTGATGATCAGCGCCTTGGGCTCTTTCAGGAACTCCAGGATCTCCGGCGTGATCGCCACGAACTCGTGCCCGCGCCGCAGGATGCGCACGTCGTGCGCCCGCAGGATGCCGAGCCCGGTCTCGAACTTCGGCTCGACCTCGCCGCCTCCGGGCGGGAAGGAATATTCGCGCACCCCCAGAAAGGTGAAATTGTCGGCGAGCAGCCATTCCAGGAATTGCACCGCCTCGGCGACTTCGTCGACCGGCAGCTGCGGCGGGTTGCCGCGCATGTCGGCGATGACTTCGCCGACGCGGGCGCGCATCGGCCGCCAATCCTCGACGCTGACGCGCACGTCGGCGAGCGCCTGCTCGATCGATGGTACGAGGGCGGCCCGGCGGGCCTCGTCCTCGACCCGCTCGGTGTGGATATGGATGAAGCTTTCGCGCCGTGCCGCCCCGGTCGGCGCGCCCTCGCCGGAAAACCCGATCAGGCTCCCCTTGGTGTCGCGCTCGATCGCGAACACCGGATGCACCACGAGCCGAACATCGAGGCCCTGCTCGGTCAATTCGCCCATGATCGAGTCGAGCAGGAACGGCATGTTGTCGTTGACGATCTCGAGGATCGACACCGTCCGGATGCGCTCGGACCCGATCGGACCGCCGCGGGACTGCATGCGCACCTTGGCCGTGCCGGGCGGGCGCTCCTTGAGGAACAGCCAGGCTTCCTCCGCGAGCGCGGCGACCTCGCGCGGCTCGTAGCGCGCCAAGTCCTCCGGCGCCGCGCGGGCGAAGATCTGAGCCGCGAAGCCTTCCGGCATGTCGCCGTGCAGCCCGGTAAGGATGGTCCCCGCCTGCTCGATCAGGCGGCGGGCGGCGCGCTCATGTTCGGTATCGAGAAGGCCTTCCAAAGCCATGGTCGCTCCGGCCGGGGCGCTGGGGATTGGCCAAGTCTCGGCGATTGCACCGGCCGCGTCGAGGGGGAAGACAAGGTTCCGGTCCGGCCGGCAACCCGGTAGGCTCTCGTGACTTCGCCCGCACAGATCGGAGACTGCCGTGGAAAAGCCAATTCGCGACCGGACCCGCAAAGCCGCGCAAGGTCGCGCCGCACGGGCCAAGCCCTTGCGCGCGCGGTCCGGCTCGCGCCGGACGGCGCCGGCCCGGAAGGAAGCCCCGGCTGTCCCCGGCGGGGCGGCCGCAGCGGACGACACCGTCATCACCGCGCTCGAGCTCGAAGCCGCGCCGCTCAGCCCGGCGATGGCGGCCTATTTCGAAAAATGCCGGGAAAAACTCGGCTTCGTGCCCAACGTGCTCAAGGCCTACGCGTTCGACATGCCCAAGCTCGAAGCCTTCGTGGCGATGTACAACGATCTGATGCTGGCGCCCTCCGGGCTCTCCAAGCTCGAGCGCGAGATGATCGCGGTCGCGGTCTCCTCCCACAATCGTTGTTATTATTGCCTGGTCGCGCACGGGGCCGCGGTGCGGCAGCTCTCCGGCGATCCGGTGCTGGGCGAGCTGATGGCGATGAACTATCGCGCCGCGAAGGTCACCCGTCGGCAGCGCTCCATGCTCGATTTCGCCGTGAAACTCACCGCCGAGCCCTGGCAGGTCGAGGAAGCGGATCGCGAAACACTTCGCAAGGCCAAATTTTCCGACCGCGACATCTGGGACATTGCGGCGGTCGCCGGCTTCTTCAACATGACGAACCGGGTCGCGTCCGCGACCGACATGCGGCCGAACCGCGTCTATCACGGCCAGGCGCGGACGCCCGCGACGGAGCGGTCGTGAATTGTTTGGTGCGAAAACTCCGCCGTCGTTCCCGCGAAAGCGGGAACCCATGAACACCGGCCTCGATCGCAAGCGAGGGTGTTCATGGATTCCGGGTCTCGGCCTTCGGCCTCGCCCGGAACGACGCTCGTCCGGCGCATACTGCGCCGCTCTGATCCTCGCCTTCTTTGCGCTGCTGCCGCCCGCGCGTGCCGAGGCGCCGTTTCCGCCGGCGCAAGCGGCCGTCGCCCAGCATGCGATGGTCGTGAGCCAGGAGAAGCGCGCGACGCACATCGGGCTCGAGGTGCTGCATCGCGGCGGCAACGCCGTGGATGCGGCGGTGGCGGTCGCCTTTGCGCTGGCGGTGACGCACCCGCAGGCCGGCAATCTCGGCGGCGGCGGGTTCATGCTGGTCCGGCTCGCCGACGGCACCGCAACTGCGATCGATTATCGCGAGACCGCGCCGCGGGCGGCAACGCGCGACATGTTCCTCGACCGGAACGGCGAGTACGACCCGAAGAAATCCCGCGATTCCGGGCTGGCCACCGGCGTGCCCGGGACGGTCGCCGGACTGGCGCTGGCGCTCGAACAATACGGCTCGGGCAAATTCAAGCTTTCCGACCTGATCGCGCCGGCGATCGCGCTCGCACGCGAGGGCATTTTGGTCGAGGACGAGTTTGCGGATTCGCTGCCGCGCGCCGCGCCGCGGCTCGCCCGCTTTCCCGCCTCGGCGAAGATCTTCTTGAAACCGGACGGCGCTCCGCTCGCGGCCGGCGACCGGCTGGTGCAATCCGACCTCGCCCGCGCGCTCGAAACCATCGCGCGGGACGGGCCGCGCGCGTTCTATCAGGGCGAGATCGCGCAAAAAATCGTCGACAGCGTCGGCAATGCCGGCGGAATCCTCAGCCGCGAGGACCTGCAGGATTATCGGGCGCTGGAGCGCGTGCCTTTGCGCGGCAGCTATCGCGGCTACGAGGTCATCTGCGTTCCGCCGCCCTCCTCGGGCGGCGTGCACCTGATCGAGATGCTCAATATCCTGGAGGGCTATGCGCTGGAGGGTCTCAGCGCCCGATCGCCCGCGGCATTGCACCTGATGATCGAGGCGATGAAGCGGGCCTATGCGGATCGCGCGCAATTTCTCGGCGATGCCGATCAGGTCGGTGTTCCGGTCGAGCGCCTGATCTCGAAATCCCATGCGGCCGGCTTGCGCGCAACCATCGACCCCGCGCACGCCACGCCGGCCCTCGCGCTGCGGCCCGACACCTCGCGGGCGCACGAGGGCGACCACACCACGCATTTTTCCGTGATCGATCGTTTCGGCAACGCGGTCGCCAACACCTACACGCTGAATTTCAATTATGGGCTCGGCCTCGTCGCCGACGGCACCGGGATCCTGCTCAACAACGAGCTCGACGATTTTTCGGCAAAGCCCGGCGCGCCGAACGCGTTCGGGCTCGTGGGCGGCGAAGCCAACGCGCCGGGCCCGGGCAAGCGGCCGCTGTCCTCGATGAGCCCGACCATCGTGCTCGCTGACGGCAAGCCGTGGCTGATCACGGGATCGCCCGGCGGCAGCCGCATCATCACCATCGTGCTGCAGGTGATTCTCGACGTCATCGATTTTCACCAAAACCTTGCGCAGGCGGTGAGCGCGCCGCGCGTGCACGACCAATGGCTGCCGGACGTAGTGGCGGCAGAAACCGGCTTCTCGGAGGACACCATCCGGCAGCTCGAAGCGCTCGGTCACACGATCCATGTCGGCGGCGCCTGGGGCTCGGCGAATTCGATCCTGATCGCGCCCGAGGCGATCACCGGCGCCCCCGACCCGCGCACCCGCGGCGCCGCCGCGGAAGGGGAGTGAGCGCAATTCCGCGTTTGATTCGCTGCCGAGCATCACGCACGCTTCACCCTGCCCTGGAGGGGGAGGGTCGCGCGCAAAGCG